>Ga0210407_10003678_pt1 | contig 12345 bp, 10 predicted proteins | sample IncBWC27MmetaG_FD_150860 | JGI IMG/M metagenome (GOLD analysis project Ga0210407, IMG submission 150860) | Forest soil microbial communities from Barre Woods Harvard Forest LTER site, Petersham, Massachusetts, United States - Inc-BW-C-27-M | ecosystem: Environmental > Terrestrial > Soil >... | reverse complement strand
GAGTCAGCCTGGGGTCATGGGCGGCGGTACGCCACAACGCGCTCATGCTTCAGCACTGCCTCAGTAAGCAGACCCTCTGCAGCGCGGCTGGGGGCCTCTTAAGTGCCAATAGCGGCCGTTCCGAAGCAGGAGCGACTGAAAAATGGGTCCCTGCTTTTGCGATGGATGTCATCTGTTGGGCCGGATCTGGACCGGACGGCAAAACTGAGGACGCTCGCAGCGGGTTCGCTCAGTCCATGTAGACGCTGGTGAAATCCTGGAACCAGCTCTGCGCCGGGCGAAAGCCTTTGACCTTGGCCGACATCGCGCGCGGGTTCAGGTCGTGGACGATCCACACCCAGGGCGCCTCGTCGACGATCAGCTCATGCGCCGAAGCGAGGACATTGTCCCGCTCGGTCGGGACGAACGTCTCCTGCGCCTTCGCCAACAATTCGTCGATCTTGAGATTGGTAAAATGACCCCAGTTCCAGTTGGCTGGCGAGAAGCTGGCGGTGTGGTGGTATCGATAGAGCGATGACGGGTCGATGTAGCTGAGGCTGCAATTGATCGCATCGACGCCCTTGCCGGCCGGCGCATCGGGCAGGCTGCGGATCGCGACCAGCATCGAGCCCCACTCGACGACCTCGAAATCAATGTCGAACCCTGCATCGTGCATGCTCTGCTGCAGGTATTCGTTCATCGGCAACGGCAGCATCTGTCCAGAGCCGCTGGTCGAGATCATGATCTTGGCCTTGACCGGCCCGGTGTAGCCGGCCTCTTTCAGCAATGTCTGCGATCTCGCCGGATCGAACGCGTAGTGATTGGCCGGCTTGCCGAACACCGGGTGGTTTTCGGGGTATAGGCCGGTCGCGGGCTCCGCGGTGCCGTTCAATAATTTGACGAGGCCGTCGCGGTCGATAGCGTAATTGGCGGCCTGGCGCACCCGCTTGTCACGAAACGGCGAGTTGCCGGTCGTGTTGAGGACGTAGGGCCAGGTATGGGGGTAAGGCCACAGACTGATCTGGAAACCGGCCGATTTGAGGCTATCGATCGTATCGGCCGGCGGCACCTCAATCCAGTCCACTTGACCGGCGCGCAAGGCAGCTACGCGGGTGGTGGCCTCCGGCATCGGCATCACGATCATGCGGTCGAGCTTCGGGATGCGGTCCTTGTCCCAGTAGCCCGGGTTGCGTGCCATCTCCACGCTGACGCGCGGCGTCACCTTGGTGATCTGGAAAGGGCCGGTGCCGGCCGGCACCTTCGAGAATTCGGTCCAGTTGCGGCCGGCCTTCTCCCATGCGGTCGGGCTGACGATCAGGATGCGCGGTACCAGATACGGGAAATGGCTGAATGGCACAGTCGTGTTGATCGCGATCGTGTAGTCGTCGAGCTTTTCCCAGCTCTTCAGCATGCTGACGATCGAGCGCACGATTGGCGAGGCCTGGGCGTCGAATTGCGGTGACTTGTCGTCGTAGATCCGGCCAAGCGTGAATACGACTGCGTCGGCATCGAAATCGGTGCCGTCGTGGAATTTGACACCCTTTCGCAAGTGGAAGATCCAGCGCGTGCGGTCGGCCTCGTCGACCTCCCAGCTGGTGGCGAGACCGGGGGTCACGTCGGCCGTCTGATCGGTGTGCTTGAAGTCCCAATTGACCAGTGCGTCGTAGGCCGGATAGCCGAGGAAGCGGAACCCCTCGCCGCCGTTGTTCGGAATGCCGCCGGTGGTCGGGATGTCGGACGCGGTCATTCCGACGCGCATGACCTTGTCGGCGTGTGCGATACCGAGCGGTGCGGCGCTCAAGCACGCGACCGCGATGAACAGACCGATCCGAGCGCGGGGGTGAAGCAAAACGTGTCCGACCATGGCGATCCTCCCGGATTCGTTGGCGTGATTTCGGGCAACATCGATGCCAGAACCACTGGGGTATCCTCAAGCCGCAACCTTGATCCGCTCCTCGGCGCGCCAGCAGCGCGCGACATGGCCGTCGCCGCAGATAACGGGAGCCGGCATCGTTTCGCCGCATAGCGGCAGGGCATAGGCGCAGCGCGGGGCAAAGCTGCAGCCGGGCGGCAACGCCGCGAGGTTCGGCGGCGCGCCGGCGATCGTCATCAGCCGGCTGCCCGGTTCGACGCCGTGCAGGTTCGCGGCGAGCAAGCCCTCCGTATAGGGGTGTGCGCGCTTCCTGAGCACGTCGCGCACCGCACCGGTTTCGACAAAGCGGCCGGCATACATCACGGCAAGCCGGTCGCTGACCTCGACCGCGGCGCCAACATCGTGGGTCACGAATATGACCGCCATGCCGAGCTCGCGCTGCAATTCGCGCAAGAGCAGTAGGATCTGGATCTGAACGGTGACGTCGAGCGCGGTGGTCGGCTCGTCGGCGAGCAATACCGTCGGGCTGCAAGACAGCGCCAATGCGATCATCGCCCGCTGGCGCATGCCACCCGACATTTCATGCGGATAGGAATCAAGCCGCCGCCGCGCGGACGGGATCTGCACGCGTTCCAGCCATTCGAGGGCACGGCGGCGGGCGTCCCTGCGCGGCATGCCCAGATGTCGCACCAGCGTCTCGATGATCTGCTGGCCAATCGTGAAGACGGGATCAAGCGCGGTGGCCGGCTCCTGGAAGATCATCGCGATGCGGTTGCCGCGCAATTCCTCGAGCCGGCTCTCCGAGGCGGCGGTCACGTCTTCCCCGTCGAGCACGACACGGCCGGCAATTCCACAATTGTGAGGCAGAAGCCGCATCAGGGAGCGCAATGCGACAGTTTTGCCTGACCCCGACTCGCCGAGAATGCCGAGCACCTCGCCACGGGCGAGCCGGAAGCTTACACCGTTCACTGCGTGGATTGTGCGGTCGCGCTGCTGGAAGCGCACCGCCAGATTTTCGACGTCGATGGCCGGGGTTTCAGTCATGGCCAGCGCAGATCGTGCCGGCGCGGCTGTGGCCGGAACCGGGAACCATCATGTGGCAAGCGACCTGGTGCCCGCCGGCAATATCGTCCAATGCGGGCGACACGCGGGCGCAGACCTCCTCGGCAAAGGCACAGCGAGTGCGGAAACGGCAGCCGGAGGGCGGGTTGATCGGGTTCGGCGGGTCGCCGGTCAGCGGCGAGGCTTCTGTTCGGCGATCCGGGTCCATGCTCGGCATCGCTCGCAGCAATGCCTGCGTATAGGGATGCGACGGCCGGCGGAATATCGCGCCGACATCGCCAGCCTCGACGATCCGGCCGAGATACATGACGACGACGCGGTCGCTGACATGGCGCACCACGTTGAGGTCGTGCGAGATGAACAGATAGGTGAGGCCGAGATCGCGGCGCAGATCGGCAAGCAGGTTCAGGATCTGCGCCTCGACTGATTTGTCGAGTGCCGACACTGCCTCATCGAGGATCAACATGCGCGGTTCCAATGCCAAGGCGCGGGCGATATTGATGCGTTGGCGCTGGCCGCCGGAGAGCTCGTGCGGATATCGCCGGGCAAATAGCGACGGTTGCAAACCCACCTGTTCGAGGAGGCCCCCGGCGCGGTCGTGCGCCTGCCTTGATGGCACCTTTTTGGCCATGCGCGGGCCGAAGGCGATGATGTCGGCGATCGTGGCTCTCGGGTTCAGCGAGGAATAGCTGTCCTGAAACACCATCTGCATCTGCAATCGCAAGTCGCGGACGCCGATCCCGCCCGGTGCGCCGACGCCTTCGCCATCGAAGATGACCTCGCCGGCATCCGGCTCGATCAGGTGCAACAACAACCGAGCGGTCGTCGATTTGCCACAGCCGGACTCGCCGACGACGCCGACGGTCTGACCCTTGGCAACACTGAACGAGACCCCGTCGACAGCCTGCACCTTGTCGCGGGACAAGCGCCAGAAGCTGCCTTTGGCCGGAAAATGCTTCTTCAGGTCGCGCACGATCAGCAGCGGCTGTGCCGTGCCGCCGCGATCGTCGGAAGAAAGGGGCACATTCATGACGGCAGTTTGATGTCCATCGCGCTGCGCAACCCGTCACTCAGCAGGTTGAAGCATAGCGAGGTGAGGACTATCGCGAGCCCGGGCAACGCGGCGACTATCGGGTTGACGAAAATCGCCTGACGCAAGGCGTTGAGCATCAGCCCCCATTCCGGGTTGGGTGGGGTCACGCCGAGGCCAAGGAACGAAAGCCCGGCCGATAGAATGATGCTTATGCCAACGAGGCTTGTCGCATAGACGAGCATGCCGCCTAATACATTGGGCAGGATTTGGTGCCTGATGATCGCGTGCAACGGCGCCGCGCTGGCCCGTGCCGCCTCGACAAAGTCGCGGTTCTTGACCTGCGCTGTCAGGCTCTCGGTTACGCGCACGATCGGCGGCGTAAACACGATCATCAATGACAGCATCGTGTTGCCGATCCCGGCCCCGATCACACCGCAGATCGCGATCGCCAGCAGTACCGACGGAAAGGCGTAGAACACATCGACGACCCGCATGATTGCCATGTTCACGACGCGCCCGCCGATCCCGGCAACGAGGCCCAGTGTGCCGCCGATCAACGTCGCCAGCGCAACGGGGGTGACGCCGCAGATCAGCGACAGCCTCCCGCCATAGACGAGCCGAGACCAGATATCCCTTCCGATCTCGTCGGTACCGAGGAAGAAGCCCGGCGTGCCGACCGGCTTCAACCGGCGTAATACGCTCCCTTGCAGCGGGTCGTGGGTTGCCGCCCAGGGGGCGAAGATCGCGAGCAGGATCACGCACAGGAGCACAGCACCGACCGCCAGCGTGATGCGGTCGTGCACCAGCCGCTCGCCGACGGTGCTCCAATAGCTGCGCGGCTCGGCGCCTGCGCTTGTGTCGGGAAGGATTATCGGCTGGAGGATGGTGGAGACGTCGGCCATCGATCTCGCCTGTGCCTCAGCGGCGGATGCGCGGATCGATCAGCGCCTGCAGGACATCGACCAGCAGGTTGATGATCACAAAGAAACTGGCGAGCACCAGCACCGTCCCTTGCAACACCGGAATGTCGCGGCGGAAGATTGCGAGGTTCATGAACTGCCCGGAGCCAGGCCAATTGAACACGGTCTCGACCAGGATCGAGCCGCCGAGGAGAAAACCCAATTGTAGGCCCATCACCGCAAGCGCCGGCGGCGCCGCATTTTTCAGGACGTGCCAGACCATCTGCCGGTGCTGCAATCCCTTCGCCTGCAGCGCGGTCGGAAACTCCTGGCTGAGGATTTCGAGCACGGTCGAGCGCACGATGCGGCCGATCACCCCCATTGGGATCATCGACAAGGTAATGACCGGCAGGATCAGGTGGCGCGCTTCGTCCCAGTTCACCGGAAAGCCGCCGTCACCGCCCATCCCGGCCGCCGGCAACACCGGATTGAGCACCGCGAAGACGATGACGAGCGCGATGCCCAGCCAGTAATGCGGCATGCTGATCCCAAGGATCGCGATCACCGAGAACAGCTTGTCGAGCAAACGGCCGTGGTTGAACGCGGCCAAGGTGCCCAAGGTGGTGCCGAGCGAAAAGCCAAGCAGTGCAGCCGGGATAGCGAGGACGAAAGTGTTGCCGAGCGCGCTCAATAATTCGCCGGTCACGCGCAACCCGGTGAACACCGACGTACCGAGATTGCCCTGCAGCACACGACCGAGCCAAGCCAGGTATTGGATGTATAACGGCTTGTCGAAGCCGAACTCAACCTTCAGCCTTTCGACCACCTCCTTCGGCGCTTCCGGCGGCAGCAGGATATCGAGCGGGTTGCCGGGGATCAGGTGGATCAGGCCGAACGCGACGATCGAGACCCCGAACAGGATCAGGATCGTATGCAACAGCCGTAGTACGATGAATTGAGCCATGCGGTCCGCTGGGGGTCTCGGCATAACAGTAATAGCAATCGGCGTGCCAGCGCCAGGCCCGGCTCACAGTCCTCCTTGCCACACCGCCGGCGCGGGCGCAACGACCCGTTGCGATTGCCAAGCTTCGTCGAAACCGCGGCGACGAACCAGCCTATTCCATATAGACCCGGGTGAAATCCTGGAACCAGCTCTGCGCGCTGACAAACCCTTTGACATGCTTTGTCATCGCGCGCGGGTTGAGGTCATGCACGATGAACAGCCAAGCGGCATCGTCGACGATCACCTCGTGCGCCCTGCGGGTGTTGGCGGCGATCTCTTCCGGGTCGGATGATTTTTCGATCTTATCGACCAGCGCATCGAATTCCGCGTTCTTCCAGTTGGCCCAGTTGAACCCGTTGGGCGGGAAGGTGCTGGACAGGAAGAAGGTCGTGAACCGCGAGAACTCTGTCCCATGCGCAAGGCTGATGTTCATAGCATCGGCGCCGCGCGTCTGCGGCCCGGTCGGCGGGTTGCGCAGCGCCACCAGCATCGATCCCCAATCGACGACCTCAAAAGAGATGTCGAAGTTGCATTCCTTCAGGTTCTGCTGCAGGTATTCGTTCATCGGTAAGGGCAGCATCTGGCCCGAGCCGCTCGTCGAGATCATGATCTTGGCCTTGACCGGCTTGTCCGGCCCATACCCGGCTTCTTTCAACAGCGCGTTCGCCCTCGCCGGATCATAAGTGTATTGCTGCTGCGGCCGACCGAAATAGGGGTCGGTCTTGTGGTAGACGCCGGCCGCCGGTTCGGCCAAGCCATTCAGCAATGTGACGAGCCCCTCGCGATTAGTGCAGTAGTTGATCGCACGGCGCACGCGTATATCGCTCCAGGGCCCGTCGGGCTTGCCGAAATTCAGGACCCAGGGCCAGACATGCGGATAGCTGTTGGTGACGATCTCAAACCCCGCCGCCTTTAAGCTCGGCACGGCGTCGGGCGGCGGGACCTCGATCCAATCGACCTGGCCCGAGCGCAGCGCAGCAAGTCGGGTCGTGGCTTCCGGCATCGGAATGAGCACCATCTTGTCGAGTTTCGGCACGCGGCTCTGGTCCCAATAACCCTCATTGCGGGTCAGTGTCGCGCTGACGCGCGGCTGAAATTCGGTGATCTTGAAGGGTCCGGTGCCGGACGGCGACTTCCCAAACTCGGGCCACGAGCCGGTCTTCTGGAATTGTGCTGGGCTCGAGAAAAAGAGATACGCAAGCGCCCCCGGGAAATAGCTCATCGGGCGCGGGTTGCCGATTTCGATCGTGTCGTTGTCGATCCTGCGATAGCTGGCGATCCAGGGGTCGCGGCCACGCGCAAAGGCGCCGCCGGTCGGATCGGTCTGCGGAACGTCCGCCTTGAAATAGCGGTCGAGGTTCCAGATCACCGCGTCGGCGTTGAAGTCGCTGCCGTCGTGAAACTTGACACCGCGCCGCAGGTGGAAAATCCATTTCGACTTGTCAGTCTTGTCCTGCTCCCAGCTCTCGGCGAGCCCCGGCCTGATCTCGGCCAGCTTGTCGGCGCGCGTCAGGTCCCACAGCACCAGGCCTTCATAGACCGGATAGCCGAAAAAGCGCAGACCCTCGAAACCATTGTCCGGCGCGCCCGTCGTCGTCGGCACGTCGGAGGCGGTCATCGCGATCCGCAATGTTCCCCCGGCCTGCGCCGGTGCCGGGGCAGCAAGCGACGCCAGTAACAAGGCCACCGACGCGGTCGGGGCCAAGTGCGCAGTGTCGCTGATCACGAGAGCCTCCCCTTGCGGTTGCGCCGATGGTTGTCCTTTCCCCGATTGAGGCAAATGGCAGGCCAGCCGGTCGCGCCGGGGTTCGCGACGAGGCGTCGTGGGCATGGATTGTGCACGATCTCAATCTGCGCGCCTTCATCGCGAAGCTCAAAGGGTATATTCCGACACACAGCTGATTTAGTGAGCCGACCGAAGTCACCGATGGGAAATTCCGACGAGAGGAGCGGGGCATGCACAAGATCGCGATTCCGTCTTATGCCATCGAGCGGGCGCTGGCGCGCCGCGGCCGATTGCATCCGTTCGAAGATCTTGACCCGGCGCGCACCGCGCTGGTCGTCGTCGATCTGCAGAACGGCTTCATGGCGGCGGGCCAGCCGGCCGAGATCGCGCAGGCGCGCGAGATCGTGCCCGCCGTCAACCGGCTCGCCCGTGCGACCCGCGCCGCCGGCGGGACGGTGGTGTGGATCCAGAACACAATTACACCAGAGAGCGAGCAATCATGGTCCGTCTGGCTCGGCAATTTTGCCGACGACGCTTGGGGTCCGCGCATGCGGCAAGCCTTCACACCAGGCGATTTCGGCCACGCGCTGTACCCGGACCTCAACGTCCTGCCCGGCGACCTGACGGTTCGCAAGACCCGGTTTAGCGCATTGGTGCAGGGGGCATCCGATCTCGATGCTATCCTGCGGACACGTGGAGTCGATACGCTGATCATCGTCGGCACCGCGACGAACGTCTGCTGCGAGTCGACGGCGCGCGACGCGATGATGCTGAACTACAAGGTGTTCTTCGTATCGGACGCCAATGCCTGCCGGACCGACGAGGAGCACAACGCGACGCTTGCGGTCATGATGATCATGTTCGCCGATGTGCGCTCGACCGACGAGATGATCGCGCTGTTGCAATGCCACGCGACGCCCCTGGCGGGCGTAGCCGAGTAGCCGCGATGGGCGCTACTATCGAAGCCCGCTTTCTCGCCGAGACCGAACTCCTCGGCCTCGAATTGCTGCCCGGTCAGGAAGTGACGTTGCTGGCGGCCTATACAGCGTTGCGAGAGATGGTGGAACTGGTCGGTGCCGACTACCCGTTCGAGACCGAGCCTGCGCATGTCTTCATGCCCGTGCCGAGCGGGGGAGACCGGAGATGACCGACGACAATCCCTGTTTCCTGTCGGTCGCCGAGGCGGCCCCGCTAATTGCGGCGAAGCGGATCTCACCGGTCGAGTTGACCCGAGCGTATCTCGACCGCATCGAACGGCTGAACGGTACACTCCACGCCTATGTCCGGGTTCTGCACGACGAGGCGCTCGCGGCGGCGCGCGCTGCCGAGGCCGAGATCATGGCCGGCAGGTATCGCGGCCCGCTGCACGGCATCGCGATCGGGCTCAAGGACATCTACGACACAGCTGGCGTCCCGACCGAAGGCGGCTCGAAATCGTGCCTCGGACGGATTCCGGCCAACGACGCGACCACCACCCGGCTGCTCAAGGAGGCTGGCGTGGTCCTGTTGGGCAAATTGACGACCTGGGAATTCGCGATCGGCGGCACCGCCTTCGACACGCCTTTCCCACCGGCGCGCAACCCCTGGAATATCGACCATGACCCCGCCGGATCATCGAGCGGGTCGGGCGCTGCCGTCGCGGCCGGTCTTTGTGCGATGGCGATGGGCAGCGACACCGGAGGCTCGATCCGCTGGCCGGCGGCATGGTGCGGGCTTGCTGGCCTAAAGCCGACCTATGGCCGGGTCAGCCGCGCCGGCATCATGCCGTTGTCGTTCAGCCTCGACCACGCCGGGCCGCTGACCTGGACAGTCGAGGACGCGGCGATCGCGTTGCAGGCGATCGCCGGTCACGACCCGAGCGATCCGGCCTCCGCGAACCACCCCATCCCGGATTACCGGGCGGCACTGGTTGCGTCGGACCTGAAGGGCGTGCGCCTTGGCGTCGACCGCGCAATGTTCGAGCGTGATTGCGTTGCTTTGGAAGAAATGCTGGCAGCGTTCAATAAATCAATCGATGTGCTGCGTGAACTCGGCGCCAGCATCGCCGACATCGAATTGCCGCCGCTCGCTCTCTATAACGCCACGGCGTTTCTGATCGCGCGCGGCGAAGGGTTCGCGATCCACGAAAAGACCCTGCGTGAGCGGCCGCAGGATTACGGTGCCCTGGCGCGCGATCGGCTGACGATCGGCGCCTATGTCCGCGCCTCCGACATGGTCCAGGCGACGCGGCGCCGGCTGATGCTGGTCGAAGCCACGGCGGCGGCGATGCGCGGGCTCGACGCCATTCTATTACCGACGGCTCCCGATCCGGCGCCGCGTCTGGCCGACCTCGCGCCCTATTTCGGCAACCAGCGCCCGACCTACATGCGGCCGTTCAACCTGACCGGACAGCCGGCCCTCTCGGTGTGTAACGGTTTCGACAAGGCCGGCCTGCCGTTGTCATTGCAGATCGTGGGGCGTTGCTTCGACGAGGCCATGGTGTTGCGGATCGGCAACGCCTTCGAGCGCGCGACGCCCTGGCGCGAGCGCCGTCCGCCGCTTTCGTGACGGTTAGTCGACCGTCACCTGAGTGAAGTCCTGATACCAGCTCTGCGCCGGCTGGAAGCCTTTGACCTTGGCCGACATCGCACGCGGGTTCAAATCGTGCACGATGAAGGCCCAGGCCGCTTCGTCGATCACGATCGAATGGGCCTGTGCCAATAGCTCGGCTTGCTGCTCCAAATCGAAACTCTCCTGCGCGCGGGTCAACAGCTCCTCGACACGCGGGTCGCTGAAATGTCCCCAGTTGATGCCGTTTGGGGACATGCTGTTCTTGCTGAAATAGCGGAACATCGAGGCAGGATCGCTGAAGCCGAGGCTGTTGTTCAACGCGTCGACCCCGTGCGCCACCGGGGCCGACGGGGCGGTGCGCTTGACCACCAGCATCGTACCCCAATCAACGACATCGAAATCGAGGTCGAAGCCGATCGGCTTCACCTGTTGCTGGATGATCTCGTTCATCGGCAACGGCAGCATCTGCCCGGAGCCCGAGGTCGAAATCATGACCTTCACCTTGACCGGGTGGTCGGGGCCATAACCCGCTTGCTTGAGCAATGCCTTCGCCCTGTCGGGATCGTACGCGTAGCGCAGCATCGGTTGGCCGAAAAAGGCGTTTTCCGGCGGAAAGAGCCCCACCGACGGCTTGGCTGCGCCATTCAGAAATTTGACCAGCGCGTCGCGATCGATCGCGTAATTAAGCGCCTGCCGCAAGCGCCTGTCGCGGAAGACCGAGCTTTCGGTGACATTCAGGATGTAGGGCCAAACATGCGGGTAGGGCCACAGGCTGATCTGGAAGCCGGCCTCCTTCAACGACGGGATGGCGTCGGGCGGCGGCACCTCGATCCAGTCGACCTGGCCGGCGCGCAGTGCGGCGAGCCGGGTGGTTGCTTCGGGCATCGGAATCAGAACCATTTTCGCCAATTTGGGGATGCGGGCCTTGTCCCAATAAGCCTCGTTGCGGCTCATCTCGACAGATTGTCCGGACACCACCTTTGTGATCTTGAACGGGCCTGTGCCAGCTGGCGCCTTGCCGAACTCGGCCCAGCTGCGCCCGACCTTCTCCCATTGCGTCGGGCTGACGATCAGCATCGTCGGCACCATGTACGGGAAAAAGCTGAACGGCGCCTTGGTGTAGATCGCGAGGTGGCGCTCGTCGATCTTTTGCCAGTGGTCGAGCATATTGACAAACGACCGCACGATCGCTGATGCAGCGGCGTCGAATTGCGGCGATTTGTCATCGAAGAACCGTTGCAGGTTCCACATCACCGCATCGACGGTCAAATCCGTACCGTCGTGAAATTTAACGCCGTCGCGCAGGGTGAAAACCCAGCGGGTGTGGTCGCTGTCGTCGATCTTCCATTCGCTGGCAAGGCCCGGGGTAAGCCCGGCGATTCCCTCCGGATGGGTGAAATCCCAATTGATCAGGCCATCGAAGGCGGGAAAGCCGCAAAATCGAAAACCTTCGCCGCCATTATTTGGGATACCCGTGGTCGTTGGCGTGTCGGACGCGGTCATCGCGACCCGTAAGGTTTGCCCGAACGAGGGTGGCGTCGTGATGGTCAACAAGAGGCCGGCGGCAAGGGTGGCGAGGAGGCGAGCGCGCAACATGGGGCACCTCAAAGCAAGCGCGAGATGGTAATTCGCCTTCGCGGGTTCCCCTCTGTCCGTCTGCGGTGCAATCCGCATGCCGACATCGACGACGCAGCCTTTATTGTTACGCTCAATCGCGCTTGGATCGCCGCGACAGCTGCTGCCGCTCCGCCGAGGCCCCTAAGGAGCGACAGCGTTCGGCGCTCGAGCCTTTGGCCATTTGCGACGAAGCATGCGCCCATGCACCGGGCTAAGGGCTGAGGCATATCGGTCTGTTGCTGCTCTCCCTGATCGTGTAAGGCGGGCGAAACCCCATCTGACGGTCCGTGTGCTCGGGGACGGAACCATCAACAATGTCGAGGTCGTCCTAAAGTACGGGCTATTCCGATATCGTCGAAGGCGTCCAACCAGTGATCATCGCAATGAGCCGGCTTTCGCCGCTGCCCTAATGGATCGGAGCGTGGATGGACGCCAACGTTCGACGTGCACTCCCCGGACCCGTTGCACCGCTGCCGCACAATCAGAGAGCCTTCAACAAGTGGCCGAGTTCGAGGCGATTGCTCAGAATCTGCTCAGCCACGAGGAAGGACCGTTTTGGGTCGAGCGAGTGGCTGAGGTCCGTTTAGGGTCACGGGCGGTAAA
>Ga0210407_10003676_pt1 | contig 12352 bp, 13 predicted proteins | sample IncBWC27MmetaG_FD_150860 | JGI IMG/M metagenome (GOLD analysis project Ga0210407, IMG submission 150860) | Forest soil microbial communities from Barre Woods Harvard Forest LTER site, Petersham, Massachusetts, United States - Inc-BW-C-27-M | ecosystem: Environmental > Terrestrial > Soil >... | reverse complement strand
AATTACGCCAACCTCGTCCCGCCGAGCGCTTGCGATCAAACTTCTTGTTCCTGAACACCTCGCGCTTGGCCTTAAGCGGATCATCTCGCCAGCTCCGGATCAACTCGGTGCGTGAGAGCCCTGTAAACCGCTAAATTCACCACAGGGCGCCCACCAGTGGGAAATTCAGCTGACCGGGGGCGTTGAAACCTCGGCTAGAGTGGGGTAGGACGGGAAGCGAAGAGAATGCCAGTGTGGTGCCGCCGTCTCCGCATCGGGACCCGTGGCAGCCCGATGGCGCTGCGCCAGACCGCCCTCGTCCGCGATCGTTTGGGTGCGGCTCACCCCGAACTCGCCGCGAAGGGAGCGGTCGAGATCGTCCCGATCCGCACTACCGGCGATCGGGTGCAGCACCGGCTGCTCGCCGAGATCGGCGGCAAGGGCCTATTCGCCAAGGAGATCGAGGAGGCGTTGATCGCCGGGCATATCGATCTGGCGGTGCATTCCTTGAAAGATTTGGAGACTTGGCTCCCGGCCGGGCTGGCGATTGCGTGTGTGCTGCCGCGCGACGACCCGCGCGACGCGTTCTTGTCGATGAAGGCAACGAGCCTCGCGGCCTTGCCGCAGGGTGCGAGGGTCGGGACGGCTTCCTTGCGGCGCCAGGCCCAATTGTTGCGGCGGCGCCCGGATCTGAGGATCCTTCCGATCCGCGGCAATGCAAACACGCGGATCCGCAAGCTGCACTCCGGGTGAGATCGATGCGCTGGTGCTCGCGCTGTGCGGCCTCGAACGGCTCGGCAAGCTGAGCTCGCGACCGAGATTCTGTCGCGCGATGTCATGCTCCCTGCGGTGGGACAGGGCGCACTCGCTCTCGAATGCCGCGCCGCGGACGAGGCTCTGCGGCAGCTCCTCGCACCGCTTCATGACCCGAGAAGCGCCGCCTGCGTTGGCGCCGAGCGCGCCATGCTCGCCGCCCTCGACGGTTCCTGCCGCACCCCGATCGCTGGGCTCGCCGAAGCCGACGGCGACCGACTGGTGGTCGAAGGGTTGCTGCTGAAACCGGATGGCGGCGACGAGATCCGGGCCCATCGCGAGGGCGCCATCGCCGACGCAGAGGCGCTGGGGACTGAGCTGGGCAGAACGTTGCGGGACCGCGCCGGCCCGGGTGTCTGGCTTGGCTAGCCGTGTCGAGGCGCTGCGGTCGAGCTGTACGCAGGGCGCGCGTTTTGCAAATTCTTGGATTCGAGGAGCATGCAATACGCGGCGGGTCCTTCTGGAAGCGCCTTTCTTCTACCAGCGGGCTGGCGTCCCCGACATCAAACTCGAATTGGTGGAGTAGATTGGCGACCACTTTTTTTGCAGCGGCGTCACGTCGGCTTGTGGCACTGAAGAGATGATTGATGCGAAGTAGCCCGTGGTCGGCTTGCTGGGGCGATCCTGACGCTCCTGCGCAATTGCCGGACCTTCGCTGCTGCCCCGAAACTGACCCCTTGGTGCAGGCCGCGCCGCGAAGCTGCTCAAGCTGGGCATCGAGCGGTGGGAAGCGCAAACCCTGATCAAACTCGGAGCCGGAGGGGTGAGCCCGACGAACTTTCGGACGGCGAGCTGCAGAGGCGGGTGTATTGCACGGGCGAGCTGCAACCCCGGTGACGTGGTGACTGTCACCCGCATCGAGATTTATCGCGAGAAGGTGACCGGCGCGCACAGCGCGACTCCGAGCGATCTCTATCTCTGAGGAGTTTTTTAGCGGCCCTACATGCCGAGCTCTGTTGCGGCAACGGCGTGCAGGAGGGCACGCATGTCGGCGGTGCGCTTCGCTCCGAACGCCTTCTCGAACTCCTGCTGCGCTTGCACCCATCCTTTCATCCCCGCCCGAAAACGGGCTTCGCCGGCCTCGGCGACCCGCAGCTCTTTGCTCCGGCGGTCACGGCTGCCTTGTTCGACGGCGATCAGGCCGTCACGCTCCAGTGGCAGGATGTTCCGCCCCAGCGTCGTGCGGTCCATCACCAATTCTGCGGCGAGAGCATTGATCGTCATTGGGCCCAATCGCCGCAGCTTCGCGAGAATTGAAAACTGCGTCGTGCGCAGCCCGCTCGGCGCCAGCAGCTGATCATAGAACTGTGTGATGTGCCGTGCGGCCTGGCGCACCGCGAGACAGTTGCAGTCCTCCGGTCCTGAATAAGCGCTCCTCGCCATAGTGACGTCCCCTTCTTGACATCCGTGCATCTGCGCTTATATACGTGTATACGCGCTTAATTTCAAGCCCTTGACGTCGGTAGCCGCGCGCGTCGCAAACCGATAGGCGTGAGCGGATCCCACAGGACCTATCGGAGGCGGCGGTGACGAATATTCCCTATCGTAACGCGCGGCGGCCGGATCCGGCGGACCGTCCCGACAGCACGCTCGATCCCGACGCCATCGCGCAGACCTACATCGAGGTGCTGCGGCAGCCGCGCAGCGCCTGGTCCTTGGAGGTCGAGCTTCGGCCGTGGGTCGAGACCTTCTGAAGGCCGGTCAAGATGACCGCGCAATCGACCCCCTATGTCGGCCGGCCGCTCCGTCGACGGGAGGACATCAGGTTCCTCACTGGCAAGGGCCGGTATGTCGACGACATCAGACTGCCCGGCATGTGTTACTTAGCGGTCCTGCGGTCGCCGCATGCGCATGCCCGCATTACTGCCGTAGACCTTTCGGCAGCGCGCGCCGCAGGCGGCGTGCGGCTTGCGGTCGCCGGCAGAGACCTGATCGGCAAAATCGGCAATATCAAGCCCAACTGGATCATCCCCGGCACTGTGGTACCGCAGCGACCGGTGGTGGCGGTCGACAAGGTTCGCTTTGTCGGCGAATGCGTTGCACTGGCTGTCGCCGAAACGCGAGAGGCGGCCCACGACGCGCTGGAACTCATTGACATCGCTTATGAGGCGCTGCCTGCCGTGACCGACGAAGAGGCGGCCATTGCCGATGGCGCGCCACAACTCCACGAAAATGTTCCACACAACATTACGACGTATTTCAAGACCGGCGGCGGTGATTACGCCGCAGCGGCTCGCGAAGCGAACCAGGTGCTGAGCTTACGCCTCGTCAACAATCGCCTCATTCCAACCTGCCTCGAAACCCGCGCCATTCTAGCGGAGCCCGATGTCGACGACGGGCTCACGATCTACCTGCCCAGCCAGGTGCCGCATATGCACCGCCGCTGGATTGCCGAAACGGCGGGCATCCCCGAGCATCTGCTGCGCGTGGTGGCGCCCGATATCGGCGGCGGCTTCGGAGCCAAGATGCACCTCTACCCCGAGGAGCTGCTGTGCGCCTGGCTCGCCCACGAGCTGAAATCCCCCATCAAGTGGTGGGAATCGCGATCGGAAAGTCATCAGGCGACCGCCCATGGCCGCGCGCACACGGAATTGATCGAGGCGGCCTTTCGCAACGACGGCCGCATCCTCGGCATCAAGGTCGAGACATTGGGCAATGTCGGCGCCTACCTTTCGAACATGGCCGCGGGCGGCCCGACCATAAACACCGTCAGTTACGGGACCGGCACCTACAAGATCGAGAATTACGAAGCCGTCGCGAAGGTAATCCTGACCAATACCGTGCCGGTCGACGCCTATCGCGGCTATGGCCGGCCGGAAGGGGCCTACATTGCGGAGCGGACGATCGAGGCGGTCGCGCGCCATCTGGGTCTCGATCCAGTCGAGGTGCGGCGCCGCAATTTCGTGCCGCGGTCCGAGTTCCCCTATCGCCCCTACGGCAGCCGCTCGGTGATCTACGACAGTGGCGATTACCAGGGCTGCCTGGACAAGGCCAGCGCGGTCTTCGACTACGCCGGCCGGCGCGAGGAGCAACAACGCCTGCGCGCGGCCGGGCGTTATCGCGGCATCGGCGTCGCCGCCTACACCGAGATGTGCGGCATGGCGCCGTCACGCCGGCTCGCCGCCAGCGGCTTCGACCGTGGCGGCTGGGAGAGCGCGCGCATCGCGATCGATTCGAGCGGCAAAGCGACGGTGTACTCGGGTTCTATGACCCAAGGCCATGGGCATGCCACTACGCTTGCGCAGATCGCTGCCGATGTCCTGCAGATGCCGGTCGAGAACATCGGCGTCGTGCAGGGGGACACCAAGCTAGTGCAGGCCGGGCACGGAACCTTCAATTCGCGTTCGATGCCGGTCGGCGGCTCCGCCGTCCACGTCTGTGCCGGACGCATCGTAGAGAAGGCGAGGAAGATCGCCGCCGAGATGATGGAAGTGGCGGCCGAGGATCTCGCCTATGAAGACGGCAGCTTTCTTGTTCCCGGAACGGGTATGGCACCGCTCGCTTTCGCCAAGGTCGCGCGGATGGCCTATGTCGGCCACGTCCTGCCGGCTGGAATGGAACCGGGTCTGGACGAGACCCTGTTCTACGACCCGACCGGCATGGGCGCGCCGTCGGGCGTGCACATCGCCCATGTTGAGGTCGATCCCGACACCGGCATAATCGAAATCCTCGACTATGTCGCCGTCGATGATGCCGGGACGATCATCAATCCGTTGCTCGCCGCCGGGCAGATCCATGGCGGCGTGGTCCAAGGCATCGGCCAAGCGCTCTACGAAGAAGCGCGCTACGATCCCGACAGCGGCCAGCTGCTGACCGGCTCACTGCTCGATTACGCGTTGCCGCACGCGGATTCGCTGCCTGCGATCAGGTCACAGTTCCAGCAGACGCCGTCTCCGACCAATCCGCTCGGGGTGAAGGGGATCGGCGAAAGCGGCGCGATCGGCGCACCGCCGACGATCGTCCACGCCGTGCTCGATGCATTGGCGCCCTTTGGCATCGCGCATCTCGACATGCCCCTGACCCCGCAGAAGATCTGGGCTGCAATCCGCGACGCCGGAGCGGAAGGAGGCCCGTAGCCTCTTCCTCCCGCTGCACGGCAGTTCATCCCCGCTGCAAATGCAACCGCAAACGCAACTCAGGAGAAGCACGATGAGCACAGAGAAATTCTTGGTGACCGGAGCAACCGGCCGGACCGGCCGCCATACGGTGCAACATCTGGTGGAGAAGGGGCATGCGGTCCGCGCACTGGTTCACCAGGAGGACGAGCGTTCTGAAGCGCTGCGCCGCACGGGCGCGGAGGTCGTGGTTGGTGACCTCTTGGAGCACGGCGACACTATCGGAGCGACGGCCGGGACCAGCGCCGCCTACTTCTGTTATCCGATTCGTCCCGGGATCATCCAAGCGACGGCTTACTTCGCGAACGCGGCCAAGCGAGCGGGTCTCAAAGCCGTTGTCAACATGTCGCAGATCTCTGCGCGGGAGGATTCCAAGAGCCACGCCGCACGCGATCACTGGATCGCCGAACGCGTCTTCGACTGGTCTGGTGTGCCCACCGTCCATCTCCGCCCGACTTTCTTCTCGGAATGGCTGATCCTCCCCTGGGTGCGCGACGTGATTGTCGACGAAGGAGTTATCAATCTTCCCTTTGGGGAGGGGCGCCACGCTCCGATCGCGGCGGAGGACCAGGCTCGTCTGATTGCGACCATTCTGGCGGACCCGACGGCCCATATCGGCAGAACCTACACGCTCCATGGTCCAACCGAACTAAGTCAACAGGGCATCGCCGAGGCAATCCGCGGCGTCCTCGGTCGCACCATCACCTACCGTCCAAGCACGATCGAGACTTATCGCGAGCGCCTGAAAAAATATGACCGGACGGAGTTCTTGATCCAGCATCTCTGCGCCGTCGCCCTCGATTATCAGAACGGCATCTTCGCGGGCGAAGACAAGATCATCGCCGCAGTTACCGGTCAGCGGCCGATGACCGTACAGGAGTTCGTGACTTTGCACCGGACCGCCTTCGCGGCAGTAGACGCTGCAGCCTGACGCTCTGCCGTTAAATGCAGCCTTTTGGACGAGCAAATCGGCGGCACACCATACATTACGCCCGAGCGGGAGCCGGCCGGTAATTCGCACCCGACGCCTCCGCCAACCTCACCAACTGGATCGAGACTGTCATGACTCATCCGTCGACTGTCCGCCGACCAATACCGGTGGAACACGTCGCAATCGAAGCGACGAAGCCGTTCGAAGCCGTCAAGGCGGCGCTCGAAGCGCTGGTGCCGCCACTCGACCCCGCAGTCCCGGAGGCATTGCGGCGAGGCGACATCGTGCGGGCCAATGAGGCGCTGCTCCGTGGCCCGGAGCTGTCGATCTTCGGCGCCCGGGATCACGGCGGATTGCTACGCACGGCCGGCCTTGCGCGCAAGGCCGTGCAGTACGAGATCGGCAATCCGCTCACCGCGACCGGGATGACGCGCCACCAGCTGCCGGCGGCGCTGTACGCGCCGCTGCGCGTCCTGCTCTATGAAAACGAGGCCGGCCGCGCGGTCTTCGAATACGACCGGCCCTCATCGCTGTTCGGCCAGTTCGGCGACGAGCGGGTCACCGCGGTCGGGCGCGAATTGGATGCAAAGCTTGAGCACGTCCTGGTTGAAGCGGCCAGTTAAACAGGAGAATCCAGCTATGGAAGAGGCGGTCATCAAACACGAAGAGCGCGGACCGGTCTCGGTGCTGACAATGCAATACCGGCCGTACAATCTGCTCGGCCCGACGCTGCTCGGCGCGATCGCCGACGAGATCGCCGCCGCCCGCGATACAGGCAGTCGGGCGATAGTCCTGCGCAGCGGGCTGCGCCATTTCTCGGCCGGTGCCGACGTCGCACTGTTCGGCTCGCGCATCGAGCAGGGCGGCAGGAGCCAATCGGCAATCGGCGGCGTCGAGTTTCTGAAATTGCTCGAGCTGCTGCCGATCCCGATCGTTGCCAGCGTGCACGGCGTGTGCCTCGGCGGCGGCTTCGAATTAGCGCTCGCCTGCGACTACATCGTCGCGGCCAGCTCGGCCAAGATCGGCTCCGTCGAGGTCGCGCTCGGGTTGCATCCGCTCCTCGGCGGCATCCAGCGCCAGGTACAGCGCGCCGGCGCAATGCGGGCCAAGGAGATCGCGATGCTCGGGCGGCGCTACGACGCCGCGACGTTGGAACGATGGGGTCTCGTCAATCTGGTGGTTGCAGACGACGCGCTGGAAGAGGCGACAATGACGATCGCCCAGGAACTAGGGCATGGGCCGACGGTCGCGCATGCCGCGACCAAGCGCCTCGTGCACATCGCCGTCAATGAGGGGGTTCTCGCGGCCGACGAAGCGATGGCCGAGATCCAGAAGCCGATCTGGACCTCGGAAGACCTCAAGATCGGGCTCGCCTCGTTCCGCGAAAACGGTCCCGGCGTGGCCAAATTCACGGGGCGCTGACATGAGCGGCCCTCTCTCCGGCATCCGCGTCGTCGATTTCTCGCGCGTGCTCGCCGGTCCGCTCTGCGCCCGCACCCTGCTGGATCTCGGTGCCGAGTTGATCAAGATCGAGCCGCCGCGCCCCGATGTCTCTCGTTTCGCGTTTCCCTCCACGCCGGGCATGTCGGGCTATTACGCGCAGCAGAACGCCGGCAAGCGCAATGTCAGCATCGACCTGAATGTGCCCGGCGCCCGCGAGCTGGCTCTTCGCCTGTGCGACTCGGCGGATGTCGTTGTCGAGAACTTCCGCGCCGGCACGCTGCGCTATTTCGGGCTCGACTATGAAACGTTGACGGCCCGCAATCCACGCCTGATCTATGCCTCGATCACCGGCTACGGCCAGGGTGGGCCATGGCCGGGCCGGATGGCTTACGCCCCCACGGTGCAGGCCGAGGCCGGGCTCACCCACAACAGCATTCGCCATTACGGTAAAGTACTGGGCGAACCACGCACCGACAGCCTGTCGCATGCCGATGTCTATGCCGGGCTGCAGGCCGCGATTGCAATCCTTGCGGCATTGCACCGGCGGGAGGCGACGGGCACCGGTCAGCACATCGATGTTGCGATGGCAGCGACATTGATGGCGGTCAACGAGCGTGCGCATGTCGATCTGAACGATGCCGATCTCGGCGACGAGCCGGCGATCCTCGGGGCGACCGACTGCCCGTTCTTTATGGGGCCAAGCGGCGAGCACTTCACCGTGGCGACGAGCCTCGTCGGCTCGCGCACCTTTCCGTCCTATTTGCGTGCGATGCGGCGCGCCGACCTCGCCGACGACCCGCGCTTTGCGACCGCGGCAGCGCGCCGGGCGAATTTCGCCGAACTGCACCGCATCGTGCAGAACTGGATCCTGACGTTTCGCGACATCGGCGCTGTCGATGCCCAGTTGGACGAGGCCAAGATTGCGCTCGGCGAGGTGCGCTCGCTGAAGGCGCTCTCTGAGATGGAATGGGCCGACTATTGGGGCGCGGTTCAGGAAGTCTCGGATCGCAACGGCGGGACCTACCGCCTGCCGGGCCGTCCGTGGCGTTTCTCACGCGAACAGCTCGCACCCCTCGGCGACCCGGCCTTTCAGGGCGAGCACAACCGCGAGGTGCTCGCCGAGCTCGGCCTCAGCGACGCGGAGATCGACCGCTACGTCGCGTCGGGCGCCCTGGTCAGCGCGTCGCTCCCGAAAGCGGTCATTGCGAATGAGCGGCAGCTCGTTTCTTCGCCGGTGACTGATATCCGGCGACATATGGAGCACGAAACATGACTCAATCCGAGACGCACAACACGCACCCTTCCGTGCAAGACGTAGCAGTCATCGTTGGCGGCGGTCCCGGCATCAGCGCAAGCTGCGCCAGGCTGTTTGCGCAAAGCGGCATGCGGGTCGGCATCGCAGCCCGAAACCCGGACAAACCGGTGCTGCAGAATCTGGAGAGGACCCATGGCGTGCGCCGGTACGCGTGCGATGCGAGCGAACCAGCCGCCGTGGCGATGCTGTTCCAGAATATTGTTCGCGATCTTGGGGCTCCCACACTTGTCGTGCACAACATCGATGGGCGGGTTCCCGGCATTTTTCGCAAGGAGATTACCGAAGCCGAACCGAGTATGGCATTCGACACGCTTCGGAACTCGGCGTTCAGCGCGTTTCTGGTGGGTCAAGAGGCCGCCCGACGTATGCGCGAAAACAGACCCAATGCCAACGGTGCAAAAGGGACAATCATCTTCACGAACGCCAGCGCAGCGCTTAAGGGCTACCCGTCGAGCGGTGCCTTTGCCATGGCATGTCATGCCAAGTCCGGGCTCGCACAGAGCATGGCGAGGGAACTGATGCCGCAGGGTATCCACGTTGCCAATGTGCCGATCGATGCGGCAATCGGTTGGACTCACGAAGACGGTACCCGCGCGCACCGTCGGGCGGGTACGACTGTCGACGACAACATGGCCGATCCGGAGCGCATCGCGGAAACCTATCTGCAGCTGCACCGCCAGCATCGATCGACTTGGGCGTTCGAAATCGTGTTGCGGCCATGGCTGGAGAAATGGTGACCCGCATTGGTGGCGGAGCGGACACGGCGTGGCGCAGGTATCCGCTTTGTTCTGCATTGCCCCTGACGACCCGTCCCGACAGCGTCGGCCTCGAGTCCGGCGCGCGTCGCCGCGGCCTTGATGCGATCGCGCCAAGATCGGGCGCTGGGATGTCCAAATATTACGAGGAATTCATCCCCACTGCCGTGGCTGATCTCCACGCGATGGCGATGCCAGCCCCGGCCGAGAAGTTCACCGACGTCGTTTCGCAGAAGTTAACTCTTGAAACCCCGTAAACCAGAAGGAACGAGCTATGACCCCTTCCCCTGACGTCATCGATGGCCTCCCCTATGTGGAGGGTGTTCTCAACTACCTCGCGCCGATGGCGGAAAGGCCGATGAATTTGGCCTACGATCCACCTCCCGGCGTGCCGCGTTCGACCGGCGAGCCCGAGCCCCACCGCATGATGATCTACGATGCCCGGCCGTTAGCAGGGCGCCTGTCGCTCGACAGCGAAGGTCTCGCTGTGGTCAAGCACAACAGCGCGGTCCGCGACTTTTATGACGAGGACGAACTGCGCCGCGTCTATTACCCCGAAGCCGAGCGCCTCGTCGCCGAAGTCACCGGCGCCACCCGGGTGCTGGTATTCGACCACACCGTGCGCCGTCGCGTCTGGGGCGGCGTCGACCGGTCGGCTGGGACGCCGCGCCAACCGGTGACGGCTGTCCACAACGACTATACGATCAACTCCGGCCTGCAACGCGTCCGCGATCTGATGGGCGAGGAGGCCGAAGAGCTGCTCAGCCATCGGTTCGAAATCGTCAATGTGTGGCGCCCGATCCGCGGGCCGCTGCGCGATGCACCACTTGCCGTCTGCGACGCGACGACCGTCGCCTTCGCGGACTTTGTCCCCTCCGATCTGGTCTATCGCGATCGAACCGGCGAGATCTACCGCGTCAAATACAACCCTGCCCACCGCTGGTTCTACGTACCCGACATGCACCCGGACGAAGCGGTCCTGATCAAATGCTACGATTCGGCCCCGGATAAGGCACGGTTCACCGCCCATTCGGCCTTTGAAGACCCGACCGCTCCAGCCGATGTGTTGCCCCGCGAAAGCATCGAGCTGCGGACTCTAGTTTTTCACGTCTAAACCCAAGGATGAGGTCGTCGCTTGATATTGCACGCACCACGGGCCCCCGAACGACGGTGTTCGGGCCGCCGCTGGTGATCTTTGCGCCAACGGCTCGATCATGATTGCCGGCAGCGAAGTCGTGCTTTTAATCAGGCGCTCCCGGCTTCGTCATGAACGACATCATTTCCTGTGCCGCGCGGCCAAACGTCGCGCGGTGTGGCGCGGCGGCATGCGATCGCGGAAAATCGACGCGGAAATGTGCACCGCGACTTTCCTCTGGCCGCAGAGCGGCGACGGTGATCATCAGCGCGATGATCGCCGGATCAGTTTCCGGCCCATCGGAATAGGCCAACGGCAGCAGCGCCTGCGCGGTTCAACCAGTGCACCGCGGTCACGTAACGCACCTGCTGTGTGCGACGGGAGCGGGCGTACAGTGGACGGATCGGCCAGCGGCAACACATTAGACAGTTCTACGATCGGCTGCCGGGGCCGAGCAGCCCACGCACGACGCAGTTTTCCTTTCTCGCGATGCTGCGGCGATCGCGCCGAGCCCGTGACCCAACGCGGACCTCTCACGGCGAAGTCGAAGACTTCTTCGACTTCCTCTCCGAGACCCGACGACGGAGCTCGACTTCGCGACACCCTCATCGATCGGTTCTGCCTCACACAGTCGGTCGAATATTCGCGTTGAGGCGAAACTGATTCGTCGGATCGTACTTGTTCTTCAACGAGACCAGCCGCTGGTAGTTCAGTCCATATGCCGATCTTACTCGCTCGTCGTCATCACCAATCGCATCGTCGACGGCGTTGACGTAGGCACTCGGTTCGTAGAACGGCCGCACCACATCCCAGCATTCTCGAGCCCAGCGGATACACTGGTCCGTATCCGCCGGATCCTGCCAGATTGCCCATGGCCCGCAGTCATAGTGATCAAACCTATGGGGGAACGCGGTCTCGCTTGCCTTCACGCGGCTTGCGGCACCGTGCAGCTGTTGGAAGTAGATGACACAGTTTGGTGTTGGCCGTTTCCGGGCCTGTTCCAGCAATATATCGATAGCGGCGTCGCTCGGCGTGCGCATCAGACTGGTTTTCCAGTAGTTAAACTGCCCCGGCACCCAATTCTGATCGAACAAGCTCTGCATCTCGGTGTAGGGGCGCGGGGCGATCAAATCTACCATCGGCGATCCCAATGACCGCACTGGCTTGAGTATCCGTTCGCCTTCTTCGATCGGGCCGGTAAAGCAGGCCGCAATGCCGACCGCCGGTGTGCCATCGGGAGCGCTCAGAAGCAACCCGACTGTACTGACCTCATCGGGACAGGTCGCGGAGAACTCATGGTAAAGGCGCAATGTCTCTCTGCCTTGACTGATCGGATATATCACCAAACCGGCGACCACCGGACCGACCGGGTGGAGCCGATATTCGAACTGCGTAACGACACCGAAATTCGCACCAGCGCCGCGGATACCCCAGAACAGCTCAATGTTTTCGTCGGCGCTCGCCGTGACGAGCTGTCCGTCCGCGGTAACGATGTCGACCGACAAGACGTTATCGCAGGCAAGTCCGTATTTACCGTCCAGCCAGCCGTACCCTCCACCAAGTGTAAGTCCTGCGATGCCGGTGTCGGTCGCCACGCCTAATGTGGTTGCGAGCCCGAACGCCTGGGTTTCGTGATCGAATTCACCGAGCTTTAGACCCGGCTGGGCCAGCGCTGTTCGGCGCATCGGATCGACGCGAATGCCCCTCATCTGCGACAGATCGACCATCAAACCGTTCTCGCATACCGCTCGGCCGGCGATGCTGTGTCCGCCGCCGCGCACCGACACGAGGAGGTCGTGTTCGCGCGCAAAGCGCACGCAGTTGGTCACGTCTGCCGCTCCAGCACAGCGCGCGATCAACGCCGGA
>Ga0210407_10003675_pt1 | contig 12353 bp, 8 predicted proteins | sample IncBWC27MmetaG_FD_150860 | JGI IMG/M metagenome (GOLD analysis project Ga0210407, IMG submission 150860) | Forest soil microbial communities from Barre Woods Harvard Forest LTER site, Petersham, Massachusetts, United States - Inc-BW-C-27-M | ecosystem: Environmental > Terrestrial > Soil >... | reverse complement strand
GCAAGATCATTTGCGATCACAAGGTGAGCGGGCAGATGTGGCTGAGCATCGCGCGGCAGGCGCATGAAATCGGACTGCGTTCGAACGCTACGATGCTCTACGGCCACGTGGAGACCGAGGAAGAGCGCGTCGACCATCTGGTGAAGCTGCGGGAATTGCAGGACCAGACGCACGGGTTTGTGACCTTCATTCCGCTAGCGTTTCATCCGGACAATACGGCGCTGTCTTATATTCCGAAGCCGACGGGCTACGCTGATCTCCGCAATATCGCGATTGCGCGGCTGCTGCTCGATAACTTTGATCACATCAAGGCGTATTGGATCATGCTCACGCCGAGCATCGCGCAAATCGCCTTGCGCTTTGGCGCTAACGATCTGGACGGCACGGTGGTGGAAGAAAAGATTTACCATGACGCCGGCGCGAAGACGTCGGAGTTTACTCCGCGCGCGGAACTCGAACGGCTGATCCGCGCCGCCGGACGCGTGCCGGTCGAGCGAGACACGCTGTATCGGCCGGTCGACCGCTCAAAGCTACCGCCTGTCTTGCCGTCACCGCGTGCTGACCTCGTCTCGCTCACCCTGAATATTTAGCTTCCGTTTTTGCAGCGCCGATTAACCGCGTTAACCCTTACAAAATGCTCTCTCTCCTTTTATGATTCCTTAACAGGCTGCGCCTTAGCATTTGATGGCAACGGACGAGCGCCGCGCTTACCCAGACGCTCGCAAATTCCTCTGTCAAATTGCGTTGCCAGCCCGGAAGGAGAAAGAGATGCGCGCGCTCGGACGAAATACAATAACTACGACCTTGGTGCTCATGACGCTGTACCTTTCGCGTCCAGGGCAGTTGTGGGCCGATGGGGACGGAAAAAACGACGAGGCAAAGGCAAAGCCGGCAAGCCTTGAAGCGCCCTCTCCCTTAACCGAACGCGAACGATGGCTACTGGACCGTGTGGATCAGCTCGAGAAGCGCGTTGAGGAGCTCGAGGCCAAAAGCAATGCGTCGACGGCGCGGGCGCCGGAGACGGGCCCTTTGCAGCCCGCTGCGCCGAATGCGACGGTGATGTCTTCGGAGGTTGTGAGCCCTGGCGCATCATCCCCACTGAGCGGCGCGCCCGCGGTTCCCACGTCGTCAAGCGTCGCGGGTTCGAGCGTGGAAGCCGCCAAGAGCGCGGAAGCCGCACCTATCGGTCCGCCGCAGGCTCCGGACCAAGGCAAGCCCGGTGCTCAAAAGCCTGCCAAAGCGGAGCCCTTCGCGTTCGCGGATTTCACGTGGATGAACGGAAATGCCCGGACCAAAGACATCCCACTGGACACAAAATTTTTCACGCCGGAAATCCGGTTTGACGCGGGATATGTCTATGACTTGAATCATCCGGCTGATGACACGGTTGGCGGCTCCGCAGAGGTATTTCGCGCACAGGAATTCAACCTGACCCAGCTTGGCATCGGCGGCGATTTTCACTTCAACAACGTGCGAGGGCGCCTGATGACGCAGTTCGGAAACTACTCAGAGACGCAGCCGCGCAACGATGCGAGTCCCGCACGCGGGCAATGGCAACTCGATAATGCCTATCGGTATCTCGCAGAGGCCTATGGCGGGTATCACTTCGATGCCATGCACGGGATCAACGTGGATGCCGGCATTTTCTTGTCTTACATCGGCCTGTTTAGCTGGTATAACTTTGACAACTGGGCATATCAACCGTCGTATGTGTCCTCGAATACGCCGTTTTTCTTCAACGGATTGCGCGTCCAGTTTTTTCCTACGGAAAAACTAAAGATTGAGCCTTGGTTGATAAACGGCTGGCAATCCTACGGCCGATTCAACAATCGGCTGGGCTTTGGTTTCCAGGTCGCATACCGGCCGACTGGCTCCATTGCATTCGTAAGCAACGGGTACCTGCTGGGGGCGGACACGCTTGCGAACCCGGGACGCATTCGCTATCACTCCGACAGCAGCATAGAGATTAAATATTACGACAACCCGGAAGGGTTCTTGGACAAGATGGCGTTTTCTCTGACCGGAGACATCGGCTGTGAACACGGTGGCGGCGTGAGCTGCGACACGAATACCGTCAAATTTATCGGAGGGCAAAGAGTAATTTGGCCGAAGCAGGATTTTCTTGGCTTTATGTTGTACAACCGCTGGTGGTTTGATCGCGATCAATACGGCTTCACGATTGGCGGAGGGCGAATCAACAACCCGGGACGGTACCTGGTGCTGCTGCCGCCCATCAATGGGGCAACCGCAGCCTCTGGCACTCCCTACTTCACGCAAAATCCGGGCGATCCGTACAAAGCTTGGGACCTGTCCGAGACGTTTGACTGGATGCCACGGCAATACATCACGTTCCGCACGGAATTCGACCACCGCGCGGCCAGTGTGCCGTACTTCACGGGGCGGGGTGGAATTACGCCCACGAACTGCCCCACCGCACCGATCGTTGAGAACATTTGCGGCTCGCCGGGCGCGTTTGTGCCTGGGTTCACGCCCGATCTCCGTAAGGACGAAAACCGGTTCGATTTTTCGATCCTGGTGAAGTTCTAGGCGCTGGTTTTTGGTGCAGACGAGTCTCACTTCTTGGGATCCCCGGGGTTGGTCCAGCGGCGGCGAATTCGTGTGTGAGTGTCTCAGCGGCGAAACGCCGCATCGCCGAGATTCACAGCATACTTGGTTTGCGTGGCGACTGTTTTAACGGAAAGGACGCGTATGTTGTGATCGGTGGAAGAAAGTTTGCACTTCACCTTAACCTGCTGGCCCTCGTGACCTGAGAGCGCGGCTGGATTGGCCACCAACCAGGGCTCGCCGTTTTTTCCGATCAAGCTTTTTCCGTCTGGGCTGACTTTGCCGGAGATGGTGGAAGCCTTGAGTTTCGCGGACTTATCCTGGCCATTGCTTTGACCGTTAGCCGTTCCAGGAAGCAGTAGCGCAACCACAAGGAAGGTAAGGACCAGTCTTTTCATAGCGATGCTCCTCTATTTGGACCGGAACCAGAGTAGCGGCATTCTCAAGCCACGTTAGCGCAAGGTCAAACTAGAAATTCAAATCTTGCATATTCGAAATTTTGTTGCGCAGCGAAGTGTTTTGCATCTTTCTTTCTAACGCCCAGGTACCTACGATTGCTTCGGCCTTTAACTGAGGACATGCGTGTGCCCAGTCTTGAGAGAAGTTTATTTTGGGTGGTGGTCATTGCATCTTGGTGGATGATTCCGCATTCGGCAGTCGTCTTCGCGGACGAACCTGACCGCAGCACGGGCTGCGCCGCTGAGGCATGGGACCCTCAGGAGCCGGACATCGCTAGTACACCTTCAAGAAATCAATGGGAATATAACGGGTTTGTCGATGCGGGTTATTTGCTGGACTTCAATCATCCCGCTAACCATTTATTCCGCGATCGCAGCACAACTTTCAAAGTGGACGAACTGGATTTGAACATGGCGCAAGCGGGCGTGAAAAAGTTCGCTTCTGAAAACTCCCGCTGGGGATTGGAGCTGGCGGTGCAAGCGGGCAAGGACTCGGAGAACTTCGGCTTCTCGGCAACGGCGCCGAATGTAAGCGGCTCGGACTGGCTGCGGCACTTTGCGCTCGCGGACCTGTCCTACTTGGCGCCCGTAGGTAAAGGGTTGACGTTGCAAGTGGGCCTGTTCAACAGCTTTATCGGATACGACTCGCTCTATGCCAAGGACAACTTCACCTACACGCGTCCCTGGGGAGGAGATTACACTCCCTACCTGATGTTTGGTGTGAACGCGAGCTACCCCTTCAGCAAAAAAATCACGGTGACTGCCTTCGTCATCAACGACTATGACCACCTCGCCGATCCAAACAGTGTGCCCAGTTTCGGCGGTCAGTTTGCTTACTTTCCCACTGAGCATGTGACGCTCAAGGAGGCGCTGCTTTATGGCCCCCATCAACCCGACACCGCGCTGGGGCTTTGGCGATTTTTCTCGGATACTATCGCGGAATGGAAGAGAGATCGTCTAACGATGGCGTTTGAGTATCAGTTGGGGACGGAAAGAGTCGCCGCGCCTCGAAATCCGCGCGCACTGTGGATGTCCGCACAGTTGCCCGTTCACCTAATCGTGTACGGTCCCTGGAGCATTACGGCCCGGCCGGAAGTGGCCTGGGATCGCGACGGGCGATGGACCGGATCGGTACAGTTGATTAAAGCGGCGACCGGTACTCTCGAATACAAGCTCCGCTACCGGAAGACCACAACCATCACAAGGTTGGAATATCGCTTCGACGATTCACGTGGAAGGAGCGGCGGCTTTTTCCGAGGAGCGGACGTTTCGCCTGGCGTGATTGTGCTCACGCCGACGCAGCATCTGCTCATCTTCGGAGTGATTTTTGGATTTGACTCGCAACACTAAAACTAGAACCGCTTTCAAGCCAAGCGGCGACAAAACTCGCCCGAGCCGTTCGCCGCTACTTTGATTGCCACTCAGCGTAGAGCTTCGTGATAGTCGGCCCGATGGTGAAGCCCCAAGCGAAGATCGGAAAATTCTTGAATTTGTCGGGCACTACATATCGCTGGCTGGCCTCCTGAACCGAGACGCCCGCTTTGAACATTTTTTCCGCGTGAGCAGCGATGTCGTCGAAAACTTCGCGTAGAGTGGCGATTCCCTCCTGGCCGCATATCTGTCCGTGTCCCGGGACGAACAGAGTGTCTTTGTCGAAGGCCGCAAATTTCGCCAGGGTGGCGCGCCATCCAGAGATGGTCGCCTTGTCATCGAAAGTGACCGGATACCATCCGCTGAAAAGCAGGTCGCCCGCGTATACGACGTTCTGGTTGGGTACGCGCACGATCACATCCGTGCCAGAGTGCCCGGGATACGACTCCAGCACCGCGGTCACACCGCCCAAATCGATGCTGATAGGGAGCTTTGCCGGATCAATGGGATGATTGGGCAGGGCCAGCAAACTGGAGTTGGCAATCTGAAAGAGGCCGGTAAGCACGTTGAGATCGCTCTGGGCGTGTTGGCGCTCAGTATCAGACTTGGCGTCTTGCACGCGCTTCTCTAAGGGTCCCAGCACGGCGCTCTTTTCGGCGCCCTGAAGGGGAGAATAACTTTCCACGATACGTCGTGCCACCGTCGCATGTGCCCATACCGGTACGGCGTTCGCTCCGTAGAATGCGTTCCCCATCGAATGGTCAAAGTGATAGTGGGTGTCCAGCGCCGCCTTCACGGGAACTTGAGTGACCATTCGCAACGCATCCATCTGAAACGAGGCACCTGCCGCATTCCCGAATCCCTCGATCAGGAGAGCTGCGTCTTTACCGGCCAGGAAGCCGCCGTTGGAAATGGTGGTCATGCCCTTTGAAGGATCGGAAATCGTGGCGTAAAGGCCGTCGCCGATCTTGCGTACGGAAGCGAAACCCTTGTCGACCAACGGAGTCGCCGCAACTCGGGAGTCGACGCCCACAGTCTCGGCGAACGAAGCGAGTGGGATTGCCTGCGCGAGAGTGTAGAAGGCCCCGAAACACGACGTTTGCGCAATAAAGCTGCGGCGAGAGAAGGCTCGGGCACTAACCGCTTGGTGTGGGATAGTCATGAACTCCTCCGATCAAGTAGGTGACTTTTGGATGCGCTGGGGGTGGTCGGCGGTATATTAGCAGAGCCTCGCGGCGGCTGGCCGGACTTTGCAACGCTCCGCCCGTCTTCGATTGCACACACCGTGCCTGGTAAGCCAGGCTTCCCCGTTCCGGCTCCTTATACTTAGAACAGAAAACCGTCATACCGTCTTTTTTATTCCCAAGGGAGGATTGGAGCGCGTGAAAAAGATTGCGATCGTTCTAACGATTTGGTTTGCACTCAGCCCTCCCCTGCATCCGCAGGATGCAAGGCAGGTCCAGCGAGAAGAGTGCATGGACGCGTGCATGCGTGAGCGCCCCAATGCGGACCTGCAGCGTCAGGAGGTGATTGCGTTGGAAAAAGAGGCGGCGCGGGCGATTCAGCTGGGAGACGCGACGTTCTTCCGGCGCGTCTACAGCGATGATTTCAGCGGAGTGCTGTCACACGGCCAAAACGTCGATAAGCGTTCCTTTATTGCAGTGGTGCAAGCATCTGAAATCAAGTATGAGTCGTTCACGGCGTCCGACATTAAAGTACGGCTGTATCGTGACGTCGCGGTGGCGAGTGGCACGTGGTCGATGCGGGCGATACTGAAGGGCCAGCGGATGAATAGTCAAATGCGCGTACTGCACGTGTACGTATACGGCCCTGGGGGCTACCACGTGGTTGCCGGGCAGACGACCCTCCTGCCCCCGTTTGTCGATCAACCCCTCTAACCATTGCCGTCTTGAGAGACACTACTCGTGGCGTAATGCGTCTAGGGGATCGAGGCGCATGGCGCGACGCGCCGGAACATAACAGGCCAACAGCGCGGTGAACGCAAGAATCGCGGCCACGCCGGCAAACGTGAGCGGGTCCGTCGGCTTCACGGCAAAAAGAAGGCTGGAGAGAAGCTTTGTAAGCGCAAAAGCGCCCGCCGTTCCGATCACAACTCCAAGGAGGGCAAGACCGGCGCCGCGGCGAATAACGAGGCGTCGAATATCGCGCGGCAGCGCGCCGAGCGCCATGCGAATCCCGATCTCGTTGGTGCGCATGCTGACGATGTAGCTCATGACGCCGTAAATCCCCACGGCGGCCAGCAGCAACGCGAGAACCGCGAACAACCCCAACATCGACATGGCGAAACGGCGGGGAGAGACAGAATCGGCGCGAAGATTGTCCAACGTCATCACGCGCGTAACGGGCAGGTTGGCGTCAGCCTTGTGAATTTCAGCGACGATCGAGGTCGCAAGCGCGGCGGAGTCGCCGGAAGTGCGAATCACAAAGGATGGAGTCCAACCGCCTGTGAAGTAGACATCGTAACTTGGTGAAGCCTCGAGCCCGTATTGGTGCACATTTCCGACTATTCCTACGATCGGCGACCAGCAGGGAGTTGGATCCAGGGAGCACAAGTTGATGCGCTTGCCAATCGCGTCGCCGCCCGGCCAAAACCTGCGCGCCATGGCCTCGTTGATCAGGATGTTCTGCGTCCCGTAATCATGAGCGTCGAGCAACCGACCGGCGCGAAGCGGAATGCCCATGGCTGCGAGGTAGCGCAAACTGGCGGTGCGTGTCTCTGCAATGGGGCGTGAGCCTGATTCGGAGGACGGCTGCCCTTCGAGAACGAAACGGGATGCGGAGCGAATTTGCGAGCCCAGGGGCAGGACGTTGATTCCGGCGGCGACGCTAACTCCCGGCAGGGCCTCGAGGCGGCGGGCGATTTCCTCGAATTGAAAAGATTGCTTCTTTGCGAGCTCGATTGATTGTTCAAGCGTGAGTTTGGCCAGTTCGGCGAACGAGGGCTGTGCGAGATCGACCTCCATCGCCAGAATATGTTCCGGTCGAAAGCCGGGATCGACTTCAAGCAGGCGGTAGAAGCTGCGGAGGAGCAAGCCTGCTCCGACGAGCGGGACCAGCGCAAGGGCAATTTCAGAAATGACCAAGACGCTGCGAATCTTTTGCCCACCACTTAAGCTGGAATTGCGGCCGCCTTCCTTCAGAATGCCGTGCAGATCCCGCCTTAGAATTTGCAGGGCAGGAGCAAGGCCGCAGGCGATACCGGCAAGAAAACAGACCACCACGGTAAACACGAGAACTCCAGCGTTCAGGCTCGTCTCCTTCACGACGCTCATCTCCGCGGGCGCGAAAGATTTGAGCGCCTGCAGGCCTAGGCTGGCTAGAAACACTCCGAGCACACCGCCGAGAAATGAGAGTGCGATGCTCTCGGTCAACAATTGCCCCATCAAGCGTGGACGTGTCGCCCCCAGAGCGATTCGCAAGGCGATTTCTTTTTGTCGAGCGGCGTTTCGGGCCAGCAAAAGATTTACGATATTGGCGCACGCGATGAGAAGGACAAGTCCAACCGCGGAAAAGAGCACCCAGAGCGACGTGCGCAGCTTCGCAGCGGAAGGATCTTCCATGGGCTTCACCAGCACGCCCCAATTTCGGTGCGTATCAGGGAATGCCGCTTCCTGTTGCCGATTTAGCGTCGCGACTTCCGCTTGCGCTTGCGCCACGTTCACGCCTGGCTTCAGACGCGCGATGACGCTGAATTCGTGATGCACGTGGCTGGTCAGATCGTCTTGGAAAAGGCCGACAGGCAGCCAGACATCGGTCGTCGGCGCCAGGTGAAATGCAGCCGGCAGGACCCCGACAATGATGTAGCTCTGTCCGTCTAGCGAAAGCGCGCGGCCCACGACGGACGGACTTGATCCGAAGTGGCTCTGCCACAAACGGTGAGTGATCATCACCGATGGTGTCGCGCCCGTCTTGTCCTCCTCCGCGGCGAAGGCGCGTCCAGCAGCAGGTTCGATGCCGAGCAGCGGGAAGAAGCTGGAATTGGCGTAACGCGCCTCAATGCGTTCGGCTTCGCCATGGCCCGTCATGTTGAAGCCCTGTGAAATATTGACGTAGGCGGCCATGTCCGAAAAACTTGCTGCTTCCTTGCGAAAATCCTGGAAGTCACCCGGGGAAAGTTCGACCTGCGGAAAAGCAGGGAGCAGGGAGTAGGTGTTCCAGATCTGCACGAGGTTTTCGGGATGAGCAAACGGCAACGGACGAAGGAGTACTCCTTGCACCACGCTGAAGATGGCGGTGTTGGCGCCGATGCCGAGCGCAAGGGTCAAGACGGCCACTGCTGTGAACCCGGGGCTCTTTTGCAGTGCTCGTAAGGCGTAACGTAATTCGCGCCACAGCGGTTCCATGAAGTATTCCTTGGCTACGAAGGAATGGACGGACTGGGTGCCCAGACGTTTCTAACCCATTTTCATCCTTCGTTGCGGGCCCCGCAGGGACCATAACTTACTCATAACGCAGCGCGACCATGGGATCGACTCGCATGGCGCGACGCGCGGGGATATACGCGGCGGCGAGAGCGACGACGAGCAACAGGAGCGCGAAACCTGCCAGAAGGGGGAGATTGATGCTCACAATGCCAAAGATCAGGCTGCTCATCGCGCGGTTGACGGCAAACGCAATGGGAACTCCGATGGCCAAGCCAATTCCCGTGAGCTTCAACGCTTGCCCTAAAACTAATTTCATAACGTCGCGTGGTTCGGCGCCTAAGGCCAGGCGAACGCCGATTTCCGGAATTCGGCGCGCGACGCCTTCGGCAAGAACGCCGTAGACTCCAACCGAAGACAACGCCAGAGCAACGCAGCCAAACAGCGCCATCAGCACGCCCATAATGCGGATAATCGCGATGGAATCGGTGATCTCTTTTTCGAGCGTGCCAACGCCCGTAAGAGCGAGCTGATCATCAATTCCACGAACCACGTCGCGAACACCCGAAACGTAGCCTTCCGGGTTCGAGCTGACGCGCATCAGAAATACCATCAAGCGCTGCGGCGACTGGAAAAAGGGCTCGTAAATCGTCGGGCGGCTGGTGGGATTCCACCAGTTCTGCCGCACGTCCTCGACCACGCCTACGATGGTCATCCATGGTTCCGTGGAATCGGCGGCTTCAAGCCGGATCTGCTGACCCAGTTCACCGCCATTGGGCCAATAACGCGCGGCCATGCTGCGGCTGATGACCGCAACCCGCGCTGCGTTGGTGTTATCGGCAACGGTGTACGAGCGACCTGCGACCAGCGGAATCCGCAATACCGTGAAATAGTCGGGACTGGAAATCTGCAGGTCAGCGGAAGGTGCTTCGCTGGCTTTCACCGCAGGGCGGCCGTTTATCGTGAAGAAGGTGGTCTCGTTGTCGACATTGCTGGCCGGGCTGTTGGTCACCAGCGCGGCCGCGGTGGCACCGGGAAGCGAGGCGCTTCCGCGGAGCATGCGATCGTAGAAACTGGCGATTCGCGAATTTTCCGGATAGGACTTCTCTGGCAGACGAATTTCTGTTCGCAAGACATTGGCCGCCTGAAAGCCTTGATATACATCCACGAGCCGCAAGAACGCCTGAGTGGTCACGCCGGCGCACACCAGCAGCACCAGTGCGAACATGACTTGTGCGACCACCAAGGCGCTGCGCAGCCGGCCCTTGCTGCCAAGCATCGGGCCGCGGCCGGCTTCCTTCAGAGTCGCGTACGGCAGCGCCTGGGCAGAGTGCAACACCGTTCCCAAGCCGAATAAGAGTCCGACGACAGCGATGAGTAAGGCAGTGAATGCGAGAACAGTGCGATCCACCTGAATTCCGTCCCAGCCGGGGACCCACATGGTCCAGCTCGGCGCGATGCTGGTGCGCAGTACCTTGACGCTCCAGAAAGAGACTGCCACCGCGACGCCGCCCGCGATGCACGACAGCAATAAAGTTTCGGTGACAAACAAGCGTGCCAGGCGCCAGCGTCCTGCGCCCAGCGCAGTACGCACCGCGATTTCCTTCTGGCGGCCAAAAATTCGCGCGAACAGCAAATTCGCCAGGTTGGCACAGGCGAGAAGCAGCACAAAAACGGCCGCGGCCTGCAAAAGCAGAAATAGCGGCAGCGTATAAAGGTATAGCTCCCTGCGAAGCTGCAGCACCTCGGTTCTGCGGTTTGCGTTGGTGATTGGATATTCCTGTTGAAGGCGTTGGGAGACAGAATCGACGGCGCTTCGCGCTTGCGCGACACTAACACCTGTCTTGAGCCGCGCCAGGGATTCGAGCGAGAGCTTGGTGCGATCCGCTTTCTCCGCAGGACTTAGACCCAAAGGAACCCACAATTCCATGGGCACTGGATAGTCAAAACCGCGCGGCGTGATGCCAACGACGGTGTATTTCTTTCCATTCAGTTGCACCGTCTTGCCGAGAAGTCCAACGTCGCCAGCGAAGCGCCTCTGCCAAAATCCGTAGCTCACGACGGCAACCTGGTCGCTGCCGGGCTGCTCTTCTGACGCACTGAATGCGCGTCCCAATGCCGGACTCACGCCGAGCACGTCAAAGAAGCTCGCCGATACATGACAACCGAGCACCGGCTGCACGATTCCTTCAGAGCTTAAATTGAAATCGCCGCACGTGTAAGTGGTGACTGCGTCAAACACGGGCGCGCCGCTCTGCAGATCGGCGGCATCCTGGGGCGCAATAAATCTTGCATCCGCACCCTCGTCGATCCCGCGATTTTCCCAGACGCGGACGAGGCGGTCGAGATCGGGAAAATTGTAGGGATGCAGGAGCAGCGCATTCACCATGCTGAAGATCGCCGTGTTGGCGCCGATTCCAAGCGCCAGGGTCAACACCGCGATCAGCGTGAAGCCTGGATTTTTCCGCAGCGTCCGCAACGCATATCTCAGATCCTGCAGCACGGTTTCGAACAACGGAAGTCCGCGGCGCTCTCGATAGATCTCCTTCGTCGGCTCGACGCCGCCGAGCCTTAAGAGCGCCTGCCGGCGCGCTTCCTGTGCGCTCATTCCCGAGCGAAGGTTGTCATCGATGTGCAACTGCAGATGGCTCTCTAGCTCCGCGGCGAATTCCTGATCGCGCCGATTTTTCGCGAATAGTCCAGCAACGCGCAAGGCGCACACGCGCAGCCATCTCATGAGACTTCCTCACCCGGTGCCAGGAACCTTGCGACGATCGCCGTCGTCTGCTCCCAGTCGCGCGCTTCGCGCTCGAGCTGTTTTTTGCCGGCGCGTGTCAGCTTGTAATACTTCGCTTTGCGGTTGTTATCGGAGAGGCCCCATTCGGAGCGGATGTAGCCTTCCTGCTCCAGCTTTAGCAGCGCGGGATAGAGCGTGCCGTAGTTCACGGCCAGCAAGTCGCCGCTGGTTTGCTCGATGCGCCGCGCGATGCCGTAGCCGTGCAGCGGCCCCAGCGTATCCAGCGTCTTCAGCACCATCAGCGCCAGCGTTCCCTGCCAGACGTCTTTTTTCTGGGCCATGCGTTCTCCTATGGGTTACCCATAGCGATGCTCGCATAACTCCTATGGGAAGGCAATAGAAACGCTGGAAGTGGGGCGGGAGGGACGTGAGGACTGCCCGCAGGCACGTCACAAATCTCGCATCACACCTGTAGCCCGATGAGGCGCATCAACTCGATGGCATTACTCTTGGCCACGACGCCGCCGCGCAACGTGTAATCGAAGCGCATTTTTCCGTTCTCCACGTAATCCTGAAAATGCATATTGCGCAGCCTCTGGCCCAGGCCCTGCCCGATCTCGGTCAGGGCCAGATCATGTGTGGTGACAATGCCGATCGCTCCTTGGCCAAGCAGCGCTTGGAGTAAACTCTCGGCGCCGATTCTGCGATCTTTGGAGTTTGTGCCCTCGAGCAATTCGTCAAACAAGAACAGCAGCGGCAGCTTCGAGCTCTCGGCCAGGCGAAACACCTCGCGGATGTGCAGAATCTCGGTGTAAAAGCCGGAGCGGCATTCCTGCAGGG
>Ga0210407_10003673_pt1 | contig 12357 bp, 8 predicted proteins | sample IncBWC27MmetaG_FD_150860 | JGI IMG/M metagenome (GOLD analysis project Ga0210407, IMG submission 150860) | Forest soil microbial communities from Barre Woods Harvard Forest LTER site, Petersham, Massachusetts, United States - Inc-BW-C-27-M | ecosystem: Environmental > Terrestrial > Soil >... | reverse complement strand
ATCCGCCGCGGTGTCAAGATTCACGCCGCCCGTCGGGACCATCGGCACGTGCGGGAACGGTCCTTTCAGCGCTTTGATGTAGTTCGGCCCTCCGACACTGCCGCACGGGAAGATCTTCACAAAGTCCGCGCCTGCCTTGCTCGCAGCCATCACGTCGCTGGGCGTAAGCGCGCCCGCCATAATGAGCAGATGCATTTCGCCCGCCGCCGCCACTGTCGCCGCGTCAAACCCGGGCGACACCAGAAATTGCGCGCCGGCCTCCGCGCACTGCCGCGCTGCTTTTTCGTCCAGCACCGTGCCCGCGCCCACGAGAATGGCCGGCGCCGTCCGCACCAACTCGGCAATCACATCAATCGCTCCTGGAACCGTCAACGTGATTTCGACGATAGGGATTCCGCCGTGCCACACGGCTTCCGCGGCGAACCGCGCTTCTTGCGGCGAAGAGGCGCGTATCACCGGCACGATTCCGATGCGTTCGATCAGCGCGCGGACTTCCTGCTTCTTCATGCCGCTGCCTCTCTCAGCGGGCGATTCGTGCGCCCGCTCCCTTCATCACTTGCAGCACTTCGTCTAGCATCGCCATGGTCGTATCTCCGGGCGTGGTCATGGCCAGCGCGCCGTGCGCGGCGCCGCATTCGACGGCCCACTGTGGCCCCTTGCCCATCAGGAATCCGTAGATCAGCCCCGAAGCGAACGAATCTCCGCCGCCGACGCGATCGAGAATCTCGAGATTCTCGCGGTTCGGCGCTTGACAAAAGTCTCCGTCGCAGTAGCAGATGGCTCCCCAATCGTTCCGCGTCGCAGTCGTCGCTTTGCGAAGCGTAGTGGCCACAGCTTTGAACGGAAAATCCTTCACCACCTTACCGATCATCTGTTTGAACCCTTCCGGGTGCAGCGCTGAAAGATGTTCGTCGGTTCCCGGCACCTGGTAGCCTAGCGCCGCCGAAAAATCTTCTTCGTTCCCCAGCATCACGTCCACGTAAGGCGCGATGCGGCGGTTCACTTCCTGGGCGCGCTTCTTCCCCCCAATCGAGCGCCACAGCGAATCGCGATAGTTAAGGTCGTACGAGACGATCACACCGTGCTTTCGCGCCGACTGCATTGCTTCAATGGCGACATCGGGCGTCGTTTCCGAAAGCGCGCAGAAAATGCCGCCGGTATGTAGCCAACGCGCGCCCTTCTTGCTGAAAATGTCTTCCCAATCAAAGGTTCCCGGCTGGACCGCCGCGATCGCGGTATGCCCGCGGTCCGAACATCCCAGCGCGGCGCGCACGCCGAATCCTCGCTCGGTAAAATTCAGCCCGTTGCGAACGCTTCTCCCAACGCCGTCGTAGTCCACCCACTTGATCAGCGAGGAATCCACGCCGCCCTGATAAATCAAATCCTGCAGCAGCGCGCCGACAGAATTCTTGGCAAACGCCGTGACCACAGCCGCGTCCAGCCCGAAGCACCGCTTCAGCCCGCGTGCGACGTTGTATTCGCCGCCGCCCTCACTCACTGCAAACTGGCGCGTGGTCCAGACGCGATATTCTCCGGGATCGAAGCGCAGCATCACTTCGCCCAGACTGACCACGTCCCAGCGGCAACCCTCTTTTGGTTTGACTACCAGAGCCATCGCCCCTCACCGTGCCAGCCAGCCGCCATCCACGGCCAGCACATGTCCGTGAATGTAATCGCTGGCGGACGAACACAAGAATACGGCGGCGCCCGCGATGTCGCGCGGCTCACCCCAGCGCGCCGCGGGAATTCGCTCCAAGATCTGCCGGCTGCGCACAGGATCGCCGCGCAGCGCAGCCGTGTTGTCTGTCGCTATGTATCCCGGCGCGATGGCGTTCACGTTGATCCCTTGCGAAGCCCATTCGTTCGCCAGCGCTTTCGTCAGTTGTGCCACTCCGCCCTTCGCCGCCGCGTACGCCGGAACGAGGATTCCGCCCTGGAAAGAGAGCAGGGAAGCGATATTGACGATCTTCCCGCCCTTACCGCGTTCGAGCATGTGGCGTCCAGCGAGCTGTGAAAGTTGGAACACCGCCGTAAGGTTCACGGCAATCAGTTCATTCCAGAATTCCGCCGAGTATTCCGCCGCGGGACCTCTGCGAATCACGCCCGCGTTGTTCACCAGAATATCCAGCGAGCCAAACTCCGAAAGCGTTCGTGCGATGAGCGACGACGCCGTTCCAGACTCCGCCAAATCGCCCGAAACATAAAACGTCTTGCGCCCGAGCGCGCGAATTTCTTCGCATGACGCCCCGGGGTTTACATCGCGCCCGTGGCAGCCCACGTTTGCGCCTGCCTCCGCGAGAGCCACGGCAATCGCCGCGCCCAGCCCGCGGTGCGACCCAGTCACCAGTGCATTCTTTCCATTCAACTGAACCGCTTCCGGATTCATCCCGTCACGCCCGCTCAATTTGTGCTGGCGCCAGCCGCGGGCTCAGCAAATGAATCACCAGCAGGGCCACAAGATACGCGGACGCGGCAATAAGAAACGGAATCTTGTAGCTGCCCGTCCACTGCAAGACGTGCCCGACGATTTCCGCAATCAACATTCCACCAATCGCCCCGGCCATGCCGCCGATTCCGACCACAGAACCAACGGCGCGGGAAGGGAAGAGATCGGAGGTCAAAGTAAAAAGATTCGCCGAAAAACCTTGATGCGCAGCAGCCGCCAATCCGATCAAGAATGTCGCCGGCCACAATCCCGATACGCGATATGTCATCGCAATCGGCAACACTGCGATCGCGCAGAGGAGCATCGCCATTTTGCGCGCACCATTCACGGAAACACCCCTTCGGATCAAAGACGACGAAATCCATCCGCCGCCAACGCTCCCAATGTCCGAGATCAAATAAATCGTGAAGATGGGCAAACCGATTTTTCCCAGAGTTAGGCCATGTTCCCGCTGCATATAATCCGGAATCCAGAAAAGATAAAACCACCAGATCGGATCGATCAGAAATTTCCCTGCAGCGAAGGTCCAGGTCTGTGTGTATTTCAACAATTTCACCCACGGCAGCTTTCCCGCGGGTGGTATCGGATCCGATTGAATGTACTTAAGTTCTTCCAGAGTGCACCGTGGATGCTCTTCCGGCTTGCGATACATAAGGAGCCAGAGCGCCAGCCACACGAATCCCAGCGCGCCGGTCAAAAGGAACGCCCAACGCCACCCCCAATACTTGGCGATCCACGGAATGAATAGCGGCGTCATCATCGCACCGACACTTGTTCCCGCGTTGAAGATTCCCGTTGCCAGCGCTCGTTCCTTTTTCGGGAACCACTCCGCCACGCTCTTGATGCTCGCCGGAAAGACTCCCGCTTCGCCAAAGCCGAGCGCCGCGCGGGCAATGGCAAACGTTAAAAAAGAATTCGCGGCCGCGTGCGCCATCGAAGCGAGGCTCCAAAAAACCATCGCCACGGCATATCCGATTCTCGTTCCCAGCCAGTCAATCACACGCCCCATGCAAAGCATTCCGAACGCGTACGCCATCTGAAAAGCGGTTACGAGGTGGCCGTACTGAATGTCATCCCAGCCAAGCTCTTGCTGCAGCGGCGTTTTCAGCACGCCCAGCACTTGCCGGTCCATGTAATTTTTCGTTATGCCCAAAAACAAAAGCCCGCAGATCACCCAACGATAGCGTCCAGCAAGGACGCCCACTTTTTGCAAAGTGCTGGATCGACTCGCGACGTCCGAGCGCTCTTTAGACCCGGCATCCGCGACTGCGTTTTCTTGCGGCATCTGCATCCTGTTCGATCTGTTTTTTTCTACTTGCGGCCCGTCTCCAGCCCCGATCCACTCTGCTGGAATCCCGGCTGTACATTCACCACGCCGAATTGCCGGTCTTCCCCTTCGCGGTGCGCGGCCATGGCCCAAAGAAACGCGATGCGGTGACCTGGGACGGAAACATTCGGATGATAACCGCTGGGCATCAGCACCGCATCGCCGTCGCGCACCACCGTCACCAATTCCGGATATTGCGTGTTGTTGTATACCAGTTGAATCCCGTACGCCGGCTCCGGCATATCGAAATAGACGTACATTTCTTCCAGCATTTTGGCGTGCTCGTGCGGCGGCCAGCTCGTCCAGTTGCCGGGATCGGAATACGTGAAGCCGGCGATCAATCGTCCCGCTTCCACGTTCTTCGCGATCAGCATGCTGAGGTCTCGCGCTGATCCCGGCCCGCCGGTCGTGAATTTCAGCCCCGGATCTTTAGTCACTTCCGCATAGCGCACAATCTTCAGCGGGTATTTGCCCGTCACGTCCGACGAAAACTCTGCAAAATCCACCGCACTCTTCGTCGAGATCTCAATCGATGAGTCGCGCGGAACATACACTGCGTCGAATTTCCCGATCTCGATTTCCTTCCCGTCTGCCTTCACCAGGGCGCTTCCCGCAAGGCAAATCAGACCTGTCTCCTGCTCGTCGTTGTGGAACGCCACCGACGGCTGCGTCGCGTCCAGGATGATGCGCCCATACGACAAATGCTTCATCGTGCTGTTTCGCGGGGTTACGGCAAGATGTCGGCCCTTCCGGGCGTTCGTTCCTCGAAAAATCATCTTCTCGAACGCCACTTCCGCTTGCGTGCTCATGTATCGCTCCTGGTCCGTTTGTTCCGCTGGATTTCAGGCAGAGAAGCGCCCATCGTTGCTCCGGTGCTTTGCAATCGTATTGTCTGCCGCAAACCTACCGCACTCCGCCCCAACTTCGCCATACATTCTGATTGCTTGGTTCGTTCTAAAATGTAAAACGAAGACCGACCTGTAGTTGCCGCATGCTTCCCGAAGGCGCCGTTGAAATGGTTCCGAACGTGCCCGGGTTGGCTGGACTGGCCGGCGCCGTCGCTGCCGGTGGGCTCAGGTTCACGAAGTTAAACGTATTCGTGCCTTCCACGCGGAATTCCAGCGCGTACCGCTCCCCGAGCCGGACGTCGCGGAAGATTGCCAGGTCCACGGTCTTGAATCCGGGCTGATCCAGCAGGTTGCGTGCGGAGTTCCCGTCGACGGGGCTGCCCGTCACCACCGGATTCCGCGCGAACGCCCCGATATTGAACCAGCACAGCGGCGTGCCAACCGAGGCCCCGTTCGGACACGCGCCCGAGTGTGGGTCACCAACTAAACTCGCGCGATCCGTGGTTGACGTACCGTCCAGGTTCGCGTCCACGCCATTCAACACCGTAAACGGCACGCCACTGTGGTAGCGCACAATCGGCGAGATGGACCATCCATTCAGCACCGCTTTGACGGCCGCATTTCCTCCATACGAAAACTCCGGCTGCCACACCGCCGAAACCGAAACCGCATGCCGCTGATCGATATCCGCCCGACCCTTGTCTTCGCTCAGGATGCTCATATTTTGAGCCCCGCCCTGCGTCTGGTTGTTGTCCAGTTGCACACTGTTCAGGTTTTTGCTGAACGTGTAGAACGCATTCACCAGCAAGTGATGCGTCATGCGCTTTGTCACTGTCAGTTGCACTGCGTTGTAAGAAGCAGTTTGATTGGATTGTGCCAGCAACACTGATCCGAATCCGGCATTCGGCCGTCGCTGTTGCACGTTGCCTGTCGACGGCACCGGCGTCGTGGTGATCAGGGGATAGTTCACGTCCTGTGCGAACGGCAGGTTATGCGCCAGGCTGGATACGTAGCCCACCGACACGCTGAGATCGCTCGTTACTTGCCGCTGCACCGTGAAATTCATCTGGTACGTGTACGGCCACTGGAAATTCGTGGCAATGCCGAGAATTCCGCCGCCTGGCGTGTAAGCTCCCTGGTACGGGAATGGATCTCCGCCCGCCAGGCCACGGTACGGGTTCGCGAGGCTCCCGCCCTTCGCGAATTTTCCCGCTCCCGTATTCGTGAACGTCAGGCGTGTCGCGAATGGCTGGAAATTCGAAGGCTGGTTCCAGTTATTTCCGGACAGACTGCCGTAGAACACGCCGAATGCGGCGCGCACCGATGTCTTCCCGTTGCCAAAGGGGTCCCAAGCGAGCCCAAGCCGCGGTGAAACGTGATGGTACCGCACCGGAACGACGCCGCGGGTTACTCCGGCGTCTCCGGGGAAGAGCTGCCCGATCGGAGCGGCGGGATTTACCGTCGATTTCACGCCCGCGACGTAAGTGCCCTCGCGGTTTTGCGGATCGGTCGGCGGCGTCTGGATGTCCCAGCGAAGCCCAAGGTTCAGCGTGAGCCGCGGGTGAATGCGATAGTCGTCCTGCGCAAACACGGAAGTAAACCAGCTGTTCGTCAGCGCGCGGATCGGAGCATCCTGCGTGATCGCGCTCGGTATTCCCAGGAGAAAATCCGCCAGCGCATTGCCGGGAACCTTCGGGTTCGCACTGCCGTTCGCTGTCGCTGTGCCGTTGAAGGCATACGTGCCATAGTTGTTCAGCAGCGTGTCCTGAATATCCTTCTGCAACAGCACCTCGCCACCAAATTTGAGAGAGTGATGTCCGCGCGTGTAGCTGAAGGTGTCGCGCAGCGAGTAAAAGTTGCTCCCGGCCGTCGGCCCGCCGATGGCATTGTTCAGGTTGAAAAAATTCGTCACCGAGATGTTCGGCAGCGAAGGCGCCCCCTGGACCGTGATGGCTGATCCAAAATCGGCCAGCGAAGCATCCGGCGCAAGCCCGAGCACTGGATTCGAAATATTCAGCCGTCCGCCGAAATAGCGCGTGAAGCTGAACCATGCCTGGTTCACCTTGTTCGGGCTGATGACCCACGTCTCGCTGGCGCTCGCGTTGTGCTGCCGCCACTGGAAATTCTGCAGCCCCCAGGGCAATCCTTGGCCAGAGGTGCCTGCGCGGATGCTGTTGTCTCCCGCCGTCGTGTAGTAGCTCAGGGTCAGCCGGTGATCGCTGCCAAAGTTGTGATCGACCTTCGCCAGATACTCGTCGGTGTTGAATGGATTCGGAATCACGCCTTTCCATCCCGCCTGTCCAGACCCCGTCGTCGTGTTCGACGCGGGAATGGCCTTGTTCACGATGTTCGCTGCCGCCGCGTCGAAGAAGCTCGGGCAGATTACGTTGTTGGTTTGCGTGCCTCCGGTCGGCAACCCGGTCGCTAAATCGCAGTGAAATTTCGTCAGCGGCGTCTGGCCGGCATAGGACGTCCCCGCCGGCACCACGAAGGTCGCTCCCGGCGTCTTCGAGAAATCGCCGTTCCGCTCCGCTGACGTCGGAACCACCGCGCCGTTCAGAAACGTGCTCTGAACCTGCCGTAGCCCTCCATATGAGAAAAAGAAAAACGTCTTGTCTTTCTGAATCGGCCCGCCCACGGTCACACCGAATTGGTTGCGGTGCAGCGGGGAATCCGCCGTGTTCTGCCAGTCGTGCGCGTTCAGCGCGTTGTTGCGCCAGAACTCGAATAGCGACCCGTGCAACTGGTTCGTTCCGGATTTGGTGACCACGTTGATGATTCCCGCTGCAAACCGCCCATATTCCGCGTTGTAGCTGTTCGTCTGCACGCGGAATTCTTCCACCGCGTCGGGATTGGGCGTCGCATTCCCCGTGTTGCGCAGCCCGGCCATGTTCGGTCCGCCATCCAGATAGTAATTCACCGAGCCCGCCCCGCCGTCCGTTCCGCCGTTGATCAGCGTGCGCTGTTCCGGGTAGCCCAGCACGATGCTGTTGTCGTTGCGCTCCACCCCCGGCGTAATATCCAGCAGGGAATAGACGTTCCGGTTCACCAGCGGCAGGTTGGTGATTTCCGCATTCTCGATCGTGCGCCCCAACTCCGGCGAACTGGTGTTCACCAGCGGAAGCTCCGCGTTCACGCTCACGGCATCGCTGATGGCGCCGACTTCCAGTTGCACGTCGGCCCGCGAATCCACGCTGACCTGCAGCACGATTCCGTGCAGCACCGCCTTCTTGAATCCCGTGCCCGCTACTTCGACTTCGTAGTTCCCGACCGGCAGGAATTCAATGCGGTATTCTCCCTGCCCGTTGGATTCCACCGTGCGCGTCAGGTTCGTTTGCATGTTGCGCGCCGTTACGTTCGCTCCCGCCACCGTGGCTCCGGTTTTGTCCGTCACCGTGCCCAGCAGCGTCGCCGTCGTCGATTGCGCCAACGCCCGCGGCACAAGCACCAGCCCCACAACCAGTGTGATCACCCAAAGATGTTGCTTCCGCTTCATGGCATCCTCCCCCTGGCATCTCCCGGACCGAAGAGCAACCCCTTACTCTTCTTGTACCGCATTGTGAGACGCCATCTCACTTTCGAATGCGCACCAAAAAAAGCCCGGCTTGCGCCGGGGTCCTCCCCTGAGAAACTCTAGCTCGCGGCTCGCCGCAGTGCTTCCAACGGCAGCGCCTGATAGCCCAGCTCCGCGGATAGTTCGCCCGCCGCCTGCATCAGCGCTTGCCCCACTTCTGGAATTCTTTCTTTCGTCATCCGGAATGCCGGCCCGGAAATACTCATCGCCGCCGCCAGCTTCCGCGAATGCGCACGCACTGCGGCTCCCACGCAGCGCAGCCCCTCTTCCTTCTCCTCATCGTCGATCGCGTAGCCCCGCGATCGTACCGCTTTCAGCTCCGCCCTCAATTCCGCCATCGTGGTAATCGTATTGGCCGTGATCGCCTTCAGGCTCGACGCTTTAGTGATTCCGCTCACTTCGGCGTCCGAAAGCTCCGCCAGCATCGCTTTTCCGACTGCCGTGCAATACGCCGGCGCGCGGCTTCCCACCGTGCACGCTGTGCGCACACTGCGCTGCGACTCTACTTTCTCCACGTAGAAAACTTGGCCTTCGTCGAGGATGCAGAAAAACACCGTTTCGCCGAAGCGCTCCCGCAACCGGTTCAAATGTGGCCGCGCACGCCCGCGCAGGTCCAATCCCTCGATCGCTCGCGAACCCAGTTCGTAAAGCCGCAAGCCCAGCCGGTAGCGCCCCGTCTCTGGATTCTTCACCACCAAGCGGTGTTGCTCGAGCACCATCATCAGGCGGTGTGCGGTGCTCTTATGCAGTCCGAGGGCCGGGCACAACTCTGCCAGGCTGCAATCGCTTGAGCTGTTCGCCAGCGTCGCCAGCGCAGCCAAAGCGCGGTCCAGAACCTGCACGCGGTACGGTGATTTGTTCGTCTTGGAATGTGGCACGCGTGCCATATTATGGAATCCCGTCCGGCTGTCAAGCACAAAATTCGATAGCCTGCAGGAAAGCATTTGCGGCATTTGCGTCGTCCCGCTGAGCCCCTCGTTGCCGTTCGCCAGCTCGCTCCATGAGCCTCGCCGGCGACTGGCCACGGAATCACCGTTGACTGCCTCGCGCGCGGATGGTTTCGCACCGGGCAAAACAAAGTTCTGTACGAAAGCAAGGAATGGGTCGACTATCTCGTCGGGCGTATCCCGATCAAGCGCCCCGGTCAGCCACCGGCCAGACGCTGCTCGGCGACGGCGGTATTTCCACCGGTGCGACGCGCGCTTTGATTTCCGCGGCGCCCATGTCGCAGGATTAGAAGCGTTTCGAGAGGAGTGCAACTCATGTTCCATCTACCCAGGATGATTCTCCGCAGCGGAGTTGCCGGCCTGGCGCTGGCGTTTCTCGTACTCGCGGCCGGCTCCGCGATTCCGCCCGTTGAATCGCAAAAGCCGCTGCAAATCTATTTTGTCGATGTCGAAGGCGGCCAGGCCACGCTTTTCGTCACGCCGGCCGGGCAATCGCTGCTCATCGACACTGGCTGGTCGGGTTTCGACAATCGCGACGCGAATCGCATCGCTGCCGCTGCTAAGGATGCCGGCATTACCAGAATTGATTTCGTCTTGCTCACGCACTATCACCGCGACCATTCCGGCGGCGTCCCGGAGCTTGCCGCCAAAATTCCGATCGGTGCATTCATCGATCACGGCGAGAATCGCGAACCTTCGGAAGGCACCGAGCAGATCTGGCAAGCCTATCTAAAGACCGCCGCCGAAAAGAAAATCAAGCGCATCAGCGTCAAGCCCGGCGAAACTCTGCCCCTGCGCGGCGTCGAAACCAAAGTCATCACCGCCGATGGTGTCGTGATTGCCCAGCCGCTGCCCGGCGCAGGCGCTGAGAACGCTGCCTGCAAAACCGCGCCTCAGCCCGCAGCAGACCCATCGGAAAATCCGCGTTCACTGGGCACGCTCTTCACTCTCGGCAAGCTGCGCATTCTGGATCTCGGTGACCTCACCGAAGACAAAGAGCGCCTGCTGATGTGCCCCGTCAATAAGCTCGGCCCCATCGACATCTTCGTCGTCAATCACCACGGATCCACCAGCAGCAACAGTGCGCTGTTCGTCAACGGCATCGCTCCGCGCGTGGCCATCATGGACAATGGCGAAAGCAAAGGCGCCGCGCCTTCTTCGTGGGATGCCGTGAGGAAATCGTCACGCCTCGAAGGTCTCTGGCAGTTGCATTACTCGAAGGAAGGCGGCGCCGATCACAATGTTCCGGAAACTTTCCTCGCTAATCTCGCCGGCACCGACCCCGGCAACTATCTGAAGCTTTCCGCGTGGCCCGACGGCCATTTCGAAATTTTCAATTCGCGCACCCAATCCACCAAGCGCTACGCCGCCGCGCCCTAGATCCCGTCTCCATGAATCGATTCTTCAGGGCGTCGGGGCTTCAGCCCCGACATAAAGGCGCTCAAGAACTGGGCTTTAGCCCCTGAAGAAGGCCCTTGATGTCTGCCGGGCATCTGTCCATATGGCCTTTTGCAATCGCCTCACCCCGGTTCGGCGATCGGCTCCATATTCCCCAGCAGGAACACATAGCCGGCGATGCCGACTAGCAAAAAAATCGTCGCGGCGATGAACGCCCACGCAAACGACTGCGTGGCCTGCACTACGTATCCCGTCGCGATGGGCGCCGCGATCGCCGAAAGCTGATTGCAGAAATTGAGAATCCCGCCGACCGTGCCGACGCTCTCGCGCGGCGCAATCAGCGACGGGATCGACCACCCCACCGGCGAAGCCGCTCCCAACCCGCCAATCGAAATACTGATCCAGAAGAGCGCCGTGAGCGGACTCCGCGCTCCCGCCGCGCCTAGAATCCCCAGCCCGAACGCCGTGCCTCCAATCAGCACCACTTGCCGTACACGCACCGCGTTCCAGCCGCGCTTCACCAGAGCATCCACCAACCACCCGCCCACAATCAGATCCGTGATCGTTGCAAAAAGCCACGGCACGCTGGTGTACAGCACGGAATGTAGCAAATCCACACGGTGCGCGGTCGAAAGATAAGACGGCAGCCAGGTCAGCAGCAGATAAAACGTGTAGTTATACGAAGCATAGCCGAGCGCCAGCCCGCACACTTTCTTCTGCCGCAGCAAGTAGCCGAGTGGAGCACCCTTCGCCGCTTGCGAGCGATCTTCTGCCTGCGCTCCGCCCTCCGCGATCAGCCGCCGCTCTGCATTCGAGAGCCGGTTGTCCTCACTCGGATTGCGATAGAACGCATAGAACAAAACGAAGTAAATCAGGCTAATGAAGCCAGTTGCTGCGAAGCTCCATCTCCACCCAAAGTGCAACAGTAAAATTCCAATGAGCGGCACGCCAATTGCCGAAGCGAATTTCGCGGCAGAATCAAACAGCGCTGTTGCCAGGCTGCGCTCTGAAGAAGGAAACCAATAGCCGACTGCCTTCGCATTTCCTGGGAATGTCGGCGCTTCGCCGACTCCCAACAGCAGCCGCGCCGCCAGAAATCCGCCCACTCCGCTCGCCGCCGCCGAAGCGAAGGAAGCCAAGCTCCACAATATCGTGCTGACCCGCCCCACCAGCCGCACGCCGAAGCGGTCCAGCAGCAGTCCCGACGGCAATTGCAGCGCCGCGTACGTCCAACTGTACGCGCTGAGCAGATAGCCGAATGTCACCGCGGAGATTCCAAACTCTTCATGCAACGCGTCTTGCGAGACGGAAAGATTGACTCGGTCGAGATAGTTCACCAGCACGCCGAAGCCTAGCAGCATTGCGATGCCCCAGCGCCGCCTCGGTACTCGCCCGACTGGCAAACGCGTGGTACGTGCCGCAGCGAGATGAGCTTTTTCCTTGGGCATGCCGCGCAATATAGTGGAGAACCGCAAACAGAAACAAGGCGCGGCAAAAAAATGCCGATCCTTCTTCGGGTCTCCCACGGGCACGCTTGACTCGTGTAATCTGTTGCGTGTTTCGCACTGATGCTGGCGTATTACCATGTGGCTGAACGGACTCGACGAAACGTTGAGGTGCAAACGAGATGAAAAGGCTTTGGCTACTCGGAGGGATGGCGATACCGTTTGTGGCGATGACGGCGCAGGCTCCGGCGCCCGCGGGATTTGAGCACTGGACTCCGGCTGACATACAGAGTGCGGCCAAGGCGCTGGCCACTACGGCGGCGGGGGATGCGCATCACCTGGCGACGAAAACGCTGGGCGATTTTCCGAACG
>Ga0210407_10003672_pt1 | contig 12359 bp, 8 predicted proteins | sample IncBWC27MmetaG_FD_150860 | JGI IMG/M metagenome (GOLD analysis project Ga0210407, IMG submission 150860) | Forest soil microbial communities from Barre Woods Harvard Forest LTER site, Petersham, Massachusetts, United States - Inc-BW-C-27-M | ecosystem: Environmental > Terrestrial > Soil >... | reverse complement strand
GGCGTCCTTGAGAACTTGGGCGTCACCGCCCACCATGAAAACCAGTTCTCCTTTTTCAGCGCCCCAAGTGCCGCCGGTCACAGGAGCGTCCAAGAACGCGATCTGGCGCTCGGTCGAAGCCGCCGCAATCTTGCGCGCCAAGGCAGGTGAAACAGTGCTCGAATCCATGTAAATGCTGCCGGGCCGTAAAGATCCAAGGGCACCGGCGCCTTGGTGGGCGCCGGAGCCGCCCCAAAGGATCCCCTCGAGGGCAGGCGGATCGCTCACGATAGTTATGAGCGCGTCTGACGAACTGGCGACTTCCTCGGGTGAATTGGCAAGCCTGGCGCCGGCCGCCACCAGCGATTCGGCGCGCGAGGCGGTCCGGTTCCAGACCGTCAAGGAATATCCCGCCTTCAAGAGATTCAATCCCATCGGTCGGCCCATCAGACCCAGCCCAATCAATCCAACTTTGGAGCCGGGACCAAGGATTCGCCTCGGGCTGAGATTCGCTCCTGGGCCGATTTTGACTCCGGGTCCAATGTTGGTCTCGGGGCGGGTATCGAGGGTCACGAAAAGCCTCCTATGCGCGACGCCCTGAAATCGATCCATCGCGGCCAAAATGTAGGGTGCACAGCGGGTCGATTGTAACCGAATCGCGGTGAAAGCGTGCTGCCGAGGGTTCGGCGGGAGGTCTAACCTAACGTCAGGCGGTCTTGGGACGATTCTGGAGTGGAAGGATCACGTCGCTCGAGCTTACGCCACTGACGGCGTTGCGCACCTTGGGACCGGCGTTAGAAGCCGACGTCTCAACGCTAGGAGCGGCTGCGGGCGCTGGAGAGCTAGAGCTAGCTGCAGGAGCCTCCGTGGGCGGCTCCTTTTTCTCTTCCAGACGAACGATGTATTGGTAGGGAATCTCCCACCGGAAATGCTTTTGCGAGCCACGCTGCTCGAACTTCTGCTCGAGAAAGATGGAGCGACCCGAATCCGCGACAAACGTGCCGGACGCAGGCAAAAGGATGTCTCCGGCGCGGTATTGCACTTCAACCCTGCGCCCAAGGAAAGCTGAATAGCGAGCCATACAGTACTTAGTTTCCGCAGTGGATGGTAACATCGTCAATGGTACGGAAGGACTCCCCCCGCAGCGTGTGGAAAAGCTGAGGAACCCGACCGGTCAGCCCGACCGGTCAGCGGCGAGAGAGTCTTACGACGCCGTGACTGAATTCCGGCAGAGCGTCGGATTGTAGATAGACCTTTCCGGCAGGATCGGCCTACAAAATAGGCTTACCCCTCGGGCCGTAAAGCTCCGGATCTTTAGGCCGGGGATATAAGGCCCGTTAGAGTGGAGTCTTTTGTTGCTCTCCGTATTGCTGAATAATGCCCAGCGGTGCCCCGCCACAACTGGCGGCGAAGTAGGAAGGCGACCACAGGACATGGTTCGAATAGCGTTTCTCCAGGGCGTGCGATACAGAGCAGGCGACTGGAAACACCTTTGCGGCTGTTGACAAGGCTCGACACCAAATGCTTTGGCGAGTAGCGGATGAGCAAGTGTAGGTGTTCGGATTCGTCGTTCATTTCGACCAGTTTAGCCTGGAAGTCGCGGCAGACTTTCTCGAAAATGGCTTGGAGCCGCCGGAGGGCGTCTTTGTCAAAGACCTTTCTTCGATATTTCGTGACGAAGACCAAGTGGACATGTAATGCGGACACGCAATGCCTGCCATGACGAATATCATTTGACAGTTGCATAGACCAAGAGAATAATCGAGTTATGTTGAGACGGCAAGGCTTCCCATTCGAGTTGATGCCAAATGGCCAGGAAACCCGCCATCTGCGGCAGTTCGCTGGGTCGTGCCGCTTCGTCTATAACAAAGCACTGGCTCTCAACACGCAACGCTATGAGCGAAAGGAAAAACGTTTAGGCTATGCCGAGTTGTGCGCCCTGCTGCCAGGCTGGAAGAAGGAACACCCGTTCTTGTCCGACGTACCAGCGCAAGCATTGCAGCAATCGTTGAAAAATCTCGAACGGGCGTACACCAACTTCTTCGAAAAACGAGCCAACTTTCCGAAGTTCAGAAAGAAAGGTCAGCGGGAGAGTTTCCGTATCCCGCAAGGCTTTGCGCTAGACAACCAGAACGGGCGTGTCCAAATCCCGAAGATGGGCTGGATGCGCTACCGCAAGTCGCAAGACGTACTGGGCGAAGCCAAGAACCTCACCCTGCGTGAATCGTGCGGTAAGTGGTACGTCAGCGTGCAAACCGAGCGTGATGTCGAGACCCCACAGCACCCATCGACATCGGCGGTCGGCGTGGATTGGGGCGTGGTCCACTTGGCAACCTTGTCGAACGGCGAAGTCGTAGACCCGTGTCAGCCGCTCAAAAAGTTCCTGCCTAAGTTGGCGAAATGGCAACGCCGCATGGCCCTGAAGATAAAATTCTCAAAGAACTGGCGAAAGGTGAGAGCCCGTATCACCCAGTTGCACACCAAAGTCGCCAACATCAGGAAGGATTTCCTACACAACGTCTCGAACGACATCAGCAAAAACCACGCCGTTGTCGTAGTCGAAGACTTGCAAGTGAAGAGCATGAGTCAATCGGCAACAAAGAAAGTGGCGCAAAAGTCTGGGCTGAATCGTGCCATCTTGGATGCCAGCCCGTTCGAGTTGCGCCGCCAACTGGAATACAAAACGCAGTGGCAGGGCGGTCTGCTTGTAGCAGTAGCACCACAAAACACCAGCCGCAAGTGTCCCGCATGTCGGTACGTATCGGCGGAGAACCGCAAGTCACAAGCAAAGTTCGTTTGTGGCCGGTGCGGATTCTCGGCCCCTGCGGATTTCGTCAGTGCCGTGAATATCAGAGAGGCGGGACTCGCCTCGCTAGCCTGTTCGTCGTCTTCGGGTGAGGTAAGCCCGTCGTGGCAGGAACCCACCGAAGGTATCCCCGCTTTGGCGTGGACCAGTAGGAATCCCCTCCCTTTATAATAGGGAGGGGAGGATATCAATGGAAAGAGAATTGCCTCTTGCCGAGCCCGCCTGTCTGGCGGCTTGACACAACTTCCCTCTCATTGTCTACTCCCGCACCGAGGAGGCCGAGGAGGTCCCCACGCATGAGATCCAAGCTATACGTCTCGGCATTGGCCGCTAGCGCAAGTTTTCTCACGATTCACCCGAGCGTTCTAGGGGCGCAAGAATCGTCACACAAGCTTACCGCGATGGACGAATTTCAAATCCAGCTCCCCAGCGATCCCCAAATCTCGCCCGACGGCAAGAGAATCGTCTACGTGCGGCGCTTCGCTGATCCCATGACCGACGGCCGCTATTCGAATCTCTGGATCGTTAATTCCGACGGCACCGACCACCGCCCGCTCACCACCGGCAACCACAACGACGCATCCCCGCGCTGGTCGCCCGACGGCGCCCGCCTCGCCTATCTTTCCGACACCGATGGCAAACAACAAATCTATGTTCGCTGGATGGACTCCGGACAAACCGCCCGCATCACCAATCTCGATCAATCTCCCGATGCCATCGAATGGTCGCCCGACGGAAAAATGCTCTCCTTCTCGTCGCTCGTTCTCGGCAAGGGTCCTCACCTCGCCGATCTGCCAACGCCCCCTGCGGGGGCCAAGTGGGCCGATCCCGCGACGGCTTACGATCGTCTCGTCTATCGCTACGACGACGCAGGCTACCTGAAGCCAGGCTTCATGCAGATTTTTGTTGCTTCCGTCGAAGGCGGCGCCGCGCGCCAAGTCACCAACGGCAATTTCCCGAATGGCGGCAACGAATTCGGCCCCAACCGCGCTGTCTGGACTCCCGACGGAAAGTTTCTCCTCGTCTCCGCCAATCGCCACCCGGAATCCGACCACGAGTTCTTCGACACAGAAATCTACGAGTTCAGCGTAGCTGACGGCTCTGTTCGCGCTCTCACCAATCGCAAAGGCCCCGATAATTCTCCCGCTGTTTCTCCCGACGGAAAATGGATTGCTTATACCGGCTTCGACGACCGCTATCAAGGCCATCAAACCACCAGGCTCTACGTAATGAAGCGCGACGGCACAGCCTCCCATTCCATCTCCGACAAACTCGATCGTGACATCCAAAGCCCGTTATGGGCGTCCGATAACAGCGGCGTCTACTTTCAATACAACGAGCGAGGCGACACAAAAATCGGCTTCCTCTCTCCCGACGGGACTTTCAAGAAAATTGCCGATCACCTCTCAGCCTCATCCAGCGCGTACGGGGGAGGTTCTTTCTCCGTAGCCCATGCCGGTCCCATCGCCTTCACCTATGGCCGCCCCGACATCCCCGGCGACGTCGCCATCAGCAACATGGGAGCCATGAAAGTGCTCACGTCTCTCAATCAAGAATTGCTCGAGCAGAAAAAACCCGGCCACGTCGAGGAAATCACGTATGAATCCGTAAAAGACCAGCGCAAAATCCAGGGCTGGATCGTTCAACCGCCCGACTTTGACGCCACCAAAAAATATCCGCTCATTCTGGAAATTCACGGCGGACCCTTTGGCGACTACGGCGATCGCTTCGATTTTGAAAAACAGATCTGGGCTTCGATGGGTTACGTGGTCCTCTATACCAATCCGCGCGGCAGCACCAGCTACGGCGAAGAATTCGCCAACCTCATCCATCACGCCTATCCCGGCGACGATTTCGCCGACCTCAACAGCGGCGTCGACGCCGTCGTTGCCAAAGGCTACATCGACACGACGAATCTCTTCGTCACCGGCGGCAGCGGCGGCGGCGTCCTCACCGCTTGGACCATCGAGCACACGGAACGCTTTCGCGCCGCAGCGTGTCTCTATCCGGTCATCAACTGGTACAGCTTCGTGCTGACCAGCGACATTCCCTGGACTGCGAAATATTGGTTCCCCGGCAATCCCTGGGAAAACACCGACCAGTATATGCTGCGATCGCTCACCAATCTGGTAGCCAAGATCAAAACGCCTACGCTGGTCATGACGGGCGAAGCCGACTATCGCACCCCTATCTCCGAAGCCGAACAGTTCTATGCGGCCCTCAAGCTCCTCAATATCGACGCCGTCCTGGTCCGCGTCCCCGAAGAACCGCACGGCATCAGCCGCCGCCCCAGCCATCACATCGCCAAAATCCTCGATGTCGCCGGTTGGTTCCAGCAACACAAAACAACCAACTAGCGTGTCGGAAAAACTCCGAACTCTCTATGGCGTGTACGGGCCGGGCTGGCCCGGCTCGGCAAGCCGTGGCCTCAAAGTACCTGACATTTATCTTGGGTTTAGGTTGCGCCCTGTATATCTAATTGCGCCCCCATCTCCAGCAAGGGCCAGTTCTTCCAGGAGAGAAATTTCCATGCGTAAGAGTCTTAGAGCACTAACCATCCTCGGTCCCCTCTCCGTAGCGACAACCCTCTGCGCTGGCCTAATGTTACGAGCCGCCGCGCCCGCTCCAGGATCTTCCGGCTATCACGTTGTAAAAACAGTCTCTATCCCCGGCGACGAAGGCTGGGACTATCTCACCGTCGACGCCGCCGCGCGCCGCGTTTACATTTCTCACGGCTCGCACGTGGTGGTGATGAACGCCGACACGTACACCGTCGAAGGCGATATCCCCGACACCCAAGGCGTTCACGGCATCGCTCTCGCTCCCGACCTTGGCCGCGGCTTCGTCAGCGCCGGGCGCGCCAACACCGCGGTGATCTTCGACATCAAATCCCTTAAAACTCTGAGCACCGTGAAGACCGACGTCAACCCCGACGCCATCGTCTACGACAGCGTCACCAAGCGCGTCTTCAGTCTCAACGGCCGCGGCCAAAACACCACCGCCGTCAACGGCGCCGACGGCACCATAGCCGGAACTCTCGCTCTCGGCGGCAGACCCGAATTCGCCGTCGCCGACGGGAAAGGCAGCATCTTCGTCAACATCGAAGACAAAAACGAACTCGTCCAATTCGACGCCCAGAAAATCACGGAAACCCACCGCTGGCCGCTAGCTCCCTGCAAATCGCCCTCCGGCCTCGCCATGGACCTCAAGAATCGCCGCCTCTACGCCGTCTGCGACGAAAAGGTTATGGCCGTCGTGAACGCTGACACCGGCGCGGTAGTCGCCACGCCCACGATCTGCGACGGTCCGGATGCCGCCGGTTTCGATCCAGCCACCGGGTACGTGTTCGCTTCCTGCGGCGACGGCAATCTCACCGTCATCCACGAAGATTCCCCCGACAAATACAGTGTCGTAGAAAATGTCCCCACCAAGCGCAGCGCGCGCACCATGGGCCTCGACCCGAAAACCCACAACATCTTTCTACCGGCCGCCGAATTCGATGCCCCGGCTGCCGGCGAACGCCGCGGTAAAATGAAACCCGGCTCCTTCGGCATCGTAGTGGTCAGCAAGTAGCATCCGGCGCGAGCGTGCCAAACCCGCCCGCTTTCATCCGCACAAAATAAAAGCGTCCCGGTGAAGGATTGCACCGGGACGCTTTTGAGTTTCCCTGCAGTTGCCGCGCGCTAGTTCGAGGGCACCACGCCGACGTTGTGTACTCCGGCGAACAACGACATACCCGTCCCCGCGGACTGCGGCAGCCACCACATCCTGCGCAGCAGGGGGTGCCGGCTGGTCATCATCTTCCGCCCAACATAATCGAGCACCAAAGGACTGACTTGCGTCGCGGCGTACAAAGCATTCGAGTGCGCAAACGGCCGCAGCAACGGATTGGATTCCGTGCCGTACCCGCCCGCGATCGCCCGCCGCGTCGACCACGCATCAAACCCCGCCGCGCCAGACGAAGCAAACGTCAGCGCGCACCAAACCTTCTTCTGCCGCTGCGAAGCGCCTTCAGGATGGAAAGCCGGCTTAGCTGGCCGAAGGGCCTGGGGTGCGCTCCCCGGCGCGATCGGCTCGGCCGCCGGAGCAGGCATCACACCCGCGGAATTCGAATCCGAAGCAATCTCTCGGTCGTTCTTTATCTTCGGTTCTGGCGCGGAAGGCAGCGCCCGTGAGAGGGAGGAATCTTTAGGCGTATCTACGGAGACGCTTGCGGGGCGCTCCGTTACCGCCGGTACGGCATCCCCGCTCTGCGGGAAGGGATAAAGCAAAAGGATCGTTGCGAGCAGCATATTTCGCCTCCGCAGTTGAAAGCTTTGCACTTCGGTCCCCACTCTCAACTGCGCAAAATATACTGTCCTAAAGAGCAGGTGACACTGGCCTATCGGTCACATTCTGGTTGGTACTCCCTTCTAGCCCTTCCGTTTGTTTCTTTTTGGGACACCCGTACTAGGCCCTTAAAGTGAACAAGTTTTCCTTTTTTCGGCACCGCTTAGCCGCATCTTTCAGAGCTATTCGAGCGTGCCATCCCGACCCGCACGTCCACTCTCTTTTCCTTCTGTCTTGCTTGCGCCCTGGGAAAACCCGGCTTCTCGGTATTTCTAGAGAGAACGACTCTGCTATAATCCCGTCCTGGGACCCGGCTCCGCCGAGGTTCCTCTAACTAATGGCGGCCAACGAATCCACCGGAGCCAAGCGCGCCCCCCAACCAGAGCGCGGCCCGCAATCACCCCGCTTCATCGTCATCGAAGGCCCGCTCCGCGTCGGCAAAACCACCCTGGCCAAAATCCTCGCCGAGCGTCTCCACGCCCGCCGCATCTATGACTGCGAAGACAATCCCTTCCTAGCTGATTTCTACAAGGAAAAAGCCGGCGCCGCTTTCCGCGCCCAAATGTATTTCCTCATCGAGCGTCAAAAACGCATCCGCGAAGCTCTAGCCGTCGAAGCCCCCGGCCCCCTCCTCTCCGATTTCCTCCTTGAAAAAGATCGCGTCTTCGCCAACCTCAATCTCGACGACGAAGAACTCAAACTCTACGACCGCTACTACGAATCGCTGGCCGCGGATATTCCCGCTCCCGATCTAGTCATCTACTTGCAAGCCAAGCCCGAGGTCCTCCGCACGCGCATCGCGAAAAAAGCCTCCCGCGACGAATCTCAAATCTCGCCCGAATACATCGCGGAGGTAGCCCACGCCTACCAACACTTCTTCTTCCGCTACGCCGCCTGCGACCTCCTGGTCATCAACACCTCCGACATCGACTTCGTCGAGCGCAGCGAAGACCTCCAACAACTCCTCCGCCGCCTCCAGGAACCCGTCAAAGGCACCCAATACTTCCTCCCCCTCGGCGCCGTCGAATAATTCTCTTTCCGTTATGCGGGCGCAGCTATGCTTTGCCCGTTCCGCCGAGCCCGCGAGGGACACGGTTATCCGCGGTTCCGATCGCTTCGCAAAGTAAGCGGCAAGGCTTACACTTTTCTCAGCTATCTTTGATTCATATCTCAGAGGGACATTCCCTCTTCAGATAATCCAGCGCTCCACGGACGCTCCCGACGCTCCAACCAGATTCTTCTCTCCGCAGGGCCAGAGAGCATTGTTTACTTTCTGACCCTAGTTTATGCGTAGTGTTCAAAATTGCACAGACGGTAATTTCATGCGCTGCTATATCTAATCTCGCCTGCGGGGTTTGTTCTTATCGATAAACCCGTCAATCATCAAGTTTTGCAATTCTCTGCGGCAGCTGTCGGCAGTAGGGGAACGCCTTGTATGGTGTCGAAGGGGAGAAGCTAATGCGCAAATTAAAGTCTACCAAGGTTTGGATTCCGGTGTTCCTAATGGCTGGTCTGCTTGCCGGTTGCAACGACGCGGACAAGCTATCGGGGAAGCCCGGTGACCCCCTGACCCCGCCCGCAGTGAACTCTGTAAATCCTCTGACCGGCTCGGTCTTCACGTGCGGCAATCCCGTGGTCATTAACGCAACCTTCAGCAAGGCCATGAACCCTGCGACGATCAACACCACGACGTTTACATTGGCTAAAGGCAACACCAGCGTGGCTGGAGTCGTCACCTACGTTGCTGCGACCAACATTGCCACGTTTAAACCCTCGGCCCCACTGTCGTCAAACACCCTTTATGTCGCCACCATTACCACGGGCGCACAAGATCAGTTCGGCAATGCGCTGACAGCCAATTTCTCTTGGTCCTTCACAACTTCCCCGCCTTGTCCGCCACCTACCGTGATCGCAGAAACTCCTCCCAATGGCTCTAGTGGCAATTGCCCCAACAACGCCCTCATCTCCGCAACCTTCAGCACGGCGATGGACCCCACGACCATCAACACGACGACATTTACTCTGACGGGCACCGGCGGAGCCAGTATCGTGGGCGCAGTCACCTACGTGGCGGCGACAAATATTGCCACCTTTACACCGATGGGCGCTCTTTCACCTAACACTCTTTACACCGCCACCATTACCACCGGAGCGACCAACACCGGCGGCACTCCGCTCGCCGCCAATTTCGTGTGGACCTTCACGACCTCAACGACCTGTCTACCGGCCGCGGCCATACCGTTGGGAGCGGCCTGCAGTTTCGGAATTCTAGGCGCCACACCCGCCGTTTCCAATACCGGCCCCACGATCGTTAAGGGAGATATCGGGATATGGCCAGCAGCTTCGATCACTGGATTTGGAGCGGCACCGGGAGCGCTGGGACCGGGAATATTCACGGGCACAGAGCACCTGGGTGATGCGATTGCCATGACCGCCCAGACTGACTTGACCACGGCGTTTAACGCCGCCATGAACGCGGGAGGAGGGCCAAGCGTAGGGTCGGCTCTCACCGCGGATATCGGAGGGCAAACCCTCCCACCGGGTATTTATAAGGCCACGAACACGTTGGGAATAACGGGGAACCTCACCCTCGACGGTAGCACCAATCCGAATGGTGTCTGGATCTTCAAGGTTGGGACCGCACTGACGACGGCAGCGGGTGGCGTGGGCACGCCAATGAGCCAAGTCCTGCTCATCGGCGGTGCCTCGTCTCACAACGTCTTCTGGCAGATCGGCAGCGCAGCGACCCTTGGAACCAACTCTCTGTTTCAAGGAACCATAATGGCTAACGCAACCATCACGCTCACCACCGGCGCGACTCTGAATGGCAGAGCGCTGGATCGGTCGGCAGCAGTCGCATTGGACAGCAATCCTGTGAATGTGCCTTCCTGTCCATGAGGCAGTAGGTTGTGGACCAGCTTCGGCTTGGTCCACTTCCGGCAAGCGGAAATGAACGGTTTCTTGTTATTGGAGTTCGGAGGAATATTCGCATGTTATCTCATCTAAAGAGCCACCTTGCCCGGCGCTTGGCAATGCTTCCGGCAATGATCGCTGTCCTGTGCGCGTTTGCCGCTCTCGCCGCCGCTCAGGACCAGCCTGCTCCCAAGTGGGAGCTTTACGGCGGATACTCCTACTTTTATCCCCACGCGGAGATACATGGCCTGCTTCCCGGAGCATTGCAGCCGTTGAGCAGCCGGTTGGAATCGAATCCGCGAGGTGCGGGCGCCAGCGTTACCTATGACTTCAATCGTTGGTTTGGATTGACTCTAGATGCCAGCGCCCATTGGGGCAGCGGGGAAGGCGGGCTGGGCAAGAGAATTGACGACGCCGCTCTCTCCACCCTCTCCTTCGGTCCAAAGTTCACGTTGGTCCGCACCAAACATTTTTCCCCATTTCTTGAAGTGTTGGTGGGCGACCATCGTCTCATGCCTGATGCCTTCTACGATGTCGACAAATTGGGGTTTATGCTTGGCGGCGGTCTCGATGTTAACCTGTCGAGGCATGTTGCTCTCCGGCTGATCAGAGCCGACTATGTAGCTTCGAATTACCGGTACGCTCCTTTTCCTGCGTCGGCCACTGACATCGGAGGCCTAAGACTGCAGACCGGCCTCAATTTTATGTTTGGTGGCGGTGAGCCTCCCCCACCCCCAACCGCGGCTTGCACCATACAGCCAGCTGAAGTCTTCGCCGGCGAACCCGTTACCGCCACCGCCACTGGCTCTAATTTCGCTCCCAAGCGTACGGTCAAATACACCTGGAATGGCACCGGGGTGAAAGTGGCGGGAACCGATGCCTCCGCGCAGGTGGACACAACAGAATCGCAACCCGGCGACTACGTGGTCACTGCCAACCTGAGTGATGGCAGAAAAAATGGTTCCGCATCTTGCAGCGCCAGGTTCACTGTGAAACAGCCTCATCCACCTGTAATTTCATGCTCGGCAGATCCCGCGAGCGTCCGGATTGGCGCGTCTTCGAGCGTCCACTCCAACGCCAGCAGCCCGGATGGACGCAGGCTCATTTACAGCTACTCGGCAAGTTCCGGTGACATCGCCGGAAGCGGCGACACCGCCACCTTAAATACCCAAGGCGCACAACCAGGCCGCATCACGGTAACCTGCAATGCGAATGATGACCGCGTTCCCCCGCTCACCGCTTCATCCACTACCATGGTGGAAGTGCAAGCTCCGCCGCCGCCACCGCCCCCTCCCGCTCCGGCTCCTGAGATCAAGCGGCTGGAAGCCAAACTTGCCCTTCATAGTATCTATTTCCAAACTGCCCGACCCACGGAAGAGCATCCCGAGGGTGGCCTGCTCGACAGTCAGGCAGACATCCTGAAAGCCCTCGCCGCGGACTACAAAAACTATCTGAAGTACATGCCGGATGCCCACCTGATCCTCAGCGGCCATGCCGACCCCCGCGGCACGCCTGAATACAACAAGAAACTCACCGAGCGCCGCGTGGAACGCACCAAGAGTTTCCTGGTGGAACACGGTGTGCCCGCTGATCACTTTGACCTGAAAGCGTTTGGCGAAGCGGACCAACTGACGGCCGACCAAATCAAAGAGCAGATGGCAGACAATCCCGACTTGAGTCCCCAGGAACGTCAAAAAATGATGCGCAATCTGACGCTTCTGGTCCTCGCCAACAATCGCCGCGTCGACGTCACTCTAAGCACCACCGGACAACAGTCCGTCCGTCGTTACCCCTTTAACGCCAAGGATTTCTTGACTCTGATTAGCCCCAAAGGCATAGAAAAGAAGCCCGTAAAGAAGCCCCCCGTCAAGAAAAAGCCCTAGCGGGACACCGTATCGGGGGCTTTCATGCTGTCGTGACGGCCCTTTCAAACGAAGCCGGCCGACGCTTTTCCTTTGCCGGTTCGCTGCTCGGAAGCGGCCGGCTGCAGGAGAGAAATCTCTCTGCTCTTTTCTCGGGTGCCGCGACTCGGGCTGGCGGACTTTAGTCGCGACCGCCTCTCTAAATCGTCCGTGGGTCAATCTCCATGGCCATTTCTCGGTAAGCGCAGAAGGCATTCGCAAGCTGCATCTGTCGCGGCGTCCTGCATTCCGGCTCGAACAACCTCGGGTTTCCGACCACAATGACCGCCGTCATCGCCCGCGACGTAGCCACATTCAACCGGTTCAAGCTGTACAAAAACTCCATCCCCCGAGGTGCCTCTTCCGGCGAAGAGGTGGTCAGCGAATAAATCACCACCGGCGCCTCTTGCCCCTGAAACTTGTCTACCGTC
>Ga0210407_10003671_pt1 | contig 12359 bp, 6 predicted proteins | sample IncBWC27MmetaG_FD_150860 | JGI IMG/M metagenome (GOLD analysis project Ga0210407, IMG submission 150860) | Forest soil microbial communities from Barre Woods Harvard Forest LTER site, Petersham, Massachusetts, United States - Inc-BW-C-27-M | ecosystem: Environmental > Terrestrial > Soil >... | reverse complement strand
ATTCAACGTCGGCCGCCACAGATCATGTTCGGCGCTGCTGAATTTCTCGGCGGACGCGACTTCGAATTGCAGGGCTTTGATTTCGGGACGTTGTTCGAGGGCCTGTTGAATCAAAGGAGCGACGTCTGCGGCCGGCTGATTCACCGACGCCGTCTCTTCGACAAGCTGAAAATTCTGCTCGTCCGGATAGCCGAGGATGGCAGAGAGGGCGGCGAGAGAAGTCTGGTAATTGTTTTGCGCCTCGAGCAACAGGAGCTTGCCACGTGCCAGATCGACATTGGAAAAGCTGAGATCGATCTCCGATTTGAGCTTGGCATTCGTCAGGGCCTGCACTTTGTCGACCAGCGTCTGGCGCGCATGCAGGGTTTCTTCCGCGACGGTAACGAGAGCTTTGGTTTCCAGAGAGTTGTAGAAGGCCTGGTCCACGACCAGCAGAATGTCGGCGCGCGTAGCGGCGGCATTTTGGTCTTCGGATTTGGCGCCATATTCGGAGCTGGACACTAAGTTGGTGGTGCGGCCGAAATCGGTGACGAGTTGGGTGACGCTCACGCCGCCGGCCGCACGCGGGTAAAGCGTCGGATTGTTGAGGAAACCGGCGGTAAGGCGGCTGCCTGGATTTGCATCCACCGCGGTGAGGCTGATATAGGCATTCGGCAACAGTGCAGAACGCGCTTCGCGGACGTACTGTTGAGCGGCGAGCGCACGCAACCGGCCAATGGTGATCTGCGGATTGTTTTTTACAGCAATGGCTTCGGCTTCGGCGAGGGTGAGGGTGGCACCGGTTTGCGGCCGCTGCGAAGGTTCTTGAGGATTGGCTGGGCTGCCCGTTGCCTGCGCGTGGAGCGGCGAGCCTGCGGCGCCGAAGACAACGGTGAGCAGGAGCAGGAATCGCATCACGACGGCACCTCCTGACGATTCTCGTCACCCTTCCGGTGCACCAGGAGATAGGCTGCCGGAACAAGGTAGACCGTCACGACAACCGAGACCAGCAAGCCGCCGATGATCGCTCGAGCGAGCGGCGCGTACTGTTCGCTGCCTGGTTCGGCTCCGATAGCCATAGGGATCATACCGAGCAGGGTGGCGAAGGAGGTCATTAAGATGGGGCGGAGACGCATCCGGGAGGCAAGCGACACTGCTTCTTTGACCGGTTTGCCGTCGTGGTGCAGGTGGCGGGCGAATTCCACAATCAGAATACTGTTGGAAACAACGATGCCCACCATCATAACCACGCCCATCAGCGACATGACATTCAGCGTGGTCCGGGTGACCAGGAGGAATAGGAGCACTCCGGCAAGTCCCGGGGGAATAGCCAGCAGGATAATGAAAGGGTCCTCCCACGAAGCGAACTGTGCGACCAGGATCAGATAGACGAGCACCACGGAGAGAATCAAGCCGATGCCGAAACTCTGGAAGGAGGCGCGCATGCCCTCGACCGACCCGCGCAGATTTACGCGAACGCCCTCGGGAAGATTGAACTTTTTAAGGATGGCCTCGATCTGCGAAGTGACTCCGCCGAGGTCTGGCGACTTTGGGGAAACGTAGACATCGATCACGCGAAACAATTGGTAGTGATCGACTTCGGTCGGCGAAGGAATCGTCTTGAACCTAACAACGGTATCCAAAAAAGTCGGCTGCGTACTCTTCACGCCCCGCAGCGGAATCTGCTTGAGATCGGTCATGCTCTTGATCTGATCCTCGGGATACTGCACGGCGAGCATGTAGGGATTCCCGCTCTTTGGATCGATCCAGTAGTTTGGCGCGATCATGCCGTTCGAGGTGAGCGCGGTGATCACGTTGTCGACAATCTCTTTCTGCGAAAGCCCGAGGAGTCCGGCCTTTTCGCGGTCCACGTCCAGTTCGAGCGCGGGGTAATCAATGTCTTGAGGGATGAGCACGTCGCTGACGGAGTTCAGTGCGCGCACCGGCTCGGCTATTTTTGCGGCCACTCCGTAAACTCTGTCAAGATTGTTTCCACTAACCTGAATGTCGATAGGGGCGGGCATTCCGAGATTGATCACCGCATCCACCAGGCCTCCCGACTGAAAATAGGTGCTGAGCTGGGGCCACTGCCGGCCGAGTTGCTCACGCACTCGCCGCATGTATTCATAACTGCCGATCTTGTGGCCCTCCTTCAGGCTCACCTGCACAAACGCGGTGTGGGAAGCGGAGTTGGGAGTGTAAATGGCGGAAAAGTCGGTGGTAATTCCGATGTTCGAGACGATGATCTGTAGCTCGTCTTTCGGCACTACCGCGCGAATGATTTGCTCGACCTGCTTCACATAGCCCTCGGTCAACTCCACGCGCGTTCCCGAGGGTGCCTTGAGATTGATAACAAACTGGCCGGGATCGGTGCGCGGAAAGAAAGAAACACCAAGGAACGGATAGAGCGCGAGAGCCAGCAGGGAAATTCCCGTCAGGGCGGCCAGCGTGACGACGGGTTTTAACAACGCATCGCTCAGCGTGCCATCGTACTTGCTGAGCATTTTGTCGAAGTATTTGTTGAATACTTGGCCTACGTTTCCCCACCGCCAGGTGAAGTCGTCGCCCAATTCCTGGTCTGCCTGGCGGAATTTGATGAGCTTGGCGCAGAAAAGCGGCACTACGGTCATAGCCACGAAGTAAGATGCGAACAAAGAGAGAATTACCGCGAGAGCCAAAGCCATGAAGAGAAAACGGCTCACGCCGTAGAGAAACACAACGGGAAAGAACACGATGGAGGTCGTCAGCGTTGCGGATAGGACCGCCAATCCCACTTCCTGTCCGCCCATCTCTGCCGCTACTTCCGGCGATTCGCCCATCTCGAGATGCCGGAAGATATTCTCCAGCACGATGACGGAATTGTCGATCAGCCGCGAAAACGCAAGCGCCAGGCCGCCTAGCACCATGGTGTTCACCGAGCCTCCGCCGGCGCTGAGGGCCAGAAAAGTGGCCAATGCGGAGAGCGGAATGGACAAAAATACTGCCGCTGTGGCGCGCAGACTACCCAGGAAAAGGAGAACCATCAAGCCTGTAAGAACCAGCCCGATGCCGCCTTCGCGGATGAGGTTGGAGATGGCCGTCTTGACGAAGACCGATTGGTCGAAGACCACTTTGGTAATGAGCTGTTTCGGAATGTCGACGAGGTGCTTGAGCGCGTCTTTGATGCCCTGGACCACTGCGATGGTGTTGGTATCGCCACCCTGTTTCAGAATCGGGAGATAAACCGACGGCTGGCCGTCCACGCGAACGATGTTGGTCTGAATGGCCTGAGCATCCACGGCCCTGCCAACGTCGCCAACCAGCACGGAGGATTGGCCCACCGATTTCAGCGGCATGTCATTGATGGAGGATGCTGTGGGAGCCTGGCTGTTGGAATAGAGGTTGTAGTCGAAAGGTCCGATCTTCACATCGCCGGTGGGGAGAATCAGATTGCTTTGGTTGATTTCGCGGACCACGTCCATGGGGCTCAGCTGATGCGCTTGAAGCTTCATGGGGTCTACGTAAACCATGATTTCGCGATACTTCCCGCCAAATGGCTGTGGAACAGAGGCTCCGGGAACATTGGCAATCTGGTTCCGAACGTTGTATTGGCCGAGATCGTGGAGTTGTGTTTCGTTGAGGCCTTCGCCTTTCAGTGTGATCAGGCAAACCGGCAAGCTGGAGGCGTCAAACTTGAGCACCACCGGAGGAAGAGTTCCAGGGGGAAGGCGGCGAAGATCCGCCATGGCAAGATTCGAAACCGAACTAAGGTCCGCGTCGGCGTTTGTGCCAGGTTGAAAATAGATCTTGATCAGGCTTACACCGGGAAGCGAGCGCGATTCGATGTGCTCCACGCCGCTCGCCAGCGTGAACCAGCGTTCGAACGGATTGGTGATGTTGGTTTCGATCTGTTGCGGAGGCATGCCGGAATAAAACGTGGCAATGACCACGACAGGGATGTTGATCGGCGGGAACAAATCCACGGGCATGCGCACAAGCGCTACCGTGCCCACGATGGCAACGACCAGGCACATCACGATGATGAGGAAGGGATACTTGATTGCAAAACGCGACATCATTTCCCTCCCGAACTATCTCCAGCTGAGGGGCCGACTTCCTTCGGCTGGATTTTTTGGCCGTTGCGAAATTCGCTGCGATTGCCGATCACTACGCGGTCCTGATCGGAAAGGCCGGAGAGCACTTCCACGCGGGTGTTGTCTTCGAGACCAAGCTTAACGTGCCGCTCTTCGAGAATGTTTTGCGCGTTGACGGCCAGCACCGTGGCATCATCGCCGCTGCGCGTAACGGCCTCGAGCGGGACGGTCAGAGAGTTTGGTTTCTCGCGCAGCGAGAGGCGCGTTTCGGCGTACATTCCTGGAATCACCCGACCATCGCGATTCTCGAAATCGATTTCCGTTTCCATCGTTCGGGTCTGGAGATCGAGTGAATCAGAGAAGCGCGAGACCTTGCCTTCGATATCCTGATTCAGGGCCTGCACGTGGACTTTCACGGGATCGCCCAAATGAATCTGGCCCGCGAGCGATTCTGGAACGGGCAGGACCAGGCGCAGCTTCGAGACCTGCGCCAAGCGCACCACCGGAGTGGCTTGCGTGCTGGAGGAGGTGCCGGCGGCCACTAGCGCACCAGTATCGGCGAAGCGCGCCGTGACCACTCCGGCGAAAGGCGCGACGATATGCGAATAACTCGAAAGTGCCGTGTACTGTCTCTGGTTGGCCTCCGCCATTTGAAGCTGCTGCTGCGCGGCGGAGAGTTCCGCCTGAGTGCTGGCTACTTGTGCTTCCGCCTCGAGGTCTTTGGCTTGGGAATCGTCCAATTCCTGCTGGGCCACCAGGCCGGCGCGCGAGTCCGCCGCCTGTTTCAGCCGGGTATAGGCGGAATGCGCAGCGGAATGCACGGATTGGGCGCGCTCGATGTCGCTCTGCGCGCGGCGAATCTCTTCTCTTGATTTGCGCACCGCGGCATCCGTGCCGGACAACTGAGCTGCCAGTTCCGGGACTTCCAACTCGGCAAGCGTCTGTCCATCCTTGACATGGTCTCCGACATCCACATAAATCCTTTTGATGTAGCCCGCGACTTTGGCGTGCACATCGATATCTTGAAAAGGTTTGAATTCGCCGGAAATCGCGAGGGTATTGGAAATCGTGCGCCGCTCGGCTCGTACCACGGCTGCAGGAACGGCGGTCGAATCGCCTGCGGCGTTGCTTGGCGTGTCGGCTTCGGACGAGCCGCGGCCCAGCCAAAACCAGGCTAGAAAGCAAACCGCGGCAAGAACGATTGCGGCAAGGATCCATTTTTTTGCAGTCATAAGAAATCCTAAGGAGCGGGGGCCGACGTCGCCGTGGCGCGTTTCTGTCGGAAACCCACGGAACTTGAGAATGGGCCTGCTTAATGGACTATTACAGAGTTCATCCGGTTACAGAGAGTGCGAGCCCTAGGCAACCAGAAAAGAATTTAGAGAATGGGCGGCGGACGGAACCACAGACTTGCGCACAAAATCCGCTGGGGAAGGAGGAGTTCCGAGCGTTCGGGAAGGAATGAATGGGAAGCTGGGTGCGCCGGAAACAAAAAGAAGTTCGCGAAAAAAAACGTCACAAATACGTGTGCGCTGTCCTTCCCCGTAGGGGAGTATCGCTCCAGCTCCGAGGAGCCCACCGTGGCACGGTGGCTTGCCGGATGTTCCACGTTTAGTCCGCCTGGCGAGCCCGGGGAGCTCAGGTAGGGGTTGTAGAGAAACAAAAAGGCGAGCAACAGGCATACCCAAGCATGGCGTCTTGCGCCGCTTTCGGGGGATGGGCCGAGTCTGAGCTTCCTTGGCACTTTATTTACAATAGTTGGACTGCCTCGAGCGGTCAAGGGGATGCTTGAGCCGCGCTGCAAGCTGCCAAAGGGGAGAAGGGATCGGAGCCAGGGGTGCGCCGATCCCCGTGGTAGGACATGGACCGAAGATCAAACGCGTTGAGTGTCGCCGCCCGGGATCACATCCGAATGAAGGGCTTGTGAATTCTCGATGACCTCTTCGCCAGCCGATGCTGTCTGGTCGCTGCCTAGCGTGTTAAGGGACAGGCCGCGGCCATGGCGGACATCCAGCCCGCGGACCCAGAAGATGATGTCCTCGGCAATGTTTGTGGCGTGGTCGGCGATGCGTTCAAGATGTCTAGTGGCGAGAATGAATTGCATTCCTGGGCTGACCAAGGCGGCTTGCTGGGTCATGCTCTGCATGAGGTGGTCGAAGATGCGGTCGCGGTACTGATCGACGACATCGTCGCTTTCGAGGACCTGGCCGGCCATTTCGACGTTGCGAAAAATGAGGGCGCCGAGGCTCTTGCTGACCATGGCGCGGACCGCCGAGGTCATGGGAGCCAATTCTTCCGGCAGTTGCGCGGCTGGCAACTCACGGAGTGAGGTAACACACTCGGCGAGATTTACGGCGAGGTCGCCGATGCGCTCGAGATCATTGGTGATTTTGAGGGCGGCAACGATGAGTCGCACCTCGTCGTCTGAGAACGAGCCGCGGCGGAGCAGCCGGATGGCGTGCTCATCGATGACAATTTCCATTTCGTTGATGCGCGGCTCAAGGAGAAAGACTTCGCCGGAAAGAGCCCAGGTGCGCGAATCATTGACGCCCACGATGGCATCCAGGGCGCGGTTCATGGCGCCCTCGACCGTACGGGCCATCGAGACCAGATAATTGACAAGTGTTTCGTAGAGGACCGCTTCCGTCAATCCAGCGGAACTTGCCATGATTCCCCTTCCGGAGCCGAGGACCTCAGAGTCACACCTCCGCTCGTAGCCGATATTTTGGCAAGCGGATGGTTACACTTTGTTCACAAAGAGATGAACATCCGGTAAATCAGCAGGTTACGAGCAGCAGGGCAGTGGAACCCGGGGCCGGGTACAAGGTGAAAGGGGGTCGGGAGTCGCGCAGCTCCGGTCCGGCAGGAGGCTCAGCCGCCACCACCGCTGCCACGCCCAGCTACGCCGCCGGAGCCGGAACGCGGCGCGGGATGCTCCGCTCCAAAAAAAGGGACGGAAAAATGGAATTGCGACCCTTGACCCACTTCGCTATCCACCCAAAGGCGGCCCCCATGCACCTCGACGAGGTGTTTGGCGATGGCCAGACCGAGACCCGTGCCTCCGGCTTCGCGAGAGCGCGCGACATCAACACGGTAGAAGCGTTCAAAAATGCGCGGCTGGTCAGCCTTAGGGATGCCGATGCCGGTATCTGAAACGGTAAGAACAATCTCTTCTTCTGCGGATATTGCGCTGACGATGATCTGGCCCCCGGGCAGCGTGTACTGGATGGCGTTGTCCAAAAGATTCTGCAGAACTTCGGCAAGCCGACGACGATCGCCGGCTATATCCGGCAAGTCCTGCGGCATGTTCACCGAAATCCGCAAGTCTTTTTCAGCGCCGCGGCGCTGGGCCGTCTCGAGGCAACTTTCGATTAATTGCGAGACGCTGAGACGGTGAATCTCGAGTTCGAGACGCTCGGCGTCCATCTTGGAAAGCATGAGCAAGTCTTCCGTCAAGCGGGCCAAGCGGCGGGAATGTTCGAGAATGATTTCGAGAAAGCGCGTGCGGTTTTGCGAATCGTCTATCGCGCCGGCGAGAAGCGTTTCGGCGAAGCCTTGAATGGCGGTGAGGGGAGTTCTGAATTCGTGAGAGACGTTGGCTACAAAATCGCGGCGCACGCGCTCGAGCATGCGCAGCTCAGTAATGTCATGAAGCACCACGACGGCGCCGGTTGTGTCACCTGCGCGGACGGCGGCAACGGTGATTGCGAAAAAGTGCTGGCGGAGCGTGCCCGTGACGATTTCCGACTGGACGCGCGGCTCGCCACCAAGAACCTGGCGCACGGATTCGAGCAGCTCGGTCTGCCGCACCACCTCCACCAGCGCACTGCCAGAGGTCGGCGGCACATCCAGGCCGAGGATTTCCGCAAAGCCAGGATTGGCAAACACCAGCCGCTCCGAACCGTTCACCACCGCGACGCCTTCGACCATGCTGCCGAGAATCGCCGAGGAAAGATTGCGTTCTTCGGTTAGGGTTTGGATGGTGCGGTCCAAGCGGGCTGCGGTGCGATTCAGCGAAATGCCGAGCGCGCTGAGAGCGTCGCCCGAGCTGTCGCGGGGCAACGGCCGGAAGTCACCTTCCGCCACGCGCCGGGAAAACTCTTTCAGACGCTCGACGCGGCCCGTGAAGCTGCGGGAGAACAACAAGGAGGCTGCGCCAGCAATCAGCAGAATGAAAAACGATGCGACCCACAGCTTTTGCCGGAACGAACTTAGAACTTCATCGACGGTCTCCGGCGCCAGAGCAAAACGCAAGACCGCAGAGGGCCCCGCGGAGGTGTTCTGGCGCACGGCAAGGTAGAGAAAATCGCGATTGAGCGTAGCGCTGCGGCGAGCGGAACGACCCTCGCCCTTGGCCATGGCTTCCTGGACTTCCGGGCGATTAGCGTGGTTCTCCATAGCTTGAGGATCGGCTTGGGAATCACCAAGCACTCGGCCATCGGCGGCGATCACCGTGACACGAGCGCCACTGGCGGCCATTTGCGTGACCCAATCGCGCAAGGGCGCAAGGTTTTCAGGTTGTCCGGAAGAAGCGGGCGTCCACTGGGGAGGGCGCGCTTCGGCGATGCGCGCGATGGCGGCGAGTTTCTCGAAGCCGGTGCGTTCGTAGTCGCTGCGAAGAGCGCGCTCGGAAAAAAAGTCCACGGCGAGCAGGACGCTCACCAGCAGAGCGAGAAATGTGAACGCGAATTTCCAGAATAGATTAAGCCGCACGAGTTTCGAACAAATACCCCGCGCCGCGCACGGTCTTCAGATGAACGGGATTTTCTGGATCCGTTTCGATTTTTTCGCGCAGGCGGCGGACGTATACGTCCACGCTGCGAGGAGTCACGAAACGATCGGTGCCCCAAACGGCATCGAGCAGTTGATCCCGCGAGAAGACCCGGTTCGGGCGCGAAGCAAGGTAATAGAGCAGCCGGAATTCGAGCGTGCTAAGCGGAACGGGCTTGCCAGCATGGCTCACGCGGTAAGACGCCGGATCGATGGCCAGCTTCCCGACCTCGACGACGCGGGGCGAGTCAGCGGGCGGCTCCGCGCGGCGGAGCAGCGCTTTGACGCGCGCGAGGAGTTCGCGCGGGCTGAAGGGCTTGGTCACGTAATCGTCGGCACCCATTTCCAGCCCCACCACGCGGTCGGCTTCATCGCCGCGCGCCGTGAGCATGAGAATAGGCAATCGATTCAGGGAATCGTCCCGGCGAACTTCCCGGCAAATGTCGAGCCCGGATAGTTTCGGGAGCATGAGATCGAGAAGCAGCAGATCCGGTGGCGTCTTCTTGAGTGTGCTCAGGCCGGCGCTGCCGTCGAAAGCAGCGCTAACCTGAAAGCCTTCGTTGGCGAGGTTATAGCGAACGAGTTCGACGATGTCCTTGTCGTCCTCGATGATCAATACACGTTTCATAAGGATGGCACGTTCCGCTCGCCGGCTTGGCGGCAGTTTACCGTAGGCCGGAGAAATGCGATAGGAGGTGGAATGATTTGGGTCACTTTGAGATTTGCGTAACACGGCTGATTCTCGCAGCGCGCTTGTAACGGACGGATAACATCAATGTGAATGGAGCGTTAACGCTGTAGGGGGGGTTCAATTCCCGCTGGCGGTGGTGAAAGCCAGGGCCAGCAGCGTTTTTTGCTCAAGTTCGTGCGCTTTGGCCGAGCCCGTCGCCGGGCTGGCGCTCGCGGAGCGCTTCACCGAGCGTACTTGAAGACCCTTGGCTTGGGCCAGACGTTCGAGCCTCGGCAGGATGTAGAAAAGCGCTCCCATGTTCGCGGGCTCTTCTTGAACCCAGACGATTTCCCGGGCATGGGGATGCTCGGCCAGAGCCGCAGAAATTTCCGTCCGCGGCAGCGGATAGAGTTGGTCGAGGAAAAAGATGGCGGTGCTGCCGTCCTTGCGGCGGCGGCGTTCGCCGCGAAGTTCGTGGCCCACCTTCCCGCTGGCGATCAATATACGCTTGGCGTCTTGCACCTCTTGGTCCGGAACGATGGGCAGGAAGCGCGACCGCGTGAAGTCTTCGATGTTCGAACTGGCGTCCGGATGACGCAGCATGCTTTTGGGCGTGAAAACGATCAGCGGCTTGCGCCAGGCACGCAGGGACTGCCGGCGCAGCATATGAAAATACTGCGCGGCGGTGGAAGGCTGGCAGATTTGCAGATTGTCCTCGGCAGCAAGTTGCATGTAGCGCTCGAGGCGGGCGCTGGAATGCTCGGGGCCCTGGCCTTCGTACCCGTGCGGGAGTAAAAGAACGAGTCCAGTAGGAAGGTTCCACTTGTCTTCGCTGGCGCTGAGGAATTGGTCGATGATCACCTGTGCGCCGTTGGCGAAATCTCCGAATTGTGCTTCCCACAGAACCAGCGCCTCCGGATAGTCGCGACTGAATCCGTATTCGAATCCCAGACAGGCAGCTTCGGATAGCGAAGAGTCATAAATCTCGCAAAATGCTTGCTGCCGCGAGAGATGCGAGAGCGTCAGATAGTTGTGTTCGGTCTGCGTATCGATCAGCACAGCATGGCGCTGATTGAAGGTGCCGCGCTGGGTGTCCTGCCCGGTAAGACGAACGGGATTGCCTTCGAGCACGAGAGAACCCAGGGCCAGCGCTTCTGCGAAGCCGTAGTCGATGGCGCGCTTGCCGTGGCCCATCTCATTGCGCTGTTCCAGAAGTTTTGCGATTTTCGGGTGGAGGTGAAAGCCGGCAGGCAGGCGCACTAGCCCGTCGGTGAGTTCCGCAAGTTTCTCTCGCGTCAACCCGGTGTCGACTTCGTAGGCCGGATCGTATTTCCCGCCCTTGTACGGAGACCAGTAATCCGGCAGTTTGCGCAAATGCGGGATCTTCGTGAGTTGCCCCGCTTTTTGTTGCTCCACTTCGTATTCTTTTTTCACCCCTTCGACGATGAGCGAGGCCTCGATACCCGTCCGCTTCGCGTAAATCTTCCAGAGCGGCGAATGGTTCTTAATCCGCTCGTAGAGCACCGGCTGCGTGATGGTGGGATCGTCAACTTCGCTGTGGCCGTGGCGGCGATAGCCGATGAGGTCCACCACCACATCGCTGCCAAACGTGGCGCGGTACTCCGCGGCGAGCTTTCCAATGCGTACCACCGCATCGGGATCCTCCGCGTTGACGTGGAACACCGGAATGCTCTGGCGCTTAGCGATGTCCGAAGCGAAACGGGAGGAATGCTCTTGTGGAGGCTGCGTGGTGAAGCCGATGAGATTGTTGACGATGATATGCACCGTGCCTCCCACGGTGTAAGCCTTTAGATCCGCAAGATTGAGGGTTTCCGCCAAGACGCCTTGGCCGGCGAAAGCCGCGTCACCATGCATCACGATAGGCCAGACTTTGTTTAGCGTAGCGGGTGTGCGGTCAATGATCGGTCCGTCCACGCCGTGGCGCGTCTGCTTGGCGCGGGCGCGGCCCATGGCCACAGAATCAACCGCCTCAAGGTGGCTGGGATTCGAGACCAGATGCATGTTGATAGGCTTGCCGGCCGTGGTGGTGTAAACACCTGTCGCGCCGATGTGATATTTCACGTCGCCCGCGCCGAGCACGCTGCGCGGATCGACGTCTTCAAAACCGGCAACCACTTCGTGCGGCGGTTTGCATGCGGCGTGAACCATTACATTTAGACGGCCGCGATGGCTCATGGCCATGACGCAGTCCACGGCGCCGAAATCAGCTGCGGTGTCGAGGATCGCGTCGAGAAGCGGGATAAGCGAGGTTACGCCTTCAAGCGAAAAACGCTTCGTGCCGAGATAGCGGGCTTGAAGAACCTGCTCGAATAGGTCTGCACGAACCAGCCGCTCAAGAATTCTTTCCTGGTTGACCTCCAGTTCGGGGCTCTCGATGCGTTCCGCGATCCATCGTCGCCTCTCTGGCTGGGCGAGGTGCATGAATTCCGCGCCAATGCTGCCGCAGTAGAGGCGGCGCGCTTCCTCGGCAGCTTCGCCAGTCACTTCCAGATCGGTGAGCTTCTGCGGCTGGAAAACGCCGAGCGGGTCCAGCGCAGCTTCGTAATAGCCCCAGCGGCGGAAAAGGTCAAAAACGCGCTCGCGCTGTTCATGGTTCGCGGCGACTTTCTTCGACCCCTTGGCGGGTTTTGCGGGTCGATCCAAAGCCATGATGGTACGGTCGGCCATAAACCCATCCGAGACAACCACCTATTTTGCCACAGAACCAATCAGGATGCTTTCTGCCGCCGCAGCAGGGGTGCGCGACATTGAAGTGAATAGTTTGCGGATTCTTTTTTTTGGGACTAATATCCTAGCGTATTAGTACGTGAGGAAGAATCCAGATATCTTTCTTTGGAGAGATCCCA
>Ga0210407_10003670_pt1 | contig 12360 bp, 8 predicted proteins | sample IncBWC27MmetaG_FD_150860 | JGI IMG/M metagenome (GOLD analysis project Ga0210407, IMG submission 150860) | Forest soil microbial communities from Barre Woods Harvard Forest LTER site, Petersham, Massachusetts, United States - Inc-BW-C-27-M | ecosystem: Environmental > Terrestrial > Soil >... | reverse complement strand
GCAGATGATGATAGTGCGCGCCGCTGGGAGGCACACGGCGCGCGTCTTCGGTTACGCCGCAATACCGATTCTGCTGGGACCACTCCTCGGGCCCGTGCTTGCTGGGGCGATTCTTCAACATGCGTCCTGGCGTTGGCTGTTCCTGGTAAACGTTCCGGTCGGTCTCCTGGGAATCGTTCTGGCGATGCGCTTTCTTCCCGAAGACCGTGCCGAAGCCCGCCCCAGAGATCTCGACTTTGTCGGCTTCTGCCTACTTTCCCCAGGGCTCGTGCTCTTTCTCTACGGTATGGACCATGTTAGCGAACGGATCGGGTTGACGGCATTTTTCGTTGCCCTGGTGCTGCTCACTGTCTTCATCCGGACGGCAACCATCAAGGGCGACGATGCGCTCATTGATCTTCAGCTCTTTAGGGGAAAGGATTTTTCAGCATCGGTGCTGACGCAATTCACCCTGAATGGAATCTCATTTGCAGGACAGATGCTCATCCCGATCTATCTCATCCGTATGTGCGGCGAATCACCCAGCGCGGCAGGCTGGTTGATGGCTCCGCTCGGACTGGGCATGATCTGCACGTACCCGACGATCGGCGTGTTGACGCAGCGCTTCGGCATCCGCAGAGTAGCGGGCAGCGGCGCCTTTTTGGCCTTAGTCGGGACACTGCCGTTCATTTTTCTTGCCAGCCACGGCATGTCCCTCCCCCTGCTCGTATGCACGCTCTTCGTCCGCGGGATGGGTTTGAGCACGGTTGGCATTCCATCCATTACCTCTGCCTACGCTTCGGTCGAGAAAGAACGCCTGCCGATGGCGACGACCTCACTCAATATAGTTCAGCGTCTCGGAGGGCCCACCCTGACGACACTGTGCGCTACTTTTCTCGGATGGAAACTGGGTGTGGCGCACCAGGCGACCAGCATCTCCAGCGCCTTTACCGCGACCTTCATGCTGCTCAGCCTCATTCATATCCAGCTTTTGGCAGCAGCACTAAGGCTGCCTTTTTTCATAGAAGAGAAGACGAATCAGTCGTCCTCTGATGAAGAGGTAACTCTTTTGATTGAAGAGGCGTCGGAGTGACGCTCATCCTTGCAGGCGTCTGCGCGACAATCTGTCGTTACTCCCCTTTATAGAACGCGCTTGTGTTTACCGATTCAATACCACTTTCCTGATTGTTAGGGTTAGGCCAGCCGGAACGCTGCCCTGGCTAGGTTTTGGTCGAGCACAGTCAAAGGGCTGGTTCTCCCGCGCAAGCATTGTCGAATCAATTCACTGAATGGTGTTGCATCGACCGGTTGAGCTGGCGACAAACCAGGCGTTAGCCGTCGCCGCCGGGACGTGATCTAGCCCGGGCCCTCGACTATGCCCTCACACTCAAAATGGTGACGACAGTGGAAACTACAGAACCGCTGGAGTCGCTGGGGCATCGACGTTCAGGCGTTAGAGCAAACTTACGGCAGTGGGCGCGAGATTTCGAACCGCATACCGCAACGAATGGCTCCTGGTTACGACACCAAGTTCACGGTTTTCAATTGCTGGGCACGTTCGTTGTCACGCGCTTGGAGAATTCACGGAGTATATTTCCACCGATTCGTCCGGCGAGGCCCACCGCAGCAATTGTGAAGACTAGGTTCGCTCCTCGATTCGCCTTGGGATAGTACAGGTTGGATAGCGATGCGGAGCCCAGGTCGCCAAGCAAATAGGAGTAGTTGGGCACTGTGAGCCCAGTATCGCTGCGTGCTAGAAATGCTGACGTGACCGCATGCGCGAGGCGCGACTTAGCAGAGCCGGAGCCTTGGTAGTAGTAGCGTGGATCCTGGTGCAGCAGTGAGGGAAAGATCGCGTGAGTTAGGAAGTCACTGGTGCGTCCGTCGGCAAACTTTGCCGCAAGTCGTTTGGCGTATCCCGCGGCACCTTGCCCGTACCCGGGATAGGCGTTTGTCGCCTGCTCGATGCCGGCACCGAAGCCGACGCCAAGCATGGAAACGGGATCGAATGTGCCACGTACAGCGAACCGGAATTTCTGCTTCGCAGTGAGCGGAGCGGCGTCAATAATGTAGCTCGTATAGAAGTTCGGGATGACGCCCATCAACCGCTGCTTCTCCGCAGCTCTTATTTGCTCCGCGGCGATGAACTCGGTGGGATGGACCGTGACCTCCATGTTTGCCGTCGCAACAGATAATGAAACGTCGGGAACCTCGTAGACCTGCTGCTCCGCAACGACGAACTCCGCCGATGTATAGATCGCGAAATCCTTGGAGTTGACGATCACCAGGTAGGAACCGGGAGGTATCTTCGTAAAATCAAATTCGCCGTTCGCCCCAGACATCATCGTGTGCAATTCCGTTCCGTCCTCATGCATCACACTCACTTGTGCCCCCGGAACGGAAGCCCCGCTTGTGTCGAGCACGATGCCTGTGACACTCCCAGTCCCGACAACATGCGTTTCGGATTCAGAAGGAGTGTTCTCGGGCTGCGTGGCAACCACAAGGCCGGATAGAGCGATGGCCATCGGAGGAGCCGGTTGTGGAACGGAGACGGGGACAACCGCGGAGATCAGGACGGTTTCCCTCCGGGCTACAGCTGAATTCGTTGCGTTCTTGCAGGCTAGATTTCCCACCCGTTGCTCATCGGGAGATAGGAAATTGTTGCCGCCGGTGAGAGGCCGGCAACTCGGAGTCGGAGTTTGGGCAAGCAGAGTCGCCGACGAACAGACGAGAGCGAGAGCCGAGATGGCGAACTTAGGCCAATACTTCATGATCGTGCACCTATCGGAAATAGAGTGCGATTTTCAGAGCCAGCCGGTCGAACGTATAAAGTGTAAGGAGGAGTGCTATCGTCTGAATAGATGTACCGACGTACAGGTGATACGAAGCAGATACTATAGAGTGCATTACTGGACGGATGACGTGCGAGCTGCTGAGAAAACAATCCCCTGTGGCCTCGCCTTCAGTGGAGCTGGACCAGTTCGCGATCAACCGACCGCACCAATCCGGAACTGGTGTGTCGGGAGAGAAACCCGGATCGTGCCAGGTCAACGCCCTTGCCGAAGCAGTCATTAATGGTGCCCCACAATTGCAGTTACGCAGCTGTACGTCGAAGCGGCCGCTCATTTGACCGCGACGGGAATCGATTCGCAAGTTGACCGAGCGTTGCTCGTTGAAGTATTGTCGATTTCCACGGCCCAGACGTTTCTTGGAACGGTGCGTCATGAGCGCTTCCGTCGATATCGAGCTTGAATACTCGTCGCAAGAAAGGAGTGTTATGCCCAAAAAAATCGACCCACTTAATAAGAAGCACTACGGTTCATTAACGACAATGCTGACGGTTACCGACGTGAAGGCCGCAGCGGCCTTCTATCAAAAGGCGTTCGGCTTTGCCAAGCGGGGAATCATGAACGGTCCCGATGGCAAAGCGATCCATGCCGAGCTGACGCTCCGGGGTACGACGTTAATGCTAGGGCCAGAAATTCCGCCGATGAATTCCCGCAGCGCGAAAACAATCGGCGCCTCCCCGGCGAGCTTGTACCTGTTGACCGAGAATGCGGACAAAGTTGTTGCAAAGGCGGTGAAGCTCGGAGCCGTCCCCAAGGGGCCAGTGATGGATATGTTTTGGGGAGATCGTTGTGGAACCGTTGTCGATCCCGACGGTTACATCTGGATGGTAGCCACCCACCTTGCCGAACCCACGCCTCAGGAAATGAAAAAGAGGATGAAGGAGCAAATGTCCACGCCACCAGCCCCTTCTCAAAAGTTAGCAGCCGCTGCGACGGCCGGCTAATGACAATGAATCAGCCGAGCCGCTGCCGACGGAATATCTGGACTGGGTGTGGGAAATTCCGATCCGTCGGCAAATGGTGAGCGTGGGATACGTCACGACTGGCGCGGCGATGAAGGCGCGACGAGAACAAGGTCTGGGTGTCGAGGATATTTTCCGGCAGCAACTGATGAAGTTTCCGCGTTTTGATGCCTTGCTGCGGGCGGGAGCTCTGGGTCCTTGCAACGTGACTGCTTTCCGTTCGCGCGTGTACAACGGTGTGGCTGTGCCGAATGGGTTTGTGGCGGGCGAAGCCGCGTCCATGGTGGATCCGATCACCGCGAACGGAGTGACGGCGGCGCTGCGGCATGCGGCGGAAGCTTCCGCGCTGATTCTGAAATACCGCAATCGCGGCACGCTGCCGCTGCGAGCCAGAATTTCGTATAACCGCAGAATCGTGCAGATGGCCAAGTTTTTTAATGTGGGAATCGAAAAGATTCTGTATGAGACCGCCGTGAGGAACCGGTTGGGCGCGCGAGCTTCCGGGACTGTTTATACGACGCCGGCCTGGAGCGTGAATGTAGTGTACGCAGGGCTGAAGCCGAAAGGAATCCTGAAGACGTACTTGCTCGGTTTGGTTCTGGGTTTCTGGCGAGCCTGCGCGTGGATTTTTTCGGAATGTTGCAAGCGGTTGCCGGCTTTGACCGAATCGGCGGGTTGATTCGTTCTTGGCGGTGGCCGGCCGTTCCGCTTCGCCGTTCAATGGTGGTTCGACGCCAAAGGCGCCCAGCTGCCCTTCGAGCCTTCCGCCGGAAGGCGTTCAGGGTAAAAAGGCCGCCGCCTGAAGGTTTTGCCCGACCTCGCTTCGTATATAGGCGCCGGCTCCGCAGCCGCTTCTTGAACGCAGTGCCCTGCTGGTGTTAGTGATGCATCCCATCAACGTTATTGATTTGACTGACGACGCGCTAGTAGGTTCCATACCTTGTTGCATACGGCGGGTTATCGGTTCCAGACGAAAAGGAGCGGGCACAAATGAAGCGAATTGATGCCGTGATCAGACCGTCCCAGCTGGAGGAGGTGAAGCTGCGCGTGACCGCGCTGGGAGTGACCGGCCTGACCGTATCGGAAGTGCGCGGCTTCGGCCGGCAGAAAGGGCATACGGAAACTTACCGCGGCTCGGAGTACACCGTGGATTTTCTGCCGAAGATTTTTGTGAGCATCGCGGTGGTGGAGGAACTGGTGGATCCGGTGGTGGACGCGATTTTGGAAGGAGCGCGAACGGGAGTGATCGGCGACGGAAAGATTTTCGTGACGTCGCTGGATGAAGTGATCCGCATACGCACTGGGGAGCGCGGGCCCGGCGCGATTTGAAGAATTTTTTTGGGTCAATTCGTCTTCAGGTCAGCGCGTCTTCACGTCAATGCGTCAGGAGTTGGAGCGGTTACCCTAAGCGGGATAGGAGCTCGAAAATGGACTGTGCATTTGCCCGGCGGCCGACGCGATGGATGCTGCAGATAGTTGTCGCCCTCGTCTTTGCGCAAATCCTTTGTGGTCCGATGAGCGTGGCGCTTGCGGACCAGACGCAAGCGGATCCCGCGGGAACCGCGACGGGCGACCGTTCGTCGGCGGCCGATGCTGCAGGAAACCCGTTCGTGGTGCCTGCGCCGACGGACCCGAGCGCGCCCGATTATCCCAAGCTGAAGAAAGATTTCGACGAATTTCAGGCGCAGGCCGCGCGGGAACCGCTGGCGTTGAAATTGGCGGACGATGTGGGGCATACGCGGATCGCGACGAATTTTTCCTGGACGCTGCTGACCGGCTATCTGGTGCTTTTTATGCAGGCGGGATTTGCTTTGCTGACGGTCGGGCTGGTGCGTAAGAAAAATGCTGGGCACCTGATGATGTTGAATTTCGCGGCGTATGTTTTTGCGTTCCTTGCTTATTATGCGATCGGCTACGCGTTTCAGTTCGGAGCGGTCGCCGTGAATGCGGCGCCCGCGAATCTGGGCGGCGCGCCTACTTTGAATCATTTCCTGATTGGAAGCGGGCAATGGGGATTTCTGGGAGGCCGGGGATTTTTCCTGAGCGGGCCGGCCTATGACGCGAGCAGTAATTGCCTGACACTTTTCGAAGTGGTGTTCATGGAGACGGCCGGATACATCATCGTCGGCGCAATTTGCGAGCGCATTACGTTCTGGGCGTTCCTGCTTTGCGAGCTTTTTATTGGCGGCATTCTGTATCCGATTTCCGGTTGCTGGGCTTGGGGCGGCGGGTGGCTTTCGCAACTCGGCTCGAGCATGCATCTGGGGCACGGATATGTGGATTTCGCGGGCTCGTCGGTGGTGCACTCGATTGGAGGATTCTGCGCCATGGCGCTGGCGATTATTTTGGGGCCGCGGCTTGGTAAATATGGAGCGGACGGAAAGCCGCGCGCATTTCCTGCGTCGAATATTGTGTTCGTGGTGAGCGGGACGTTTATTTTACTGTTTGGATGGATGGGATTTAATCCGGGCTCCACTTTGGGCGCGACAGACTTGCGCATTTCGGTGGTGGCCGTGAACACCAACCTTGCCGCAGTGGCAGGCTCCGCGGCGGCGATGCTGCTGTGGTATTTCATGTTTGGAAAACCGGACATCACGATGGCATGCAATGGAATGCTAGCGGGGCTCGTGGCGATTACAGCTTCTTGCGCGTTCGTATCGCCGAACTCTGCGGTGGTTATCGGCGTGCTTGCCGGCGTTTTGGTTTGCCTTGGCGTGCTGTTTAATGAGCGCGTGCTGAAAATTGATGATCCGTGCGGCGCCATTTCCGTGCACGGATATTGCGGATGGTTGGGCGCGGTGGCGGTGGGAATTTTTGCCGATGGAACATATGGCGCGGGATGGAATGGCGTGGGCGCGGCGGCGTATCTCGGAAAGGCGGGGCAAGGCGTGACGGGGCTGCTGCACGGGGACTTTACGCAATTCTGGGTTCAGCTGGGCGGAGCGACGCTGCTGGCAGTGTATGCGCTTGGGTTCACGTACATTGTTTTTTCACTGGTGAATGCGTGGCGCTCGATGCGCGTGACGCGCGAAGTGGAGTTGTCTGGTCTGGACGTTCCGGAATTTGGCATGCTGGCATACCCTGAAGACGCCGTCGAGATGTTGGGCGCGGGATCGCAGGCTGTGCGGCAGCGGGGAGCGTAGCGGTTTGGATTCCCTCGCATTGTACTTGTCGCTGCATGGATGCACGCTGCGCCGGAACGCGTACGGTTTATCGGCAAAGAGCTGGCGGAAAGGGTGCAAGCGTGACGAACTGGTAGCACCGGGCGAACTATGATGCCAACAAGTCCATCGCTTTCCTCTGAACTGCGCGAATTATCCGCGAAGGAATTGGCGCGCATCAAGGACCAGTTCGCCGCGACCGGTGACGGCAGTGCTGCTCTGCTGGGGCGGACCGCGCTGATCGAATCCATTATCGAACGTCTTTGGAAGCAGCATGTTTTCCCCGAGCCCAACGGCCCCACGGATTTTGCGGTGGTCGCGCTGGGCGGCTTCGGGCGGCGTTGGCTTTTCCCCTTTTCCGACATTGACGTCCTGTTTCTGCACGCCGGGAACGGCACGGAAGAAAAATTCAAGGAACCGATCCGCAAATTTTCGCAGGACCTGTGGGACCTTGGACTGAAGCTCAGCCCTGCGACGCGCACTCTCGCTGAATGCGCCAAGTTCGAGGCCGCCAATTCCGAATTCGCAATATCGCTTCTCGATTGCCGGTATCTCGCGGGCCATCATCGAGTTTTTGCGCGACTGCACGACGAAGTGATCCCGAAACTGCTGGCGCGCGAGTCGGATCAAATCGTCAAACGGCTGGGCGAGCTGACGCGTGCCCGGCATGGCAAATATGGAAGCACGGTGTTTCATCTGGAACCCAATATTAAGGATGGACCGGGCGGGCTACGGGACTACAACGTGGTTTGCTGGCTCTCGCTGTTGGCCGCAATCGAGCAGTATCACGTATGGCCGAGCGACGACGCGGTCTTGCCGGTGTCGATTCAGGGAACGTTCGAGGCGGCGCTCAACGCTCTGATGTCCATTCGATGCTTTCTGCATTTTCGGCATAATCGCGACGACAACACGCTCACGTGGGAATCGCAAGATGCCGGGGCGGCACAGAAAATCGGCGTGGAGCACTCGCCAAGGACAATTCGGGCCGCGGGCGATCACGGCACGGAGGCTTTGAGCACGGCGGAGTGGATGCGCCTGTACTTCAGCCACGCGCGCACGGTGCATCACGTTTGCGCGCAGATGCTGGAGGAAATTCCGGCGGCGCGGCTTTCGCTGCATCACCAATTCCAACAATTGCGGTCGCGCCTTTCGAATGCTGAATTCTTGGTAGAGGATGGGATGTTGCTATTGCGCCGGCCCGCGGCTCTGGACGATCCCGAGTTGATTCTGCGGGCGTTCCGTTTTATGGCGCGGCATGGACTGAGGCTAAGTTCGAGCACGGAAGCGCAGGTCGAACGCGCGTTTCCGGCGCTGGAGACGGTGCCACCGAAAGGGACGGAGTTGTGGCACGTGCTGCAGGAAATTCTGGTGGCGCCTCATGCCGCGGACGCTTTGCGCGCGATGCACGCGCTGCGGTTGCTCACTTTCCTGTTCCCGGAATTTGCGGGAATCGACGCGCTAGTGGTGCGCGATTATTCGCACCGCTTCACGGTGGATGAGCACACATTCGTGGCCATAGATAATCTGCACGCCCTTCGCCAATCACAGTCGAAATGGGATCAGCGCTATGCCGAACTGCTGGAGGAACTGGAGCAGCCGGACCTGCTCTACCTTGCGCTGCTTTTGCACGATGTGGGCAAGGGCGCGAAAACGGACCACCATGTGCGCGCAAGCGTGAGAATCGCGGAAGCGGCGCTGGAACGGCTGGATCTGGATGCGCCGGATTGCGAGACGGTCTCGTTCCTGATCGATCGCCATTTGGAAATGAGCGCGGCGATGCGCCGCGATATCTTCGATCCGGAAACGGTGCGCGCCTTCGCGGAGAAAGTGGAGACTCCGGAACGATTGAAGATGCTTTGCCTGCTCACTTATGCCGACATTAAGGCTGTGAATCCCGAGGCGCTCACGCCGTGGAAAGCGGAGAACATCTGGCAGCTTTATATCGCGACGGCAAATTACTTGAATCGCAGCCTGGATGAACGCTTGCACGTGGACGCACACGATGAGGTGATGGCGCATCTCGGAACGCTGGCGCTGACCGCCGGTGATCGTCTGGACGCGTTTCTGGAAGGGTTGCCACGGCGTTATTTGCTGACGCACGCGGCAGGAGAAGTGTTGGCGCATCTGGAAATGGCCGCGCGGCTGGGTAAGGATCCCGTGCAGCTCAACCTGCGCCGCGGACGGCATTGGTACGAGCTGACACTGGTTACCACGGACCGCCCTTCCCTCTTCGCGAAAATGGCGGGAGTGCTGGCTGCGTGGGGCATGAACATCGTGAAGGCGGCGGCGTTCTCCAATCAGGCGGGCGTGGTGGTGGATACGTTTTATTTCACGGATCGGTTTCGGACGCTGGAGCTGAATTTGCCGGAGTGGGAGCGATTTCAGTCGAGCATTCATGATGTGCTGACCGGAAAGGCGGATCTGGAGCGGATGCTGCGCGAGCGTTTGCGCTCGGAGAAAAGGCGCGCGCCGAAAGTGAAAGTGGAGACGCGGGTGAAGACGGACGATGCTTGCTCGGCGCACAGCACGTTGATTGAAATTATTGCGCAGGATCAGCCGGGGCTTTTGCATCGGATCAGCTCTACATTTTCGCGGGAGAAATGCGATATTGAGATCGCTTTGATCGAAACCGAGGGAGAAACCGCCATTGACGTTTTTTATCTGACTTCTCTGGGTGCGAAGCTTAGTGCGGAGCATCAAGTGCGGTTGCACGAAGCATTGCTGGCGGAATTTTCCAAGGCTGAGTAGCCCGCCGATTCGAAAAGCGCGCTTCTACTTTTTCAGTTGTGCCGGGGCGCTTTGGCTTAGTTCGGCCCAGCGCGCGTAAAGCTCATCCACTGTTTTCTGTGCGGACTCCATTTCCAGATATGCGGTATGAAGGCGAGGCGCGTCGGTCGAGATTTCGGGATGTTCTAGAGCGGCGCGTTTGGCGAGGAGTTCCTCTTCGGCTTTGGCGATGCGTTTTTCGATGGAGGCGAATTCGCGGCCTTCGGTGTGAGTGAGTTTTTTCGCTATCGCGCCCGGGCGGTTTGTATCGGCCGGCGCGTTGTCGCGTCGCTTGCGTGTAGTTGTGGCCTTCGCGTCCGCGGATGGTTTCGCCTGTTGGGCGCGCAGCCAGGAGTCCCACTGCGAATAATCGGCAAAGCGTTCGGCGTCGCCGCGGCCATCGAGTCCGAGCACGATGGTGGAGATACGATCGAGCATGTAGCGATCGTGGGTGACCAACACCAACGCTCCTCGATATTCGAGCAAACTTTCTTCGAGAATTTCAAGCGTCGGGATATCCAAGTCGTTGGTCGGCTCGTCGAGCAGCAGCACGTCCGCCTGCTGCAGCATCAACTGGGCGATCAACACGCGGGCGCGTTCGCCGCCGGACAGGCGGCCGACCGGGCGATTCAGGTCTTCTCCGGAAAATAAGAAGCGGGCGGCCCACGCGGCGACGTGAATCACGCGTTCCTGGTAAATCACAGAATCGCTGTCGGGCGCTAGCGCGCGGCGCAGTGAAGTGTCCGGATCGAGCTGGCGATTCTGATCGAAGTACACGATGCGCAAAGAATCGGCCTTCTGGATTTTTCCAGCAGTGGGAAGAATGTCTCCGCGCAGTAGACGAAGCAGAGTGGTCTTGCCGCTGCCGTTTGGTCCCACGAGGCCGACGCGCATGCCGGATTGCAGAGTGAAATCGACATTCCGGAAAAGCGTGCGTCCGCCGATCGTGTAGGAGACGTTCTCCAGGCCGATCAGCTGTTTGGTTTGACGGTTGGACGCGGAGAAATCGATTTTGGCGGTGGCAGTGCGCGTGCGGTTGTTCAGATCCGCTAGTTCACCGATCATGGAGTGCGCTTTATCAATGCGCGATTTCGATTTGGTGGCGCGAGCTTTCGGGCCGCGGCGCAGCCATTCAATTTCCGTGTGCACCAGATTTTCCAGGGCTTCCTGGCGCTTCCCTTGCGCGTGAAGATATTGTTCCTTGGCTTCCAGAAAGTGGCTGTAATTTCCGTTGACGCGCAGGAATCCGTCTTCATAGGCGCGATCGAGCTCGACCATGTGATCGGCGACGTTTTCCAGGAAATAGCGGTCGTGGCTGACGACCACGCAGGCGAAGGAGGCGTTCTGCAGCAGCGTCTCGAGCCATTTAATTCCGGCGAGATCGAGATGATTGGTGGGCTCGTCCAAAAGCAGTATATCCGGTTGCTGGACGAGCGATTCGGCGATTGCCAGGCGCTTTTTCCAGCCGCCGGATAACGATGCAGTGGGGATTTCAAAATCTTCGAAGCCGGCGCGGCTGAGCGCTTCCTCGGTGCGAAAGTTGCGATCTGTTTCCGGCACGCCGGATTTTTTGAGCGCGGCTTCGATTACGGAGTGAGCGGTTTCTCCGGCGGCAAATTCCGAAATCTGCGATACGCAGCTTAGTCTAGTGCCTTTGCGAATGGCTACATTTCCGCTATCGGGCTGCACGCGGCCGTGGAGAATTTCCAGGAGGGTGGATTTGCCGGAACCGTTGGGGCCGATCAGGCCGATGCGATCGCCTTCCGACACGGTGAAAGAAATATTCTGGAAGAGCGGCGCGGTGCCGTATCGTTTCGCGAGTCCTTGCGCATTGATGATCGGGGGCAAATTGTTTGGTCTTCTCCTGGAATCAGTTTACGCTCGAAGAGTTCGCGGGGCAAAACGTGGCGGATTGATGTTGGCTGTTATTCAGAGCGTGTGTGGACAGTTCGATGCAGCTGCAATTATGAGAAGCGGGCTAGAACCAATCGCTGCGGTAGGCGAACCACCAGCTCGCATAGCCAATGGGAATCGTCGCGGCCAGCGCCCACCAGAGAGGAAGCGCCATATCGGCAATCAGGCCGAGGACCGTGAAAGTGATCCAAAATATCTTCCGCTGCATGTGTCCATTTTAGACGCATCGGTGCTGGTGATGCCGCGTCGTCTCGCGAAAATGTTCCAGATTCAGATGCCGCCAGCCCCGGCGATTCCGATGATCCCGAAACAAACGCGACATGATTCATAAATTCGACGTGGTGGTTCTGGGGGCCGGCGCAGCGGGGCTGATGTGCGCGATCGAAGCGGGCAAACGAGGGCGGCGCGTGGCGGTGTTGGAGCGCGCCGAGCGGCCGGGGAAGAAGATACTGATTTCCGGCGGCGGACGCTGCAACTTCACCAATATTTACTGCCAGCCGGAGCACTTCCTGTCCGCGAATCCGCATTTTGCGAAATCGGCGCTGGCGCGTTACCCGCCTGCGGATTTTATCGCGCTGGTGGAGAAGCATCGAATTCCCTATCACGAGAAGACGCTGGGGCAGCTTTTCTGCGATCGTTCGGCGCACGAAATCACGCAGATGCTTGAAGAGGAGTGCCGGGCGGCTGGAGTGAAGATATATTTGAACGTCAGCATTCGCGAAGCGCGGC
>Ga0210407_10003669_pt1 | contig 12360 bp, 4 predicted proteins | sample IncBWC27MmetaG_FD_150860 | JGI IMG/M metagenome (GOLD analysis project Ga0210407, IMG submission 150860) | Forest soil microbial communities from Barre Woods Harvard Forest LTER site, Petersham, Massachusetts, United States - Inc-BW-C-27-M | ecosystem: Environmental > Terrestrial > Soil >... | reverse complement strand
CAGGCGGCGCGCGATGTAGACGGAAAGCTCGTCGGGGCTCGACAAGGTCAGCGCGTGCGACTTGAAGTCGTCGACCGAAAGTTTCAGCATCATCTCCAGTTGCCGCAACTGAAATTCGTTGCCGCCGAGATCCGGCGCGAACAGCGGACTCTCGTAATTGTCACGCAGCAAATGCTCGTAATCGGTGGTGCGGCCGGACATCGCGGCAGTGAGCAGATGCTTCGGCAAAATCACGCTCGCGCCCAGGCCCGGTCCGTACGAGCGGTTGTTGCTTTCGCCGATGCGGTTGAAACCGTTGCTGGGAGCCACGACCCAAGCGTCGGTGGAAGGCCGCTTCAAATCCTTACGGAAATATTCGAAGACCGTGGGATGTTCCGGTGGAAGCGAAGCAAAATTGTTAATCGTCTCGTAGACCCCGGTGGCAAGACTGGCGGTCGCGACGTAATGACCAAGGATTCCGCGGTTCACCACCTGCGTAAAAAAGGCGGACTGCGGTATCAGCTCCCGCATCAAATGCGGAATATTTTCCTGTCCCTCTGGCGCAAACGTCTCCTGATCCCGCGCCCCGCCCCCAAATGTGATGACAACGACCTTCCTCTTCTTAGTGGGAATCCCGGCGAGAGCGACGGGGTTACCGATTAGCGTGCTTCCCAACGCCATAGCCGCGCCCGTGCGCAAGAACTCCCGCCGGCTCCAAGCCAACTGCCGGCTAAGTTTTTGAGGAGACACCGCCTTGTCAGCGCCGAACCACGTCCGGTTTCGTCCATCCTGCGATGAAACGTAAGAAGTCATGAGAAAAATAGCGCGATGCAACGAAAGTACGACGCGCCAGTACCTAAGTCAAGGCAAGTTCCCGTCCCGCTGACCTGGGCCGCACCCAACCATTAGGACGGCCTTGTGGGCCCGCCTCTTCCTGCTTATACTCTCGCTGTCTACGTCCAACTTCGGAGCACTCTGCGAATGAATGGCCGCCTCTCACTTGTTCTCGTTATCCTTCTATCTGCCGCATTGTCGTGGGGCCAATCCGGAGGCTCGCCATCATCCCCCGCTTCTCCAACCTTTGCTAAAGACGTAGCTCCCATCCTTCAAAAGAACTGCCAGGCCTGCCATCGCCCGGGCGAAGCCGGTCCATTCTCTATGTTGACCTACGAGCAAACCAGACCATGGGCCATGGCCATGAAACTCGACGTGCAATCCCGAAAGATGCCACCTTGGTTTGCGGACCCTCGCTATGGCAAATTTTCCAATTCGATGGGTCTGGGCTCCTCCGAAATCGAAACGCTGGCACGGTGGGCCGATGCCGGCGCGCCGCAGGGTGATCTCAAGGACATGCCTCCACCCGTCGACTGGGTGGAAGGCTGGGGAATCGGCAAACCCGACGCTGTCTACCAGCTGCCTTTGCCGTTCGATGTTCCCGCTTCCGGGGTCATCGACTACCAGCATGTGATCGTACCCACGGGCTTCACCGAAGACAAATGGGTTCAGGCCGCCGAAGTCCGGCCCACCGGTCGCATGGTAGTTCATCACATCATCGCGTTCGTTCGCGAACCCGGTTCCAACTGGTTCCGCGGACAAAAACCCGGTGTTTTCTTTACCGCGCCTCAGGTCAAAACAAAAGAGCAGCCCGATACCAGCGCGCTTCCTAGCGATTTCCTCGTTGGGTATGCGCCCGGTCAGCCAGCCGAAATTCTTCGGCCCGGGCAGGCCAAGCTCATCAAGGCCGGCTCAGACTTTATTTTTCAGGTCCACTACACGCCCCACGGCCATGCCACGCGCGATCAATCACGGCTCGGCATTATCTTCGCGAAAGAACCGCCGAAAGAGCGCGTGCTCACTCTCTCCGCCACTAACGGCACGTTCAAAATTCCGCCCGGCGATCCGAACTATCGCGTAGATGCCAGTTTTGAAGTTGCAACCGACGTGAAGCTATCCGGCTTGCATCCCCACATGCACGGCCGCGGGAAAGATTTTGAATATCGAGTAGTCTACCCTTCGGGCGAAAGCAAAATACTTCTCAGTGTCCCACATTACGATTGGCACTGGCAGAATTGGTACAACCTCGAAGAGCCCATTGCTCTGCCCAAGGGGGCCAAAATCGATTGCACCGCGCACTTCGACAATTCCGCCGGCAATCCTGAAAACGCAGATCCTACAAAGGAAGTCACCTGGGGCGAGCAGACTTGGGACGAAATGATGGTCGGCTTCTTCAACTTGGTCTTCGATGCCAAAATGCCCGTCGAAAATCTCTTCCCGGACAAAAAGAATCGCGCCGGCATCTCCAGCAACTAATCCTGACAAACAACTTCGGAAGGATTTTGACCTCCGCGGAGCGAGTTTCGGCATCAGGGCTTGGACGCCGAGGCATCCTTCGCGGTGGAGGCGTCCTTTGCGGCGTAGACGAATTGGCGGACTTCGGCGCGCTGTTTCTCGATATCGGCAAGGTGCTGTTCGCGGATTTTTTGGTAGACCTGGAGCTGATCCTGGGCGCGTTCTTTCTCGCCGGTGTGCACATAGGCTTGGCCAAGACGATAGTGCGCATCCGCCAAGTCTGAATTCAGCTCCAGGGCGCGCTGATATTCGGGAATCGAGTCGGCGTATTTCTGCTGGTCGGAGTAGAGGTTGCCGAGCTGAAGATGTGCTTCGGCGAGCGACGGATCGAGCGCGATGGATTTTTTGAGGAGCGTGGCAATTTGCGTCAGGTCCAGATTGGGATCCTGGGCGCGCTTCCCTTTCCACAGGCTCATCGCGTAGTAATACTGCGCGCGGCCGTTGCCGGGCTGTTGCTCCGCAAAGCGGCGAAAACGCGCGATCACCTCATCGGCTTGGCTGGGCGAGCTGTCGTAGGCGCGAGAGAGGAATGGATAGACGCGCGAGTCGGCGGGACTGAGGTCGGCGGCCTTGAGCAGCGACTTCACGGCGGCGTCGTAATTACCGCGAGAGTAGTACGCGATGCCCAGACCAATCGCCAGGCGCGGCGAATTCGGATAGCGCTCGGCGGCGCTCTGGAAAACCTGGATGGCCGGATCGAGGGTGCGGTGTAGCAGCAGCTCGCTGCCCCAATCGAAAAGATTGCTTTCGCTGGGATCAAGGTGCGCGGCCAGCTCGAATTCGTTGGCCGCGGGGACAAATTTGCCGTCTTTTTCCTCGACTTCGCCAAGGAGATTGTGCAGTTCGGCCGAGTCCTTTTGCTTCAAAAGATTCTGAAGCAGCTGGCGAGCGTCAGCGGGGCGCGAAGTCGTGACGTAGGCTAGCGCCAGATCGTAGCCGTTGTCGTACGAGTCGGGCTTGATACGCTGGGCTTGCTCCAGATAATGGGTGGCGGCAGCCACCTTTCCGCCGCGGACATACAGCTCGCCGAGATTGTGGTTGGCGTCGTAATTCTGCGGCTCGAGTTCGAGGGCTTTCTTGAATTGCGCCTCTGCCGGTTGCAGTTTTCCCAACTGCACGAGATTGATGCCGAGATTCATTCGGGCGCTCGCGGAGTCCGGCTTCAGGCGCACGGCCTTCTCCAGGTGCGCGGTGGCCTTGGCGTCTTGAGACTGCGCGGAGTACACCAATCCGAGGAGTTCGTGGACCTCGAAACTTTCCGGAACCTCGTGTAGCAGCGCTTCCAGCGCTGTGGCCGCCTCTGCCAAGCGTCCGGATTCGTATTGAGCCTCGGCAGCTTGGAACTGACGGTCCAGGCGCCCTTTAGAGCCGCTAGCGGCCTCCTGGGCGTCCAGGCAAGCGGCAAGACACAGAAGCACGATGCACACCAGGCAGGGTCTTCGCATCACGATTTCTGAATTTTAGCACTGCGGCTTGGAGTCGCGCAGCCTTGAGTTAAAGGGAGATGAAAAAACGACTGTAGAAAAAGGAAGAGGCGACTTCTTGCGAAGCGCCTCTTCGGATGAATTTCGAGCTTGGCTTAGTAATACAGCTTCAAGGCGAACTGGATCTGCCGCGGATCGTAAGGAGCATCGCGGGTTGACCCGATTTCGCCGAACGTCGAACTGTTGTAGTTGCCCGACCCGGAGATGGCCACGACGCCATTACCGCCAAAATTCGGGGCGTTGAAGTTGGGGTGATTGAAGATGTTGAAGATCTCCGTTCGGAATTGGAGCTTGAAGCGTTCCGTAAGCGAGATGTTCTTAAAAACGGAGAAATCAAGCCTGTGGAAGCCTGGCCCTGGTACTCGGGTTACACCGCCAAGGGCTGCAGCGCCCGTTAAAGGAACACACCCTGGGACTGAAGTGGGGTCGGGAACTCCGCCAGCGCCGAGCACGCAAGGCTGCACGAACGCGCCCGGATTGCCGAACCAATTCAACACCCCTTTCGCGTCGGTATGCAGTCCAAGTTTCAGGGGCTGTCCGGTGTAGAGTGCGCCGCAATTGAGGTTCGACGCCGTACCGCTGGGACACCCAAGGGCGATGGGTTGGCCGCCTTGGAGTGTCGTGCTCCAGACGATGTTCCAACCTCCGATCGCCTTATCGGTAAACCCAGTCGCACCCGACATGAAGCGCTTGCCTTTGCCGAACGGCAGCTCGTAACCGCCGCTGAAATGGAAAACGTTGCGAACATCGAAATCCGCCAAGCCATAGTCAAAGGCCATTCCGAGACCGGGAACGTTCGGCGCGCGGAAACCAACATTCCCAACGCTCCCTCCGTTGAGCAAGTCGCCGGCGTCGGTCATGGTCTTGGACCACGTGTAGGCAAACAGGAAGTTCAGCCCACCGGCAAACTGCTTTTCGAGCTTAGTTTGCAGCGAATGGTAAGCGCTCATACCCGCGGTCGCCGCGTAGCTGGAATTAAATCCGAAATCCGGAAACGGTACGAGAGTTTTTTCAGCCGTGCTCCTGGCCGCGATAGAAGTGGGGCTGTTGGAGCCCGGAAAAGCCTCCAGATGCCGCGCCAGCGAAGTCACGTAGCCGGCTTGTACGGACATGGTAGGCGTCAATTGGTATTGGAGGGTGAGATTAGCCCCCATCGTGTATGGAGTGATGTAGTTAAACTGAATTCCGCGCAAGCCTAAGCCGGTGGCATTGACCAAAAGAGGATTAAGGGGAGTACAGGAAAACCCGGTCTCAAAGGTTGCAGTTCCGCCCGGGCCTGCCGTGGTGCACCCAGGGAATGTGATCGGGGTAGCATCGTTGGGCGCGGAGAAGGAGAAATTGAACTGGAACGGATAGTTCTCACCCAGGTTGGGTGAAAATCCTCGATTTTCAAAACCGTTGTAGAAAAGGCCAAAACCAGCCCGAGCCACAAGCTTGGGATTGACCTGGTAGGCGAGACCGATGCGCGGCGCGAAATTGTTCTTTTGAGAGTTCCCGAGGCCTTGGCCATATTTGTTGGTGATCGCTAATCCGATCTTATCCGTAGCCAGCAAACACGTGAAAAAGGTCTGGTTGGCCGGCACCGTGCAGTCCACAGGATTACTAAGGAAAGTGGAGTTCTTTCCGACCGGGATTATGTACAGTGGACCTCCGGTCGGCGGGCCCGACGGGACGAAGTTGGCCTGATTTTCATGATGTTCCCCAACCAAGCCGAAGAAATCCCAACGCAAACCCAGATTGACGGTGAGCTTGGGAGTCAGCTTCCAATCGTCGTTGACGAAAGCGCCGTAATAGTCTTTACCGTTGTCGGTAAGAGAGATGTTAGAGACGAATACTTCACTGGAACCTCCGACGTTGGGGATTCCATTAGGCCCCGCGGTGACACCCGCGCACGGGCCTGCTGTACCGGCCGCACATGGCGTCAACAGGAAGTCCGCACGGCCCGTGTTGCCGCCGTTTACGTTCGGGATATCCGTATAGTCGCCGTTGTAGTCAAATTCTCCGCGCGACCAGGGTGGCTGTAGAGTTGAGAATTTTACGTGCTGCCACTCGAAGCCCATCTTGAAGGTGTGCTTGCCGTAAATCTTGGTGACCGTGTCTGTAATCTGGAATGTCGAGGTGACTTCATCCGAAGGCAGGAAGGCGTTGCTGCCAAGAGTCTGAAGTCCGTTGATCCCGAACGCCGGCAACCCACCATTTAGCGACTGCTGAGGTATCCCTTGGATACCAAAGTCTGCAGGAATGCCGTTACCACCAACACCCTTCAGATCGCCAGCATCGGGCGAAACGCGAGTTGTGTGCAAATAATTGAGGCCCGCACGGATTTCGTTAATAAAGGTCGGCGAAAAGGTATGGGTATAGCCCAACGCACTCTGCTGCGCATTCGCGGTCTGCAAGCCTTGTTGGAAACCGCCGCCGTCAGCCACGCCGCCGAAAATGCCGGGGATGAATTGCGGGTCGTCCACCAGGCTGAACCGGAAGAAAAGCTGGTTCTTTTCGTTGAAATTGGCGTCCATTCGAGAGTCAAACGAGTTGCGGTGCTCAAACAGTTTTGGCGAATTGGCAAAATTCGAGAAGAGCTTGCTGTTGCTAGGTGCCGGATAGAGATTTAAGAGCTTAATAGCGTTGGCGTCCAGCCGTCCGGCGGGGATGATGTTCAGGCCGCAGGCGGCGATTGTAAAGCTCGTCGTACTGGGAGCACACGTACCGAAGGGATCGCGGACAAAGCCCGTGGCGGCTGCGGGAATGCCAGAAACGGGATCAGCGACCCCCTTAGTAACCGCACGAGTGGTTGCAGGATCCAAAATAGTTCCGACAGGAATCATGCGGCCTAAAGCGTCAGCTCTAGCTGCAGCGTTGGATTGACCGGTAATCAAGTCCTGGAAATTAGTGTAACCGCTGGCACGCTCCGCGGCGGTGGGGACCGAGCCCGTCAGAATCGTTCCTTGAACTCTACGGAACCCTTCGTAGTCACCGAAGAAGAAGAGCTTGTTGCGGCCATTGTACAGCCTCGGGATAACGACCGGTCCGCCGGCGGTAAACCCAAACTGGTTCTGGCGAAGCTCGCCCTTCTTGATGCCACCGGCGTTTTCAAAGAAATCGGCAGCGTCCAGCTTGTCGTTGCGGAAAAATTCCCACGCCGCACCATGCAGTTCATTGGTGCCGGACTTGATGGTGGCGTTGAGAACGGCGGCGCCAGAGCGGCCAAATTCAGCGCTGAAGTCTGAGGTTTGCACTTTGAATTCTTCCACCGCGTCCACCGGGGGAAGAACGACGTAGTTTGTGCCGTTGAGGAAGTCCACGGTGTCGGAGTTGTTGTCGATACCATCGAGCAAGTAATTGTTCTGCGCGGGGCGATTACCGTTGGCCGCGAAGGCACCGCTGGCGGCGTTGCCGCGGGTGTCAGCCTGTGGTGTATTCACGCCGGCGGCGAGTTGGGCGAGGAAGGTGAAGTTGCGCCCGTTGAGGGGAAGATCATTAACGCTGCGCGAATCGATGACTTGGCCAACGGAGGCATCCTGGGTTTCAAGGACAGGAACGCTGGACTGAACTTCGACCGTCTCGCTCACGGAGCCAGGCTTAAGGCTAAAATCGACGACTACCTCCTGGCCGACGTTGACCGTCACGCCTTTCTGCGTGACGGTCTGGAAGCCTTGGAGCGAGGCGGTTAGCTTGTAGCTGCCGATCCTTACCGGCGTAAACTTATAGGTGCCGTCCGAGCCTGTAGTCGTCGACAAACTGGCGCTCGTGCCCTCATTCGTGATGGTCACGGTCGCACTGCGCACCGCCCCACCCGACGCATCCGACACGGTACCCAGGACACTTCCAGCGTCCACCTGGGCGCGAAGAGGAGCCGCGCTACACAGCAACACGACCAGGCTGGCCAGCACCAACAACAGTGAGCGGCCGAACAATGCAGAGAAAGCCCTTGCGTTCATCGCCTTTCCTCCCGGCCCTTGCGGGCCCCAAATCGTGACGAACCCCGGACTCCGGCGCCAAAGGCGGCGCAAGCCGCCTTAATCGCTCCTCGACATATTGAAATTTTGCGGACAGAGGTCTGGCCGAAACGCGCGGCAATGTGCGCCCCACGACATGAGCGTTTTGAGAATCTGGCACCCCAAGCCCGATCAACCCGACCGAATTACGCACCCAAACTACTTAACCGCTTAACCTAGTGCGACAGTCTATCTCACAGGTCTTTCGATGTTGTCAAGCATTTTTTTTCATCTATACTGCAAGCCGCTTGCTGCCCAGTCGAGGATTTCATCGAACTTTAATTCTGGGACCTGGGGTTTTCGGCTTATGGGCCTAACCATTCGCGATGTTGCCAAGGCCGCGGGAGTATCCACCGCCACGGTCTCCAACGTATTGAACAAAACCGGCAAAGTGGGACCCCGCACGCACAGCCTGGTGCTCTCGGCGGTCAAGCGCCTCGGATACTTTCCGGACGTGCACGCGCGTCATTTGGCGTCGCGGGAGAGCCGCACGCTGGGCATCATCGTTTCGGACATCGAGAATCCGTTTTTCCCCGAGGTGATCAAGAGCTTTGAGACGCGCGCGCGCGAACTTGGCTACGACGCGATTCTCAGCGACACCAACTACGATCCGCGCAGAACGCGCGAAGCGGCGGAGCGCATGATGGAGCACAAAGTGCGCGGCGTGGCGGTGATGACCTCGGAGATCAGCTTGCGCGTGATCCACGAAATGGCGCGGCGCAGAATTGCAGTAACCTTCCTGGATCTTGGTCCGGTGCGCAAATACATCAGCAACTTGCGCATCGACTATCATTCCGGAATACAGCAGATCGTGGAGTACCTCTACAAGCACGGACACCGGCACATCGCCTTCGTGGCTGGACGGCCGCGGCTGAAGTCTAACGTAGTGCGTTTGCAGTCTTACGAAAAGTGTATGAGGGATTTGGGGCTTGAGCCCGGGCCGGTGCTGGCCGGCGATTTGCGGTTTGAAGGCGGCTTGAGCGCCGGCCTGGCGATCGCGCAACTCAATCCCCGGCCCACGGCGGTGATGGCGGTGAACGACCTCACCGCAGTCGGAGTCATCAAAGGCCTGATGAACGCCGGCTGCCGCGTGCCACAGGACATTTCGGTGACCGGCTTTGACAAGACCCGCCTCGCCGAGTACAGCAATCCTTCGATCACCACGGTGGACATTCATCGCGACGTGCTCGGCCAAATGGCCGCCGACGCACTGCATGAGCTTTCCCGCTCAGCCGATCCACAGGGCCGCGAGTATCAGATTACAGCCGAGTTGGTTCCGGGCGACTCCTCCGGGCCAGCTCCCGTCCCCGTCGTTCGGCCTTAGCGTTTTGGAATCGGCCCTGTCGGGGTGCTAGCATGCCAAGGCGGGCGGTCGCACGCGGGCACTTTCGGATGGCGCGTCACAAAGACGAAAAGCACATTTCGCGTCGGACCTTCCTTTGGGGAATGCGCTGGGCTCCAGTCCTTTTCGTACCCTCCCCGCTCCGAGCCCTGCCCTTCGGCGCGAAAGTCGCCGCTCCTGCGCGCACCATCCCCTCTTTCCCGTTCGCTGATATTCGATTGACTCCTCATTACCCCGCGAAATCTCCTCTTGACGATGTTCTTCGCCTGGTCGCACCGGGCACCGACGAGTTCGTCAACGAAAAATATGCGTTCGAAATCGCGCGCCTGCTGAACGACTGGGGCCAGGCTCTCAAGGCAACTCCGCCCGCGCTTAGCGTGCTTGCAAAATTCTTGGACTCTTCCGTCGAAGCTACACCCATCGCGGTCGGCGACGAAAGCAGCGTGCGCTCTGGCGGCGGTATCGAGGTCACACGTAGACGCTTTGCCGGAAAATCCATTATTGGCCGCGAACGATTCGCGGACGAAATGAAGAGCTACCTTGCGCCTTTGGCGCATGTGGAGACCGCGGAGTTCGAGATCACGGGCATCCGGGAAATCGCACAATCGCCGCTCACCGTGAAAACCGAGATTCGCTACGACCTCGCCGGCACGCGCGCCAATGGCGCCCGCGAGGAGCGCATCGGAGATTGGTCGATGCGCTGGACTCTCGCTGATTCAGGCGCGTGGCACGTGGCGCGTTGGGAGGCCAGCGCGGAAACGATGAGCTGCGCGCGCGCGCCGATTTTCGTCGACGTGACGGCCCAAGCCCTGAGCCAAACGGAGTCGTATCGAAGCCAGATGCTGCGGGGGGTCGACCACTGGCGCAGCGTCGTCGACGGCGCCTCGGGCATCGATGTGTATGGCAACAATGGCCTCGCCGTGGGAGATATCGACAACGACGGTTTCGACGATCTGTACATCTGTCAGCCGGCAGGGCTCCCTAATCGGCTCTACCGCAATCGCGGTGACGGCACCTTCGAAGACGTCACCGAAGAAGCCGGGGTCGGAGTGCTCGACGCCACCGCGTGTGCGCTGTTTGCGGATTTCGAGAACAAGGGCGTGCAGGACTTGCTGGTCGTTTGCGGCAGCGGGCCGCTTCTTTTTCTCAATGACGGCAAAGGAAAATTTTCCCTCAAGCACGACGCTTTTCAGTTCGCCCGACCTCCGCAAGGTACTTTCACGCACGCGGCCGTCGCTGACTATGACCGGGACGGCCGGCTCGACATTTTTTTTTGCCTCTACAGCTACTATCTTGGCCTGGACCAGTATCACTATCCGGCTCCCTACTTTGACGCGCGCAACGGCCCGCCGAATTTCTTGCTGCACAATGAAGGCGGCGCCACATTTCGCGATCGCACGGAAGCCGCGGGGCTTAACGTCGACAACGACCGATACAGCTTCGCGTGCGCCTGGGGTGACTACAACGCCGACGGCCACCCGGATCTGTACGTGGCCAATGATTTCGGGCGCAGCAATCTCTATCGCAACAACGGCGACGGCACGTTTACCGCTGTCTCAACCGCAGCCGGTGTCGAGCAACCCGGCGCGGGCATGAGTGCGAGCTGGTTTGATTACGACAACGACGGCAACCAGGATGTGTACGTCTCCAATATGTGGTCGGCGGCTGGCCTTCGCGTCTCCGAGCAAGAGCGGTTTCACCAGGGTGAACCCGAAGACATTCGCGCCTTCTATCGCGGGCACGCACGCGGCAATTCGCTCTATCGAAATCTGGGCAACGGTAAATTTGCAAACGCCGACGAGAAGGCGGGCGTCGAGATCGGGCGCTGGGCGTGGTCTTCCGAAGCCTGGGATTTTGACCTCGACGGGTATCCAGACCTGTACATCGCCAACGGCTACATTTCCGGGCCAGAACCTTCGCGTAGCTTCAACGGTGATATTTCCAGCTTCTTCTGGCGCCAGGTGGTGGGCAAATCGCCGCAGAATTCCCTTCCCTCGGCAAAATACGAGCTGGGATGGAACGCCATCAACGAGTTGATTCGCTCGGACGCGACCTGGAACGGCTACGAGCGAAACGTCTTCTACGCCAACAATCGCGACGGCACATTTTCAGAAGTTTCCGGAGTAACGGGACTAGATTTTCCTGACGACAGCCGGGCTTTTGCGTTGGCCGATCTGGACCACGACGGCCGTCTCGAAATCATTCTAAAGAACCGCAACGCGCCGCAGCTTCGCATCCTGCGCAACGCAATGAAAGAGATCGGCAACGCGGTGGTCTTTCGCCTGCGCGGAACGAAGAGCAATCGGGACGCTATCGGCGCCTGCGTCACCGTGGAAATCGGAACGCGTCGACAAATGAAATTCGTGCAGGCTGGGTCGGGCTTTTTATCGCAGCACACGAAAGAGCTTTTTTTCGGCGTTGGCAGCACAGACGGAACCGTGCGCGCGACCGTCCGCTGGCCCAGCGGCCTGACGCAAACCTTCGCGGCCGTGCCGGTGAATCGCCGCATCGAGATTCGGGAAGGCTCGCAGGATTTTACGGCAACGCCGTTCGCGACTCCTTCCCCCGCTTACGCGCAAACCCGCCAGGCGATCAAGGTCGAGCTTTTGCCGTCTACGTCGGAAACGTGGCTGATCGAGCCTCTGCTCGCGCCGGATTTTTCCCTCCCGGATTTGAAAGGCCAAGCCGTAAATCTTGAGGCGTTTCGAGGCGGCCCGCTGCTGCTGCATTTTTGGGCGGCGGCGGCACCGGCTTGCGGCGAGCAACTGCGAACGCTCGAACGAGGTCATGAAAAACTGGCGTCGCGCGGGCTTCGCATCGTAGGAATTAACGTGGACGACTCGAGCGACGTGGCGGCCGTGCGCGCCTTGGCCGTGAAAGAGAAGCTCTCCTTCCCTACCCTGCTGGCTACGCCAGAAATCGCGGGCATCTACAATATTCTTTACCGCTACTTGTTCGATCGCCGCCGCGATCTCGCTCTGCCAACTTCCTTCCTCGCGGACCGCGATGGAATGATCGTAAAAATCTACCAGGGCCTTGTTACAGCGGATCGTGTGCTGGACGACTTCACATCGCTGCCGAAGATTCCGGAGGAACGCATGCGCAAGGCGCTCCCGTTTGCTGGCACGCTGTACGAAGAAGAGGGTTTCCAGCGCAATGATTTCACCTATGGCGTCGCGCTGTTTCAGCGCGGCTATCTCGAACAGGCTGC
>Ga0210407_10003665_pt1 | contig 12365 bp, 7 predicted proteins | sample IncBWC27MmetaG_FD_150860 | JGI IMG/M metagenome (GOLD analysis project Ga0210407, IMG submission 150860) | Forest soil microbial communities from Barre Woods Harvard Forest LTER site, Petersham, Massachusetts, United States - Inc-BW-C-27-M | ecosystem: Environmental > Terrestrial > Soil >... | reverse complement strand
CTTAGGGAGACGACAAAGACAGTGCCAGCAGCCGATCACTTCCGCATCACCGCCTCCGCACTAAAGCACTGGGCCATCGCTCAACTGCAGGACTCGCTCGCGGTCGGCCTCCTCTGGCTCATCGGCCTGTGGATTCTCCGCGTCCCCTGGGCACCGCTGTGGGCGCTGCTGGCCGCGACGCTGCAGATCATTCCTCACTTCGGGCCCATCCTCGGATTGCTCGGCCCGGTCCTGTCCGCCGCCCTGCAATGGCAAGACTGGCAGCATCCTCTCTACGTGCTCATTCTTTATGCGGTGATCGTCGTGGTAGATGGATTCCTGCTCCAGCCCTACATCATGCGGCGCGTGACGCGAGTGCCCATGTGGGCATCGATTCTCGCCCCGCTCGTTCTCGGATTTGTGATCCCGTTCTGGGGATTCCTGCTCGCGCCGCCGCTGCTGGCGGTCATCTACGCCTTTAAGGCGAAACGGATCACGCCGTAGTGGAGCGCCGGGTGTCCCCGCCCGACCAGACGTGCCCTAACCCCGTCGCCAGGGTGGCCCGTCTATCGCGAAGCGAAAGGGCAGGGAATCCCTCTACGACCCAATCCCCAGCAGCGACTTGCGCAGCCGCTCATGCCTCTGCGTAAGACGCAGGTAGAGCATTTCGTCCCGATTGGCTTTGGCGCGGATGACTCGGACGAGGTCTTCTTTTTCTTCTCGTGTCCACGCACGCCATCTCCGCATGACGGCCAGCACGAGCGCAAAATTCTCCAAGGCTGCCTTCTCGAGCGGCGTCCACGAAGACGTGCTGACACCGCTGCTTTTCGGAAATAATATCCGTTCCAGGCCACGCCTCGAATGCTCGCGCATGAAGGCGGCATCTCCGCCAAAGTCGCGAGCCATCAGCCGGTTGACTCGCAATCCGATGTTGCGCGTTGAAAATTTGTCCCACGCTCCCACGTCGCTTCCCGGAAGCTCGTAGAAGACGTGGCCCGCGGCCAGTCGCCTCAGCGTGCGCGCGGGTGTTCGATATTTTTTCTCGGCGGCGATTTTCTGCTCTTCGCGCTCCGCTAGTTGTTGCAGATCGGCGCGTCCCGGCCTGAAGCCGAGTTTGCGGTAGAACCAGAACGCGCCCGACTCAATCGCTTCCTCGTTGTCATGGCCCAGTTGATACGGATAGATCGAGACGCACGTCGCACCCATACGGTGACACAGGCAGCGCAGCACTTGCGCATAGATCCATCCCGCTTCGCCGCCGCGGAACGTGTAGAAGGTGTTGAAGCCAACCTCCATCCACTCGCAGAGTCCGATGGCTTCGATATAGTTGATCGGTACTCCATTCTTCAGCGTCAATCCCGCGACATACGCGCGCAGTGACAGACGGCGAGCTGGCGGCAGGTTCCAAAGATAGATTGTCACGCCGCGGCCGACCTCGGTCCGCACCACCGACCGCGGATCGCCGAGCGTCGTGCCGTAAAGTTCGCGGTAACGCACCAGCATGACTTCGCGGATCATGTCCATGACCTGCTCGCCCTGCTTCGGCGAAAGCCGTGTCAGTCGCGGTGGACGCCGTGCCAACTCGGCAGCCAGCGACACCTGGCTTCGGCTAATGAGCGGCGTCGTGTGAAAAAAAAAGTTGCGAACCGGCTTCCAGTTGCGCGTTCGCGAGATCACGGAGTTATCGAGACTCCAGCGCAAGGGCACGCGCAGTGATTCGTAGAGCTCAGCTTTTTGTGGAGCGGGCAGCGGCAACTGTTCGAAGCGTGAAATCAGCCACGCCGGAACGCGCTTCTTGCCGGCGGCCGCCTCAAGCCATCGGCGCCACGGCGTGTCGGCCTCGACATACGCGTCGTCCTCGAGGAAGGGAATCAAGCGCGGACCGGTGGTGCCCAGCTCTCGCCCCGTTTGGTAGTTTTCCCAGGCGATTTCAACCTTGCCAGGCATGCGCTCGATGAGCCAACTCGCAACATCGAAGCTGAGCCTGTCTTCCATCTGCGTGCCGGCGATGCCGGAGACTTCGAAAGTGTCGAAGTCGTCCATGTCAGCGTCGCCTTCGCGTAGCGCTTCAACTTTCTTGCGGAAACCATTCAGAATGTGTTCTGTGACACGAACCACGGATGGGCCTTGGGGAAACGCGCGCAGGAAAAGTAGTGCTTCGTGGAAACGGATCAGCGACGGGGAATTGGGAAAACGCGCTGCGTCGAGCCGCTTCAGCAATTTCACCACGCGAGGGGCTTCATGAGGGCCGAAGCGATGGCGGAAGGCTTCGAGGTGGGTGAGTTGGCGATCGAGAGCGTTCGCAATCATGTGAGATTCCCGACAAGAGTACCTTATGGCTGATGTGCTTAGCTGTCTGATGAGGGCAGGTCAGGGGCGGGACGCCTGCCGCTCCACCTTAGGATCGTTCATCTATTTTTAACACGCCGTTCATCTGCCGTTAACCCCTCCGAAATGCGCGCGCAATAGGCTTCTCGCTCAATTTGATTTTTCCAGGAGGCCTTTCCGTGACAGTTCGTCGCATTCTCCCCGCTCTGCTTGCCGCAGTCATATTTGCGAGTCTGCTTCCAACAACTGCCGCCGCGCAATCCGGCAACATCAAACATGTGCTTCTTATTAGCGTCGACGGTATGCACGCCCTCGATGTTGCGAATTATGTCGCCAAGAATCCCGGGTCGGCTTTGGCCGAGCTCGCCGGTCATGGGATCACTTACACGAATGCCCGGACACCTGCAAATTCAGACTCTTTCCCCGGCCTTCTCGCGCTGGTGACTGGAGGCTCTCCCGTCAGCCACGGACTGTTCTACGACGTCAGCTACGATCGCACGATCTATGATCCCACCAATGTCACCTGCTCGGGTCCCGCAGGCAACTTGATGGTTTTTGACGAAAGCATCGACGTGTACAACAAGAAAAACGTCTCGCAAGACGTGATTGACCCGGCCAAGCTGCCGCGTGTCCGCGACAAATTTGGCAACTGCGTGGCCCTCTATCCGCACAGCGCTCTGCGTACCAACACTATTTTTGAAGTAGCAAAATCGAAAGGCTGGCACACGGCATGGGCGGATAAGCATCCCGCCTACGATCTGGTGAATGGGCCTTCGGGCACGGGAGTCGACGATCTTTATACCCCTGAAGTCACCAACGTCGGCGGACTCGACAACACCCATAGCGTGGTCTGCACGGCGGGGAACGATCTGAAAAAGGTTCACGGGATCATCAACGAGATCCATGGCCTGACGCACGACGGCAAACCTGCACCGGGCGCTCCGGTGATTTTTGGGATGGACTTCCAGGCGGTGAGCGTGGGACAGAAGTTGGTCACCGACAATTACGACCACAGCTGTGTCAGCGACACCGACCCAACGATCAATCAGCAGCCTGGCGGCTACGCCGACGGCTCGGGCACGCCGAGCGCGGTCCTCGCTTACGGCTTGCAGCAAACCGACGCGGCATTGGCCAGCATGATTGCCGCGCTGAAGAACCAGGGCCTTTACGACTCGACCTTGTTCATCGTCACCTCCAAGCACGGCCAGTCGCCAATCAACCCGGTGAAGGTCAACAAGCCGGGCCATTTCGCGGATCTGGTCGCGGCATTGCCGGATGCGGGCAGCAATCCCGCCGCAATCGCGATCGCCAACGCGAACAATTGTTCGACGGGTTCGTGCGGTTTCGTGCAGGACGATGACATCGCGCTCATCTGGCTGCAAGGACAGAATGCCACCGGCCAGCAGGTTACCGACTACCTGAATACCAACGCTGTTCCGTTGTTCATCGACGAAGTGATGGGCGGGGCCGAACTGACTCTCAAATTCAACGATCCAGCCGGCGACAGCCGCACTCCCGACGTCATTGTGGAGCCGACGTATGGCACCACTTACACTCACTCCACGGCGAAGAACGCCGAGCACGGGGGATTCGCCTACGGTGATACCAATGTTGGTCTGATCGTCTCCAACCCGGCGTTCAAATCCAGCGTGCTGAAGACTCTCGTTTCCACCGCCCAGGTCGCACCCAGTATTCTGCACGCGCTCGGAGTCAGTCCGAGTGCGTTGAAGTCAGTTCAGATCGAGAAAACCGAGGTGCTGCCAGCTCTGCCCTAAGTACCGCCAAGTGCCTTCTTCGCCGCGCCAGCAGGGGGAGAGAGTGATAGTGGAAAACGACGACGGGCTGCGCCATGCAGCCCGTCTTTTCATGCGATTTTCCCTTAACAATTGACGCTTTAGGGATACGCTAGCGAACCATCGTCCGCACCAATCCTCCGCTTTCCTCTTCTCCGCGGTGGTTCGACCGAGGTACTAGACTCTTGGCCCGGTTCGTGGCTGGTGACGCGTGAATCGCAACAGGTAATAGGCGGATCGGTCTTCCCTGGGGAATCCTACGTCGGATGTCGCCTGACTTCCTCACCGGCCGTGTCAGGTTGCGCTGAAATCGCAAGGAGAGGCAATCGAGGAGGCAACATGAAATCAAGGAGGTTGATGTGCTTTACCGCGCCTTACGTTATTCGCCGCGCTGGCGATTCCGGTAGTTGTGGTGAGCCCATCCCGATCGATCTTGGGCGCTCTTGCTATGGACTAGGGATGCGTTCTTTGAGGTTCGGTGCTCCGGTTCGGTGCTCTGCTCGTAGGCGGTAGGCCATTGCTTGCCGCCGCGGTGTCTCAAGCAAGTCCTCAAGCATCGAGCCGAGGTGTGCCGCCTCATCTCCGGCGGCGGCGTCGACTGTACATCCCGTTCGGTGTAACCCGTCCAATCAACCGAACGTCCCGATGGCATGGATGGCATGGGGCGAGGGAGGAATGCACCTTTCGTCCCATGCTATAATCCGTATTCGCCTGAACGTTTTTACGTCGAGGCTGATCTGTGATTTCCTCCGCGGGCGGATCCAAAATTCCGAGAATCAGCGCAATCAAGTTCTAGTTTTATAGATATGAGGTATCGCTATGTCCGGCCATTCGAAATGGGCAACAATCAAGCACAAGAAGGGCGCCCTTGACGCTAAGCGCGGCAAGATCTTCACCCGTCTCATCAAGGAAATCGCGATGGCGGCGAAGGCCGGCGGCGATCCCGACATGAACCCGCGGCTGCGAACTGCGATTCTGGCGGCGAAGTCTGAGAACATGCCGGCCGACAACATCAAACGCGCCATCCAGCGCGGCACCGGCGAACTTCCGGGCGCGACCTATGAGGAATTTGTGCTTGAGGGCTACGGCCCGGGCGGCGTCGCTTTGCTGGCGGAGATTTCGACTGATAACCGTAATCGCACGGTGAGCGAAATCCGTCACGTGTTCGGGAAAAACAATGGCAACATGGCTGCGGCCGGCTCGGTCGCGTACATGTTCCACAAGAAGGGCGACATTATTATCCCCAAGTCTGCTGCCAAGGAAGACGATTTGATGAACATCATCCTGGAGGCTGGCGGCGAAGATTTAAAGGATGATGGCGAGAACTGGGAAATTCTCACGGCCCCTTCCGCCTATGAGAGCGTGCTCGAAGCCGTCAAGAAGGCCGGCATTACGCCCGCCTCCTCAAGTGTGAGTATGGTTCCGGATACCTACATCAAGCTGGAAGGGCAGCAGGCGGCGCAGATGATTCGCCTGATGGAAGCGCTCGAAGATAACGACGATGTGCAGAACGTGCATGCCAACTTCGATATCGACGAAAAACTTCTTGAAGAAGTGGCGGGCTGAGAAACGATCGGTGTCTGGTCATCGGGTGATTGGGTCATCTGAGTTCCGCAGCCGCTTCGTCTTTAGAATTTAGATCCTGAATTCGATCACCTCATAACCCCGGTCCACCTCGGGTCTGACAGCAATCCGATCGCCGCTAGATACGCCGCCCTTTTCAACACCGCTGAGGAAAAGTTTGTGGAAAAGCAGCAGCTTATTCCTGTAACCTCCTGTCAGCGAACCGCTTTCAACACTCTGCACAGCCTAGGGTGCTTGCTGTATTGCCCCGATGCGCGGTTTTGGCCACGGCTTCTTCGTAGAGACGCGGCGTGCCGCGTCTCCCGGCAGCGAGGGCAGTTGGCGCGAGCAAGACGGGGCAAGCCCCGTCTCTCCACAAGCGAGTGAAGTATTCATCCCCGTGAAGACACGTCTCGACAAATTGCTCGTGGACCGTGGGCTGACGCCATCGCGCGAACGAGCACAAGCCCTCATCCTAGCCGGAAAAGTTCTCGTCAACGAGCAGAAGATCGAGAAGGCGGGCGCATCGATTGATCCGGACTCGAGCTTGCGTCTGCTCGGCGGGGATCTTCGCTATGTCAGCCGCGGCGGGCTCAAGTTGGAGAAGGCTCTCGAGCACTGGCTAATCGATCTCGGTGCCAAAGTCTGTCTCGACATCGGCGCCTCCACTGGAGGCTTCAGCGACTGTATGCTGCAGCACGGCGCCGCCAGAGTAATTGCCGTCGATACCGGGTATGGTCAGATGGATTTTGGATTGCGCAACGATCCACGCATTCGGCTTCTGGAGAAGACCAACGCCCGCTATCTCGCGCCCAACGACGTCGGCGAGCACATTGACTTCATTGCCATGGACGTCTCGTTCATCTCTGCCACGCTCGTGCTGCCGGCAGTGATTCGCGCCGCTTCATCTTGCGCCAGCCCGCCTTCCAAACTCGCTCGCCAGATTGTGGTGCTGGTGAAACCGCAGTTCGAAGCGGGCAGGGAACTAGTCGGTAAAGGCGGAATCGTGCGCGACGAATCGGCTCAGCGAGGCGCCGTGGCCAGGGTAGAAGCGAAGCTCGTGGAACTGGGATGTGTGCGCTCCGAATGGATCGAGTCTCCAATCCTCGGCGGCGAAGGCAATCGCGAATTCCTGCTCCACGCGGAGTTTTCGCCGCGAGCCATCGAGTGATTCTGTACAATCGGAAGTCCGATGTCAGAATGATGTCAGAATCGAAATCAGAAGACATGCCCGAGTCTCCACAAAACCGCCAGAAAATCGTTGCCATCATTTCGAAGCCGGACCGTCCCGAGCTATCCGAAGCGCTGCCGGCGCTAGAAAAATGGTTCCAGCAGCACAACTACATGGTAGTGGTGGACCAGGAAAGCACCGCCTACTTCTCGGCGTCCAACGTGGTGCCGCGAAGCGAGTTGGCCGCCCGGTCGCCGAATCTGGCACTGGTGCTCGGCGGCGACGGTACGCTGCTTTCGGCGGCGCGCGCGGTTGCGAAAACCGGAACCCTAATCCTCGGCGTCAACCTCGGCACTCTCGGATTCATGACCGAACTTTCACTGGCTGATTTGTACCCCGCTCTAGACGCGATCGAGAAAGGGAACTACATCGTCGACAACCGGTCGATGTTGAGTTGCTCGCTGGTGCGCGGCGGCGGGATTGTCGCCACTCACACCGCCCTGAACGAACTGGTGGTGAGTAAAAGCGCCATCGCGCGTTTGAATCACTTCGAACTTTTCGTGGACAAGGAGTTCGTTTCCAGTTACAAAGCCGATGGCCTGATCATCGCGACCCCGACCGGCTCTACCGCATATTCTCTCGGAGCGGGTGGGCCGATCCTCGAACCGGACGTGGACGCTTTCGTTATTACACCGGTCTCGCCCCACGGATTGACGCACCGTCCGGTAGTTGTGCGCGATACGGTCGAAATCGAAATCCAGGTTATTACCAGGGGGGAAGAGGCGTATCTGAGTCTCGATGGACAGGTCGGCATGCCAGTGCGAGACGGAGATATCGTGCGCTGCGTTAAAGCGGAACACCCGGCCGGACTGTTACGTTTTCAGAAAACATTTTTCGAAACGCTCGCCACCAAGCTCAAGTGGGGAGAGCGCTGAGCACGTGGCTCCGAAGGCTGGCCAACCGCTCCCTGTAGAGACGCGGCTTGCCGCGTCTCTACAGCAAGTCACCGGAGAAACCATGAAGCGATGTTTCCTGCAAATCGTCGTCGTCGTTCTCGCTTGCGCGCTGTGCAGCTCTGCGCAAACTGGCCCGGCCGCGGACATCATCATCCAAAACGCGCACATCTGGACCGTCGATTCGTCGCGACCGGAGGCAGAGGCGGTTGCCATCCTCGGCGACCGCATCGTTGCCGTCGGATCGAGGCAGCAGGTGGATGCGTGGCGCGGGCCCCACACCCGCGGAGTCGATGCAGCCGGGAAGCGCCTGCTGCCGGGCTTCAACGACGCTCACGTGCATTTCATGGATGGTGGATCGCAACTCGACAACGTGGAACTCAACGACGCCACCAGCCCGCAGGAATTTGCCCGTCGCATTCGTGAGCGGGCCGTTAAAACTGCCAAGGGCGGATGGCTGCTCGGCGGCGATTGGGACGAAACGAAGTGGAATCCAGCGGAACTGCCAACCAAAGAACTGATCGACGCGGCAACGCCCGAAACCCCGGTGGCCGTGAATCGCTATGACGGCCACATGATTCTGGCGAACTCTGTCGCGTTAGAGTTGGCGGGTATTACCGCGCAAACGCCAGACCCCCCGGGCGGAGTGATCGTGCGCGACCGGCAGGGAAATCCGACGGGCGCGCTGAAAGACGCGGCGATGGATCTGCTGTTCAAAGCCGTGCCACCTCCCAGCCACGATCAGCGCCGCCACGCCATCGAGCGCGCACTTGAACACGCCGCCTCACTCGGCGTGACCAGCGTGCAGAACATGAATCCCGACTATGCCGACATCGCGATCTACTCAGAGTTGCTGGACGAAGGCAAACTCACCACGCGCATCTATGCCGCGCCGCTGATCACCCAGGTTGACGATCAAGTGAAGATCGGCATCCGGCGGGCGTTTGGCGGACCGTATCTGCGTATCGGCGCAGTGAAGGCCTATGCGGACGGTTCGCTCGGCTCGGCCACGGCGTATTTCTTCGAACCATTCTCGGACCAGCCCGGCAATCGCGGCCTGCTCTCTGACGAAATGCAGCCCGTCTCCCTGATGCGCGATCGCATGATGCGGGCCGACGCCGCGGGATTGCAGATCTGCGCCCACGCCATCGGAGACGCTGGAATTTCAGCGATCCTCGACATCTATGCCGAGATCGAAAAGGCGCGGGGCAGCCGCGATCGTCGCTGGCGCATCGAGCATGCTCAGCATATGGCCGCCAAAGACTTCGACCGCTTCGCTCAACTGCACGTCATCGCGTCCGTCCAGCCGTATCACGCCATCGACGATGGCCGCTGGGCTGAGCGCCGCATCGGACACGACCGTTCCAGCCGCACCTACGCTTTCCGCACATTCCTCGATCACGGCGTTCGCCTCGCATTGGGCACGGATTGGAATGTCGCGCCGCTCAACCCCATGCTCACGCTGTACGCGGCCACAACGCGCGCGACGCTCGATGGCAAGAATCCGAAAGGATGGTTTCCCGAGCAGAAGTTGACTATTAAAGAAGCGGTTGAAGCCTACACCATGGGTTCGGCCTACGCGGAATTTCAGGAGAATGAAAAAGGTTCGATTACTCCAGGGAAACTGGCGGACATGGTATTGCTAAGTGACGACGTACTCGCGATCGATCCGGTCAAGATTCGCGACCTCAAGGTGCTCAAAACGTGGGTTGGCGGCAAACTGACTTACGACGCAGGCGCCATTCCCTAACCAATGCCAATAGCAACTAACCTAATCTAAGGATGGGACCGGAAAACGAACAACCATAGAAAAAGGCCCGGGATAGTAAGCATGAATCCGCTGCAACAAATCGAGATCACCGAGACGAGGGCACGCACTGGGCGGCCTCCTGAGAATGTGCGCAGCAGTAGGGTGATTGCCGCCACTTCGAATACTAGGGGCGGCAGCCAGACCGAAGGTGGAGAAGAACTCCACTAGGCCGCCAGCAACTGCTGCCAAACCAGTTGCCTTTTCCCTGGAAATTCCACAGAACGCGCTGAAGGCGCCGACGGCCGTGGGAATGATGAGGAACAGAAACGGAGTCCAAGCGAGGCACACGCCCCATAGAAAGCGCTTTCTCTTGATGTCATCGGTGTGGATGCCCGTTCAGGACACCTCCGTTCTCAGTTGATCGGCAAGGCTCTCTCGTCGCCGTATGACTCTCGCCTTCTCACCATCCACCAGCACTTCCGCAGGCCGGCCGCGCGTGTTGTAGTTCGATCCCAGCACCGCCCCATAAGCGCCGACGTCAAGAATAGCCAGTAGATCTCCCTCGTTGACCAGAGCAAGTTTTCTGTCACGCGCGAAAAAGTCGCCCGTCTCGCAGATGGGGCCAACCACATCGGTGACCTCCGTTTCCCGAGACCGGCGGCTCACTGGAACGATCTCGTGATACGCGCCATACAGAGAAGGACGCAGCAGATCATTCATCGCCGCGTCGACAATCAGAAAGCGTTTGCGATTGTTCGTCTTCCGGTAGAGGACGCGCGTCAGCAACACGCCCGCCGGTCCCACGATGGAGCGTCCAGGCTCGAGCAGCAAATGCAGCTTCAACCCGCGCAATGGACCAAGTACCGCTTTCGCGTACGCGGAAATTTGTTTTTCGAAACTCCCCTGCGCTCCCTCGTAGGAAATTCCCAAGCCGCCGCCGGCGTCGATGTAGCGAATGTCATGGCCCTGCCCCCGCAGCACGCGAACCAGATCGGCCACGCGTTCGAGCGCCGCCTGAAAGGAACCGACATCGGTAATCTGCGACCCAATGTGGACGCTCACACCGGACACTGTCAGATAAGGTTGCTCGGCGGCCTCCGCGTAGAGCATTCGCGCCTCGAGAATCGGCACGCCGAACTTGTGTTGATGCAAGCCAGTTGAAATATAGGGGTGAGTTTTCGCCGAGACGTCGGGATTGACCCGCACCGCTACCGCCGCTCGTTTCTTCAGCCGGGTCGCGGTTGCGGAGAGCAAATGCAACTCTGAAGCGCCTTCCACATTGAACAGCAAGATCCCCGAGCGGAGGGCGAGTTCCATCTCCGCGGCGGTCTTGCCCACGCCCGAAAACACAACCTTGCTCGCGTTCTTCCGGCTCACGCGCAGAACTCGCTGCAGTTCTCCGCCAGAAACCACATCAAAGCCTGCGCCCTCGGCGGCCACCAGTCGCAGAATGGCCAATGTCGAATTGGCTTTGACCGAATAGCACAACGTGTGAGGAATGGAACGAAACGCGTGGGCGAAGGCGCTCAATCGCGCACGAATCATCGCCGCGGAATCAACGTACAGCGGAGTTCCGTGGCGCGCGGCAAGGCTTTCAATCGCCACGCGCTCGCAATAGAGTTCGGTTGCGCGGCCGCCCGCAGCTGCGCCGTGATATCCAAACGCAGGAGGGCGTAACGCAGGCGATTCGGGGGCACGCCTCACTTGCGTTTGCCCGGCCCGGCCTTCACTTTGATGGCGACCACCGTCTGATCGTCGAACGTGTCTACTCCGGCGGCATGTTCGGTGACCGCGTTGAAGATCTCGTTCACCACGCAGTCCGCCGCCTTGGTGGCGCAGCCGGCGACGATCGCTGCCACACGCTCCGGCCCGAAGGAATGGCCATCGCGGTTGCGCGCGTCTAGAATACCGTCGCTGTAGAACACAAATAGGTCGCCCGGCTTCGCCTTGAAATTGAGTTCGTCGTAATCGGCTTCGTCGAACAGCCCCAGCGGAAGTCCGGTCGCCTCGATAAACTCAATCTTGCCGTCATGACAATAGATGGGTCGGGGCAGGCCCGAATTCGCCACCAGCAGCGTCCGCCGCTCGTCGTCCCAGACGGCGTAGATGATCGACACGAACTGCGCGGCAATCCTGCGTTCCGCGAGCGACAGATTCACCGCCGAAAGCATCTCCGCCGGGCCCGGCTCAATCGGCGCGTGGGAACGCAGAATGCCGCTGACCAAGGCGGCATAAATGGCAGCCGGCGCGCCTTTGCCGCTTACGTCTCCAATGGCGATACCGAGGCGTGACAAAGAATAAGGAACGAAGTCGTAGAGATCGCCACCGATGGCGCGGGCCGGAACAAACTTCGCCTCGACGTCGAGATGCGGCATTTTCGGAAGCGAATGCGGCAACAGACGAAATTGCAGTTCTCGCGCCAGCGCCAGATCGCGTTCCAGGCGTTGCTCTTGCCGCGCAATCTCCTCGTACAAACGTGCGTTTTCAATTGCGATCGCAAGCTGCGCCGCGAGCGTGGTCAGGGTCCGCTTGTGATCCTCGGTGAAATAGCCGCGGCGCGTGTGCTCCAGATCGAGGACTCCGATTACTCTCTCCTGGTAGATCAGCGGGACCGCCAGCTCCGAGCGCGTCTCCGGATTCACCGCAATGTAGCGGTCACTTTTGGCAACGTCGGGCACCAGGACCGCTTCCTTGGCCTGCGCCGCAAATCCCACCACGCCGCGTCCCATCGGGATGTCGTGCTTCAGATGCAATCGCTCCTCGAAGCGCTGCGAGAACCGGTGTTGCAGTTTTTCTCCCGTCTCATCCAGCAGAAGGATGCTGAACAT
>Ga0210407_10003663_pt1 | contig 12369 bp, 9 predicted proteins | sample IncBWC27MmetaG_FD_150860 | JGI IMG/M metagenome (GOLD analysis project Ga0210407, IMG submission 150860) | Forest soil microbial communities from Barre Woods Harvard Forest LTER site, Petersham, Massachusetts, United States - Inc-BW-C-27-M | ecosystem: Environmental > Terrestrial > Soil >... | reverse complement strand
GTACTATCGCTGGCAACGAAAGCAGCGCCTCACCGAGAAGGACACTATCGTTCTCGCCGATTTTGCCAACAGCACCGGAGACGCGATATTTGACGACACGCTGAAGACGGCGCTCACCGTTTCCATGCGGCAATCGCCTTTCCCGAATGTGCTCGCCGACCGCCAAGTGGCGAAGACCTTGAAATTGATGACGCGTCCGGCCAGCACCAAACTCACAGCCGACGTGGCCCGCGAGTTGTGCCTGCGGACACGGAGCAAAGCCTACATTGCCGGAGCAATTGGTAGTCTGGGCAGCGAGTATGTGCTGGCGCTTAAGGCGGTGAATTGCCAGAGCGGAGACACGCTGGCGCAGGAGCAGATGACAGCGGCGTCCAAGGAAAGGGTGTTGGGCACGCTGGGCGAAGCGGCGTCCAGGCTGCGCGCCGAACTGGGCGAATCGCTGGCTTCGGTACAGAAGTTTGACGTTCCTCTGGCAGAGGCAACAACCTCTTCGCTCGAAGCTCTAAAAGCGTATAGCCTGGGCAAGCAGGCCCTGGGTGAGAAAGGCGCGGCCGCCGCGCTGCCATACCATCAACGCGCCATCGAGCTCGATCCAAATTTTGCCATCGCCTACAGGGCGTTGGGCGGCGATTACAACAGTGTAGGACAGCTAGGGCGAGCCGGCGAGTATTTCACCAAGGCGTTTCAGTTGCGCCAGCGTGCCAGCGAGCGGGAAAAGCTGGACATCACTGCCGATTACTATTCGAATGTGACCGGCGAAGTGGATAAAGCGATCCAGACCTATCAGGAGGCGATTGAGAGTTACCCACGCGTAGTCGGCGCGTACACCGAGTTGGGAGGAGTGTACGTCCTGCTGGGACAGTACGAGCAAGCCGCGGAGGTAACGCGGCAAGCCGTGCGCCTTGCGCCGGATCATGTAAGTTCGTATGAGAATCTTGCCAACTGTGCCCTGGCCTTGCAGCGATTGGGCGAGGCGCGGCAGATGGTACGCGAGGCGCAGGCGCGAAAACTGAACGATAACGTAATGCACAACATTCTCTACGCGCTTGCTTTTCTCGGGGCGGACTCCGCGGCGATGACGGAACAGTTGCAGTGGTTCGCAGGCCAGCCGGATTTTGAGAATTGGGGACTCGCGCTCGCATCCGACACCGAGGCGTATGACGGCCATCTTGGCAAGGCGAGGGAACTGACCAAGCAGGCTGTCGACTCGGCTATCCGTGCGGACAGCAAGGAAAATGGAGCGATATCACAAGCGATTGCGGCGCAGCGAGAAGCTGCTTTCGGCAATCCTGCAGAAGCGCGGAAGTCAGCGGCGGAGGCTTTGAAGCTGGCTCCCACAAGTCAGGGTGTCGAGAGCGAGGCAGCGCTGGCGTTTGCGCTGGCTGGCGATACTGCGCGGAGCGAGTCTCTGGCGCAAGATTTGGGGAAACGCTTTCCGCTGGACACCCAGATGCAATCGCTTTGGCTTCCTACGATTCAGGCTCAATTGGCGCTGGACAGAAAAAACCCGGCGCTCGCCCTTAATGCTCTGCAAGCCGCATCCCCAGTCGAGTTAGGGCAGATCGGTTTTGTCATCAATCTTTCCTGCCTCTATCACGTGTATGTGCGAGGTGAGGCGTACTTGGCAGCCGGACAGGGCAGCGTTGCCGCCGCCGAGTTCCAGAAGATTCTCGACCACGGCGGCGTTGTCTGGAACTGCTGGACGGGAGCGTTGGCGCATCTGGGAGTGGCGCGGGCAAACGCGTTGCAGGCGAAAACGTCACAAGGCGCAGACGCCGATGCCGCCCGCGTCCGTGCGCTCGCCGCCTACAAGGATTTCCTCACCCTCTGGAAAGACGCCGACCCTGACATCCCCATCCTCAAGCAAGCCAGGACGGAGTACGCGAAGTTGCAGTAGCAGGCGATCCCCAGCCGCCCAGGCGCCGATCCCCCCTGAGCGGAGAGACTTCTTAACCTGTGTGATCAACCTTTAGCACTCATCTAGACTTGTCGGTGAACTTGGCTCACGACCCGGGAAAGGTGCATATTCCGTTCCGTTATGTTTCCACCCCACATCCGTTTGACCCCCTCACCGGGAACGGCTAGACTCGCTTTTCAACGGGGTGTTCCATGAAGCGATTTGCCTTGTTCGTTACGGTTGTGGGCCTGTTTGCGTTTGGGGCGTGGGCCGATGAAGGCCATCATCACGAAGATCTGACGACCGACCAGTTGGGCACGGTGCATTTTCCGGTGTCGTGTGCGACGGCGGTGCAGAAGCCCTTCGAACGCGGGGTCGCATTGCTCCATTCGTTCTGGTACGAGGAAGCGAAGAAAGAATTCGATCAGGTAGCAAAAGACGATCCGCAATGTGCCATGGCGCATTGGGGAATCGCCATGAGCATCTGGCACCAGCTTTGGAACCATCCCGATGCGGATACCATCAAGCACGGCCAGACAGAGGTCCAGAAGGCAGAATCGCTCCATCCGAAGACCGACCGCGAGCGCGATTATATCGCTGCCATGGGCGCGTTCTACAACGACACGAATCGTGACTACCACGATCGAGCGAACGCCTATTCCAACGCCATGGAGACAGCGTACCGGCGTTATCCCGAGGATCGCGAGGCCGCAGCGTTCTATGCGCTTTCGCTGCTAGCTTCCGAGCCGGACAATGACACAACCTTTGCCAATCGAAAACAGGCAGCCGCGATCCTGGAAAAACTCTTCGTGGTAGAGCCCGACCATCCCGGAGTGGCGCATTACTTGATTCACAGCTATGACAAGCCACAATTGGCCGCACTGGGGCTGCCTGCGGCGCAACGCTACGCGAAGATCGCCCCGGCCGCTCCACATGCGCTCCACATGCCGTCGCACATCTTCGCGCGCCTGGGTTTGTGGCAGGACGATATCGATTCCAATCTCGCTTCCATCGCAGCCACGCGCAAAACCGCAGCTATGCACATGGGCGGCGAAGCGCACCAGTTTCATGCCATGGACTTTCTGGTCTACGCTTATTTGCAGTGCGGACGTGAAGGCGATGCACGACAGGTGATCGGCGAAGTAAAAGCTATGCCGGCAAAAAAGGACAATATGTACGGGATGGACTATGACCCGCGCATTGGTGCGTTGGTAACTTTGTCGGCGACGTACGCGCTTGAGATGCATCACTGGACGGATGCCGCTTCCTTGGCTCCGGTTCCCGGGGCGAAAGAAGGAGACAATTCGATTACGTACTGGGCTCGGGCAATTGGCGCGGCCCGCACCGGCAATGTGGCTGAGGCACGCAAAAACGTCGCCGAAATCGAAGCACTCCACGCAACCTTACTGAAGCAAAAGAAAAAGGACTTTGCTGAAGCGGTCGAACAGGACCGCCAGGAAGCCGTTGCGTGGGTGGCTCATGCTGAAGGCAGGAACGACGAAGCCATCAAGACATTGCGCACGATTGCAGAGAAAGAAGAGGCCGAGGGCGACGAGCCGATGGCCATTCCGGCTCGCGAAATGTTGGCTGATGTGTTGCTGGACATGAACCACCCGGAACAAGCTTTGGCCGAGTATGAGCTGGACCTGAAGTTCAATCCCAACCGCTTCAATGGCCTGTACGGCGCGGGAAAGGCAGCGCAGATGGCTGGTAAGAACGATAAATCAAACACGTACTACGCTCAGCTCCTAAAGATTTGCAACGGATCGAATTCAGATCGACCTGAACTGAGCCGGGCGAAGGCGCTGTTGGCGCAGAAATAATTTGAGCAACCTCGTTACTATTTTTCTATCCTCTGCAACCGGAAGAGCAGGGTGCCCCATCCCAATTTCGACCGCATTTGCACGGGGGTGTGGTTGGCGTCATCGGTAAACCATGCCCAGATTGTACCCTTTCCCTGCAAGGCCCCGGAGATCGCTTCCGCTTTGACGCGCACGGTTTGAAACGTGCCCGCGGGTACTTTGACCTGTTCGCGAGCTTCAACCCGAGCTCTCACTTCGGTCGTCTTGCCTCCGTCATTCATAGGAAACGTATTCGTATTGCCGGTTTGCAGGGGCAATGAAGCCAGGTAATAAAATCCACTAAGCACATCGGTGACGCATGCGGGCAAGTCGTTTTCCACGTGTTTCTGCTCGCCGGTCTTCAGATTCTTTTCTTCGGTTACACTCTTGCCTCGCGCGTAATCAAAATGTATTTCGGTCTGGCGGGAGTGCGAGCCTTCCTGCGTATTCTTCAAAACCCGCTGCGAGCAAAACGTGCGCGGATCAAAAAATGCCTCGAAGCGGTCGTGCACTTTGTACAGTGCATTGACCACGCCGGCGGAGTCCGCAATCGCAGTCACATGCTGCTGGCCGCCGTCGAGCCCCAGCGTGAGCCGGGCCGTTCCGGCATTGAACAGATGCCATTCGACCTCGAACACATAGGTCTGCCCATTCGGAAAACTGTAATTCGGAGGCGGAGGTACAACCCGCGCCGGGGGAGCCGCGCTTATGGTGGCTATCGAAGGCTGATCCGACGCTGCCGAGGGGTGACTCTGGTCTTGCGACAAGACGGAGAGTGCTACCAACAAACACCACGCCGGATTGAGCTTCAAGAAAATGTGCATGTCGCTTAGACGAACGCCTTCAGCTTCTGGTGAGATACGAAATGCGGGCCAGAAGATGTCTCGCAGTCCATTACCGGATCCAGCGGAGTTTAGCCGCCAAGGCCGCCGTCACCGCCGCCGCTCCCAGTGTCGCATTGTACTCGCGATGCTTCCAGTAGAGGTCCCAGGAGAATCCTCCGCGGTCACCGCTAAAGGAACCTAACCGTGGCAAGAGCCGAGGGACTTGCTTTGCGTACTCTGCGAATTCTGGGAAATGCTCTCGCAGGAAAACTTCTTCCGCACGGATCACAGGTAGATAGATTGCCAGGAAAATCAAAACCAGTCCTGCGCCAATCCACCAGTTTCGGGCGCTGATGGCAAAACCCACGGCGAGAATCAAAGATCCAAGATAAAGCGGGTTGCGGGTATGCGCGTAAGGTCCTGCGGTTGTGAGCTGTTCATTTTTTTGCACGTGACCGGATGCCAGGGCACGAATCGCAAGCCCGGGAATGACCAGTGCATAGCCGATCAGCATCGACTCGGCTGTCGGTGTGGCGAGCCACAAATAGAGCGCAGCAAAAGCGAAGCCCAGAGGTACGCGGACGCGACGTGCGATTTTCGACCAGGTAACGTTAGCCAAGATCGTTCCTCAGCAGGTTCCGCGCGGCGGCGACGACTTCGTCAGAGCCGATTTCCAGCAGGCCCGGATCGGGTTGTGCACGGCGGGAGTGCGTGGTCGGGCTGGCAGGTTTGCGCAAAACGATGCTGCGAGTCCCGAACAGCCCGTTCCGCGCCGGATTGGTCGGGCCGAAAATTGCGACCACTGGAATCCCAAGAGCTGCCGCCAAGTGCATGGGACCGGTATCGCCTCCGATGAAAAGGCGCGCGCGGCGTGTGAGTGCGATCAATTCCGTGAGTGAACAAGCAATCCGTTGCGCTGTGCCTTCGCTCGCCGCCTCTACAGCTTGCACTAAGGACTCTTCGCCCGGGCCGAAATTGATCAGCGATTTCAGACCATCTGCCCCCAATCGCTTGGCCACCCGCCCGTAGCGTTCCGCTGGCCACTGCTTGGCTCCCCAGCCTGCCCCCGGATTGAGCAGAACGAAATCGCCGATCTGCCCTGCTCTGTCCACGCAGCGCTTTTCGGCAGCTGCGTCGTGCGGGAATTCTATCCTCGGCATTTCCAATGGACGGCGTGCGACGGCCTCCGCCAGCGAAAGATTCTGTTCGACAACGTGGCTGCCGTGGGTAATTATCTGACGCGTATAAAACATACTGGCGACATTTTCGCGAGGCTGCGCCGCTCCGTATACCACGCGCGCTCCGGACCACCGCGCCAGCAAAGCCGACCGCACCGCACCTTGGAAATCCACTGCCGCTTCGTACTGCTGCGCACGGAGTTCGCTGAGCCCCGCCGCAATTTGCTCCCAAGTCTGGGCGGAAAGCAGGGACCCTCGCCAAGTCTTCGTGTCCACGGTGTGCAACCTATCAATCAGCGGTCTCTGCCGCGAACGCGGCCCGGAGCGGGGCTCGGGCAAAGTGCAAAGCAACTCTGCCCAGCGTTCCTCAATCACCCAACCCATGCTGGCTTCGGAAAACGCTCGACGCAACGCGGTCGCCGCCGGAAGCGTATGTATGATGTCGCCCATCGAACCCAGCCGCACGATCAACAATCTCCGAGGAGCGAATAAAGCTGTTTCTTCCGAAGGAACTGGCACCACCTGCGATCGCATGCTCAGGGATGCCGTCCGATCCGCGACCGGATGATTTCAGTGGCAGAGTGATCTTTGGGATCGCCTACGATCTCGACACGGCCACCACACTCCACGACCACATCCCGCTCGGGCACCGTGTCGGCGGCGTAGTCCGTACCTTTGGCATGAACGTCGGGACGAACTTCGCGGATCAACGCTCGCACGTCGCGCTCAGGGAAGATGACGACAGCGTCTACGTCAGCCAGCGCGGCCAAAATTTCGGCGCGCTCTTCGGCGGGCATTAGAGGGCGACCCTCTCCTTTCAGCGCGCGCACGGATTCATCGGAGTTGATGGCCACGATCAAGCTGCCGCCCAACTGCTTGGCAGCATGCAGGTAGCGCACATGGCCGACGTGCAGAAGATCGAAGCAACCATTAGCGAGCGTGATCGACTCGCCCGCCTGCCGACGCGCAGCGACCCACTGTTTCAGTACCCCGCGACTTAGTATTTTCTGGGTAGACATTCAGTGGGCTCTTGTCGCCGGTGGGGATTGCTCAAGCGCTTCGAGTAATTCCTGGGCCGATACCGTCGCCGTTCCGCGCTTCATCACCACGATTCCGCCCGCATAGTTGGCCAGATAGGCAGCCTCTTCTGTACTCGCCCCTGCTGCAAAAGCCGCAGCGAACGTGGCGATCACAGTATCGCCCGCCCCGGTCACATCGGCGACCTGATCCGAGCCAAAAATCGGGATGTCGATTGGTTTGTGTTTTCCGGCAAATGCGGCCATGCCATCGCGCCCGCGTGTAATCACGAGTGATTGCAGGTTCATGCGCGACATCACCTGCTCGCCAGCGGAACACAAGCGAAACCAATCGTTGCCAATCCGCATCCCCAATGCCGCTTCGACTTCCGGCTCATTGGGTGTGGCCGCGGCCACACCGGAATATTGCAGCATGCGGTACCGCGAATCAAGGATGACAGGGATCCCATCGAGACGTCCGCGCTCGCGGATCGCGTTGAGGATCGCAGGACTCGCCGCGCCATAGCCATAATCAGAGATGAGCAGCGCGTCCGAAGCGCGCGCATACTCCCGCGCAGCCAGCACCAGTTCGCGCTTCAAGTGACGGTTGGGCTCGGCTTCCGGCTCGCGGTCGAGACGGACCACCTGCTGCCGGGCGGTGTGCGTCATCCCCGCCAAAATACGGGTCTTGGTCACAGTGGTGTAGCTTTTGTCTTTCAGCACGCCGGTTACAGGAACATGTTTATGGCGAAAAGCTTTCAAAAGCAAACGTCCCGCTTCGTCGTCTCCTACAACGCCCACGGGCAGGACGTTTACGCCCAGGGCAGCAAGATTGTTGATCGCATTGGCGCCGCCTCCGGGTAGGACAGTCCGCTCGCGATGTTTCAGAATTAGCACGGGAGCTTCCCGCGACACGCGCGATATTTCCCCAAAGACGAATTCGTCGGCCACGAGGTCTCCGACGACGGTGACTGTGATCTTGGGAAACGACTCAACAATCTTCTTAAGCCGCTCGGTCTCTTTAGGGTGTTTGGTCATGTAGAAATCATCTTCCACTGATCTCAGCACCGATTTTCTCACGCCTTGATCTTCGTTCCGTAACGATCCTCAACATAGTATCGACTGCGCTAGCCGCGTCTACCAATTCCATCTTGACAGGGACTACCGCCAAAGGCTGGAGCGCGGAGAGAAATCCGCCCAGGTTGATGGCATCCTTTTCGGTGGTGATAAAACTTTCTGCTTCGCTCTGCTGGCGCAGCCTCAACAGATCCTGAATATCACGTTCAGTATAGGCATGGTGGTCGCGGTATAGAGCTTGAGCGACAGGCTCGACGCCGGCGGTACGTAGTTGCAACAGGAAATTCTGCGGCCGCGCAATACCGCAAAAGGCTACTGGGCGAACGGGAACATTCGTCAGTGAAATTCCCCGCCTCACCCGCCATACGAGTTTGCCGTTCAAGGGAACAACTTCCGGTGAAGCGCCGCTGGTCAACACAATGGCGTCGGCGCGAGACAACGAAGCAGCCGGCTCGCGCAGGCGCCCTGCTGGAAGCAGGCGGTCACGCGCATCTTCGGGAGTAACCAATACGATGTCGAAATCACGGGCCAGGGCACGATGCTGAAAGCCATCGTCGAGCAGATGAAGCTGCGGACCAAATTGTTTTTCAGCAAACAGGCCCGCTTCATACCGATCCTCGCCCACGATCACCGGCACACGTAAGCGGCGGGCAAGAAGCAGCGGTTCATCGCCAAAATCTCGAGACGAACCTCCGGGATCTACTCGCGCCACCCCGCGCATTGCGCGACCATAGCCGCGGGAGAGTATGTCGAACTTCACCCCTTTTGCGGTTAGAAGTTCTCCCAAAAGAAGAACGAACGGCGTTTTGCCCGAGCCGCCAACGGAAAGGTTCCCGACGCTGACCACGGGTCCCTGTAAACTCTGGGCGCGCGCTGTGCCCCTGTCATAGAGCGAGTTGCGCATCCGCACGCCGACTCCGAAAATGGAGGACAATAAATTCATTCACGGCGCTCGCGACGAGATCTCAGGACGAGTTCCTGCCCGTCCCCACTCGATCGCACGCAGGCGCCAGAAGCCTTTCCAACGCTTGCATCGTTCTGTGTGTTGCCCCCATTTGTGTGCGCAGAGTCTCTGCGGCCCTGCGGCCTAGATCCGCACGTTCCGTCGGGTTGGCAATGAGTTCCATCAGCACGAGCGGTAGCTCGGCTGGACCCACGACGCGAACGGCATCTCGAATCTGAAATAAACTCACGATGTCGCGGAAATTTTCGGTGTGGTTGCCCACAATGATCGGAACTCCGTGCAGCGCCGGCTCGATGATATTATGTCCGCCGCGAGGGACGAGGCTGCCGCCAACGAAGGCCACGTCCGCCAGCGAGTAGAGGGCCGCGAGTTCGCCGATGGTATCAATCAGCAGGACCCCACCGGAAATCGGATCGCCGCTCCACAAGGAACGTCGCCAGAAATGGATCCCAAGTTGTTCGAGCAATTCAGCGACTTGGTTGAATCGTTCGGGATGACGCGGCGCCAGGATCAGCGCGGCGCGAGGGTGGCTGGCGAGGACGTTCACGAAGGCCTGCAGCAGAATTGGTTCTTCACCGTCAACCGTGCTGCCGCAAACAATCACCGGGTGAATGTTAGCTTGCTGGAATGTTGTACGCAGGCTGGCGACGATCGGCGGCGACGCCGGTGCAGGCACATCGAACTTCAGGTTGCCGGTTACCTGGACTCGCTCAACGGGCGCGCCAATCTCGACAAGTCGACGCGCGTCTTCCTCCGTCTGGGTCAGAAAAAGATCGACCTGGCGCAAACTTCCGGTCAGCAAACGCCGGAAGCGCCAGTATCCCGGCCGGGAGCGGTCCGAGATTCGGGCGTTTACCACGGCAATCCTGGCGCCGCTGGCATGGGCAAGCCGCAGGAAGTTTGGCCAGAATTCAGTTTCCGCAATCACGATTAATTCGGGACGTAGTATTCGCAAGTACGGGCGAATCGCAAAGGCGAAGTCGAGCGGGAAGTAGAAAACGTTCTCCCTGCCAAAGCGATTTCGAGCCAACTGTTGACCTGTGTCCGTCGTAGTTGAGATCACAATGCAATGTTTTGGAAATCGATTCTTCAGCTCTGCCACCAAACCGCTGACCGCCAGAACCTCACCGACCGATACCGCGTGAACCCAGATTGAGGGCCGAGCTGCGCGAGCCGCCAGGCGAGGCGGAATCCTCCCCAAACGTTCGCCCAGGCCTGTGCGGTACTTACCGTGCCACAACATTTGCAGCAGCCAATAAGGGAGACTCACCAGCAGCCCCGCCGCCAGCATCGCGCTGTAGATCCAATACATGCAGGAATGGACATTCTACCTGCATCCCCGCCGCCCAAGGCACCACCGTTTAGGAAGTTTGCATCCTATAATCGACAATCATGTCCTGCATACGTGTAAGTTCCGGGTGGCTGCTGGCCGCTGTTTCTGTTTTGTTTCTGTATTCAATCGTTTGCCTGGCGGGAAAGCACTTTGTAATGCCAACAGCGCAGCCGGCGAAGGCCTATCCCGCACACGACGAGCATCCCCTCGAAGCGGTCACGCTTGGAATTGACCCTTACGATATGGCTGACAAGGCAAACATTTTTTCGGTTCACTACAGTGACGTGGGCCTGATGCCAATATTTGTGGTGATCACCAACGACGGCAATCAGCCAGTCGCGCTGGCGGGAATGAAGGCGGAACTGGTCACCGTCGATCGAACAAAAATTCCGCCCGCGACGGATGACGATCTATACCGGCGTCTCTCCCGGCCTACAACCGGGAACGTTTCTCCGAGTCCGTTGCCCTGGCCGAAGAAGGCCAAAGGCAGCGTGAGTAAGGACGCAATGGACGAGATTCAGAACTCCCAGTTTGCCGCGAAGGCAGTTGAACCCCACGGCACCCAATCCGGCTTCATGTTTTTTGACGTCTCCGGGATTTCCACGCCGCTGGCGGGCGCGCACTTTTATTTGACCGGCGTGCGCGACGCCAAGGGAAATGAACTGATGTACTTCGAAGTCCCACTGGAAAAATACCTCAGCGCACCGAGCAAGCCGAACTGAACATCTTGCAGAGGTTTTGGTGAGCGAATGAAGCTCACGGTCTAGAACCCTTTATAATCGCTGCATATGGCCACCACCGCGGAGACCTCTGTAGCCGCTCGCGCCAAGTACGAACCGGTCATCGGGTTGGAGGTACACGTCCAACTCTTGACCGTGAGCAAGATTTTCTGTTCGTGTTCGACGCGTTTTGGCGATCCGCCTAATACCAATGTTTGTCCGGTTTGCCTGGGCCTTCCGGGGGCTCTGCCGGTGCTCAATCGCAAGGCGGTGGATTTCGCGGTGCTGGCGGCGATGGCGCTGGGTTGCAGGATTAACGAGACTTCGATTTTCGCGCGCAAGAACTATTTTTATCCCGATCTGCCAAAGGGTTATCAGATTTCGCAGTACGACAAGCCGCTGGCCGAGTTCGGCAGGATCGAAATCGCAACCGCGGCTGGAGCCAAGAAAATCGGCATCACACAGGTGCACCTCGAAGAAGACGCGGGCAAGAGCCTGCACGAAGGCTTCGATTCCGCCGAGTCTACCGCCATCGACCTGAACCGCAGTGGAGTGCCGCTGATCGAGATCGTCAGCGAACCGGACATCGCCTCTCCCGCCGAGGCCTACGAATATTTGACCCGGCTGAAGGAAATCATCCTGTACACAGGGGTCAGCGATTGCAATATGGAAGAGGGTTCGCTGCGCTGTGATGCCAACGTCAGCGTGCGTCCTCGTGGGCAGAAACAGTTCGGCACGAAGACAGAGATCAAGAACGTAAATTCGTTCCGGTTCATCCGTGAGGCGCTGGAGTACGAAATTGATCGCCAGATCGGGGTCGTTGAATCCGGCGGCACGATCACGCAGGAAACGCGGCTTTACAATTCGGCGGAAGGCAAGACTTATGGCATGCGCTCGAAAGAACAGGCGCACGACTACCGGTATTTCCCCGAGCCCGATCTTCTGCCGCTGGTGGTAGATGACAAATGGCAGGCGGAAATTCGCGGAACTCTCCCCGAGTTGCCCGAAGCCCGGCGCAAGCGCATGGTCACCGACTACGGCATTACGGACTACGATGCGCAGGTGCTGACGGCAACGAAGTTTCTTGCCGATCAGTTCGAAGCGGCCGCGAAGGCTGCGAACAATCCCAAGCGCGTGGCGAATTTAGTACAGGGTGAACTCATGGGACGCCTGAAAGCCAAGGGACTGGAAATTGAGCAATCGCCTATTTCGATGAAGGGCGTTGCGCTGTCCGCGGATCTGGTGGAAAGTGGCGCAATTTCTGGCAAGATGCTCAAGGATTTGTACGATCTCTGCTTCGAACAAGCGAAGGATTTTGGCGAAGTCTACGAAAAAGAAACGCCACAACAGATTACGGATGTCTCCGCGATCGAAAAAATTGTCGACGAGATCATCGCGGCCAACCCCAAGCAAGTCGAGCAATATCGCGCGGGCAAGAAAACGGTGATGGGCTTTTTTGTGGGCCAGGTGATGAAAGCCTCAAAGGGACAAGCCAATCCGCAGATGGTGAACGAAACACT
>Ga0210407_10003660_pt1 | contig 12374 bp, 15 predicted proteins | sample IncBWC27MmetaG_FD_150860 | JGI IMG/M metagenome (GOLD analysis project Ga0210407, IMG submission 150860) | Forest soil microbial communities from Barre Woods Harvard Forest LTER site, Petersham, Massachusetts, United States - Inc-BW-C-27-M | ecosystem: Environmental > Terrestrial > Soil >... | reverse complement strand
AGTCGATCCGACGAGAGGTAATGGGGGCCTGCGTGAAAGTCTGTGTGTTAATTCCTACGAGGTCATCTTAGAGAATTCCAAGAATAGAGTCTGTCCAGTTAAGCACACATTTGGATTTACTTGCAGGCCAGCCAGATTGCGCAAACCCGGCATCGGGGGATGGTGATTGGCTCTTTTGAGGTGTGGAACCAAAATCGGGGCTAGTTCCCTGGGCTGGCAGCGATGATGGGAGTTGGGCTGACTAGCTTCAACTGGTCAAGGGACGTCAATACGCTCTGCCAGCGAGCAGAGTCCTTTTTGGTTTCAAGAGGAAGAGAGAGGTCGGAATAAAAGTGAAGAATATTGTCGCGCAGGTCGGGTGTCGTAAGATCGAACTTACGGTCCGTCAGCTGGCCTAACAGCTTCGCATAGGTGTCGTCTGTCAAGGAGTACTCGGCTGCCTTGGTTTCTTTGCCAGTGTCAAAATCATAGTTCGCAAGTTCCAGCGAGCCGGCACGAACTTGATCGAGAAGGATGCGGTATTGGTCGACGGTCATATTGATGCTCTTAAAATACATGTCCTCTGTCTGCGGGGTCGGGTTGTTGAATGCCAGCGCCTTGAACGGGCCGATTTTCGGCATGTATCGCAAAAGAATTGCGAACAGGCGAGTCTTGAATCCATCCTTCTTATAGTCTTTCCCCCACTCTTTTTCGTAGTCGGAGCGTGATAGCCGATAGAGGAACTTCCTTTTCGCGAAATCGGGCGTCTCCTTCATCATGTCCTTCTTGTGGGTGCGCAGCGCGATTTTGGTCATCTCCGGAATCATCCGGCCGACAGCAAAGCGGTAGGAACCGACGGCGAGATCCTCGTGGGTCAGCACGTCTTTCAACTCGACTCCATAAACGATTGGGAAAGTCCGCTCCAGGAGAGGCTTGGACACCTGGAATCCGATGAAGTCGTGATACTGCTGCGACGCATAGCGATTTTTCGCTACTTGTACCATGTCGAATCCGAACTCCGTTTTCAGATGAGCGGTGTGGTCCTGCGCGTACCGGACGGAATTGCCGTACTTCGCGCGCAGCTTGGGGTATTGGATGGAAACAGCTTGGTTGACCGCAGGATGGCCGGCGATATCCGAAGCATAGTGCGCAAGCGCGCCCAAGGCAAAGGCGTACTCGTTTGCATCCTGACTTTGTAACAGCAGCTCTCGGACGAAGTCACCGCTGCGAACGTAGTGCACCAAATTGCTGAATTCCACGCTGCCAAAGGGGTAGTACCCGAGATCCTGGATGACGGCACCGCCATAGGCGTAACTGTGCGCCTCTTTGAGCTGATCTTCGGTGAGTGCTGGAAATCGCTTAAGAAGCAGCGGGCGGAGCTCATCGGTCCACACGAGGTCTACGATCTCCTCGTGAGTGAGCACGGAGTATCCCCACGAGCCGCCGGCGCATAGCAGCAAGACGAGAAAGACCGCTACCATGCGAGTAATTGACGGGCCGCGGGTACTGGGAACAAAAATGTGACCAAGTCCTGCACTAATTTGGTTTTCTGAGCTCATGGACAATTTTCTGCGCTTCTTTCATTCGCTCTTTGTAAAACGAGGGGCTAAGCCGAACTCTTTTCTCCCCCGCGCGAAGATGTTCCTTGATGCCTTTCTTCGACAGAAATAGAGATAATGCCAAGTACGTCTTGATCTCTTTCTGGAGAAACTTGACTGCACGTCTCTTAGATTCATCCATGACTCACCTCTCGCCTGCTAAATTCGTCCGAGAAGAACGAGAACGATAATGATAAAGAGGGCGAGACCCACGCCTCCCGTCGGGACGTAGCCCCAATTGCGGCTGTGGGACCAACGCGGCAAAGCACCCACGAGCGCCAGGATCAAAAAGACGACCAAAATAGTTCCAAGCATTCTTTGCTCCTTCCCAAGTGAAACTTCCCAACAATATTCAAGTTCTCCGCCTCGGCGACATTTGTAGTCCTAGCAGCTTCCGCGCCGGGCCGGGGTTATATTCGATCAACGCGCAAGCTCGGACGTCAGATCACGACGCTGATTGCGAAGCGAGCGCCGGGATAGTAGGGGTCGTACATGTAATATCCACCATCCACGTAGTCAATGTAGACATCGTCCGTGTAGTACCAGCCTACCGGCCATGGTTCAACGAACCCGAACCAATAGCCGCCATAGTGGAAGCGAGAATATCCGCCGACCAATTCTGGTTCGCCGACGCGGAAGTGGTGTTCACGGCCAAAATTGGAATGGAAACGCTCGTCTGGAATTCGACCGCTGCCCCTGGCGCTGAGCCGGAGTTCCGGCTGCGAGCGTTGTCTGTCCTGTTCCTGCTGTGTGCGCCGGGGAGGTCGAGAAAATCTAGCCTGCTGCTGGCGCTGTTGTTGTTGTCCCCTGGCTTGCTGCTGTTGACGCTGTTGCCTCGGGGCCCGAGCTTGCTGCCGCTGACGCTGTTGCCTTGAAGCCTGAGCTTGCTGCTGCTGACGCTGTTGTCTCGGGGCCTGAGCTTGCTGCTGGCGGTGCTGTCTCGGCGCCTGAGCTTGCTGTTGCTGACGCTGCTGTCTCGGAGCCTGAGCTTGCTGCTGCTGACGCTGCTGTCTCGGAGCCTGGGCTTGCTGCTGCTGACGCTCCGGCCTCGCCTGTTGCTGCTGTTGCGCGGGCCTGGCCTTTTGTTGTTCTTGCTGTGGTTTATCCTGCCGCGCGTAAATAGGCGTGACGATTCCAAGAAGCACAAGAAGCGCGGTTGCATTAATGATTTTGATTGGTTTCACAATATTTTCTCCGATAAAGCGTACTGATGCGCTCGTCACTCGTCGTCCATGGTGCGCCTATAGTTCCCGATCTTTGGTTCCTAACCGTGGTTTGCATTGCTTCCCGTTAGCGTTCCTCCGGATGCGCCTAAGTTCCGACGCGGATACGCGAGAGGGAGTGGAACAATCCAAACACGTCGAGGAGCCACAACACTACGCCAATGACAACAACGGCGTTCAAGATCGACTTGATACTGCCCGCCATGGGGATGAACCGATTCACCAGCCACAGTAGGACGCCAACGACGATCAGGGTAAGTAGAATCTGAATGAGAGGCATTCTTTTATACCTTTCTGTCTTTGCTGCAAGACACTTCAACACTGGCCCCACGAATTGCCTTATGCCCTGCCTGGCGCGGAAGCGGGTTGAATCGCTTCCTTTCAACGAAGGGCTGGACTATCGATCCAGACGGGCCGTGCGATGAACGTGTTGTTCGATGTCCTCAGCGCTCGTGCGGGCCGCGGAGATTAAGCTGAAGAAGGGGGACTGACCAACACAACAGTCCTTTTAATACAGGGCAATCCTAGCCGCCATCCAGACCTATGTCTGTTCTCTTGTATACAGTTTTGTAGAGTGTTGGCGCGGCAATAGTAAGTTCTGAGGTTGGGAAATACGCGAAGAGAATTTCTGTGATCCGGGGTGCCCGAAGCCACAGCTATTCCAGGGCTAACTGGAGGAAACGACAGACAGTCCCGCTACTCGGTTACGTTCCACACGTACAAGAAATTAGCGTCGCTGGCAGTCGCAACTTTACGAGCGGCTTTCCGAGTTGCACGATTCAGTGCGGAACGAACTTTTTCTTTTGACTCCGCCAGATCGGTCAACGGGACCTTGAGTGCGGCCCCTGCTTTCAGACGGTCGAGGTCCTTGAGGATTGTGGTGACAATCAGTTTGTGTTTTCCGTTACGGCCTTGCGGCACATCCAATTGCACCATGGTCTTGAAGTGCGTCGGCCCGATTCTCACTTGAGCGCTCCCCATAATAGTCACTCCTGCGTGATGACACGCTAAACAAACGTATCGCTATCGTATCTCATCGTAGCGAGTCCTGCAAGTGAAAAATGCGGGGCGAGGGGGGGAGTCTGCTCGGCGCGTTACGAACCTCCGAATTGGGTAAGCGACCAGCATAACGCCGACTAACGCCATGAGTTTGGGCTTCTAAAGATTTAACCCGTACAGCTTCAGTCCTGCTAGCGTCTAGGTGATGTGAAGGAGTTCCAGTGCCTGAACCGAGAACACATTTCGAACAGATTCCGCTGGAGATAGTCAGAAAGATTGTTGAAGAGCAAATGCAGCGCGAAATAGCGGCCGAACGGACGCAGGCAACCAAGGAGAAGACGTTGGAAGAAGACCTTTGGGGGCCGAAAGAACAATCCATAGCCATGTCCGGCAAAATTCCTCGTGTGGAGGCATAGAAACGATCGTGAATACGAGCAACAAAAAGTCCAAGAATATTTCCGAGGCCAAAGGGGAGTTTAACGCCCAGGCTTTTCTCGATTCAGCCGGCGTAGCGAGAAAAGTTAAGGAGTTTAAGAAAGCCGAAGTTGTCTACTCTCAGGGTGATGCCTCGAAGAGCGTGATGTATTTACAAGAAGGGGGCGTGAAGCTCTCCGTCGTTAGTGAATCCGGCAAAGAGGCGGTCGTCGCCATCCTGGGACCCGGTGACTTCTTCGGTGAGGGTTGCCTGGCAGGTCAGTCCATTCGCATGGGGACGGCTACCGCGATTACTCCCACCATCGTACTCGTTATCGAGAAGAGTGAAATGTTCAAAGTGCTTCACGAACAGCATGCCCTATCGGACCTGTTCATCACCTTCATGCTGGCGCGGAACATTCGGATCGAGGAGGACTTGGTCGATCAGCTGTTCAACTCGAGCGAGAAGCGGCTAGCGCGCACTCTTCTCCTGCTTGCGCGTTACGGCAAGGACGACCAGCCCCACGGAGTGCTCCCGAAAGTATCGCAAGAAATGCTGGCTGAGATGGTCGGAACAACGCGCTCGCGGGTCAACTTTTTCATGAACAAATTTAGAAAGCTCGGTTTCATCAAGTACAACGGCGGCCTGCAGATCAACACTTCTCTTTTGAGCGTCGTGCTGCACGAGTGATTTATCGCCATATCAGCCTAAAGGGCCGGCTGCACCTTGGCGAGTTTCTGCTGAGGCAGGAATTTGTGCGGTTGAGAACTAGTTCATGCGTACTGGCCACTCGAGCACTCGCCCCCAGGCCGGCCTGCTGCCTTGCACGCCGCAATTGCCTCGCTCGATGGAATCATTGTGGCGTTTGATCGCGATTCCCGCCAGGCACTTGGCCCGCTCAATCAATTGAAATTCGCCGGCAGAGGGACTCCGCGGAACGGTACTGTACATCTCGAGAGACCCAAGCAGTTCGTCATTCTCAGCAAAAATGTATTCGCAAGAGAAGGTGTGCAAGCCAAAATGCGCCGCATTCATGGCATTTGTGGCAAGTTCACTTACATCGTCGCTTGGCAGAGAGACGAGCGAAACCACGTTGCCAATCTGACGATCCAATGCGCTGCAGACTCCATTTAGTATTTCTGCGAGGGGTGCGCGGGCCGAGATCGATTGAAGAAGGGATTCTTCCGCCCTCAGTAAGTACTGGATTTTGTCGTCAAGATTCCGCTGTGGGGGCGCTCCCGTCATACCACCATCCCTCGACCTATGCATTTGGACTCCCCTCGCGCGTTGCGACTTACTGGCTAGTGGCCAGTCCTGGGTGGCCGGAGGCGCGAAACAGGTCGCGCCTCCGAGTACCCGTCGGTTTCAGTTTAGAGATCGCGATGTTCTTGATCCTTGTCTTTGTCTTTATCCTTGTCGCGGCCCTTACCGTGATCCCGGTCTTTATCTTTATCTTTATCTTTATCCTTGTCCTTATCGTGGTCCTTATCATTCGCCTCGCATCCTGCTCCACCCTGAGCCGCGAGGGCGCAGGTCCCGTGCACGTTCGGGCGAGTCATGGTCACAGCACCATTCGCCAAGACACGTCCGATTAAGGTTCCGTCGGTACTAGTGAAGCTCCCGGTCGGTCCGCCTGCGAGAATGTTTCCCTGAAACGTCGAAGTGGTAAGTGTGCTATCGGTGCCGACAAGCCAATACACGTTACAAGGCTGGGCGCCGTTGGCCATGACCACCTGGAATCCAGTGCCGGTGAGGCTTGCGTCGATTTTAAAAACCCAGACCGCATTGGCATTGCCAGCGGCGTCGAGTGTCAAGGTGATGGTGGTGAACGTTAGCCCAGCAGCCCCGGTGTTGCAGTACACACCCGGCCCAAGCGTGAATGACACGGGCGGGGCAGCGGCCAGGGAACCGGTGCAACCACTGTTCGTGACAAGCGCATTCTGATACGCGGTGTTGAGGGCAGTCAGTGCGTTAATAGCCGCCGAGTCGGACTGGTGAACGGTTCCCACAACAATGCAGCCGGTGGTATTTGTGAAAACTCCGGGGGAGACGCCTACATCTCCGCTGATGATCCCGTTCGGTGAAGCGGTACAGGTTACATTCGAGCTACCCAGGACTGCGAAGGTTGCCGCCGAGCCCAGCGTCGGCGCCGTCGCCTGCGCCCAGGCCAGACTTCCCGTACTCAACATGCAAATAAGCATCAAAACTTTTTTCATCGCGAAGCTCCTTGGCTGGATCTCGCTTCATCGTCGTCGACAGTGCGGGACAAATGTTGTCGAGGCGATTCGAGCTTCCAAACTCCCGCGGATGTTAACAGTCAGTACAAACCGGCATCTGTTCACTTTTGCACAGTACGAAACAGACAGCTCGTACGTGGCCTACCAGTACTTTCAATTCGGGAATTTATTTGCAAGCTTCCAATCCGCCGGCCCCGGTAGATTCGGCAACTTATGACGGTCGCGTACGCTATGATATGAAATGATGAGTTTCCCAAAACGGGTCAAGACGTCTTCATAACCTATTGTCTGGACCCCGACTTTGTTTATGGCTGATTTCGGCCCGGGCGGCTTTTGACTGCTTGTCTTTCATCGCGTACAGGGCCCAATCCGCAGCGTACAGCAGGGTTCCGATGGTATCGGCGTCCTTCGGATAGCTGGCAACTCCCACGCTGACCGAAAGCACAGGTTCCTCGTCATCTTTAGCAAGAAGATCGCAGATTCGTCTTGCAACCAATGTGGCGGCGGCTGCGCCCGTTTCCGGAAGGACCAGGGCAAACTCGTCTCCGCCTTGGCGGGCTGAGGTGTCCACGGACCGACAGCAGTCAGACAGTATCTGCGCCAGCCTGCACAGCGCCCGGTTTCCCGCTAAATGCCCAAATCGGTCGTTGATTTCTTTCAATCCGTCGAGATCGAGCAATAGAAGCGAGAATTCCCGTTCGGTGCGCTTAGATCGGCAGATTTCCGCCTGCAACACCTCGAAAAGCCGGCGGTGGTTGGCCAAGCCAGTCAGGGGATCACTCAATGCCTGGCGGCGCAGATGATCCTCGAGCGTCCGTTGTTCCGTGACGTCAACGGCAATAATTTCATAACCGACAAAAACTCCACCCTCGTCAAACACGCCGCGGCCGCTGAGCCTAGCTTTCAGAGTAGTGCCGTTTTTCCGCTTCCATTCAATTTCAACCGGCTCGATTCTGGCTGAGTCGGAAGCGCTCCCAGCCAAATTCATTCCCTGACCGAGGTCGCGGACGATCTCAGCCGAACGATTCGCCGCCAACAGCTCCTGTTTGGTTTCATAGCCGAGCATCGCCACAAGCGCGTGGTTGACGTCGAGAAACTTTCCTTCCCGGTCGCACCGGCATATTCCATAGGCTGGATTCTCCGCCAGCGCGCGATAGAGCGATTGCGAGTGTCGCAAGGCTTTTCCCGCTTCTTCCAGCTCGGTGCGCAGTTTCTTTTCGTTCAAGACTCGGCGAACGGCCATGGGCAATTGCGCGAGATGGTCCCGTTCAACGTAATCGAAAGTACCGTCAGCAGTCAGTTGCGCGATAGATTCGCTTACCATGGCCGTGGTCACGAACAGCATGGGGATCTCTTGCACCGTTTGTTGGAGGAGTTGCAAGGCCTGCGGTCCCTTCCAACTCGGGCTGGGGTACTCGGCGACGACAACATCAAAGGTTTGGGAATGAAGCTGTTGCCTACACTGCGCTAAGGTCAAAACGAAATCGGCGCTGACAATGAATTGAGCTTTTTTGAGCTCTTCCAAGCAGCATTCTATCGCATCTGCATCGCGGTGAACGAAGAGGACGCGAAGAGAGCGGCGTCTATGGGAAGGCGAGCTCTCCTTGCGGGGGCTGACCGGGTCAGATTGGATTTTGTTTTGTGCCACGTTTGGCATAGTAGTTATCGTCGGGACGATCGAACCGGTCCTATAGATACGGTACCGGGTGGCTGGGAGGTCGACCCCTTCGTTTTCACCGTATGACGGCAGGAAAACGGATTCTGTACAATTTTGAACAGTCTCCCTGCCAGGTAAATCGATGGAGTACCGCTCTCGAGCGAACGCCACTGAAATACGCGAGCAAAGTTTGCTGCAAGATTATTCAATTGTGAAAACTCGCGTCGCGGCCTTGCAACGTTCGTCACACAAACTAGGTGGGTACGGCGAATTACTTCATCAGGAATTTGCCAGGACTCAAGAAGTTTTTCCTCGGCTTCGCTGGAATCCGCGGCGACAAGACAGCAGGTATCAAGCAGCTGGGAGCAACTGTTCGCTTTTGCACAGTCCGCCGTCCGCGCGTTTGTTAGGTTAGAAACTCGCGCCGAGTATCGCCAGAGGCGACGCATGCTGAATCCTCGAGACTGGTTGGAGGTTAGCTTGAGGATATGGACACAGTGCCGCGACGGCTACTATGGGTATTCCAGATGGGGGAGCCGCGGGGACCTAGGGATAGTCGGGACGCTTGCGCTTATCGCGGAGATCTTTAACCTGGTCGATGCGTTGCGTTGACCTTGTCAGGAGCGATCTGAACTCGAGCGAAAGGAGACCCCTTTTGCGTTTGTAGTTATAATCAGGACGGAGCGGAAGGGGACATTGCGAGCCAAGGTGCATACTTTCTGGAGGGCAGGTCTTGCAACCGTTTGCGTTCTCGTCCTTAGTTTATCGTGGCCGGCGCGCTGCGCGGCCTACTCCGTGCTTTCTCATGAAGCCATCATCGACTCGGCTTGGGATATCAACATCAAGCCCATCCTGCTCCAGCGCTTTCCACAAGCCACGCCGGACGAACTGCGGCAGGCACACGGGTACGCATACGGGGGCGCCATTATTCAGGACTTGGGCTATTACCCGCATGGCAGCATCCTCTTCAGCGACCTCACGCACTATGTAAGAAGCGGTGATTTTGTTCTTGCGCTCCTCCGCGACGCGCAGGAATCGAAGGATTTGAATAATTATGCTTTTGCGCTGGGCGCACTCGCGCACTACGCCGCGGATATCGCAGGTCATCCCATTGCAACCAACCGCGCCGTGGCCCTCCTCTATCCCAAGCTGAAGAAAAAATTCGGCGACAGCGTAACCTACGAGGATGATCCCCTCGCGCATGTCAAAACGGAATTTGGCTTCGACGTCCTGGAAGTAGCGCAACAGCGCTACGCTTCAGACAGCTATCACGATTTTATCGGCTTTCAGGTGGCTGCCCCTTTGCTGGAACGGGCCTTTCAGGAAACCTATGGCCTGCCATTGAAGGCGGTCCTATCCGATGAAGACAAGGTCCTTAATTCCTACCGCCGCGCCGTCAGCAAACAGATCCCACAAGCCACGCGCATTGCCTGGACACTGAAGAAAGACGAAATTCAGAAAGATGTGCCCGGGATCACCAAGAGGAAATTTCTTTACAATATCTCGCGGGCCAGCTATGAGAAGCAGTGGGGCAAAAATTATCAACAACCGACTTTTTGGGAGAAGTTTCTGGCGTTCCTCTACAGACTGCTACCCAAAATCGGGCCCCTCAGAGTGCTACAATTCCGCACGCCCACCCCGCAAACGGAAAAATTGTTTGAGCAAAGCTTCAATGCCACACTGGATCGTTACCGAGCTCTTTTGTCCGACGAGGCAGCGGGTCATCTTGAATTGATCAACACGAATTTTGATACCGGCGTAATGACCGGGCCAGGGAAATATCGCATGAATGACGATGCCCACGCCAAGCTTCTCGGCAAATTGGCCGACGAAAAATTTGCCGGAGCCTCGCCCGAGATGCGCGCGGAGTTGCTCCACTTCTTTTCCGAGCCTGACGCGCCATACGCTACAAAGCGCGACGCCAAGGCGTGGGCCAATGTCCAGGTGCAGCTCGAGCAGTTGAAGGCTGCACCCCCGCCGGAGGTTTTGCCATCGGTCCAACCGGCGAAGCTACCCTCCCCAGATAGGCCCTAGACCGAATCACGGGGACATTGACGGGAAATCTGCGGTGCCTAAATTGAGGCTGAATTTCTCGTATGAGTTGTGTTCGAGAGTCAGATGAAAGCGATGTCTCTAGGAATAGTCGAACCGAGACTCTATCCGCTTCCTTAACGAGGTTTTTGTGCAGCGTCTACGTCTTTGTCGCCCTTCCCTTTGGAAAATACTGGGCTGTCGATCGTTCCTGTTATACGAAATGGAAATTGCAACTTACCGTTCACTAATGCTGCTCCGGACAGCCGGGCCATGGTATTGGTGAAGAAGCTTTCCTTAGTTGTAATCTCCGCCAGCCCGCGATAGTTCAACTCATCAGTGCCTGACACGCTGACGTCGCCCGAACCATCTACATCGACTCCATAGCCATCAATGTCTATGACCCTGCTCGAAATCCGCTGGTTGGCCAGCTCCAGATCGGTGGTTATCGCGTTAAATGCGGAAGGATCATTTTTGGCTGGGCCGAGATCGTTGAAGTGCGCGAGCTTCATTAGATTCGCATTGAGCCTGAGACTCGGCACCTGGCCGTTGCGCACGGTCACGTGTCCAGCCCCGTGGACTCCCGCCAGCGGGCGGAGAGTATGTGCGATTTCTCCTGCCAAGTTCACGTTACCTTCCATCTTCCCGGTCATCTTTCCGCCGCCGTTTGTGAAGGCTGCCAGAAGCTGGGCCACATTAATTCCATTCAATCGCACATTGGTTCTAAAATTTATCTTTTTCCCCGACAAGTCAAAGGTAAGGTCACCCGCGGCCCTACCGTCATAGAATTCCGCTTTGACGTCCGTGAAAAACACATGCCTCGCCTCTAGCCGCATTTTGGATTCGAGATTTCTTGCCTCGACCGAGCCGAAGCGCACAAGACCCGTCTTTAGACTCCCCTGCCCGTCCATCGAGGAAGAAGAAGGATTGATAATTCCGATCAGGTTCACCTGCTCGAGTTCGCCTGAAATGTCATGGGCTTCAAAAAAGATAGGGCCCTGGGCGTCGGAGGGCAGAAGGTTCGACGCTACCAGTTGCCCCCGCCTAATTTCCACCTTCGAAATCACTCCGAGAGGAAAGGTCTTCTGTGAAATGTCTGCTTTTGGATTCTCAAAGTTCCAAGGACCATCCGGATCCGAAGTCATATTCAAGATGGGGGCCTCAACTACCAGCGATTTGATGGCGACGTGACGGCGCAGGAGAGCTCCAACATTGAATTCAGCATCGACGCGTGCCGCTTTGAAGATGTAACCCGAAGGAAATAACGGGGGATTCTTCAAGCCGAAATCATCAATCTCAATGGACAAGGGGAAAAAGGTGAGTCTCAACCGCCCGATCTCCACCTGCTTTCCAGTTTTCTCCTCAAGATAGGAGATCACCCTGGGCCTGTAACGATCTATCTTAATAAGTGCCGGCCCAATGAAAACAATCGCAAGAAAGAATAATGCGACGATACCAAGGACTCTAAGAGCGGTTTTTCGGCGAACGGCCATAGCGCCTCCTGCATTGAGTTATTCTTGCAGCGGCGAGGGGGCTGAGAGGTAGAGCTGCCTTCGCTTCGCAGCAAATTAATAGCGTCGGCCTAGAGGCGCCAGCGTTATCTGCTTACACTGTACGAACCGTCCGCCCAAGGATGGTAGTCCGAGTAAGACAGGACCCTATCAATGTCGAGGCTCTTCAGGAAAAGGACTCTGGCACTTGCTCTTACCTCAAGGCGCTTTGGCACCCACACGCCGTCACCGACACACTTTTGCTCCAAGATGATATGCGAGCCACGCTGTACTCGGGCCACGAATAGTCCCATCGAGAACGACTGCGTTACCTGGCCGTCGACTTTGATCCACCCGAAGTCCTTCTTGTCGACCCAAAGTTTGCCTTCCACTTTGGACAACATTTTTCCGTACTTTCCGCGCGGACGATAGCCCGCGTGCGGAGTAGCCTGGAATACGTAAGCCGGCCTACCCTCGGCTACCTCTTCACCGACGAGCTGGAAGTTGAATGCCTGGAGCAATTCATCGAGGAAGGACCTGTTTTCCTGGTCCTTGCGGAGCCGTGCGACCCGCTCCTCGGATGTTTCATGCTTGAGTTTTTCGAAGTCTTCGTCTCGCTTCCTGAGTTCCTCAGCCGATGGAAGCTGCCCATTGTGCTCTATGAGCTGCCCGAAACGAACGCCGTTAACAAGGATCATTTTGGTGACGTCAACATTTTTCGATTTCACCTGCCCGAGTGAGTCCA
>Ga0210407_10003658_pt1 | contig 12379 bp, 15 predicted proteins | sample IncBWC27MmetaG_FD_150860 | JGI IMG/M metagenome (GOLD analysis project Ga0210407, IMG submission 150860) | Forest soil microbial communities from Barre Woods Harvard Forest LTER site, Petersham, Massachusetts, United States - Inc-BW-C-27-M | ecosystem: Environmental > Terrestrial > Soil >... | reverse complement strand
ATTCACTCACGGTGGGCAGTTCGCCGAACAAAAGCAGGTACGCAACTTCGAGATACGTACAGTGCTCGGCCAGTACGTCGATGGGATAACCGCGATAGCGCAGGATTCCTTTATCGCCGTCAATGTAAGTGATGGCGCTCCGGCAGGAAGCGGTATTCATGAAGGCGGGATCATAGGTCATCAAGCCGAAATCGTCAGGGCCGGTTTTGATCTGGCGCAGATCCATGGCGCGAATGGTTCCGTTTTCGACCGGAACGGTGTAGTTTTTCCCGGTACGGTTGTCGGTGATCGTCAGAGTGTCTTGCGGCATCCGAGCCCTCCTGCATTCTGTCGCGACTCAAAGTAATGCTACCAGCACCGGGCGCTGATTGCGTAAAGCGCGCCGCGATAAAATCAAGTTGCGCGCAGTAACATTTTCCGATTATTGGCAAGTACGGCGGCCAGCGTGTAGGGTGTGGAGGGCAAATCGAAATCATGACCTGGATTCGTACCATTCCGTTCTCGGAAGCTGACGAAGAACTGCGGCAGGCGATGGAGGGGCAGAAGTCGCTCTATCCGCAAGAGTATGCCGTTCCGATCCATCCTGCCGAAGGCGGCGGCTCCTTGATTGTCGCCTCGCACTCTTTGATTCCGCAGGCGCTGCACCATGCGTTCTCGACCTATGGCGCGCTGCTGTCTCCCGACCTGCCTCTTCAGAGGCGTCATCACGAGATGATCGCGACCATGGTTTCAGTGACCAACCGGTGCGTGTATTGAATCGAGTCCCACGCAGAGTTTCTGCGTCGCGTCACTTTGGACAAGGAACTGGTCGAAGCGCTGGAACGCGATTACACCACCGCGCCTATCACGCCGCAGGAGCGCGTGATGATCGATTACGTCGTGAAACTCACCAAAGACGCGACCAAAGTCTGGAAAGACGATCACGAAAAATTACGGGCCGCAGGCTTCGACGATCAGGCCATCCTGCAGATCACCCTGATTGCGTCCTGGTTCAACTACATTAATCGCGTAGCCGATGCGCTGGGCGTGGGGCGGGAACCGTAGAGTTTGTTAGACCCCTCACGAATTGTCATCCCGAGCGAAGCGAGGGATCCGCAGTTTGTCAGCTTAGAGCCCGCCGCGCCCCGTCACTCGTTGGCGACCCGCCGATGCGGTCTCACTGCCAGGCAGCGGGCAAAGATCGCGGCAACCTGCGGAATCTCCTCTTCAGTCAGCCGAATCGCGCTGCCCAGTTTCTTCAATGCCGCATTCAGAGGGGCGGGCTGTGTTCCCGTCAGTTCCACGACCTGCTGCCACTCCCGGGCAACTGGAATGCGCTCGTCGGTCTCGGCGTCTTCGCAAAACTGATCGGCCGCCTCCGGAGGAGTTCCGTACTCGTCGGCGACGTCCTCGTGAAAGTAGCCCCGCAGGAAGGTATGCAGCGCGGGAAAGTTGGCGGCAGTGATTTCCAGTTTCGAGTTCATGAGCGGCACTCCGGATAAGACGTCAAGACATAGTACTCGTTGGGCCCGGCGTACTTCAGCACGACCAGCGCGTGCTTGCACGGATGCGACTGGTTCTCGCCACGATTCATGGTGCGGCCAATTGGATCCTCGCTATCGTAGTCCAGAACCAGATTGGGATGCCCGCCCGAACTGTAGAGCCAGCGCTGGATTCGTCCCTGCGCTTGTGCAATCGCCGCGCCCACTGCGTGCTCAGCGGCGGCGCGGTCCGTGTAAGTCGACGCGCCGGTGATGTGGCGTTCCTGCTCCAATCGCTCGCGCAGTTGCTCATCGGTCTGTCCAACATGCTTGCGCAGAATGTGGCCGCCCGCAGCCTCGTCGTGGCTGAGGTCGCGCGTGGGGCCGATCACTCCTCCGGCGCCGGTGCGGGTCTCCGCGCCCGGCGCCATCGACATCAGCTCGCCTTTCGTCAAAGGAGCTGGTTGACACGAGATTAGGCCACACAGTCCCGCCGCAAAACCGACGCCCTCGATAACGGCGCGCATTCTAAAGAATCGAGTCATTAAGCCCCACGTCGCGACGCGGTGCGCCGGTCGTTTTCCGGTCACTCCGGTACAGTTTCTATTCTGCAACACTTCAGACCTGTAAAGTCGTGGGAATTGTGCTACTAAACAGGGTGTGCGGGCAAGTCTACTGGATTCGCTGGACGATTTCGAGCGTTGGGGTGCGGCCTGCGCCTACGTGTTTCCGCGCGGCTATCGGCGTGAGCGTTGGAGCTACCAGCGCGTCGCCGCAGTGGCGTATCAGTTTGCCCGCGAGCTCGAAGCACGTGGTATCGCCAAGGGCGATGCGGTGCTGTTGTGGAGTCCGAACTGTGCCGAGTGGGTGGCGGCGTTTCTCGGATGCGCGCTTTGCGGAGTAATTGCCGTTCCCATCGACGATGCCGCCAGTCCCGATTTTGCGCGCCGGATCAGCGCACAGGTGCGCACCAGACTGGTGTTGTGTCCGCGCGAGCGGGCCTCGATTCTTGACGGGCTTGCGGAGAAGATCGCAACTATCGATCCGGCCGATCTGGCAGCCGTAGTCGCTGAACGCCAAGCCGAGCGCTTTCGCCCTGCTCAGATTCAGCCTTCCGATCCACTCGAAATTGTTTTCACATCCGGCACCACGGCCGAGCCCAAGGGAGTCGTGCTCACCCATGCCAACGTGGTCGGCAACCTCGTCCCGATCGAAACCGAAATCAGAAAATACCTGAAGTACGAACGGCTGGTGCATCCGATTCGCTTTCTGAACCTGCTGCCGTTGAGCCACGTCTTCGGCCAATTCCTGGGAATTTTTCTTCCACCGCTGCTGGGCGCAACCGTCGTGTTCGAAAATACATTCAATCCAACCAAAGTCATGGCGACGATCCGCCGGGAACGGGTCTCGGTGCTGGTGGCCGTTCCACGCATGATCGAGTCGCTGAAGCAGAAGATCGAACGCGACCTCGACGGAGGCTTTGGTAGCGGGGGCAGCAAGGATTTTGCTGCCCGCTACGCCACCGCCAAAAGCCAGCACTTTCTGCGGCGCTGGTGGACCTTCCGCGACCTCCGCCGCCAGTTCGGATGGAAGTTCTGGGCCATGATCAGCGGCGGCGCTGCTCTTGATCGCGAGACCGAAGAATTCTGGCATCGTCTGGGATACGCCGTGGTCCAGGGCTACGGATTGACCGAAACCACTTCGCTGATCAGCCTGAACCATCCCTTCCATACCAGCCGCGGCTCTATTGGCAAGGTCCTGCCGGGACGCGAGATCAAGCTGGCGGATGACGGAGAAATTCTCGTGCGCGGAAGCGGTGTCGCCAGCGGCTACTGGAACGGCCGCGAACTGCAGCCGGTCGCGCGTTCGGAGGATGAAGGCTGGTATCGCACCGGCGACCTGGGAGCGCTCGATGAGCAAGGCAATCTTTTTTTTAAGGGCCGCAAAAAAGAAGTGATCGTTACGCCAGCGGGCATGAACATTTATCCCGAGGACCTGGAAGCGGCGTTACGAGGTCAAAAAGAGGTTCGGGATTGCGTGGTCGTCGGGCTGGAGCGCAGCGGAAATGCCGAGCCCTGTGCCGTGCTGATTCTGCGCGACAGCAACTCCGATGCTCACGCCGCCGACGCGAGGACAATCATGCAGCGTGCCAACGAAACGCTGGCAGAATATCAGCGCATGCGCACCTGGTTCGTCTGGCCCGGGGAAGATTTCCCCCGCAGTTCGACCCAAAAGCCGCGCCGTAACGTGATTCGCGATGCGGTTGAAGCGGGCCTCCGCGGACAATCGCCCGCGAACGGAGCCAGCCCGCTATCCGAACTGGTGGCGCGAATCACTGGCCGCAGCATTCAGAACATGCAGAACCTAGCGCCGGACGCAAACCTCGAAAGCGGCTTGGGGCTGAGCTCCCTCGAACGAGTCGAACTGCTCAGCGCGCTCGAAGACCGCTACCAGGTCGACCTCAGTGAAACGGAGTTCGCGAACGCAGCGACCGTCGGCGATCTGGAAAAACTGCTCCAGAGCGAACGAGGTACTCGCAGCAAGCTCCATGATTCCGGCTTTCACTATCCCCGCTGGGCCCTTCGCTGGCCGACCACATGGCTGCGCCTGGCGACGCATTATCTACTTGCGCGCCCGGCGGTGTTTCTTCTGGGATGGCCGCGCGTGACCGGACGCGAGAACCTACGCGGTGTTCCCGGGCCGCTGCTCGTCATCTCGAACCATGTTGCCGATGTCGATGTCGGCTTCATCCAGACGGCGCTTCCCGCGCGTATCCGGCACAAACTGGCAACCGCAACCGCGGGCGAAGCGCTCGAAAAGTTGCGCTCGCCCGATCCGGAGCGCGCCTGGCTCAAACGTATTTACAACCGCGTGCAGTGGACGCTCGGTGTCGCCCTGCTGAACCTGTTCCCGCTGCCGCGAGAGTCCGGTTTCCGCAAGAGCTTTGCCTACGCCGGAGAGGCCGTCGATCGCGGCTACAGTGTGTTGGTGTTTCCGGAGGGTAAGCACACTGAAGACGGCAAACTGCGCCCGTTCCGCACCGGAGTCGGCCTGCTCGCCAACAATCTGCGCATCCCCATCCTTCCGATGCGGATTGATGGTTTGTTTGAAATCAAGAACGCCGGGAAGAAGTTTGCAGCGCCAGGAAAAGTTCAGGTGCGCATCGGCAAGCCAATGCAGTTCGCGCCAGAATGCGATCCCGAGGAAATCGCGCGGGCACTGCAAAAGGCGGTTGAGGACCTCTAATGCCGGGCGGGGACGCCCGGCTCTCCATCCCGCAAAAACAAAAGGCCGGGCGATTGAGCCCGGCGCTTCGTATTGAAAAACTATCAATCGCTAAGTTGAGCTAGATCAGTTTCCCATTAACCTCGTTCAATTTCTGCAACTTCAATTATGGCGCAAACCCTTACATCACCCACGCGAGCCCTTCCAGTTCACGCTCCAGCACTGGCAGAGAGCAGCCCGCCATTTCCACCCGGCCGGCGGCGTCGATTGCGGCCTGCTGCGAAACGCCATAGCCGCGACCCATTAAAAAAACCTGCAGCAACTCCGCTGCTTCGCGGGAATCCACCATACCGCCCTGGACCAGGTCGTTTCGCAAGGCGCATAATTCCGTTACTGTAAATCTTTCTTTCATGGCCATTCTCACCTTGGACCCCCTCACCGTTGCTCAATTAGATTCATCGGCAACCTGCTTCGTTACATGCAATCGAAATGCCGTAACTTTGGTACATCACCAGGGACCGCTTGGTGGCACCTCCATCTCTTAGAACCCAAGATTTTGCAAAAGGTTGCGCGGATATTGCCCCCAGGCGGGCGGAAGACAAAACAGCGGAATCTGTCGTCAGACTGACACTAAGTGTCGTTTCGGGGGCGGGAAACCGGACTTTGTCGGGGGAGCCGGTTCGGGTGGTCTGACGGCTCCGGTTTCAGGCCGCGTCGATCTTGGCGGCGTCCACCAGCATGATCGGGATGTCGTCCTGAATGGGGTACACACGGCGGCATTCGCCGCATTTCAGACTTGCGCCGTTCGCACTCAGAACCACCGGCTTCTTGCAAACCGGGCAGACCAGCATGTCAAGCAAATCCTGCGAAATCATAGAGACTCTATTGTACAGCGGGCAGAATAGTCCGAAATGCGCCTAGCGTCAGTTCAATAACCAGAGAGGCTCCACCCCCCTGTGATTCCCAGTGATCCCCTGTGCCCTCTGTGGTTAAGAAGGCCGCACTCATTCGAGGCAAACACTCGAGGTTGAGCATCTACAGGATACCAATGCGATAGAATCGCCTTTCAATTCACGCACGCCACAGCGAGGTGGGATGGCAGCCAGGATTCTTGACGGTACCAAAATAGCCGCTGAAATCCGCGCGGAGGTCGCCGACCAGGCGAAAGCTCTGGCATCATTGGGCCTGCGTCCCGGACTCGCCGTGGTTCTGGTCGGGCACAACCCCGCATCCGAGGTCTATGTTCGCGGCAAGGTGAAGAGTTCACAGGAAGTCGGCCTCTACAGCGAACAACACACGCCCTCCGAAAGCGCGACCACCGAAGAACTGCTCGCGCTGATCGCCGACCTGAACCGCCGCGACGAAATTGACGGCATCCTGGTGCAGTTGCCGCTGCCCGCGCACGTCGATGCCAAGAAGATTTTGCAGGCGGTCGATCCCGCGAAAGACGTTGACGGCTTTCATCCAATGAACGTGGGCTACCTTTCCACGCAGCGTCCCGGCCTCGTGCCCTGCACTCCGGCCGGCGTTATGGAGATTCTGAAACGCAGCGCGATTCCGGTCGCCGGCCAGGAGGCCGTGGTCATCGGACGCAGTGACATTGTGGGCAAGCCCGTCGCCATGCTGCTGCTGAATCAGAACGCCACCGTCACCGTCTGCCACTCGAAGACGCGCGATCTACCTGAAGTTTGCCGCCGCGCCGACATCCTGGTGGCGGCGATTGGCCGCGCCGGCATGGTCACTCGCGACTACGTCAAGCCCGGAGCCACCGTGATCGACGTCGGCATCAACAAGATCACCGACCGCGAGGAATTCGACCGCTTCTTTTCGGGGAACAAGAAGCGTGAAGATACGTTTTTGGCGAAAGGCTCGACTCTGGTTGGCGACGTGCACCCCGAGGTAGCTGAAATCGCCGGTGCTATAACTCCCGTCCCCGGCGGTGTCGGCCCGCTGACCATCGCCATGCTGATGGCCAACACGGTAAAGGCCGCGATGCTGCGGCGCGGGATTTCCTTGTAGAGACGGAGCTTGCCCCGTCTCTGGTAAAGGCGGCATCAAAGTATGCAAGACAAAGAAGTCAGAAAGGTCCTGTGCTGGATATTCGCATGCACGTCCCTGCTGTACGTCGTGCTCTTTCTGCGTAACATATACGCAACTAGTCAGAACTACTCTTTCCTGACTCTCGGCAATCTGCTCATCTTCGTGTTGTTCGAGGCTGTGGTGGCCGCCATTACTGGGATGGCTTGATGGGCCATACTAAAGGGAGAGCCCTCGGCGAGAGGCTGGGGAATTGCCGCAAGCCTGATGTATATTCTGATTTTCCTTCGGCCAATCATTTTTCCCTGGGGAACCGGCTGGTTGCACCACCTGGGCGCGTTGGTTATCGGAATAGTTGGACTGGTCAATTTCTTGCGCTACGAAGAACACGATCCCAATCCTCACACAACGTGAGCATCGCGTGCTAAAACTCGGCCTCACCGGCGGCATCGCGAGCGGCAAATCAGTCGTCGGCGAGATATTCGTCAAACTTGGAGCGCACCTGATCCAGGCCGATGCCGTCGCACACTCGCTCATGCAGCCCGGTCGCGCCGTCTACGAGGAAGTCGTCCGCCGCTTCGGCAGCAAAATCCTGAATCCCGACGGAAGCATCAACCGTCCCCGGCTGGCCGAAGCCGCGTTCGGCATCCCCGGCGGTGCGCCCCCGCGCGTCAAGGAGCTCAACGAAATTGTCCATCCCGCCGTGATCGAGCACGAAAATAAATGGATGGAAGAGATCGGCCGGCGCGATCCGAACGCCATCGGCATTGTCGAAGCTGCCCTCATCCTCGAAGCGGGGACTGCCAGCCGTTTCGACCGTTTAATCGTCGTGACCTGCAATCCCGAACAGCGGGTTCAGCGTTTCGCCCGCCGCCTTGGAATTTCCGAGGACGCCGCCCGAGCCGAAGTCGCGCGCCGCATGGCGGCACAGCTCCCCGACGAAGAGAAAATCAAGGCCGCCGACTTTGTGATCGACAACTCCGGATCGCTCGCTGCAACCGAGCAGCAGGTGCACCGCGTTTTCGCCGCGCTCCTCTAGCGTCCCGCCCTATAATTCAGAAAGGTCTGAACCTGAGTTCCTTTTTCTGATACCCCCGCTAGTGAGGTGAGAAACAGAGTGGTCGACTGGGATCGATATCGCGAGATCGATGCGCTGCGAGAGTCAGGGCATCCCGCCGAAGCATTAGTGCAATTCAAAGCCCTTCGCGAGACCGCAATAGACTCAGCAGACGTCAGTTCAATTTTTTTGGGAGAGTGTCTTTCTTATCGCGATCTCGGCCGTTTCGATAAAGCTGCCGAAGCGGCTTCGGAAGCGGTAAGGCTTCTGCCAGAAGCGAGCGCAAGTCGGCCGTACGCGGAATTTTGCCTTCTGTGTACCCGCGAGAGCGAGGGTAAATTCGATTTGGCCGCAGAGGGGTTCAGGACTCTTCTTAAGGCCCACGCAGACCTCCTGCGCACTGACGAATACATTCAGTTCAGGCATGAAGTACAACTTCGGTTGATCGCAAATCTCATAGTTCTCGGTCACTCTGTTGAGCCTTTGTCTATCTTGAATGCTCTCAAAACAGAAGATATTACCCCTGAAGTAAGGGCAGAACTTTCGTTTCGCGAGGCGGTGGCGCATGGTCTCCTCGGACGCCACGATCACGCTCTGGAACTATACCGTGAGGCAATCAGCGGGCCGCTGGAGCGCTCGCTGGCTGCGCGGGCTCATTTCCACATCGGGGAGGTTCTGTACGACCGAGGGGAGTTCTCGCGTGCGCTCGACGAGTTCAAGATTGCCGAAACCATGGCTGATCCGTGCAGCCCGGATAAAGCCCATTTCGCGGGATGGGTCAAGCACTCCCTTCAAGCAGCGAAAGCACCGAGTACCGAATGGTAGCCCGCACTCTTCCTAGTTCGCGTTGCGTCTCGGTATCACCAGCCATTGCAGCACCGAACTCACGATGCTCAGCAAGACGGCGCCAATAAAAGCTGCCACAAAATCGCGCACATGGAATCCAGTCACCAGCCATGCCGCCAGCTCCAACATGAGGGCGTTGATCACGAACCAGAACAGGCCGAGCGTCAGCAGCGTCAGCGGGAAGGTGATGATTTTGAGCACCAAACCAATCGTGGCATTGATCAGGCCGATAGCTGCGGCCGCGATAAGCGCCGCCACCGGACCGCTTACGCTAATGCCCGGCACTACGTGGGCAACGATCCACACCGCCAGCGCACTTAGAACCCAATGCAGTAGAAGACGCACGATGAGCCTCCTTCGGTAGAATCACTGGACACTATACACGTGAAAACGGCTCAAAAGACAAATGCCGCGCGGCTGCTCGACCAGATGGCGATCCACTACGAACTGCGTGAGTACGAGGTGGATCCCAACGATCTTGCCGCGGAAACGGTCGCGGCCAAGATCGGATTGCCGCCGGAGCAGGTTTTCAAGACGCTGGTCGCGCGTGGTGACCGCAATGGAGTCTGCCTGGCTGTGATCCCCGGCGACCAGGAACTGAACCTGAAGGCGCTGGCGGCTGTGGCAGGAGAGCGAAAGATTCACCTCGTCCCGGTCAAAGAACTGCAATCGCTTACCGGCTACATTCGCGGCGGAGTGACCGCGCTCGCGGCCAAGCGCGACTTTCCTGTGTACGTGGACGAGGGTATCAAGCTGTTCGATGTGGTTTCGATTTCGGCGGGCGTGCGGGGATTGCAGATTCTGATCGCGCCCGCTGACTACCTGCGCGCGACCAACGGGACGATTGTCGCGCTCGCAGAACCAAAAAAGAACATCCAATGATAAATGCTCTCAACCCTGTGCTCGCCGCTGTGTTCCTCTGTGTCCCCTGTGGTAAAGAACTCTCGCCGATGACCCACGACCCAAGTTCCCATCCCATCGCTGCCAGTATTAGACTGATTAGGCTTTCAACAGACACCAGAGGTAAGACATGCCCACTGCCACCCGCACCAATCCACTTGCGTTCCTGACCGATCAACTCGAAGAACTCAAGGCCAAGGGCACGCACTTTAAGCTGCGCGTCCTCGATGACGAGCAGGCGCCGGTCTGCACCTTCGACGGCAAGCAGGTCATCAATCTTGCCTCGAACAATTACCTTGGGTTCACGACTCATCCTAAGCTGCGTGAGGCGGCGCTTGAGGCTACGCGTAAGTATGGCGTCGGATCGGGCGCCGTGCGCACCATCGCGGGCACGATGAAAATCCACATGGAACTGGAAGAGAAGATCGCGCGCTTCAAGAACGTCGAGGCCTGCGTGGTTTTCCAGTCGGGATTCACGGCCAACGCGGGAACGGTTTCTTCCTTTTTGGGCAAAGACGACTTCATCATCTCCGACGAACTGAATCACGCTTCGATCATCGATGGCTGCCGTCTTTCACGGGCGAAGATTCTCGTCTTCCGTCACAAAGACGTAGCCCACGCCGAAGAGCAACTCGCAAGTGTGAAGAACCAACCGGGGAAGAAGCTGCTGATCTCCGATGGCGTGTTCTCGATGGACGGCGACATCGGCCCGCTGCCCGGGCTGTGCGAGGCGGCCGAGAAATACGGCGCGATCATGATGGTCGACGACGCGCACGCTTCCGGCGTGCTTGGCCGCCAGGGACGCGGCACGATCGATCATTTCAATATGCACGGGCGCGTCGACATACAGGTCGGAACCTTGTCGAAGGCGATCGGCGCTTTAGGTGGCTACGTCTGCGGCACGCGTGATCTGATCGATTATCTTTATCACCGCGCGCGCCCCTTCCTGTTTTCGACCTCGCATCCGCCCTCAGTCGCGGCGTCCTGCATTGCCGCTTTCGATGTTCTCGAAACCGAGCCTCAGTGGATGGAGCAGCTCTGGGCGAATACTCGGTTCTGGAAAAAAGAGCTCGGCCTGCTCGGCTTCAACATCGGAGGCCAGACCACTCCCGCAAGCGAAACGCCGATCACGCCCATCATCATTGGCGATGGACGCCTCACCATGGACTTTTCCCGCGAGCTGTTCAAAGAAGGAGTGCTCGGAACCGGCATCGCATTTCCCACCGTCCCCGAAGGCAAAGCGCGGGTGCGCACCATCATGACCGCCACACACACGAAAGAAGAACTGCAGCAGGCGCTCGAAGTGCTGCAGCGAGTGGGAAAGAAGATGGGAATACTTGGATGATCGAGTGTGTGGGGGCGGGCGCCTCGCCGGTCCATGCCGAGCACCGCTCAGCGGTTTTTGCCCGCAGTCTACTTATGCTGGCTGACGGAAAGCACATTTCCGTCAGGGTCTTTGAACCACGCAACCTTGTCGCCAGTGGGCGCAGTCCAGATTCCTAGCTCTTTATCCTGGACGAAGGGATACTTCTCAAAGGCGACGCCGCGCTTCTGAAGCCACTTGACTACTTCCTCAATATCAGAAACCTCCCAGCCGAGCACGGTGTACGGTGCGGGAGTGAAATCCTTGGCCTTGGCAATACGGATCATGGTTTCACCGGCTCGCACGACCAGGGCAAACATGTCATCGCTGACGAATTGAAATCCCAGTTTGCCTTCGTAAAAGCTTCTTGCTTTCGCGGAGTCTTTGGTCGGAACGAAGCCAATGATCTTGCTGGAAGCGAGCATTTGCAGCCCTCCGTAAGTTTCTTGCCCGGAACAATAATACTCGCGGGCTCGAGATGCACACGCGCCACTCCTTGTGCTTAACCGTACTATGCGTTATAGTACACATCCGTGATCCCCTTCCGCGTTGATTTTCGGCCTGGAATTCCGCTCTATGAGCAGGTTGTCTATGCCGCGAAGAAGGCCATGATCTCGGGGCAATTGCGGCCCGGAGATCCCTTTCCGTCAGTACGTATGCTCAGCAAAGAACTTAAGATCAATCCCAACACAGCTCACAAGGTTGTCGTGCATCTGGTAGCGGCGGGCCTGCTCGAAACGCGGCCCGGGATAGGCACCGTGGTTGCGGAGTTGCCGGAAGGGCGAAGGATCGAGCGAACGCAATTGCTCGGACATGAAATCGAACAATTGGCCGTGGAGGCGAAAAAGCTCGGTATCCCACTGGAGGAGGTCGTGACCTCCATTTCCGAGCACTGGAGAAAACTCAGTGGCCGGGAAACCAGTGGGCCGGAAGCGGAGCGTGGAGGTCGCGGGAAACGATGAGCGCAATTCGCACGGAAAATCTGATTAAGAAATTTCGCCGGGTGGAAGCCCTGAACGGATTGAACCTCGATGTGCCCGAAGGCGCGGTGTACGCGCTGGTGGGGCCGAACGGCGCCGGAAAGACGACAGCGATCAAGATTCTGATGAATATTTTCGGGCCCACAAGCGGTCGGGCGGAAGTGCTGGGAGTCGAGTCGGCGCGGATTGCGGGGCGAGCCTTTACATCGATCGGATATGTGTCGGAAAACCAGGAGTTGCCGGAGTGGATGCGAGTGGGGGCACTACTGGAGTATCTGCGGCCGTTCTATCCGTCGTGGGACCGGGCGCTGGAAAACGAGTTAATCAGTCAGTTTGATTTGCCGCGGGACCGCAAGCTGGGCAATCTTTCGCGCGGGATGCGGATGAAAGCGGCGCTGGCGAGCGCGCTGGCCTATCACCCGAAACTGATCGTGCTCGACGAACCTTTCACCGGGCTGGATCCGCTGGTGCGGGATGAATTGATTCAAGGTCTGCTGGAACGGGCGGAGGA
>Ga0210407_10003657_pt1 | contig 12388 bp, 9 predicted proteins | sample IncBWC27MmetaG_FD_150860 | JGI IMG/M metagenome (GOLD analysis project Ga0210407, IMG submission 150860) | Forest soil microbial communities from Barre Woods Harvard Forest LTER site, Petersham, Massachusetts, United States - Inc-BW-C-27-M | ecosystem: Environmental > Terrestrial > Soil >... | reverse complement strand
GGACGGCAGCGCCGCGCCGTTTGTCGCTGCGATCGACCAGGTCGGCATCGAGACGTTGTCCGCGCCCCGTCGCTACATCCAGGTGCTCAAGCCGATCCGGGTCGGCAAGAACGGCTGTCACGGCGAATTGCGCCCTCATCTGCGCGGCCTTCGCATCGAGACTGAGATCGAGTTCGATCACCCGCTGATCGGACGACAGACGCTGGCGATCGAAGTCGAGCCCGATGTCTTTCGCCGCGAGCTCGCGCGGGCGCGGACCTTCGGCTTCATGCGCGATGTGGCGAAGCTGTGGAGCGCGGGCTATGCGCTCGGCGCGAGCTTCGAGAACACCGTGGTCGCCGCGGACAACCGCATCCTCAACGCCGAGGGAATGCGTTTCCCCGACGAGTGCGTTCGCCACAAGGCGGTGGACGCCATCGGCGACCTGGCGCTTGCCGGCGCGCCGCTCATCGGCGCCTATCATTCCGTGCGCGGCGGCCACAAACTCAATCACGCCGTGCTCTCGGCGTTGATGGCCGATCCTTCGGCGTGGACCTATGTCGAGATGCCCGAAGTCGTGCGCCGTGCGCGCGGCCACGCGGAACTCGCCGCCGGTTTTGCGGCGCCGGCTTACGGGCCCGACGTCTCCTGATTCGCTGGCCTTTTTCGCCTTAATCCGGGCCGATTGTCGGCCTAATCGCCCGTGGGTCGGCAGCCGCTCCCGAAAAAACGCGCGAGCGCGCGGCAGGGGAGCGGGGGCATCGGCGGGGCGGGATTTTCATCAGCATCATGATGCTGCGGCTACGGCGAACGCACGGATCGGGCTCAAGGCTGCGTGCGCTGGCCGGCCTCCTTGCGCTTGTGCTCCTTGCCGCGCCGCTTCTCGGCTGCAGCTTGTTCAACAAGGACGAGGATTACGTTCCGGACGATCCCGCCGACAAGCTCTACAATCAGGGGCTTTTCCTGCTCAACCAGAAGCAGGACTACGACGCCGCGGCGAAGAAATTCGACGAGGTCGACCGGCAGAACCCGTATTCCGACTGGGCGCGCAAGGCGCTGCTGATGTCGGCCTATTCCTACTATCAGGCCAAGAAGTACGACGATTGCATCAACGCGGCGAAGCGCTACGTGACGCTGCATCCCGGCAGCCCCGATGCCGCCTACGCGCAATACCTGATCGGCGCCTCCTATTACGACCAGATTCAAGACGTCAATCACGACCAGGCGCGGGCCGACAGGGCGGTCGGCGCGCTCTCGGAGGTGATGCGCAAATATCCGGATTCGGAATACGCCCAAAATGCCAAGAAGAAGATCGAGATGGCGCGCGACCAGCTCGCCGGCAAGGAAATGGAGATCGGCCGCTTCTACATGAAGCGGCGCGATTTCACGGGCGCCATCAACCGCTTCAAGGTGGTGGTGACGCAATTCCAGACGACGCGTGAAGTCGAGGAGGCGCTGGCGCGGCTTACCGAAGCCTATCTGTCGCTAGGCATCATCGACGAGGCGCAGACCGCTGCCGCCGTGCTCGGGCACAATTTCCCGGAGAGCCCCTGGTACAAGGACGCCTACAACCTCATGAAATCCGCCGGCGTCGAGCCGAGCGAGAACAAGGATTCCTGGATCAGCCGCGCCTTCAAGAAGCTCGGACTCGGATGACGGATGTCACAGGGCGGACGACGGATGTCGGATGACAGATGCGGTCGGCGGATGTCCGCGCAGGTGATGTCATAGGACAATCGGAGAATCACGGATATCATCTGACATCCGCCCTCTGACATCCGACTTCCGCCGCCATGCTCGCCCGGCTTTCCATCCGCGACATCATCCTGATCGACCGGCTCGACATTGATTTCGGCGCCGGGCTGGCGGCACTGACCGGCGAGACCGGAGCCGGCAAATCGATCCTGCTCGATGCCTTCGCGCTCGCGCTCGGCGCGCGTGGGGAGGCCGCGCTGGTCCGCGAAGGCGCCGAGCAGGGGCAGGTGACCGCGGTCTTCGAGCTCAGCAAGGAGCATCCGGCGCGCCGCCTGCTCGCGGAGAACGGCCTCGCCAACGAGGACGAGCTGATCGTGCGGCGCGTGCAGATCGCCGACGGGCGGACCCGCGCCTTCGTCAACGATCAGCCGGTGAGCGTTCAGGTGCTGCGCGCGCTCGGCGCGGTGCTGGTGGAAATCCACGGGCAGCACGACGAGCGCGCCTTCATCGAAGCGGGAACGCACCGCGCGCTGCTCGACGCCTTCGGCGGACTCGAGGCTGCCGCCACCGAGGTTCGAGGCCTGTGTCAGGAGCGGCGCGCGCGCGAAGCCGCGGTCGCGGCGCATCGCGCCGACGTCGAGCGCGCCGGCCGCGAGGCGGAATGGCTCCGCCATGCGATCGAAGAGCTTGGCCGTCTCGCGCCGGAGCAGGGTGAGGAGGCCGCGCTTGCCGAGCAGCGCGCGGCGATGATGCAGGCGGAAAAGGTGGCCGAGGACCTGCGCCTGACGCACGAGAGCGTCACCGGCCCGCAGTCGCCGGTGCCGCCGCTCGCCACCGCCGTGCGCCGGCTCGAGCGCCGCGCGGCGCAGGCGCCGGCGCTGATCGAGCCGGCCGTGAAGGCGATCGACGCCGCGCTCGCCGCGCTCGATGAGGCGCGCGGCCATCTCGAGCAGGCGCTGCGCGCCGCCGATTACGATCCGCGCGAGCTCGAGCGCATGGAGGAGCGCCTGTTCGCGCTGCGCGCCGCAGGGCGCAAGTACAACGTTCCGGTCGACGAACTCGGCGCGCTCGCCCGCCGCCACGAGGCCGATCTCGCTCTGATCGACGCCGGCGCCGAGCGGCTCGCGAAGCTGGAGCAGGAGGCGCGCGAGGTTGCGGCGCGCTACCGGCAGGCCGCGGAGGCGCTCTCCGCCGCGCGCCGCGGCGCGGCGGCGACGCTCGACAAGGCGGTCAATGCCGAATTGAAACCACTCAAGCTTGAACGGGCCCAATTCTCCACCGAGATCGGCGGCGACGGCGAAGGACCCGACGGCCTCGACCGCGCCGAGTTCTGGGTGCGCACCAATCCGGGCACGCGGCCGGGCCCGCTGATGAAGGTCGCCTCCGGCGGCGAGCTGGCGCGGTTTCTGCTCGCGCTCAAGGTCGTGCTCGCCGACCGCGGCTCGGCGCCGACTCTCATCTTCGACGAGATCGACACCGGCGTCGGCGGGGCCATTGCCGACGCGATCGGCGTCCGCCTCGCCCGGCTCGCGGCGCGCGTGCAGGTGATCGCCGTCACCCACGCCCCGCAGGTGGCGGCGCGCGCCGACCGGCATTATCTCATCGCCAAGGACGCGCTGGCCAAGGGCCGGCGGGTCGCGACCCGCGTCAGCGAGCTCGCCACCGAGCGCCGCCGCGAGGAAATCGCACGCATGCTGGCTGGCGCCGAGATCACCGCCGAGGCGCGCGCCGCCGCCGAACGGTTGATCCGCGCTGCGGGGTAGGTCATTCCGGGGCGCCGCGCAGCGGCGAGCCCGGAATCCATAACCTCAGTCTGGCGAGACGTGGGCGCGGTCGCAACGCTCCTTGGGAGCAAGTAGTAGCTGCCTATTGAGTCAAGCGTTCGGACGGGCGACGACCTGTGGTTATGGATTCCGGGCTCCGGCCTTCGGCCGGCCCCGGAATGACGGAGCACTGAGACCAAGGTCGCCCACGTTCGGCCCTAGCCCGCCCTGCAACAACGAACATCATGGCATCCAAGGATACAGCGAAGCTTCCGGTGGAGGCGCTGAGCGAAAAGCAGGCGAAGGCCGAGCACGCGCGGCTTGCCGAAGAGATCGCCGCGCACGACCGCCGCTACTATCAGGAAGACGCGCCGACCGTCTCCGACGCCGAGTACGACCGGCTGCGGCAGCGCTACGCCGCGATCGAGGCGCGGTTCCCGCAATTGCGTACGCTCGACAGCCTGACGCAGCGCGTCGGCGCGGCGCCGTCGGCGCGCTTTGCCAAGGTCCGGCACGCGGTGCCGATGCTCTCGCTCGACAACGCCTTCGCCGACGACGATGTCGTCGATTTCGTCGGCCGCATCCGGCGCTTCCTGCGCCTCGGCGAGGACGAGGAGATCGTCTTCAGCGCCGAGCCGAAGATCGACGGCCTGTCGATGTCGCTGCGCTACGAAGGCGGCGAACTCGTCACCGCCGCGACGCGCGGCGACGGCAGCGAGGGCGAGGACGTCACCGCCAATATCAGGACGCTGCAGGACGTCCCGCAGCGGCTCGAGGGCCGAGGCGTACCGGCGGTGTGCGAGGTGCGCGGCGAAGTCTACATGACCAAGGCTGCGTTCCTCGAACTTAACCGCAAGCAAGCGGAGGCCGGTAAGCAGCTCTATGTCAACCCGCGCAACACCGCGGCCGGCTCGCTGCGCCAGCTCGACCCGGCGATCACCGCTTCGCGCCCGCTCGGCTTCTTCGCTTATTCCTGGGGTGAGATGAGCGCGATGCCGGCGGACACGCAGTCCGGCATGGTCAGGTGGTTCGCGTCGTGCGGTTTCAAGACCAACCCGCTGGCGACGGTCGCTCATTCGCTCGAGGCGCTGCTGAAATTCCACCGCGAGATCGAGGCGCAGCGCGCCACCCTCGACTACGACATCGACGGCGTCGTCTACAAGGTCGACCGCATCGACTGGCAGGAGCGGCTCGGCTTCGTATCGCGCAACCCGCGCTGGGCGATCGCGCACAAATTCCCGGCCGAGCAGGCGACGACCGTGGTCAAGGAAATCGAGATCCAGATCGGCCGCACCGGCGCGCTCACCCCGGTCGCCAAGCTCGAACCGGTCACCGTCGGCGGCGTCGTGGTGCAGAACGCGACCCTGCACAATGAGGAGGAGATAAAGCGTCTGGATGTTCGCAAAGGCGATACCGTTACCATCCAGCGCGCCGGCGATGTTATTCCGCAGGTTCTTGGCGTCGTCCTGGAAAAGCGGCTGCGTGACGCCAAGCCGTATAAATTCCCCACGAAGTGTCCGTGCCCGCTGCATACGGACGTCGTGCGCGAGACCATTGCGGGCGGCGCGGAGGGAGCGCGCGCCCGCTGCACCGGTGAATTCGCCTGCCCGTATCAGGCGCTCGGTCACCTTGAACACTTCGTGTCTCGCCGCGCTTTCGATATCGACGGTCTCGGCGAAAAGCAGATAGCCTTCTTCTACGAGCAGGGGTGGGTCAAGGAACCGGCCGATATTTTTACGCTGCGCGAACGCAATGGGAAACTTGTGCTTCAAGGGACCGACGACAAAATTCGCCTCGAAGACGTGGAAGGATTCGGCGAAACCTCGGTGCGCAATCTATTCGACGCCATCGAGGCGCGGCGCGAAATTCCGCTCGAGCGTTTCATCTATGCGCTCGGCATCCGTCACGTCGGCGAGACGACGGCGGTGGCGCTGGCGCGCGGCTATGGCAGCTGGGAAGCTTTTCACGACGCGTGCTTCAGGCTCGCCAAAGGCGATGCCGAGGCCACTGAGGAGATGGACGCGCTCGATCAGATCGGCGACACCGTGATCGAGAGCCTGGGCACCTATTTCAGCGAGACGCACAACCGCCGCCGCATCGAGCGCCTGGCGGCGCAGGTGCGCATCCGCGACGCGGCGAAGCCGCGCGCCGATTCGCCCGTCGCGGGCAAGACCGTGGTGTTCACCGGCACGCTGGAGAAGATGACCCGCGACGAGGCGAAGGCCTCCGCCGAGCGCCTCGGCGCCAAGGTCTCGGCCTCGGTGTCGAAGAAGACCGACTACGTTGTCGCCGGTCCGGGCGCCGGCTCCAAGCTCGCGGAGGCGAAGAAGCTCGGCGTCGCCGTCCTCACAGAGGACGAGTGGATGAAGCTCGTTCGGTGATACCGGCGCCGTCATTGCGAGGAGCCCGAAGGGCGACTAAGCAATCGATACTCCGTGCGCCGAAAAGCTGGATTGCTTCGCTTCGCTCGCAACGACGGGATTGCGCGATTCACTCGCGCGCGATCGGCGCCGTCGCCTTGATCAGCCATTCGCGCGTCGGCGCATCGACGGCCGGAACGAGCGCTTCGCGTACCCGCGCGTGATAGGCGTCGAGCCAGGCGGTCTCGTCCGCGGTCATCATCGCTGGCTCCACGAGCCGCGTGTCGATCGGCACCAAGGTTAGCGTCTCGAAGGCGTTGAGCGGCTTTTCCGCTCCGGCGACTGGCGGCGCCTCGACGACCAGGACCAGATTCTCGATGCGGATGCCGTAGGAGCCGGTGCGATAGTAGCCGGGCTCGTTCGATAGGATCATGCCGCGCTTGAGCGGCGCGCTGCCGAGCTTGGAGATGCGCGCCGGGCCCTCGTGCACCGAGAGGTAGCTGCCGACTCCGTGGCCGGTGCCGTGATCGAAATCGAGCCCGTCCTGCCAGAGAAATTGCCGCGCGAACGAATCGAGCTGGGCGCCGGTGGTGCCGTCGGGAAACACGGCGACGGCAATGGCGATATGGCCCTTGAGCACACGGGTGAAATTCCCCCGCATGTCGGCGCCGGGCGCGCCGACCGCGACCGTGCGCGTGATGTCGGTGGTGCCGTCCTCGTACTGCGCGCCGGAATCGACCAGAAAGAGTTCACCCGGCGCGATACTGCGGTTGCTGCGCCGGGTGACGCGGTAGTGCACGACGGCGCCATTGGCGCCGGCGCCGGCGATGGTCGGGAAGGAAACGTCCTTGAGGAGCCCGGTGTCGCGGCGAAAACTCTCCAGCGCCTCGACCGCGTCGATCTCGGTGAGGCGGCCGGCCGGCGCCTCGCGGTCGAACCAGGCGAGAAAGCGCGTCACCGCCGCGCCGTCGCGCAGCTGCGCCGCCTGCGCGCCGGCGATCTCGGCCGCGTTCTTCACCGCCTTGATCGGCGCGATCGGATCGCCGCCGCGCAGAATCGTGCCGCCGGCCTCGGCGAGGAGGCGCGCGATCGCCTCCGGGGAGGCCGAAGGATCGAGCCGCACCTTGCGCCGCTCGCCGCCGAGCGCGGCGAGGCCGTGCTCGAACTCCGCGCTCTCCCGCACGTCGGCAATCTCTTCGAGGCGATGACGGACGTCGTTGCCGAGCTTGCGGCCATCAACATAGAGGGCCGGCCGGCCCTCGCGCGGCACCAGCGCGAACGCGAGCACGACCGGGGTGTGCGGAATATCGCTTCCGCGGATGTTGAACAGCCAGGAGACCGCGTGCGGATCGCTGACCACGAGCGCGTCGACCGAAGCCTTCTCGATCGCCGCGCGCACGCGCGCGAGCTTCTCCTGCGCGCTTTCGCCGGCGTAACGCAGATCGTGCAGCACCACGGCGCCGCAGGGCGGCGGCGGCCGGTCGGTCCAGATCGCATCGATCGGATTGTCGGCGGCGGAAACGAGGCTCGCGCCGGCTGCCGCGCAGGCTTTCACCAGCCGCTCGGCGCCGTCGATGGTGTGCAGCCACGGCGAATAGCCGAGCCTGGCGCCAGCGCGCAGATTAGCTTCGAGCCATTCGTGCGGCGGACGCTCGACGAGATGCTCGATCGAGAAGATCGCGCCGTCGGCTTCCTCGCGCACCTGCACCTGGTAGCGGCCGTCGACGAAGAGGACGGCGCGGTCGGCAAGCACGATGGCGAGCCCGGCCGAGCCGGTGAAGCCGGTGAGCCAGGCGAGGCGCTCGGCGCAGGGCGGCACGTATTCGTTCTGGAAGCGGTCGGCGCGCGGCACCACGAAACCGTCGAGCCCGCGCCGCGCGAGCTCGGCGCGCAATGCTGCGACGCGCGGCGCGCTGGCGCCGCGGTCACCGCTATCCTCGAACGACTGGAAACGCGCCGCGAACATGGCGGCAATCTAGGAGCGGGGGCGGCGGCGGGCAACGGCGCGGCGGCGGCTCGCGCGGCGCACCAGCACCAGCGTGCTCCAGCCGTCGAGGTCGATGCGCCGTTCGAGCGCGCAAGCGCGATAGGCGGCGAGCGCGGCGTTCGCCTGCGCCGGCAGCAGGCCGGACAGGACGATGCGGGCGCCGGGCGCGGTCAATCTTTGCAGCGGCGCGGCCAGGCGCTGCAGCGGTCCGAGCAGAATATTGGCGAAGACGAGATCGAACGGCGCGCGCCGGGAGACCTTGCGCGCGGCGACGCCGTCCGCGTTGACGACCTCGACCATCGCGCCGGCGCGATTGAGCCGGGCATTGGCGCGCGCGGCGCGCACGGCGGAGGGGTCGATGTCGGTCGCGAGCACGCGCCGCCGCAGGGCGCGCGCGGCGGCGACGGCGAGGACGCCGCTGCCGGTGCCGAGATCGAGAATCCCCGCGCTCCTCTTCCGGGCGCGAGGCTGGGGTGTGCGCATGGGCCTGCTCATCGATTTGCAGAGCCGGTCGAGCGCGAGCAGGCAACCGCGGGTGGTGCCGTGATGGCCGGTGCCGAACGCGAGCGCCGCCTCGACCTCGATGCCGACGGCGCCAGCCGGAACGCGGGCGCGGTCATGGGCGCCGTGCACGACGAAGCGGCCGGCCGCGACCGGCTTGAGCCCGCGCAGGCTCTCGCGCACCCAGTCCCGTGCAGCGCTCCGCTCGAAGACCAGCGCCTTGGCCGCCTCTGCACCGGCGGCCGTGGCGACAAGCTTGCGCAGCGCGTCCTGGTCAGGCGCGGCGCGGAAATGAATCGAGACGCGCCAGCGCGCATCGCCCGCATTCCACAGATCCACCGCGACTTCCTCGGCGGCGAAACTCTCGGTGACGAGATCGGCAATGCCGTGCGCCGCTTGTTCGCTGGTTTCCAGTCGTGCGACCGTGCGCGCGGCAACGCGAGAACCGCTCCCACAAGTCGCTGATTCATCTCGGTATCGCAAAAGTTCTTCCCACAATTCACAGGCAATAGGGGAAAGTAAAAATGTCCGGGCGCGCGCATCTTGTCCACAACGCGGTCCTCAGCTCATCCACAGGCCCTCCACAGCAATTTCACAGCCTTGATCACACGCCGGTAGAAGGCGATCCGGGCAGGCCCGCGGGCTGCCGCCCGTGTGCGCCTGTTCTGGCGATCGCGAGATCGTCAAGGTGATGCGGGGCGCCGATGCTGGCGCGGCCCTGCATCGCTCGGCGTGACGGCGACCGCTCAGTTGAACAGCAGCGGGCGGGGCGCGAAGAACTGCGGAGGCGGCGGCTGCGGCGGCAGTGCGTAGCCCGGCTGCGCCGCGGCGGGGATTTGCCTGTAGGCCGGCGGCGGCTGGCGGTCATAGGTCTGCGGTTGCGGCTGTCCGTCATACTGCCGCTGTGCGTAGTAGGGCTGCGGCTGCCGGTAATAGGGCTGGGGCTGTTGGCCGTAATACGGCTGCGGCGGCCGCCCGTAATAGGATGGCTGCGGCTGCGCGCCGTACGGCGCCGGCTGTTGCCCATAGTAGACCCCGGCCTGCTGGCCGTAGCCCGGCGCGATGTCCAGCGGCTCGCCGGCGGCTTCGACCGGCGCGCGGTGGCGCGCCGCGTCCGCTGTCGCCATCGGGGTCTGGCCGGCAATCACGACCGTCGTATCGGTCAGGCCTTCGGCCTGTACCAGCGCGTAGAGCGACGAGGCATGCTCCGGCGAGAGCCGCACGCAGCCGTGCGAGGCGGCGCTGCCGAGGTGCCTGGTGTCGAGCGAGCCGTGGATGGCGTGGCCGATCTTGGTGAAGAACACCGAATGCGGCATCGGCGCGTCGTCCCACTCCTTGGAGAAGTGATCGGCTTCCATGCGGAACGGCCGGAAAGTGCCGTTCGGCGTGTCGTAGCCCGGCCGCCCGGTCGAGACCGGCCAGACGTAGCGGGTCGCGCCGTCGACCGCGATCGACATGCGCTGCGTGGTCTTGTCGATGGTGACGAGGATGCTCGCGTGCGCCGGCGCGGCGCACAGCAGCGCCAGCGCCGCGGCGAGGAGCGAGGCGGGGAGGAGGGCGGTACGCATGAACTGAACACCTGATGGGGTCGGCGGCAGGCCGCCGTGGGGGGACGTGAGTGGAAGTCTCAGTCGAGCAATTGGTTCAAATCAACAATGTAGTTTTCGCTGATTGGCGGAAAGGTGAATGAAATGCGGCGAAGCGGCGTGGTCTTGCGCGGATCGCGTTCACGTTTGCGTGGAAGCTTTGTGAAACGCGCGGGCGCAACGGCTTCGTCATTCCGGGGCGCCGCGCAGCGGCGAGCCCGGAATCCATAACCCCCGCCGCTGTGAGTATGGATTCCGGACTCGCCGGCTCGCGCCCGCGCTCCGGAATGACGCGTCCCCTAATGCCGCTTGAAATACTGCACCGCGCGCTCGTGCTTCTCCGCCGCCGCGCGCGTGGCAAAAGTGCCGAGATTGCGCCGCCGGCCGGTCTTCGAATTCTTCTTGCGTGAGTAGAGCCGGTATTTGCCGGAAGTAAGCTTGCGGATCATGGCGTCTTCATCGTGCGAGGCTACCGCTTGAACAAGCAGCGACGCGATTGCCGGTTCCGGCTCGCTTCCTCGGTAGGCCCTCGCGGCGCGTCCATAAAATGAAAGCGGCCGAACCCGTTGGCCCGGCCGCCCCGTTCGATCGACGTCTTAGGACCCTTACTCGTTGGGCCAGCAGCGCTTGCGCTCCGGGCCCAGATGGTAGCCGGGCGGGCACGCCCGGCCGTCGAACATCGGATGGCACCTGCCGTTCGGGCCGCGCCAGAAGCCGCGACCGCATCCTTCGGCGACCTTGCTCATCAGGCTTTCGGTCTTGCCGACAGGGGCGGGGGCGATGCCCGCGTTGGCGGCGGTAGCGAGACCGAATGCCAGCGCGGCACCCAGCAAGAGTGTCCTCGTCATTCTTTGCTCCTTGTGCATGGAATTTTGGAAACGATTCCCGAAAACGGCGCGGAAATCCGCCGCGACCGTTTCATTCCAACGCGAAAGACTATCGCGCCGCCGCCCCTCACAATGGCATGGCAGGTAGGCGCTGACCGCGGCCTGAACAATCAGGTCACGCGCGGTTCATGTTCCGTGTGCGTGGCGCGGCGGATGGAGGGCATTTTGGCGGAAGCGAGCTTGCGGACATGGCCTGCGCTGCGTTCGTCATTCCGAGGCCGCGCAAAGCGCGGAGCGCGGAATCCATATTCGCTGACCTGTGACTATGGATTCCGGGCTTGCCGTGCAGCCTTTCTTCGGCCGGCCGCATCGGGCCGGACCCTTTGTCGGCAATCCGGAATGACGGGCCTATCGCGAAAAGCTGCGCGTAGTGATGTCGTCGAACGAATAGGGGCACGTCGCTGGGAATTGTGTCTCGTCCAGCCCAGTTTCCCGCGCCGCCTCGATGCGCGCGCGACGGTAGGCGCGGCCAACGGCCTCGCCGATCCGCGGCCGCAGCCCTGGATTGTCGGCGAGCACGTCGGCGATTTCGATTCGCTGCTCTTCGATCGTGAGCACCCAACTGCGCGTGCGCAGCGACGGCTGGTGGTCCCATTTCAGCATGTGCGCCATCAGCACGCGCAGCGCGCTAACGAGCTTGTTGAATTGCTCGCGCCCCAACGATTCGATCTCCTCGGCAAGATTGCTACGATCGAGCGCATCGAAGCGGCCTTCGCGAAGATGCCGCGCTTGCCCCATAAGCCAGGAATAAAAGTCGTGCTCGTACTCCGCGCGCACCGGCTCGTCACCGGGCGCGAGATCGGCAACTATTTCCTTTTTGGTTTCGGCCATGGCTCGTTTCCCATCAGGGTAGTACCACACTTTCGCCGCCGGGCGGGAAAATCCGCCCTACGCGCTGCCGAGGAGGCAAATTCTATTGCGAAAGAATGGTGTTCTCTTGAATTTTCTGGAAGCGAAGCTTGAACGGTCCAACGACAATTTCGTCTCCCGTCTTGAGGAGATATGGAGTGGAAATAAGCCCAAGGCGTCCTTCACGCCCGCTCCACGAAACTATCCACCACGCGCTTCTCGCCGGCCTTGTCGAACTGAATGGTCAGCTTGTTGCCGTCGATGGCGGTGACGTTGCCGTTGCCGAATTTCTGATGGAAGACGCGGTCGCCGAGGGTGAAGGCGGAGACGGTGCCGGTCGATTTGGCGATCAGCTCGCCCTCGATGGTGAGCGGCAGGCGGCGGGCGCCGGGACGGCGCGGGCCCTCGCCTGACCGCCGGGCCTCCTCGCCCGACCGGGCTTCGCCCGCTCGGCCTCTCCCCGCCGGGGAGAGGTGAAAGGGGTCGTCGTCCGGCGCGTAGTACGGCTCGCCGTCGTCGGAAAAACCGTCGCGGCCATTGTCGGATTTTTTCGACTGCGCGCGCTGCCAGCCCGGCGTGCCGTAGTTCGAGCCGAACGAGGTCGTGGCGTCGAAGCGCGAGGCGCCGTAGCCGCCATAGCCACCGAAGCCGCCTTTCGATTCGGTGACCTCGACATTGGCTTCCGGCAGCTCGTCCAAAAAACGCGAGGGAATGTTGGTCTGCCACAGGCCGTGCATGCGCCGGTTGGTGGCGAAATAGATCTTGGCTCGCCTGCGCGCGC
>Ga0210407_10003655_pt1 | contig 12389 bp, 10 predicted proteins | sample IncBWC27MmetaG_FD_150860 | JGI IMG/M metagenome (GOLD analysis project Ga0210407, IMG submission 150860) | Forest soil microbial communities from Barre Woods Harvard Forest LTER site, Petersham, Massachusetts, United States - Inc-BW-C-27-M | ecosystem: Environmental > Terrestrial > Soil >... | reverse complement strand
CGGGCGGCGAGTCCTGGCATGCCTGACCCTGGCGGTCACCAGGGATGGTGCCGGCATCACCACGATCGAGGGACTGGTGAGGGACGGCGTGTTGCATCCGCTGCAGCAGGCCTTCATCGATCACGACGCGTTCCAGTGCGGTTACTGCACATCCGGCCAGATCTGCTCGGCCGCCGGGCTGATCGCCGAGGGCAGGGCGAAGACCGCCGATGAAATCCGCGAATTGATGAGCGGCAATATCTGCCGCTGCGGCGCCTATCCCAACATCGTCGCCGCGATCCAGCAGGCGATCGGCGCGATGCAAGACAAGAGGGAAGGCAAGGAAGGCAAGACGGGAGGCAAGCCGTGAACAATTTTGAATATTCGCGCGCGACCGACATTGCCGATGCCGTCCGCCAGATCGCGGCCGATCCGGCGGCCAAATTCATCGCTGGCGGCACCAACCTCATCGACCTCATGAAATACGATGTCGTGCGCCCGGCGCGGCTGATCGACATCACCCATTTGCCGCTGAAAGCCGTCGAGGAGACGAAGGGCGGCGGCCTGCGCATCGGCGCGCTGGTGCCGAACAGCGATCTTGCCTATCACCCGCTGATCGAGGCGCGCTATCCCCTGGTTTCGAGCGCGATCCTGGCCGGCGCCTCGCAGCAGCTCCGCAACATGGCGTCCACCGGCGGCAATCTCCTGCAGCGGACGCGCTGCTTCTATTTCTACGATGTCGCAACGCCCTGCAACAAGCGCGAGCCCGGCTCCGGCTGTTCCGCCATCAACGGCATCAACCGGATCAACGCCATTCTCGGCACCAGCGAGTCCTGCATCGCGACGCATCCGTCCGACATGTGCGTCGCGCTGGCGGCGCTGGAGGCCAATGTCCATGTGGCGGGGCCTTCCGGCCAGCGCGTCATCGCATTCGAGGAGTTTCACCGGCTGCCCGGCGACACGCCGCATCTCGACAACAATCTCGCGCCGCAGGAAATCGTGACCGCGATCGAGCTGCCGCCCAAGGGCTTTGCCGCGAACCACAGCTATCTGAAGATTCGCGACCGGCTGTCTTATGCTTTCGCGCTGGTCTCGGTCGCGGCTGCGCTTGAGATCGACGGTGGCCATATCAAGGACGCCCGCCTTGCGCTGGGCGGCGTCGCGCACAAGCCGTGGCGTGACAGGAATGCCGAAGCGGCGTTGCGCGGCAGGGCGCCCGACAGGGCAGCCTTTGCGGAGGCCGCCGACATGTTGCTCAAGACCGCAAAAGGCTTTGCGCACAATGCCTTCAAGATCGACCTCGCGCGCCGCGCCATCATCCGCACCCTGACGCAGGCGGCGAACGCCACGCCGCAAATCCAGTCCAGCAAGAAGATCCGGTGAACGAAGATCAGGTGAACGAAGATTAGGTGAAAGTCATGGCCTCCACCATCGGCACTGCCACCTCCCGCATCGACGGACGCGCCAAGGTCACCGGCCTTGCCAAATATGCCGGCGACTTCAATGTGCCCAATCTCGCTTTTGGCGCGGTCGTGACCTCGACCATGACCAAAGGCCGCATCGTGCGCATCGATGCCAGCCGCGCGCTGGCGGTCCAGGGCGTGCTCGACGTGCTGACCCACGACAACCGGCCGAAGATGGGCTCGGCCGACAAGGACTATCACGACGACGTCGCGCCCGAAGGCGGCTCGCCGTTCCGGCCGCTCTATGACGACAGGGTCAGGTTCAACGGACAGCCGGTCGCGCTGGTGCTCGCGGAGGACTGGGAGACCGCGCGTTTTGCGGCAACGCTCGTGGGCATCCAGTACGAATCGGAAAGTTTCGCCACCGATCTGCATGCGCGGCTCGAACAGGTGCGGACGATCGACAAGCCGGAGAAGCCGCGCGGTGATGCTGCGAAGGCGCTCGGCCGCGCGGCGGCGCGGCACGAGGCCGAGTATTTCATTCCCGCCGAGTATCACAATCCGATGGAGCTGTTCGGCGCGACCGTCGTCTTTGACGGCGGCGGCAAGCTCACGATCTACGACAAGACCCAGGGCGTGCAGAACGTGCAGCGCTATGTCTGCGGCGTGTTCGGGCTCAAGCCGGACGATGTCCGCGTGATGTCGCCTTTCGTCGGCGGCGCGTTCGGCTCGGGACTGCGCCCGCAATATCAGGTGGTGCTGGCGACGCTCGGCGCGCTCAAGCTCAAACGCCCGGTGCGTCTCGTGCTCACCCGCGACCAGATGTACGGGCTGAGCTACCGGCCTGCGACCATCGAGCGGATCGCGCTAGGTGCCAATGCAGGCGGCAGGCTGGATGCGGTCAGCTATCAGGCGATCGCGATGACATCGCAATACGAGGATTTCTCCCGCAACGACGCCGGCTGGGCGGAGCTGCTCTATACCTCCGCCAATGCGCGATATGCCCACAAGCTCGCGCGCCTGGATGTGGCGACGCCGGGCGACATGCGCGCGCCGGGCGCGGCGACCGGCGTCTATGCGCTGGAATGCGCGATGGATGAGCTTGCAGTCGCGCTGAAGCTCGATCCGCTGGAGTTGCGGCTGCGCTGCTACTCCGATCGCGACCAGGCCAGCGGCCTGCCTTACAGCAGCAAGCAGCTCAGGGAATGCTACCGGCAGGGCGCCGAGGCCTTCGGCTGGGCGAAGCGCAGCCCGGCGCCGCGCGCGATGCGCGACGGCAGTGAGCTGGTCGGGTGGGGCATGGCGACCGGCGTCTGGGAAGCCCTGCAGATGCCTTTCTCCACCCGGATCGTGCTGACCGCTAATGGTCACGCCGAGGTCTCCTCCGCCGCGTCCGATATCGGCACCGGCACCTATACGATCGTGGCGCAGGTCGCGGCCGACATGCTCGGCGTGCCCATCGACAACGTCACCGTGAAGCTTGCCGATTCGAGCCTGCCGACGGCGCAGGTCGAGGGCGGCTCCTGGACCGCCGCATCGGTAGCGCATGCGATCGTCAACGCCGCGGACGACATCCGCAAGGAGCTGCTGTCGGTCGCGCAGACCATGCCGGGCTCGCCGCTGAAGGGTCTCAAGCCCGGCGAGGTCGTGCTGGCCGATGGCGCAATCGCCGCCGGTCACGACAAGCGCCGTGCCGTGGCCGTCGCCGAAATCATGCGGCACGGCAAGCTGGAGCGGATCGAGAAGGAACGATCCTCCGACTTCAAGGACGACGACAGGCATGCGCGCAATACCCATTCGGCGATCTTTGCGGAGGTCAAGATCGACGAAGAGCTCGGCGTCATCCGGGTGACACGGATGGTCAATGCGGTCGCCGCGGGACGGATCATCAACACCAAGACGGCGGCGAGCCAGGTGTCAGGCAGCGTGGTCGGAGGCATCGGCATGGCGCTGCACGAGGAGGCGCTGACCGACCACGCGTTCGGTCGCATCATGAATGCCAATATCGCCGAATACCACGTGCCGGTGAATGCCGACGTTCAGGACATCAACGTGATCTTCGTCGACGAGCCGGACAGCGTCATCAACCCGATGGGCATCAAGGGCGTCGGTGAAATCGGCATCGTCGGCGTCGCGGCGGCGATCGCCAACGCGGTCTATCACGCCACCGGCAAGCGCGTTCGCGATCTTCCCATCACGTTGGATAAGCTTGACAGGTAAGGGCGACCGGCGGCTCGCGTCATTCTGTTTCCGGCGTCTCCTTCGACGGTCCCTGGTGACCGTCGGGGCCGCGGTTGAAAACCCCATATTCGCTGGATTTCACGCCGGAAGTGCCATCGACCCCGATCGCAGCCAGCCCCAGCTTGAGCAGCTCTCTGACCGCGGCTGCCCTGGTCGGCATGCGATGCTCGAAACGAAAATCGTCGATGACGGCCAGTTCCTCAGGCGAAAGCATCACCTGCAATCGCTCACCACGCATCTCGTTCATGGGACCGATACCTTTGAAGCAAACTGAGTAAGTTACTCATTCCGTGCGGTCTTAGTAACGCGCCGCATCTGCGCCGGTTCCCACGACTTTGCAGTTGACTGCAAATTAGCAAAATACATCAACAAAATCAGATATTTACATTGGAATGCGGATGTAGCAGCATGTCCGCCATGGGGCGAGCGGAGGTGCACTCGCCATGACAGAAGTCATGACAGACAAGACCGACAAAATCGAAATACCCCGGAAGCCAAAAGCGCTGCCGTTGCCCCGGCGTCCGAGCTACGAAAGGACCGTCGAGGATATCGAGAAGTGGCTCAACAGCAGTGGCCTCCAGAAGCCCGCTCGCCAATAAGTGCTCTGCGGACGACCGTTGTCGCTGCATTCGTATGCATTCGCAGGGGCGACGAGATGTGGGCGACCGGTCAGTCGAACGTCAAGTTGACTGACCTGTCTTGCAAGCCGCGGCGGCGATCGATGCAGCATCTTGTCGCTGCGGCAGAGGCGAAGCCGGCCGCGAGCGAACTGGCGAGATCCGGCACTTTCTGGTACGATACGTTTCGTATCTTGGGAATTTATTCCGACGGATTTGTCGCGCCGTTAGATGTGCGCGCTCCATGAGATTTCGTCGATAGGTGTGATCGACACCACACGAGTTCGATCCGCCGAGACGTAAAACAAGACGTAAAACAAGTCGTAAAACAAGATATCAAATAAGTCCGATCCAGGCGGCGCAGAGTGACGCCATGCGCGACAAGATTCGCGATATCAACTCGGCCCGGAATGCCAGGGACAGCGCGCCGCCGCGCATGCTGACGCCACGTCGCCTCGCTGCGATCGTCGCCGGCGACATCGCAGGCTACAGCCGCCTGATGGAAGTTGATGAAGAGGGCACGCATGAACGCGTCAGGCGAATCCAGCGCGACCTCGTCGACCCGACCATTGCGGAGCACCACGGCAGACTTGTCAAAACGACAGGCGACGGCTTCTTTGCGATTTTTGACAGTCCCGTCGAAGCCGTCCGATGCGGCATCGTCATCCAGCAGAACATGCAGGGCCGCAACGCTTCGATGCCGAGGGATCATTGGATCGAGTTTCGGATCGGCGTCAATCTGGGCGACGTCATCATCGAAGATGATGATGTTTACGGTGATGGCGTCAATATCGCATCACGCCTGGAACGCATTGCCGATCCCGGCCAGCTCTACATCTCCGGCGGTATTTACGAGCAGATCAAAAACAAGCTGGTCTGCGGTTACCAGTCGCTTGGAGATCGCAGGGTCAAGAACATTACCGATCCCATAAGGGTCTACCGGGTGCTTCCGGACCCGGCGGCTTTCAGCAAGAGCCGCAGGCGGGAGAACATTCTGCTCTTGCTGCTGAGCTGCGTCTTGCTGGCCATTGTGGGCGCGGCATTCTGGTACTTGCTTCCGCACCCTTACCCGACAATGCGTCATCAGGCGTCGACGCAGGCTTTGCCGGCCGCGCCGAATGAACCGTCATTGCTGGCGCCGCTTGCCAGACAGGCGGCACCGCCGCCCCAGCCGCCCCAATCTTCGCCCTCGGTTGCGCCCGTCACGCAGGGCGCCGCGCCCCCAATTCAGCCCGCGCCTTCGACGGCTCCCGCAGTGAAGCAAGCCGCATTGCAGCCTCACCCCGCGCCTGCCGCACCTCCGGCGCCCGCGATCCGGGAGCCCGAAATGATCACCGTTCGGGGCGGCAGCTTCACCATGGGCAGCAATGACGATGCCACCGAGAAGCCGGTTCATCAGGTGACACTCAAGCCGTTCGCCATCGGCCGGTATCCGGTTTCCATCCGCGAATGGAACGAATGTGCCGCAGCAAAGGCATGTCCGTTCGAGGCAGCCGGCAACGATGACGCGCCGGTTACAAATCTGAGCTGGAGCGATGCTAAGCAATTTGTTGGCTGGCTTGCAGGCGCAACGAAGAAGCCCTACCGGCTGCCGAGCGAAGCCGAGTGGGAATTCGCTGCCCGCGCCGGCACGCAAACAAGATACTGGTGGGGCGACCGTTTCCAATCCGGCATGGCCAATTGCAAGAACTGCGGCGATGTCCCGTCCGCCGAGCAACCCATCAAGGTCGGCAGCTTCAAGCCAAATCCGTTTGGGCTCTACGACATGGGCGGCGGGGTCAATCAATGGGTCGAGGATTGTTGGCACAAGAACTATCACGGCGCCCCGTCGGACGGTTCACCGTGGGTCGAGGGTGACTGCGCGTCGCATGTCATTCGGTCCGGGTCATGGAAGAACGGCGAACGTTATGCACGGCCGGCGAGCCGCGACTATTACGACACCAACGTTCGATATCCGACACACGGATTACGGGTCGCTCTTTCTCCCTGACGTTCAGAGGAGCTTGTCGATGGGAATCGCCCGGACAATCGCGCTGTCTGCGGCGCTGGCAGCGGTGTCGTGCACCGCTCATGCGCAAGGAAAGCCCGCGGCAAAGGACGCGGTTCTCTATTTCGTCTGGCCGCAGAACGGCGCAAACATCAAGGGTGCGTTCTGGTGCCGTTTCGGCCTGCGGAACATGGGTGTCACCCATGCGGGCGACGATTTCCAGAACAGCGGCCATCATCATTTGCTGATTGATGTGAATGAACCGCTCGACGTCAAGGAGCCGATCCCGCAGGACAAGTCCCATCTTCATTTCGGAGCGGGTCAGACCGAAGCACGTATCGATCTGCCGCCGGGCAAACACACGCTCCAACTGGTGCTGGGCGACGCCAAGCATTATCCGTTCGATCCGCCGCTCGTGTCGGATAAAATTACCATCACGGTCAGGTAGGGCAGGCTCGGGTCATCGCGCACGCGCGCGGGCTCGGATCAGCTCCTTGGCGACCGCTTCAACGTGTCGGACGGCAATTCGCCGAATGCGAGCTTGAAGTCGCGCGCGAAATGACCCGCATTTTGAAAGCCGCATCGGTAGGCAACCGACAGAACGGTCGCATCCGGCTCGGCCCGCTCCAGCATCTCCTTCGCGCGCGTGAGCCGGATCTGCTTGGCAAATTCCAATGGCGAGCTGCCGCATTCCTTCCTGAACTGGCGGAACAGGCTCCGCGCACTGACGTTGGCGACGCTCGCCATGCCCTCGATGTCGATCGGCTTGTCCCAGTTGGCCTCGATGAACTCCTTGGCTTTCTTGACCGCCGAGTTCGAAGGCTGGGGAGGGGTCTTGAGCAGGAAAAGCGTATAGTTGTGCCAATTGCTCATCAGGAATTTCATGATCAGAATGCGCTCGGTCTCGGTGATGACCAGATCGGACAGGTTCTTGCCGCGCGCGTTATAGTCGGAGGCAAAGTGGAAGGCGCCGCGCCGGAGACTGCCAACGGCCGGATTCGGCACCATGTCGTGGAACACCAGTTCGCTATCGATCTCCCGGCCGATCAGCACGCCGAGATAGCGCTTGAGCGCACTATATTCGATCCGCAGCACGAGCATGTCGGATTGTTCGAAATCCAGATCAAACGCCATGTTTGCGGGAATGATCGGGCTCGGACTCCCGATCGATATCTCGCCGGTGCGCGGCCCTGCCGAAAACCGGCCCGTGCCGCGAAGCGTGAAATATTGGCGGATGAAGGATGCCTCGCCAAAGCTCATGGAATGCTTTTCCAGATATCGGGCGTGGATCAGCGTGACGTCATTGAGCCGGAGATAGTGCGCCGTGCACTCCTGGCCGCTCGGCGCGACCTCGAATCGGGTCGCGCCGAACAGCGACGACATGCAGCCTCTCACATATTCGAGGCTCCGGGACGTAAAGCCTGGATAGTTGCTCAGCAGATTTGATCGGGACATGAGTTCAAGCCGAACGGTGCGCAGGGAGCGTGAGAATAGTCAGAAATGCAAGGCGGCGTGCTGATTATTTTAAACCGGCGGCAAGCGGGATGACGGGTAGCGCGGTGCGGATGAACGCAAGCGATGGCTCTTTTGGAGGGGCATTGGATCGTGTAGTCTTTATCTTGGAGCTGCTCTTCGAGACGGGATTTGCCGACGTCTCCGTTGGAGTCGAATGAACAGCCGGGATGCCGTCGGCGGGCATTCTCCTGAAACCGACACCCCTTTATGCCGGTCTCTTACTGTCACTCGCACTGCGCACGCGCGCACGGAGATGATTGCGCGAAACCGTGACTTCGACCGCAACGAGGGAACGCCATGAAACCACATCTGGGAACGTTCGTCATAGCGCTGCTGGCGGGTTCATACGCCACGGCAGCCGGGGCGCAAGGACTTGGCCGTGTGCATTTCGAAACCTCATGCACGCCGGAAGCGCAGGAGAAATTCGACCGCGGCCTCGCCATGGTGCACTCGTTCTTCTATCCGGACAGTATCCAGGCCTTCACCGAAGCGGCCGCCGCCGATCCGCAATGCGCCATCGCCTACTGGGGCATCGCGATCAGCAACCGCCCCAATCCGCTGATCCTGCCGTTACCCGCCACCGCCTTGAAGAACGGCTTGGAAGCCGTGGACAAGGGCAAGGCGATCGGTGCCAAGACGGATCGCGAGCGCGATTGGCTCGCCGCGATCGATCTCTACTACAGGGACTATGACAAGATCGATCAGACGGAGCGGGGGCTCGCTTACGAAAAAGCGATGGAAGGGCTGACGCAGAAATATCCTGATGATCCGGAGGCGGCGGTTTTCTACGCGCTCGCACTGAATGAGACGGCGCTGCATAGCGACAAGACCTTCGCCAACCAGCTCAAGGCCGGAGCCATTCTCGAGAAGGTCGCGACGACGCTTCCGGAGCATCCCGGCATGCTGCACTATCTCATCCACAGCTACGACTATCCGCCACTCGCGCAGCGCGCGCTCGATGCCGCCAACAAATACGCAACCGTCGCGCCTGCGGCGCAACATGCCCAGCACATGCCCTCCCACACCTATTCGATGCTCGGGCTTTGGCCGCAGTCGGTCGCCTCGAACATGAAATCTCGGACGATGGCGCGGGAGCAGGCGGCAAGGCTCTGGCCGGGAGCAACGCACCCTGGCGAGCCGCACCATATGGATTTCATGGAATATGCGCTGCTGCAAATGGGACAGGAGGGGGCTGCGAAGCAGGTGCGCGACGACAACAACGCGATAACAAAGCTCGGCTTTGATATCCTCGCCAGCTACACCGCGCTTGCAGCCGTTCCGGCCCGCTTTGCGCTGGAGCGTCAGGCGTGGAAGGAAGCGGCCGTGCTTGAGCCGAGAGGCAGCAAGTTCCCGCAGGCTGAGGCCATCACCTATTTCGCCCGCGCGATGGGATCGGCCCGTAGCGGCGACGTCGCTGCGGCTGAGCGCGACGTCGGCAAGCTCAAGGAGCTTCGCGCCACGCTGGACAACGCAAGTCAATCTTATTGGGCCGCGCAGGTCGAAATCCAGTTGCTGGCGGCCTCGGCCTGGATCGCGCAAGCCAAGGGCGAGAACGAGATGGCGGTCAAGCTCATGCGCGCGGCGGCGGATCTGGAGGACGACAGCGAAAAGCATATCGCGATGGAGAACCGGCTTTATCCGATGCGCGAACTGTTGGGCGATATGCTGCTCGAACAGCAACAGCCGGCGCTGGCTTTGACGGAATACGAGGCGTCGCTGGTGTCGACACCCAACCGGCTGCGCGGCCTGCATGGCGCGGCGACGGCCGCGAAGGCAGCCAACCAGCCCGAGAAAGCAACCGCTTATTTCCGCAAGCTTGCCGAGATGACCAAGGACGCCGATGTCGACCGGATCGAGATCAGCCAGGCGAGGTCCTCGTTGATGCAGCAGTGAATTGTCGAGACGAAGGATGATTCGAACGGCTACCGGACGCACCTGTCCGGCAGCCGGCCAACTCACAACGATCATGATGCGATCGATCCTCATCGCAGCCATGGCAGGCGCGCTGGCCGCGGTGCCGGCAGCGTATTTTTTGAGCGCGCCCGATCGGCATGATCAGGCCGCGCCGGCCGGTCCGGAGGGTCCCAGATCCGAAGCGGCCATCGAATCCTGGCCGATCTGCTCGACCATGGGATCAATGGTGGAGACGGCGGACTGGGCCGCGCTCGATCCGGATTTCGCGGCCGGCAAGCGAGCGATCGTCGCGGGCTCGTGGGACGAGGCCGTCAAGGCACTCACCTCGGCCGGGCTGCGTGACGCCCGCAACGCCGATATTCAGAACTATCTTGGCTACGCCTATCGCCGTCAGCGGCAGCTCGATCTGGCGATGCGGTACTATCAACAGGCTCTGGTACTCAATCCCCGGCACCGCAGCGCGCATGAGCATCTCGGCGAGGCCTATCTTACGCAAGGCGATCTAGCCAAAGCCAGGGAGCATCTGATGGCCCTGGAGCAGATCTGCCTGATCGGCTGTGACGAATACGACGATTTGAAGCGCGCTGTTGCAAAGTACGATCAGCTTGCGAAGCGATAGTGGCTATCGGAATCATGCCGGGGACGGTATGAACGATCATGCCGAAAGCTCCCGAAAAGTCTCCGCCGAGCAAACAAGTCGCTGCATTTGATGTGAACCGGATTCCTGTCGCGCCGGCCGACATTGTCGCGGCGGCTGCGACCATCCGCGGCGCGGTGATCGCGACGGAGTTCAATCACAGCCGGACGCTCAGCGAGATATGCGGCTGCGACATCTGGCTCAAATTCGAAAATCTTCAATTTACCTCGTCCTTCAAGGAGCGTGGCGCCTTGAACCGGCTCAGCGCGCTGTCGGCCGAACAGCGTCGGCGCGGCGTCATCGCGATGTCCGCCGGCAATCATGCCCTGGGCGTGGCCTATCACGCCAAGCGGCTCGGGACTCCCGCAACGATCGTCATGCCGATCGGCACGCCGATGGTGAAGGTCGAGAACACCAAGCGCCACGGCGCCGAGGTGATCATCACAGGCCAGACCCTGGAAGAAGCGGGTCAGTTCGCAAGCGAGCGCGGCAAGGCGCGCGGCTTGACGCTGATCCATCCCTACGACGATCCGCTGATCATCGCGGGGCAGGGCACCATCGCGCTGGAAATGTTGCAGGCCGCGCCGAGCCTGGAAACGCTGGTCGTTCCGATCGGCGGCGGCGGGCTGATCTCCGGCATGGCGATTGCGGCACGGTCTCTGAAGCCTGGCCTGCGCATCATCGGTGTCGAGGCCAGGCTTTATCCTTCGATGTACAATGTCATCAAGGGCAAGCATCTGCCGATGCGCGGCGACACGCTCGCCGAAGGCATCGCGGTCAAGGAGCCGGGGCGGATCACCACGGATATCGTCCGCCATCTGGTCGATGACGTCCTGTTGGTGAGCGAGGATGAAATCGAACGCGCGGTGGCGACGCTGATCTCGATTGAAAAGACGGTGGTGGAAGGCGCGGGCGCCGCGGGCCTTGCCGCGGTGCTGGCTGCTCCAGATGCTTTTCGCGGCCGACAGGTCGGCCTCGTCCTGACCGGCGGGAATATCGACACGCGGCTGATCGCCTCGGTCCTGACCCGTGAGCTCGCCCGCGAGGGACGGCTGACGCAGCTTGCGATCGACATCGTCGATCGCCCGGGTCAGCTCGCCGTCGTATCGAATCTGCTTGGCGAGGCCGGTGCCAACATCATCGAAGTCTCGCATCAGCGCACCTTCTCCGACCTGCCGGCGAAAGCGACCTTGCTCGAACTCGTCATCGAAACGCGCGACAAGGCGCATCTCGACGAGGTGCTGGCGCGACTCGGCGCCTCGGGATTCAAGGTCCGGCTGTGACGGTCATTCATCGCCAATCGGCACATGGTTGCTTCGCGCGCGGCTGGCCGGTTGGCGCAAAGCGGACCAATGATCTATAATCGTTGCTGACGATAGGCCGGCTTTCGAGGCATCTTCGAAAGCCAACCATACATTGCGGATGCTGCGCGGCCGAGTTTTTCACGCGCATCGTCGATTGAATATGTTGACTGAATAGCAAGCAAACCGCGACCCGAAAATCAACGCGGCGACGATGGATCGTACATTCAATTTCGGGGCAGGCCGGACTGCTCGGCGCAGCGCTATGGTGGCCATTTTTGTGGCGCATTGCGCGCTCGGAAGCGGGTCGGCATGCGCGGCCGACGCGCCCGCGCCGGCTCCGGAAAAGCTTCAGCTCATCACCGAGTTCTTCCACAACGAGGTTGCGACAGGGAAGGTGCCGGGCGCAGTCATCCTGATCCAGCAGCATGGCCGCCCCATCTACCTCAAATGCTTTGGCGTGCGCGACGTCACGACCAAGCTCCCGATGACACCGGACACGATCTTTGCTCTTCACTCCATGACCAAGCCGATCACGAGTCTGGCGGCGATGATGCTGATCGATGCCGGCAAGCTTGCACTCGACGATCCCGTCTCGAAATACATCCCAGCCTTCGCCAATATGCAGGTGGGGCTGGAAGCGACGGATGCGCAGGGCGAACCGGCGCTGAAGCTCGTCCCCGCCGTGCGGCAGGTGACGATCATGGACCTGATGCGGCACACGTCTGAGATCAGCTATGAATATATCGGCGGCAAGTGGGTTCTGAAGGTCTATTCGCAAGCGCATCTGTTCGA
>Ga0210407_10003654_pt1 | contig 12389 bp, 7 predicted proteins | sample IncBWC27MmetaG_FD_150860 | JGI IMG/M metagenome (GOLD analysis project Ga0210407, IMG submission 150860) | Forest soil microbial communities from Barre Woods Harvard Forest LTER site, Petersham, Massachusetts, United States - Inc-BW-C-27-M | ecosystem: Environmental > Terrestrial > Soil >... | reverse complement strand
CGGAATGTACTTCGACGCAGGGGAAAGTGCATTGGCTGCGAAAGCTGCCACCAAAGCATACGAATTGCGCAGTCACGGAACGGATCTCGAGCAAATCCAAATCTCAGCTTCGTACCACGCCTTCACCACGGGCGATCTGGAGAAGGCAGCAGCCGACTACGAGCGCTGGCGGGAACTCCGGCCGCGGTCGCCACTCCCCCATGCCAACTTGTCCTACGTCTATACTCAAATTGGCCAAAACGAAAAAGCTTTGGCCGAATCCCTGGAAGCCCTGCGTCTAGGCCCTAGCGGTGTGCAATATACGAATCTGGTATCGAGTTATATTGTGCTGGGACGTCTGAAGGAGGCCAAAGCAACCGTGGATGAAAGCCGGACCCAAAACATGGACCTGCCGATCAACCACAACAACATGTATCTGATTGCTTTTCTGGAACATGATCGCCCCACCATGGAGCGTGAGGCCGCCTGGGCGCTGGGCAAACCGGAACTTGAAGGAATCTTGTTTTACTCTCAGGCTTGCACGAGCGCCTATTTCGGCGAGTTGAAAGAGTCCAGAGAAACCCTGAATCGCGCCAGCAACTCGGCAATCGCGGGAGACCTGAAAGAAGCCGCCGCCACTTATCGTGCCGATGGCGCCATCCATGAGGCGCTGTACGGCAATGCCCAGGAAGCGGAACGCGCACTTCGGACCGTTCCGATCGCCGCCAGTGGTCAGGAGGTGCAAGCTGCCGCAGCGATTGCATATGCATTTGCCGGTGACCGTGTGCGCGCGCAGGCTTTGGCGGACGGCATCGCCAAGCAGTATCCCGAGAACACCCTCGTACAGTTCAACTATCTGCCGGTCATCCGCGCGCAGATCGCGCTGAATTCCAAGAACCCCAATCACGCCATCGAACTGCTGAAGGATGCTCGGCGTTACGAACTGGGTCAACCGGCACAGGTCATCTCGCTTAACATGTATCCTGCTTTTGTTCGCGGAGAGGCGTACCTGGCCCTCCACGACGGTCCGGCCGCTCTCGCCGAATTCCAAAGGATCCTCGATAACCCCGGAGTGTCCATCAACGAGCCGATCTCAGCTCTTGCTCACCTGGGCTTAGCGCGTGCCACTGCCTTGAATGGCGAAAAAGACCGCGCTCGATCCCTTTATCAGGACTTCATCGGGCTGTGGAAGGATGCGGACCCGGCGATCCCGATCCTGAAACAAGCGAAGACGGAATACGCAGCCCTGCAATCGTCCCATTAACTCTGCCGTCTCTCATGGAAAAGGTTTCTTTCCCGCGATCCCTATTGCCAAGTTCGTCCGCCGCCACTTGTCAAAGAATTACTACAGGGCGACTACAGTGGGAGTTTTCAAGAGGAAAATCAGTCCGGCGGGAAGACAGACAAAACCACGCAGGTGTATCAGAAAAACAGAAAATCTTGGTGCCGGGAGGGGGAGTCGAACCCCCAAGACCCGAAGGTCGGCGGATTTTGAGTTCACAGGTGAGTTCTGAACCGTTATGAAAATTCTCTACTCTACTTGATTCCTCAACCATTTACCAGCAACTTGATTTGCTCCGTTTTGACCCAATCTGTTCGGTTCTGAACATGGAACTACTACAGTTTTACTACAGTGACGTAGATATGGAGGCTCAATGAGCGTAATGGGGAGTGGCTGTTGAAAAACCCCCTACTTTGAAAAAACTGTCCCAGCCGAAGGATAGAAAATGTCCACCAAAATCGAGAACATCGTTTATAGGGCATCCTAGCGCGATGAAATTTCCGCAAACTTCTGGAGTGTGAGTTTTTCAACAGCCACGGGATTTTTCAACAATCACCGAAATCTCAATCGGCAGTCATCATTCTTCAATTCGCCCCATGATCGCGGTACGCTGCAGCAACCTCTCCAATTGCGGTGGCAATCAATGAGCACTGGAATCGCATCAGGAAGAAGTTCGCAAAGGCCCTTGAACCCGACACTCATCTCGCTGGTCGGTCCTCCGCTCGGGAATCGTGCGTATACGGGAATGCCCCATTTTGCCCCATCTTGCTCCTTGACAAGCGCCCAGTCCGCTGATACGTTTGCTTCGCAGTCCGGGCCCCTGTTCGCGAATCGCCCCCGTCTGGAGGTCCTCCATGCTTTCTCCCCTTCGCCGTCTCTCAGCAGCCATGTTCTGTCTGCTTGCCTTCACCTCGCTAACCGGTATATCCCACGCCCAAAACGTAACCACATGGCACAATGATAACAACCGAACTGGATGGCAGCAGAACGAGGCTGTCCTAACTGCAGACCAAAGTAAACTGGGTGCCGTGAACCAGAAAAAGTTCGGCCTGCTTTGGCAGTGGACCGTAAACGGGCCCGTTTACGCTCAGCCACTTGCCGTCGCCGGCGTACAAACGAACATTCAAGGCTGCCAACCATGCGATCTCGTATTTATTTCGACCGAACAGGACATGCTCTACGCATTTAACGCGGCGCCGAGCGCACAATCGAACCCTTTGGTCTGGAGCCGCAACCTCGCCGCCCAGGTGCCGAACGGGGCCTTTGTCGACTGTAATAACCTGAATGGGCTAACTTTTGCGCCGTGCAGCGCCCCCAGTCTCACCGGCTCCCCCATAGGCATTACCGGGACGCCGGTCATCGACACGATCGTAACTCCCGACACGTTGTTCGCCGTGGCGTCGGTGTTTATTTCCACGGGTCCGTCGGGCCCGTCAATTTCCTACTACCTGTTTGCCGTCAACATCACGTCGGGCGCGGTACTGGCCCAGACTCAGATAACCGGAAACGTTAGCGGCCAGGCGCCGAGCCAACTTTGTAAGACCTCGACCGGCCAAGGCCAGGTGCTCTTTGATCCCACGATTCACATTCAACGGTCGGCCCTGCTCCTGCTCAACGACACTGTGTACGTGGCCTTCGCGCCCGGCTCCGTGCCCGGCTCTGCCGAAAGGGAAAATGGCTGGATGTTTGGCTACACGTTTAACGGGAGCTCCTTTTCACAGACGGCAGTTTTCAATAGCACGCCTTATGGCACCGGGGGCGGCATCTGGCAAGCCGGAGCCGGTCCGGCTGCGGAGACTAGGGGCGGGAACAGCTACATCTACGCCGTCACTGGCAACGGCACCTTCGACGTCGCAGGCGTCCAAAACCCATCCATCGACTACGGCGACAGCTTGCTAAAGCTCAATCCGTCCACTTTGGCTGTTTTGGATTACTACACCCCTTACGACGTTCTCACAGCAGGCTCACAGGGGCTTGGGCGCTGCAAGAACGACATAGACTTCGCTTCCGGAGGAGTCTTGCTGTTCCCCGAAGACTTCTACCTTGACCAGAACACTGGCACCAACCCATATCTTCTGGTTAACGCCGACAAGGAATCGACGCTGTGGGTTGCGAATCGGGACAACTTGGGGAAGTTTAACTCCAACGCCAATTGCACGAACAACCTTAACAACATTCAGTGCATCTACACTCCCACTCAGGCGGATGCACAGCAAGGGTACTGGTCCAGCCCCGCCTATTGGAAATATAAGGACCAGAACAGCGTGAACCATTACCAGCTTTACTATTCGGTGACGGACCCGAATAATCTTTTAGCTGCACCGTATGCACTTAACGAGTACCAACTCCTAACGGCCGGGTCATCCGGCCCCATTCCTTCCACGTACCTCAGCACGGCGAACCTTTTTTGCCCCTACTCTCCAACCCCGTCGGTATCCTCTAATGGCACCACGGCCCGTTCTGGCATCGTGTGGGCGATAGAGAATCAGAATGCAAATAACGTTCCGCCCACTCCAAATTGCAACAGTACGACAACGTTCGAGCCCGCGGCGTTGCATGCGTTCGACGCAACCTCAGTTAATTCGGGGGAGCTCTACAGCAGCAGAGCGGTCACCACAAAGATCGGCGGCGCACGAGGCTTCCCGACCCCCACGATATTCCAAGACCAGGTCTACATGGGAACGACGTGGGGGCCGCTGCACAACCGGCCAGAAGTGGATGTGTTCGGCCTGTGTAGCACGAACGTGAATAACAACGGGCAGTGTCTGCCGTAGCCGGGAGCAGCAACCATGAGCCTCTGCCGCAGATTTGAAGTGTCGAGTCTGGTCTGCGTGCTCTGCGCGGCGACGGCGATTGCCGCGCCCGGACAGACCTTCAAGACACTTGCGAGTTTCCGCCTTATCGAGGATGGTGGGTATCCCCAATATATGTCTCTGGTTCAGGGCACCGACGGGAATCTTTACGGGACAGCGCCCGAGGGCGGGGTCGAGTACTTGGGCACAGTGTTCAAGGTTACCTCGGGGGGAGAGTTGACTTGGCTGTGCAACCTCGGCGAGTCGGGATGCTCTGATGGGAGCCACCCTTTCGCGGGCTTAATCCAAGCCGCCGATGGGAATTTTTATGGGACAACTTGGCAAGGCGGGAGCAACGGCGCAGGCACGGTGTTTGAATACGCGGCCGACGGCACGCTGACTACGTTGTACAGCTTTTGCTCCCAACCGAACTGCACCGATGGGGACGACCCTTACGCGCCGCTGGCTCAAGCTGCCGATAAGAACTTCTACGGAACCACCTTCGACGGCGGGGTCGGCGGCTATGGCACAGTATTTGAAATCACCTCGGCAGGCGTGCTCAACACGCTGCACAGCTTCAGCAATGCCGACGGCGCTGGCCCGGTCGCGGGGCTCATCCAAGGTAAGGACGGCAACTTCTACGGCACAACGGTGTATGGCGGGGCTAACTCTGCGGGGACGGTTTTTGAAATCAACGCCGCCGGCAACCTGACCACACTGCACAGTTTTTGCTCCGAGAAGGGCTGCGCGGATGGGGCCGACCCCTTCTCTGGGCTTGTCCAAGCGACCGACGGGAACTTCTACGGTACAACTCACGGCGGTGGGGCGCACGGTCAAGGTACCATTTTCCGAATCACCCCAAGGGGCAACTTGACCACCCTGTACAGCTTTTGTTCCCAAACGAAGTGCGTGGATGGAGCCTACCCTTACGCAGGCGTGATTCAAGCCACCGACGGTAACTTCTACGGAACAACGTCGAAAGGTGGAGTCAGCGACTCGGGCACGGTCTTTGCAATCACGCCAGGGGGCAAGCTGACTACGTTGCACAGCTTTTGCTCCAAGAAAAACTGCGCTGACGGTGCCGACCCTGTAGGAGGCTTGGTCCAAGTCAGGGACGGAACCCTATACGGGACAACCGCCGAGGGCGGCGCTTACGAGAACGGAGCAGTGTTCAGCCTTCCTCCGGGGCTGGTTCCGCCCGTGGAAGCCGAAGCCGCCCCCGCCCAAGCGGATCCATCGGTCGTTCTTCCGGGAGCAGGTCAGGAGCGTGCTGCCGGACATTTTCTTGCCTGGAGGGTGTACGGGCAATCGGCAGAGGCGACGAAGCCGACGACTCCCGGCCGATTCCACTGCACTCCCGCCCCCTGTGTGCTTCCGCCAACCCAAGCGTCCGAAGGCGGAGGCATTGTGACGGATTCCCCCATCGTGACGAATCCCCTAAATGCAAAGCAACTGTTGCTGGGCAGCTTCGATGCCAACTGTGACGCCTTGGGCTTCCATCTTTCCAACGATGGCGGCTCCGCCTGGACCCGCACCTGCATGCCTGCGATCTACACAAAGAACCATGTGTTTGTTCCGATAGACGAACCGTTGGTAGGCCACGACCGAAAAGGAGCAGCCTATATCGCAGGGATCTACAATGCCACGGAGGGCCGAGATAGCTTCGTCGCCTTTCAGAAATCAACCGACGGAACCCACTGGAGCAAGCCCGCCGTGGCCCTGCGCCGCCAAGGCCAAAACTTCCCGTTTGAAACTTGGCTCGCGGTGGATACAAACGCGGGCAGTCCCAGGGTCAATAGCCTGTATGTCTCTGCGGTCATGCTGCTGGCGCAAGGCAACACCCAGGTTCTGGTCTCCCATTCCGCCGACGGCGGTGTCACCTGGAAACAGACTACAGCCGATGCGGTGCAGAAATACCCAGCAACTGACGACTTTACCCGCATGGCTGTCAGTAAAGACGGCACAGTGTACCTGACCTGGCTGCACTGCGCGGGAACTGGCCCAGACCAGGGTTGTAGCGATGGCAACGGCCATATGATGTTTTCCAAGTCAACCGACGGGGGCAACACTTGGACCCCGCCGCACTTCATGACGGAAGCGATCTACTCCCCCGCGGAGTTGCCCAACACGGGCCAACGGCTCTTCAACTACCCCGTCATCGGAGTGGACAACAGCGACGGGGCCCACTCAGGAAATCTCTACGTGGCAATGTACACCTGGACCGGAACCTACCTGCGGGTGCAGGTGATTCGCTCAACCGATGGCGGCGACACCTGGTCGAAGCCCGTGCCCGTAGCCCCGGCGAGCGACACCCACGACCAATTCTTCCCCTCGCTATCCGTGAGTCCCACGGGGAAGGTTGGAGTAAGTTGGTTGGACCGGCGCAACGACCCCGCCAACATCGACTACCAAGCCTTCGCCGCCGTCTCGACCGATGGTGGGCGAACCTTCCCCAACACGCAACTCACCCGGGCATTTTCCAACCCAGACACAAATGGGACCCAGAATAACTGGATGGGAGATTACACCGGCAACACTTGGGCTGGACCGGACTTCATCGCCGCCTGGATGGACAGCAGCAACGGCGTCGACATGCAAGAAGTAATCGGCGGCATCCGCCTGCACTGAGCCCTCAGCAACTCAAGAGCAGGGCAGCGATCAGCGTTGAAATTGGTGTTCTCTGGCCACTCATCCAGTGGGTGCCTTTTCTTTTGCATGGTGCCAGACGGCGGGGGTTGAAGTGTAACTTCTGTTATCAGGCCATTTCGCTCAAATGCAGATCAGGCCACGCCGTCTCTGAGAAACTGAGCGAAAGAACGGATCGATTTCATCTTCTCTTCCGGCAATCCGCGCAGATTTTCCTCGCCGAGTCGATTTTCGTACAGGAGTCTCCCCAACACATCTGTAAGTCGCGAACCGCGAAAGTCGTATTTGCGATCAATCTCTTTACGACGTTGGGTCAGGTGATGTTCCAGGTCCCACAGATCCGACGACTGCTGGATCTCGTTGGCCATTCGCTTTGCTTCCTGAATCACTTCGTGCAGCTCCTGGCCCAGAGCAGCGTCGAAGGCTTTGCGGGCGATGGCCCTTTCTGATCTCTTCCAAATCGGTTCGTTTTGGTAGGGATAGTTGGCTTGAGTCGCAGGCGGGCTGGTCATGGTTCGATCCTCCCTGCCGGCATTCTATCCCCGGCCGAGATGCCATTTCTACAGGATCGGTGGCTTTCGCTCGGGCAGATTCAACATCGTTTTCATGCAGCCGCCCGTCCTTTGCGAGGTCAAAAAGATCGTTGACCGGGTGCCCGAGATTCTGTTTGCAGCCGAGATAGCGTTCTGTCGTTTGAACCGATGCGTGGCCCAGCAAGAACTGAATCTGCTCTAGTTCACCGCCGCGATCGTGGCAGAGCTTCGCGCAGGTCCGCCGAAGGTCGTGCGGTGCAATGTGCTCCAAGCCTGCTCTCTCGCAGCAGGTTCTGACCACGTACCAGATAACATTCTGCGAGATGCCGCTGCCCCACACCTTTCCCCGTCCGGCGACCGCTCGAAAGATTTTGCCCTCACAAACCCCAGCGGATTGTGTCCATTGATCGAGAGCGGCTTTCACCCAGTTCGGAATGGGCACGGTGCGGATGTGGCCACCCTTGCCGATCAGATCCACGACTGCCCAGTGCCCCTGACGCATCTGGATGTCATCCAACTCCAAGCCCACAAGTTCCGACCTGCGAAAGCCACAACCAAACAGCATGGCCAACATGGCATAGTCTCGCTTGGCACGCATGCTATCGCCACAACAATGTTTCAGCACTTCAGAACTCTGTTCTGCGCTCAACCAGTTACCGGACCGGAATCCGAGCTGCTTGACTCCCTTGACGCGGCTAATCCCCGCGGCCAACTCGGGACTCAGCAAGCCTGAGTCGGCGGCTTCGTGAGCCAGGCGCCGCACGGCTGCAAGCTGCTGGTTGATGGTGTTGGCGGCCAGATGCCGCGATTCCAGATATAGGCGATAGCGCACAACGACGATGCGGTTGAAGGCCAGGCGGGGCTCCGAGCAATACCAAGCAATGAACTGATCGATGGCATACTCGTAAACACGGCGCGAAGCTGGTGATCCGAGGCTATTGAGCACTGCTAATTTGCAATGATCCAGATCGGGCAAGCGAAGCACTGGGCGACGGTAATTCGGTTTGATTCTCTGATTGCCCATGACGACGGCCTCCTATGCCGCAGGATTGGAACTACGGCACAGACCATATGGGCATTGCAAGCAGAGCATTAGGTAGGCTTAGAGGGATTTGAGCGCTATGGCCTGGTTTCGTCAACTGAGCCGAATTGATGGACGCGCAGCGCGGTCGCAGCGAACTCTGTCGGTTAGAAACCGGACGAATCGCGGGGACTCCGATTCACCTTCTATGGCGAGACCTTAAACACCGTCCCGCAACGGAAATTGCCACACATCTGCCCACTTCCGCCGTACTGGGTTATGCCGTAGAGATTTCCAGCGCGGTCGAAGATCAGGCTCCCGGTGGGATAGGCCCCATCGGGGCTGAGCTTAAATTGGTAGACCGTCGCAAATGCCCAGGAATCTCCAGTCGGTCGGAGCCGGAAGATGGTGCCGTTTCCTACCGCTCCGCCGCCGCTAGCGGTCCCAAAGAGGTTCCCTTTGGAGTCGAAGACTAAGCTGGATTGAGGATGACCGCCGTCATCGCCGTCCCGAAAGTGGTATAGCACGCGCTCCTTCCACTTGTCGTTAGAGCCCGGCGCAAGCTCAAAAATTGTGCCCGACCCACTATTTCCCCCGCCAAACGTTGTGCCATAGAGATCGCCGTTTTTGCCAAAAGTCACGCCCGCCTCGGGTTCCCCCGCGCCCGAGTTACCCGGATCGAAGCGGTCGAGCAGTTCCTCGCTCCAAGCGCTAGACTTCGAAGTAGGCGGGGCTAGCTTAAACACCGTACCGCAACCCCCGGCACCGCAATCCCCGCCCTCGAATCCACCGAATTGTGTGGTCCCATAGATCGCGCCCTTGCTGTCGAAGATGAAACCACCGTTAGGATTGGCTCCGTCGGTGCCGCCTCTGAAACCATGCAGAACCTTCTCTTTCCACTTACCGCCCTCAGTCGTTGGCGGACTCAGTTCGAAAACTGCTCCGCAGTAAAGATAAAGCGAGTTGCAGGTTGTGCCATACCCGCCGCCGAACTGCGTCGCTCCATAAAGATTGCCTGCGCTGTCGAACACCAGATTCCCACGCGGAAGGTATCCCTGCTTGGCAGTCGGGAAGCTGTAAAGCACGGTCTCGGTCCATGCCCCACCCTTTTCGCTCGGGGGCGACAGTTCGTATACCGTTCCACATCCCACATTTTCGCCCAACAGTATGCAGGTTCCCGTACCGCCGTAGGCTGTTGTCCCATACAAATTGCCAGCCTCGTCGATAATCACGTTTCCGGCGGGAGTCTCGCCATCGTTGTGGTTCTTGCCGAGAAAGACATACACAATGGTCTCCGTCCAAGAATCGCCTTTCTTTGCGGGCGGAGCCACTTGATAGACCGTGCCACACTGAAACGGCCCCCCGCATGAGGACGAACCGCCATCTGTGGTCGCCCCATAGAGATTGCCGTGCTTATCGAGCACCGCCCCGCCCGTTGGCACCGAGCCGTCCGGCAGGCCCTGAAAGCTGTACAGCACCTTCTCCTTCCAACTGGCAGACGCGATTGAAGGCGTCGTTAAAATAATCGCGAGCGAGATCAGTGCGCGGATCGCGAGCCTAGGGGACTTGTCGAGGTTCATAGCGAGGGACGATTTCCTAACCTGGATTCCTAGCAAACGAGAAAGGGAAGCCAGGAGCAGCGTAGCTTTTCGCGATGTTACACCCGAGCGCATGCGGCGTCCACTACTGTCCTCTTTGTCAACTGGCGAGAAATCCCGATTACGCTCATTGACCCTTGCGACTCCATCTGTGACGCCATTTCACTTGCCACTCGCCATTCCACTTTTTCCACTTGCGGCGTTGTTCGTCTTCGCCCACTCGCACCTCATACTCGCCGTCAGGTATATCGACCTCGTCTTTTCTACGAACGTATGCGAAGGCCCTGATTTGGCTCCGATCGTAGTAGACCAGAAAGTCAACCGGGAACCAGTCTGCCTCTGAACCGCGTGCACGCATCCGAGCATAGCCTTGGACGGGTTGCAGTGCGGGTTTGTCGTTGGTGCGCTCGGCCACTCAGGGATTATAGCGTCGGCAGTTGGCGTAAAATCGCGATTACACTCAATGACCCGAATTTCTGTTGCAGCCTGGGTTAGAAAACTACACTTTTCTAACGTCGCGAGCATCGGTGCTGAAAACCAATGTTTATGCGGGTCCGAAGCGACCGTTTTTGAGAGGGTTTTCTAACAACGCGGAAAATCAAGTTGCTCTGTCGCTCTATGGGAAGGACTACAGCAAAATGGGGACACTTCGTTGGAGCGTGGGAGCGTGGGTCCCGGGAATCGATCTTACAGGCGGGCTGAAAACGTGGCCAAGCTGCGAAGGGGTCTATGTATACCGACGGCAAAATGCTCCCTCCCCCTCCCACGAGGGCATTTGCACGCGACGAAGCTAGGAACGGGGCAGGCAAAACAGCTTTTATTGGTGTTTGAGCATTTAACGATGTGCATCACCCAAACAGCACCCGAGGGGTGATGCCGTTATTACTTTCCGTGGCTCAGTGGCCGTGGTCATGCGGCACTGTTATGATGGTTGAGCAAGAACCAACATTGCCCAGCGCATCTTGCCCATTGACTATGATGGTGTACGTTCGACCATCCTGGTCGTTTCCGTTTCGCGCGGCTATCAACGACACTTGAAACAAGTAGCTGCCTCCTGAACCGAGAGTGATTGGGCCACTTGGTTGGTCTTGGCCATACTCGTCGATCACCAAATACCCGGTGCCAGCAGGAACAAGGCTTGCCGTACCTGCAGTAATAGTTCCTGATACGGTTACAGAGGCCGGTTTGCCATTAGGTGGCCAAAGAGTACTTGGAGTCGCCGTACAGCTAACGATGGGTGGTGTCTGCGGGACGCCATTTACGCTTGTTATTGTTACACCGCCGGTTCCGCTGCTTGGATCAATTGGGAATGCGCTCTTCAGCTGTGCCCCACCAGTCTTGGTTTTGCCGTTGTAAGTACTCTGCCAGTTGAACGTGTAAAGAGGCGGGCTCGGGTTACCAGAAGAAAGAATTCCAAGCAGGCTTGCCTGAAACTTTATTGCTGAGCCGTTTGGCAGCAATGGGTCCCCGGGACAATCTTGGAAATATAGTGTGTATGTGGTTTCAATGGGATTGGCTAGTGTGCAAGGGACGAACCCATTGGCTAGGTCAGAGGAATTCCAATAGAAGGGATAAGCATAGTCGGGGCCGTAATAGGTGTAACCTCCGCCTTGTGGAGGATCAAAAAATAGAGGTGGGGCCTTTAAGGAACCGTCCGTGCTCAAGTTTGCAGGGTTTTGGACTGTTGGGTTGAAGGGCTTGAATGGGCTCGGAGCGGGGAGAAAGGCAACCTCCTGTTGCCAATTGAAACCAGTAAAACCGCAAGCAATTGCTGCATTGGCCAATCCAACCGGGAGACCCCCATCAGTCGGTACGAACGTAGCGTTCATGCTTATAGGTTTTTGATCGAGACTGTAGGGTCCGCCAGCAAACGTGTTTATGTCACTTGGGTTTACTTGGCACCCCGTATTCACAACAATGCTCGAACGATAGCGCCATACTACGCTCGTCGTGAACTCGTCGAGATAGAACACCTGCCCCGTAGCTCCGGGAGTGGACAGGGTGTAGGTTTGGAAAGAGTTTCCGCTATTAGTCTGCTGTGTGAAAAGCACATTCTTGTTGGCGTCCAAAAGACGTATTTCAGCGGGGCCATTGAGCTGAGGGCAACAATCATTACCTTGAAACGCCGCACCTTGGACTACCACAGACGAAATCGTAACCTGCTGTCCATAATCCAATTCATAGCGGTACACGAGGCGCGAATCCGTGCCGGGGAGTTCCTCGGAGCTTCCGCCTACCCCCCAGCCAAGAAAGTGAACCGACTGACCCGACCAAGGGGCACATGGATCACCAGTTTGTGAGACAAATCCCGAGAAACTAGTACCTGCTGGATAGACACCGGAGCTTTCGGGTTGCAATGTGACCGTTGGCACCAGTTGCTGGCCGGGGAACTGCACTGGACAATTCTGGCCAAAAGCGCGCCCGGCCACAACGACGAGCACAAGAGCGGTGATTGCCACTTGTATGCGCCCATTAATTCGAATCTTCCTCATTGGAATCCTCCTAGGTCGCGGAGTTCAACAAAACATCCAAGGGTTC
>Ga0210407_10003651_pt1 | contig 12393 bp, 8 predicted proteins | sample IncBWC27MmetaG_FD_150860 | JGI IMG/M metagenome (GOLD analysis project Ga0210407, IMG submission 150860) | Forest soil microbial communities from Barre Woods Harvard Forest LTER site, Petersham, Massachusetts, United States - Inc-BW-C-27-M | ecosystem: Environmental > Terrestrial > Soil >... | reverse complement strand
GCACGACGAGTGGTCCGACGATGACCCCACGTACGCTGCCTGCGCCGATGGATGGCCACGCATTCTTTCCCGCCTGAAGACGCTGCTGGAGACCGGGAAAACCTTCAAGCCGCATTGATAGATTGAAAGAAGGTAGGAACGGTCTCATCTTCCTCCGAAGCGCCATAGGCGCGTGGTGGCACAGCCACTTCTGGCTGTGCTCTCGCGACCCCGCACGCATGGGCGACCCATGCCCAAGACGGACCGAAACCGCACGCTTTGGTGGCACAGCCATTTCTGGCTGTGCTCTTACGACCCCGCACGCATGGAACGACCCGCTCCAAGACGGACCGAAACCACCACGAACATCGAGAAGCTTTTCGCCTTCGCAACCATCGCCAGCCCGTCGAGCAACCTCATTGTCGAAGGGAGACGGACCCCTTGTAGCGGCGAGCCTGCCCGCCTTTGGAGGGCCTGCCTGCCGCACGCAGGTTCACCTCGTTTACCGTGAGCCTCGAAGGGCCATCCACGGATGTCGTCCCGAGCCTACCCGCCTCTTGAAGGGGCACGGAGCGAGTTCCTGCGTGGGGTCTGACCCGCGCTATTTTCTCGCCTCGCTTGACGCTTCTTACCTTAGAACAGCAGCTTCAGGGCAAATTGAATCTGCCGCGACGAGCCGAAATCTCCTGTCGGGAAACGCGTCGCTTGTATTATTCCGAACGATCCGCTGGTTGTTGTGAGCACGGGATTGCCGAAGTTCGGATGGTTGAAAATGTCAAACAACTCGCTCCGGAACTGGAGATTGAGTTTCTCGGTGATTTTTGTGTTTTTTGTGACCGAGAAGTCCGTGTTTAGGAAGCCGGGGCCGATTATGGCATCGCGGCCGAGACTGCCGGGATGACATGAACCGGCAATCACCGGATACACCTTGCCACCTGGAGTCGTCGGCACATCGCTGAACGTGCAAGGAATCGCAAACGCAGCGTTGGGAGTCGCCGCGCAGTCAGGAATCGCGGGGGCCCCACCCGAAAGGGGGCCGTTGAAGCGCTGGCATACGGTCCCGTTGGAGAAGTATTGGCTCGGATTTCCGGTACCAGTTACGCGCTGAAGCAAGTCCGGCCGCGCGGTAATGGAGATGCCAGGTCCCGGGCCAATCGCCTGCGCAGCAGTCAGGGGACTTCCGCTTTGCGCCTGAGTGATAATACCGAACTGCCAGCCAGAAACGATGCGATTGCCTTTGAACGGCAGTTCATAGAAGCCGCTAAGGACAAAGCGGTTGCGAACATCGAATTCAGAGGGGCCATAGTCGCCGCGCGGATTGTAGGCGTTTTGGATGACCAGCGATTCGCCGGTGGAGAGTGAGTTATAGTCGAGCGACTTCGAGTACGTGTAGGAGGCGAGAAACTCGAAGCCGTGAGAGAAATGCTTGGTGGCGGTAACCCACAGCGCGTTGTAGTTCGAATTGCCGACACTGTTCACCTGATTGATGGTGTTCAGCGGACAGAGGGGATTGGGGGGCTGGCATTGCGGAGGGATTACCGAGCTGGTGAGGGGAAGCGTTGGAAAAGGCTTGGTAGTTCCGTAGAGACCGCCGGTAACGAGTGGCTGATTGACATTCAGGAGTAACTGGAGATGAGTGGCCTTCAGCCCAACATAGGCTACTTCAAGCCCGAGCGTGGAGGTGACTTGGCGCTGAACGGTCAGATTCCAATCCTGCGCATACATGTCGTTGAAGTTTGGATTGATCGCCGATGGCCCCAGACTGACACCCGTAACGGCGGCGGAAGGATTCTCCAACGTAATGCTGTTGGATGCCGAAGCGGCGGAAAGCGGCAGCGCGAAAGGCGGATTGGAGCTGAGCCCGGTGACGGTGTTCGTGGTGGGATCCTGCGTCATGATGGCGTAGGCCGCGCGGACAGAGGTCTTTCCGTCTTTGAAGGGATCCCAAGCAAAGCCGATACGCGGCTGGAAATTCTTGTTATTGGTTTTATAGGGCTGAGGCGACGAAATAAGAGTGCCCGTCGTGCGATCGAAATTCGTGAAATGATTGGCGGATTCCGATGGCGATGAGTTCCAGGCGTAACGCAGACCAATGTTGATGGTGAAGTTGGATTTCCATTTAAAGCTGTCCTGGGCAAAGCCGTCGTAAGAAGGCTGGAGAATCTTGTCGTCGCCGGCGCCGAGTTGGTCCTGGAACACGTTGGCCTTGTCTGCCAGGAAGTTCGCAAAGGTAGTGAAGCTGAAGACCCCCACATTCTCGGCGATGTTGTTGTTGTAGGCGCGGCGAATCTCCCCTCCGAAGGCAAAGCTGTGACGGCCCTTGAGCCAGCTCAAGGTGTCATTCAAAACCGCAGTCGTGTCGCCGCGGCCCTGGGGCTCGCCATTAGGCCCGCCGAAGAATAACGTGCCGGCGACTTGGATATTGGGCAATCCTGAAGCGACCGGTGAGCCCGACGGCATGGTGATGCCGAATTTTGTCGGATCCAGCAAGGCGTTCGGAGTGAAGATCAGATGGATGCGGTTGAAACCAAGACGCACCGAATTGGCTAGCGTTGTATTGAAGGTGTGGTCCTCGCCAAGCGTCGCAAGATGACGAAAGCCATCGCGAGTGTCGCCGAATCCCGGAATGGAAGCCGGAACTGTTGGTAGCAACGGCTCCTGGCGAAGGTCCTTTTGAACGACATAGTACCCATGCAGTCGGTCACGCCCGGTGAGTTCGATTTCGAGGTCCGCGGAGCCCTGATTCAACGCCACATTCGCAACAACTCCGCCGGTGAAGCCGGTCCAATCCGCCTGAGCTGCGGAGGCATCCACTTTGGCTTGATGGAAGTTGGCCTGAGGAACGAGAGCGAGGAGACTCTTTACGGCAGCCGATGTTACGGCTGCAATCTGGTTCTGGCTGGGCACGGTGGTGCTGGTGGTAAGGCTCTGGTGCTGACGGAGCCCTTCGTACGCCAAGAAGAAAAAGACTTTGTTCTTTACGATTGGACCGCCAAAATCGGCGCCAAATTCGTTGCGCTTGAAGGGCGCCTGCGGATTCGGACTGGTATTAAAAAAATTGCGTGCGTCAAGATCATTGTTGCGGAAGAACTCAAACGCTTCGCCATGATACTGGTTTGTTCCCGAGCGCGTGGCGAGGTTGACGATGGCTCCGGCATTCCGCCCGTACTCGGCTGGAAAAGCCGAGTTGTCGATCTTGTATTCCGCGAGGGTGTCTATCGGCGGCTGGAAGGTGATCTGGTTCTGGACGTTATCATTCAAGTTGATACCGTTCACCAACCAGTTGGTCGTGTCCTCGCGTTGGCCGGCGGTATTGATACCAAACGATCCTTGCCCGCGTAGCGGCGCAGAGAGAAATCCATTCGCAGGCGGGGTGATGGTGCCGGGCGTCAGTAAGCTGAGATCGGTAAAGTGGCGACCGTTTAGCGGGATGTCTTGGACCGTCTTGTCGTTGATGACCTGGCCCATGCTCGTGGTGGCAGTTTCGATGACCGCAGCATTGGCATTGATCTCGATTGTATCTACGATTGCCCCGATCTTCAGTTGAATGTTTTGAGTGACGGTTGTCGCTACTTCAAGATTCAGATTGGCCAAAGAGGTAGTCACAAAACCCGTGCAACTCACGTCGATGCGATAGACGCCGATGGGGAGCGCGGGGAAAAGATAGGAGCCTGCATCGTCGGTTCTGGTGACGGATACAACACCCGTTGCCACGCTTGTGGCGACTACTTTCGCGTTGGGTACTGTCGCCCCCGAAGCGTCTGTCACCGTGCCATTTAGGGCCGCAGTGGATTGCCCAAGCGCCACAACGCTGGTACCAGCGAACAGAATGCCGAGCAAAAGTAGCCGAATGCAACGTCCGAGAAGGAACTGGAACATGGTGGTTTTATTCTCCTGTGACTGCGAAAAAGATACGCACGGGACTTCCGTTTTGCTCGACTCCACGAGGCCGTTCGGGGAACGGACGTGGTTACCATTGGGGCTTCCGGGGTTGTTGTTTTGGACTTTTTACCGCGCCTGGTCGTACCGCGTCAAGGCGTAAATTGTCAACGCTAAAACTGTAACGTTGTTTGTATGTGTGCGAACAACCTGTGTCACTTCCCAGACTCGCTTGCCCCGCACCTCGGTCTTGCCCCGGGTCTTACGGTTACCTTTTCACCCCATCTTCGTTACAACTCTCCGCGTTTGAATGACTTAGCAATCCGTTCGAACGAGTATCTTACAAGTAAAAGTTTCCTATTGACAACCGCCCCGATCCGGCGGTATGATTTCTTGTGTTATCTCGAAGAAACCTCGCTGGCGCTTCCCGCCGCTCCAGCGCTAACCCTCGCCTTTTCAATCGCCTGCAGCCTCTTGGCGCTCTTTTTCGGATGCCTGTCCTTTGTTTTCAACAGCTTGCAGCCTCTTTTCCCAAAATACCGGGGTGGGGGTATCCCGGGCGGCTCGGGACACCCGGGTGGGGGATACCGCGATTCCCGTTTCAGCCATCCACTGTTCACTACGCACGACTCACGGCCCACTCTTCTCTAACTACCTTTAGAATGAACACTTGCAAAAGTGCATCAAAACAAAGCACTTTAACTACCTTTAGAATGAACACTTACAAGAAACAGGGGAGGGGGGGCCCCACACAACGTTTGTCGCCATCGCGCTGATATGCTAGGCTTTGCGCTGCAAGAGCATGCACGTGCCGCGCAAGTTCCAGCGTTGCTCACGTCCTGTCGTTCGCGTTCCGCAGGAAGTCCCCAGGCGAGGCAGACTCGCCTCTACGCACGCGAACGGACGCGGCAGAGCCAGGACCTGGCGAATAGCGGCGCAGGGACCGCGGCACAAAAGGAACAACCCATCCCATGACCGGGCAAGCCACTTCAAAAACCTCGACCGAAGCGCGGGAAATCAAGCTGGCGCATTCGCCGGATTCCGACGACGCGTTCATGTTTTACGCGCTGGCCACGCACAAGCTGACCACGCCGGGCTACAAGTACACCCACGTGCTTTCGGACATTCAGACGCTGAACGAAGCGGCGCTGACGGAAACGTACGACGTGACGGCGCTGAGTTTTGCGGCGTATCCGGGACTACGCGACAAGTACGTGCTGCTGGATTGCGGGGCGAGCTTCGGAGAAAACTACGGGCCGATCGTGGTGGCGCCGGCGTCGATGAAGGCGAGTGAGATTGCCGGGAAGCGCGTGGCGGTGCCGGGTCTGAAGACCACGGCATACCTGACGCTGAAGCTATTTGAGCCGAACTTCGAGGCGGTAGTGATGCCGTTCGACAAAATTTTGGAAGCGGTGAAGAACGAAGTGGTGGATGCGGGGCTGTTGATCCATGAAGGGCAGCTTTTGTTTCCGCAACTCGGCCTGCACCGCGTCCTCGATTTGGGCGTGTGGTGGCACGAACAGACCGGGATGCCACTGCCGCTTGGCGGCAATGCCGTGCGCCGCGCGCTGGGTGCGGAGATCGGGAGGTCGATCGCGCGGACCATTCGCGACAGCGTGGAATACGGGCTGGAGCATCGCGAAGAGGCGCTGAATTACGCGATGCAGTTCGCGCGCGACATGGAAACGGAGCTGGCCGACAAATTTGTCAGCATGTACGTGAACCGCTGGACGCTGGGATATGGCGACCTCGGAAAGCGAGCCGTGACAGAATTAATCGCGCGAGGCACAGCGGCAGGTTTGCTGCCCGGTCCGGCGACCGTGGAATTCCTGAGCGAGGAATAGGGCTGGCGCATACTTAAGGCTCGGCGAGAAGTAGATTATTTTTTTTCGGTCAGCACGACTTCAGGAAGGCGCGCCTCGCGCAGGAACCGAGCGGCTTCTTCCGGCGGCGTCGGATTGATGTAGAAGCCGGTTCCCCATTCAAAGCCGGCAACTTTGGTCAGCTTCGGAATTACTTCGATGTGCCAGTGGTAATGGTCGTTGATTTCCTCACCTACCGGCGAAGTGTGAATCATAAAATTGTAAGCAGGCCGATCGAGAACCAGGTCGAGGCGCATGAGCGCGTCTTTCAGCATGCGCGCGAGGCTGGAGTAAATGGAACTCTGGTTGTTTTCGTAGGAAGAGGCGTGGACCTTAGGCAGCAGCCACATTTCAAACGGGAAGCGCGAGGCGTACGGCGCGATGGAAATGAAATGCTCGTTTTCGCCGATGACGCGCTCGCCGGTGTCGAGTTCCTGCCGAATGATGTCGCAGAAAATGCAGCGCTCTTTTTCGTCGTAGTAATGCCAGCAGTTGTCGACCTCTTCGCGAACGCGGCGCGGGACGATGGGAAGAGCGATCAGCTGGGAGTGCGGGTGCTCCAGGGAAGCGCCGGCGGCTTCGCCATGATTTTTGAAAATGAGCACATAGCGGAAGCGCTTGTCGTTTTTCAGGTCGAGCATGCGGTCGCGGTAAGCCCACAAAACATCTTCGACGGCGCGCGGGGCCAGGGTGGCGAGGGTGGCCATGTGGTCGGGCGTTTCCACAATCACTTCGTGGGCTCCGACGCCGTTCATTTTGTCGAAGAGGCCTTCGCCTTCGCGGTCGAGATCGCCTTCGATGCCGAGCGCGGGGAAACGGTTGGGAACGACTCGGATATTCCAACCAGGCGTGTTGGAGCCGCCGCCGTTGCGGCCGTAGACAAGAATTTCGGGAGGCGTTTTGCCTTCGGCGCCGGGGCAGAAGGGGCAATTCTTGGGGCCGGTGACCAGGACGCTTTCGCGGAGAAAATCGGAAGGGCGCTTTCCGCGATCGGTGGAGATGATGACCCAGCGGCCCGTGATGGGGTCTTTACGCAACTCCGGCACAGCGAGCCTCCTCGAATTCAAATCGCACGAAACGGAGCAGCAGGGACATGCTCTGCTTGAGATTGTACCGCGCTGGAGCCGCGTTTTACAGTTGGGGGCTGAAGGCGTCTTTGTGGAGGCGGACGGCGGGGGAGCGGCCGGGGCGGTTGTCGATGGCGAGGACGTCGAAACGGCAGGGACGATTCGAAACGTGGCGTTCGGCGAGGAAACGTTGGGCGGTGCGGGCGACGACGCGCTGTTTGTCGGTGGTGATGCTGAGTTCGGGGAGGGCGGTGAGATCTTCGCGGAGGGTGCGGGTGCGGACTTCGACGAAGGCGAGGGTTTCGCCGTCGTAGCCGACTAGGTCGAGTTCACCTTTGACTCCGCGCGGCGTGTAGTTGCGGGCTACGAAGATGTAGCCGTGGCGGCGGAGGTACCAGTAGGCGTAAGTTTCGCCGCGGATGCCGGTGCGGCGGGCGGCGTGTTTGCGCTGATCGGGGTCGTGATCGTCGCGCAGGCCTTTGCGGGCGGCCCAGCGGACGAGGAGGAAGATGGCGCGGGAGAAGAGGGGCATGGCTAGGAGTATAGAACAGTAATATCATTAAGAGAATAAAGAAGGAAGATTGGCCACAGAGGCACAGAGACAGAGAAGGAAAAAGGGAAAGAAAAGCCGCAGGGCTGCGCCCGCCAGAAATCGGCGGGCCCTGCGCTACGGGTGGTCGGCGAAGGATCGATCTTGCCGAGATGGGGCGCAGCATGCTGCGCCCCTACGGGGATGATCGCTACGCTCTTTGTTGGACTTCGCGGATGCATTCTTCCAGGGTGCGCACGGCGAAGTCGGCTTGCTCTTCGTCGATTACGAGAGGCGGACAGAAGCGCAGCGTTGTGTCGCCGGAGCCTAGAACGAGCAGCCCTTTGTGGAAAGCCAACTGAATGAGTTCGTTCCGCAAGTCAGGGGCTTTTTCCTTGGTTTTCTGATCGCGCACGAATTCGATGCCGATCATCAAGCCTTTGCCGCGCACTTCTCCCACGTTCTTGTACCGCTGGGGCCAATCGGCGGTGCGACGCATGATGAATTCCCCGACCTGCCTGGCGTTCTGCATGTATTTTTCTTCGAGCAGGCGAATGGTGGCGAGCGACGCAGCGATGCATACGGGATTGCCGCCGAACGTCGATGCGTGAGCGCCGGGCTTCCAGTCCATGACGCTGGCGCGCGCGATCACTGCGCTCAGCGGGAGCCCTGAGGCGATTCCCTTGGCGACGCAGATGACGTCCGGCTCGACTCCCGGAGCGTGGTCCACGGCCCACCATTTGCCGGTGCGGCCCATGCCGGATTGCACTTCGTCGGCCACGAGTAGAATGCCGTGTTTCCTGCAGATGCGCTGCAAGCCCTGGAGGAATTCGGGCGGCGCAAGGATGTAGCCGCCTTCGCCCTGAATGGGCTCGATGAAGATGCCGGCGACTTCTTCGGGATCCACGCGGCGGCGGAACAATTCGTTTTCGAGATAGTTCAAACAGTCAGCAGAAGCGGTTTGCGCGCAGACTCCGTAGGTGCCGCGATACGTATCCGGATAGGGCATGTGAAATACGCCGGAAAGGAGCGTGCCAAAGCCTTTGCGCTGGACGGCGCGGCTTGCGGTTAGCGAAAGGGCGCCCATGGTGCGGCCGTGAAATGCGCCGTGGAACGCGATCAATTTGTCGCGCCCGGTGTGATACTTCGCGAGCTTGATGGCGGCTTCAATGGCTTCGGCGCCGGAGTTGCCGAAATAGACGCGCTTAGGTTCTTTTCCGGGGGCGATGGAGGAAAGCTTTTCGGCCAGCTGCGGCATGCCTTCGTAGTAAAAATCCGTGCCGGACATGTGGATTAGCTCGGCGGCTTGCTTTTGAATGGCGGCGACGACTTCCGGGTGGCAGTGGCCAGTGGAGCAGACAGCGATGCCGGCAGCGAAGTCGAGGAAGGTGTTGCCGTCGACGTCCTCGATCATGGCGCCGCGTCCGCGTTTGGCGACCAGCGGATAGTCTCGTGTATACGACGGTGAAACAAACTCGGCGTCGCGCTCGATAATGCGCTTGGCTTTTGGCCCAGGCAACGGCATGAGCAAGTGGGGCAGTTTCGTTTCAGTGGCGGCGATCATTTCTTCCTCCTTCAAGGATGGTCAGTGGTGGTTGTGGATGGGTGACCGCAAAACGGGTATAGACGCGCGTACACGCATCGCGTTAACGCACGCCCTTGCCTTGAGAGGAAGACTTAATCTACGCCGAAGAGGTTTGGCCGAAGATCGGCCGGGGAGGAAATTCTGTAAAGCGCGTGAAGGTAATTGTGTTTCATTTGCGTTTCCAGCGGACGCTTCCGTCCTTATTATCTTCAAGGATTATACCACGTTCGGCGAGTTCCTTGCGGATGCGATCGGAGGAAGCAAAGTCGCGGCGCTTGCGGGCGGCGTCGCGCTCGGCGATGCGTTTTTCGATTTCGGCGTCGCTAAGCGCGTCGGCGTCCCTGGCGTAGCCCAGGTCGTTGAGTTTGGCGGCGTCGTTGTCCTCGAGGACCGCGAACACCCGGTCGAAGGTGGCGAGGAATTGCTGGGCGACGACGACGTCGTCCTGGCGGAATTCGCCCTTGTCGATCGCGACATTGGCTTCGCGGACGAGATCATAGGCGGCGGCGAGCGCTTGCGCGGTGTTGAGGTCGTCGGAGAGGCCGGCGTCGAAATCGGCGGCGGCTTTGGCGATGCGTTCGGACATGCCGGGGTAGCGGCCGGGGGCGAATTTTCCTTGCGCGAGGCGGTCGGCAAAATTGCGCAGGCGCTCGACGGCGCTGGCGGCTTGCTGGAGGCCGTCAAAGGTGAAATTGAGCTGGCGGCGGTAGGGAACGCTGGCGAGAGCGAAGCGTAGCGCGGAAGGTTTGTAGCCCTTGGCGAAGAGATCGCGGAGGGTGAAGAAATTGCCGAGGGACTTGGACATTTTCTCGCCTTCGACGAGAAGATGCTCGGCGTGAAGCCAGTAGCGGACGAAATGTTTGCCGGTGGCGGCTTCGCTTTGCGCGATTTCGTTTTCGTGATGGGGAAAGGCGAGGTCGATGCCGCCGGTGTGGATGTCAATCGTTTCACCGAGATATTTCATGGCCATGGCGGAGCATTCGATGTGCCAGCCCGGACGGCCGCGGCCGATGGGCGTGTCCCAGAAATGCTCGCCGGACTTGGGGGCTTTCCAGAGGGCGAAATCGCGGGCGCTTTCTTTTTCGTAGCGGTCGACATCGACTCGGGCGCCGGCTTGGATGCCGGTGACATCGATTTTGGAGAGCTTGCCGTAGTCGGGAAATTTGGCGATGCGGTAGTAGATGGAGCCTTCGCTGGGGTAGGTGTAGGTTTTTTCCTGAAGGCGCTGGATCAGCTGGACCATGGAATCGATGTTGTCCGTGGCACGGACCCAGTGCTCGGGGGACTCGATGCTGAGGGCTTTGCAATCGTCGAAGAAGGCTTGGGCGAATTTTTCGGTGTAGTCTCGGATGCTGACGCCTTGGGCTGCGGCGTTGGCGATGATGCGGTCGTCGACGTCGGTGAGATTCATGACGTGGGTGAGGCGAAAGCCGCGGAGTTTCAGGAAGCGGCGGAGGATGTCCTGAAAGACGAAAGTGCGGAAGTTGCCGATGTGGGCGTAGTCGTAGACGGTGGGTCCGCAGGTGTACATGGTGACTTCGCCGGGTTTTAAGGGGACGAAGGGTTCGGTTTGGTTGGAGAGCGTGTTGTGGAGGCGGATTTCGGTCGTTTGCGGCATTTTTCAGTGGAAAAGAAACGATGATTGTATCTGAGGGGCAGGGGAAAACAAACAGCCGCAACCCGAGGGTTAGTGGTCAGTTTCTGGTAAACCCGACTTACCAGGCAGTGGAATTATTCCGAGCTGCCCGTAATCTGTTCGGAGCGGGATTAGTCAACAGGGGCCGAGGAATCAGCGTGACATTCCAGACTCGGCAAATTCACTATCAAACCTCACCTCTACTCGACTAACTACTTCGCAGGGCCGATTCTCATACTCCAGCGGGCGATATACCCATTGTTCGATCGCCGATTGAGCGGCGCCGGTGAAGGGTGTCGGTCCGGAGGTTCGTAGAACCTTTACAGATCCATCCCGCGTAATTAGGTATTCGACGAATACGGACACTGCACCTCGGGTCTTTGTTGCGCGGGGGTACTCCGGCAGCACACGTCGAACAATAAGGCCTTCCAACGCCTGGCCCGGCCAGACTCGCCATTCGGTATCCCCCTGCCGATATATCGCCCCGATGTCTGGCAGCGATAGGAAGTTGATTCCCACACCGTCAGCAACGTAAAGACGAAGTGCATCGCCCTCGACGGGCATTCTAAGCGGCAACGAAGAGTACAAGCTCCCTGCGTGTGGAAAAACGCGAGCGTCGGTGACTTGCGGTGGTGGTTCCGGAGCAGGCGGTGGTAGCGGTGCAACCACGACATGCAAAGGCATCGGAGTTACATAACCCCACGATGCCAACACAACAAGGCTTATCATCAGTGCGTGTGCTGTTACCGAGACGACCACCGGTATGCGTAAAGGCGTCCCGGACACCGCTGCCGACATCATGCATGCCTCAATAGAGGCAGTCGCGCGTACTCGGAGCGCGTGCCCCAGCACGTCGCACACGTCGCGCAAAGAGGGAGCGATTTCGGTAAGAAGCGCATCGAATTCAGCGGCGTATCGATTGCGCCATTTTGTCGGGTACAACCGGGCCACCCAACGGATCAAGGTCCTCATGCTTCTCTCATTCTTCGATTTCCTGTCCGCACAACCTGTCCCAACAGAGTGAGCTGCTGTTTCAAACGCTGACTTCCTTCAGCGGTGATCCGATATGGCTGCTTGCGAGACTCCGACTTAACGGCTCGAATCCAGCCGCGTTCTTCAAGGCGGCCGATCGCACCATATAAGGTCCCCGGGCCAAGCCGAATGCCCGCGAACACCTGAATATCTTCCATAATTGCGTAGCCGTGCTTATCTCCATCGGCTAGGCTTGCGAGAATGAGGATGGTTGGATCTGACATACTTAGTACGCGTCGCGTAATAGCGTACCGCGTAGTACTCTGCTTGTCTAGCCTAGGATTGCTAGATTCTTGCCTCTTCACCCTGTTCTTTCATCCGGGTACTCGGCGAGTAGTCCGCAATCCGGAACCTACGCTGCCAGCACAGTCCAAGTGCCTGATTGACGCCGTAACCGGAAACTGGCCCATAAGTCGGACGAGTGATCCTGCAATTGCTTACGAAAAGCTCAGGCCTGAAAGGTGGGCCCTTCGAGGCTCAGAGTAAACCTGAGCTACATGGGTGGCCGGTACAATTGCGTGTACAGTATTGGGCTACTAGCAGGGTTGAGGAAGGGGAGCGTTTTCATGATTGCGAGATACTTTTCGTTGGGTGGAGTGGCGTTGCTTCTCAGTGCTGGATTTTCGGTCGCTGGGCGGGGGCAGGGTGCGCCGAGTGATGGGCCGAAAAAGATGCTTACTCCGGAGGCTTCGCTGAACTTGCGGAATGTGGCGGATTTGCAGTTTTCGCCGGACCCCTCGGCTTCGCCTGCCACGGCAGGCAAGCTCGGGGCAAGTGGGGGGCGGCTGGCGTTTGTGGTTACGGAGCCGGCGAAGGGGGCGGGG
>Ga0210407_10003649_pt1 | contig 12395 bp, 11 predicted proteins | sample IncBWC27MmetaG_FD_150860 | JGI IMG/M metagenome (GOLD analysis project Ga0210407, IMG submission 150860) | Forest soil microbial communities from Barre Woods Harvard Forest LTER site, Petersham, Massachusetts, United States - Inc-BW-C-27-M | ecosystem: Environmental > Terrestrial > Soil >... | reverse complement strand
TTGGCCGCCGACCTCGTCGGCCGCAAGGTCGATGTGATCGTGACCGTTGGCGGCACCCCTCCGGCACTAGCAGCGAAAAGCGCAACCTCCACGATCCCAATCGTCTTCGCCTTCGTCGGCGACCCGGTCGGGATCGGCCTCGTCGCCAGTCTCGCTCGGCCGGCCGGCAACCTCACGGGCTTCAGCAACATCACCATCACGCTGATGCCCAAGCTGCTCGAGCTGCTTTCCGAGGCGGTTCCCCAGGCCGGCGTCATCGCTCTGCTGGTGAACCCGAACAATCCGAATGCCGAGCGTATCAGTAGAGACGTGCAGGAAGCGGCCCGCGCGAAGGGGGTACAGCTCGCTGTCCTGAAGGCCGGCACCGAAAGCGAGATCGACGCCGCCTTCGCCTCCCTCGTCCAACTGCAAGCCGGCGCGCTCGTCGTCGACCCCGATGCGTTCATGAAGAGCCGGCGAGAGCAACTCGTCGCGCTGGCATCGCGGCCACGCCTTTCCGGCGATCTATACGCAGCGCGAGTTGGTCGCGGCCGGCGGCCTGATCAGCTATGGAATTGACGGCTCAGCTGTCCTTCGCCAGGCCGGCATTTACGCCGGAAGGATCCTGAAGGGTGCCAAGCCGGCCGATCTCCCGTCCAGCAACCGACGACATTCGAGCTGGTGATCAATCTCAAGACCGCCAAGGCGCTCGGCCTGACGATCCCGCCATCGATCCTCGCCCGCCCCGGCGAGGTGATCGAGTGAGAAATCACGGTCTGCCGCAGGCTGTGCTGACGTTTGGCGGCGTGGCTGGGAGCAGTTGAGCTATCGGGTGCAACTGGAGCTTGAATGACGATTCGAATCAGCGGCTTGGCCGATATCCTCGGCCGTAATCCAGCGCTGTCACGAATAAGAACGGCTAGATTGGTGCCGGGCCGGGGTGAGGCGCGATTATCGAAAGCAACCGCTTCTCCCATAGTTCGAGGCAGTGGCGCTTCTCGTCCTCATAGGCGTGCTGGTCATAGACTTTGTGCAGTCCCTTTTTCGCGTGAGCGATGACGAGCTCGCGAACCATTTCCTGCACCGGCAAAGCGCTGAGATGTGTCCGCATCGTCCGGCGCAGATCATGGATGATCCAGTTAGTAACGCCGCTCAGTTTGTCGATCCGGACCTTAGCCTTTGAGAATCCGTTGATTGGCTTCCTACCGCCGGTGGTCGTAAAGACTTGATCGCCGCCGGTCCAGTGTGGCAGTGATCGCAGCAGTTCAACCACCATCGGCGCCAGAGGCACGAGATGCGCTGAGTCCTGTTTCATGCGCTCAGGTGTGAGCGTCCATAGCGCTTTGTCGAAATCGACCTCGGACCATGCCAGCTCGGAAACCTGCGTTTCGCGTTGTCCCGTCAGGATCAGCATGCGGAACACCGGACCGTAGGGATATCCCATCTCGCCGGCCGCCATCCATACCGCGCGGAGCTCGGCGTCCGTCAGGATCCGATCACGAGCCTCGGACTTGCCGCACAGTTCGTTGACGCTCAGCCGTTCGAGCGGTGAGGTCTCGATGCCATAGAGGCCCTGGCCGATCGCCCAATTGAACATCTTCCGCAGGACGGCGAAGCTGTTACGAGCTTGGTAGGGCGCGCCCCGCTTGACGATGGCGAGGATCGCTTTCGAGACCTCAATCTTCTCGATTTCCGTGATGGGGCGCGCCGCCCAGGGTTTGACAAATTCACTCTTAATGATACGTTCGACCTCGACGCTCTTGGCGAGTTTGACGGCATGCTGATCGAGAAAGTCCGAAGCGACGGCCGCGAAGGTGTTGACCTGAAGGAGGTGCTCCGTAGCCTTCCGCCGCTCTTCGTCGACCTTGGGGTCAATCCCCTTGTGGATCAGCTCAAGCCATTCCCGAGCCTTCTGGCGGGCCTGTTCAAGCGAGACGACGCCATAATCGCCGATGGCGCGCCGCGTCGGGTTCTTGGGCTGCAGCGGATACCGCGCGCGGAGGGCAAACGACTTGTGACCCCGGTCCGTCACGCGCAGCACCAAGCCCGGCACGATACCGTCCGCATAGTCGACCCGCTTGTCCTTCGGTGCCGCGGGACGGGTTTTGATGTATCGATCCGTAAGATTAACGCGCAAGACGGTTGCTCCCGAAACGGTTGGTCGCCGGGGCAACATCGGGGCAACAAAGTAACGCGCCTCACCGGGTTGCCTCACGTCGCCTTATGTCGCATAAAATGCGGTGGGACGCAAGGGTTTGCGCGGAGTTTGATCGAAAATAATCGCCTAGTATTGCCTCGTGTCGCATCACGTGAGCCGCTTCGTAAGCGGTAGGTCGTTGGTTCAAATCCGACTCGGGGCACCATCTGGTCCATAGAAAAGCGCATCAGAAGGTGGCCGCTGAATGAAACAGCCGACAGTGGTTGAAACCATCGCGAGGCGGCTGCTCGCACGGCAGGGCATTGGGGTGATCTGGCAACTTCATCTGCGGGCTTCCGCTTCTCATCTCAATGGCAATTGGTTATCTGCAGCAGCTTTGATCGGCATTGCGGACGCCGCCGAAAGACAGTGGGCCGGCTGGGCCGGTTCGCCGTGACGATCCGAGGCACCGCACTGATCGAGCGCAGCTGATCTGACCGCGCCCAAGGGGAGGCCGGGCCGACCGCGGCATGCAAGCACATTCCGAGCTCACCCGTACCACACTTGCGGTCCTCTTCGTCGGTGGCCTGATCGCCGCCTCGTTCTGGATATTGTGGCCGTTTCTGCCGGCGATCATCTGGGCGACGACGCTGGTTGTCGCCACCTGGCCCATCATGCTGCACGTCCAGCTTCGGCTCTGGCGTAAACGCGGGCTGGCAGTTGCAGTGATGACCATCGCCCTGTTGGTGATCTTTGTGTTGCCGTTCTGGCTGGCGATCGCAACGATCACACAGCATTTCGACCGCATCGCCGGCTGGGCGGCCTCTTTCGCATCCTTTCAGCTGCCGCCGCCCCCGCATTGGCTGGCCGGTTTGCCGTTCTTTGGGACGTATGCCGCCTCGGCTTGGGCAAACGCCGCGGCCAGCGGCATCGAGCCATTTTTGGCCAAGGCGGCGCCTTACGCGGGCGGCGCTGCGGCGTGGTTCGTCAGCGCATTGGGCGGCTTTGGGGTTCTGTTCGTACAGTTCGTCCTGACCGTCATTATCGCCGTGATACTCTATGGAAGCGGCGAGCGCGCGGCCAGCCTCGTCCGCCGCTTCGGTCGTCGTCTCGCCGGCGAGCGAGGCGAACAATCCGTCCTTCTGGCAGGCCAGGCGATCCGCAGCGTCGCTCTCGGCGTAGTCGTGACTGCGGTCGGACAATCTGTGCTGGGCGGCCTTGGTTTGGCCTTGGCAGGCGTACCATTCGCTGCGGTGCTGACAGCAGTGATGTTCATGCTCTGCATCGCCCAGCTCGGACCCTTGCCTGTGCTGGTGCCGGCGGTGGTCTGGCTCTATTGGAGCGGTGATTCGGTCTGGGGTACCGTCCTCGTCGTCTGGAGCGTGCTGCTCAGCACGACAGACAGCGTCGTGCGTCCATTGCTGATCCGCAGGGGCGCCCATCTGCCGTTACTTCTGCTGCTCGCCGGGGTGATCGGCGGTCTCATTGCTTTTGGTCTGGTCGGTATCTTTCTCGGCCCGGTGGTGCTGGCGGTGGCGTACACCCTGCTGCTGTCGTGGATGGCCGAGGCAAATATACCCGACAACGAAATTGCCGCGCCTCGCCGATGAGGATCGTGCGACGCGAGCCGACTTGTCGTTCCGCTTCCATCGTGATAAGGGACATAATCATTTGCACCAATGCTTTCAGTGGACAGTGCAATTCATCGTGAGGGGCGATGGACGCCATGACTTGTGGAATCACAAATTTCTGCCGATTGACTTTTCTGTTCGTCGCACTGACGGGCGCGACTGCAGCAAGCGCGCAGACGCCAGCGAATCCCCCGACTGCCGAGATCCCTCGTTTCCTCGTGTATTTCGACGAATTCAGCGCGAACCTGTCCGATGAAGCAAAAGCGACGATCGCCGATGCCGCAAAGCGGGCGCGGGACTCTGGTGCGAAGGCCATTGTCGTCCAAGCACGCGCGAGCGCTACTGGCAAACCGGAGACCAACAAATATCTCGCGCAGACGCGCAGCTCGATCGTCACCGATCAGCTCGAGGAGGACGGCATTGCGCGGACGATGGTCCGGCAGGAGCCGATCGGCCAGACCGGATCGAGCGACCCGTCTGTCTATAACCGCCGGGTCGATATTATCCTCGAACGCTGACCTGCGGTGGCGCGAGCGTAATTTCATTACCAGCTGATCGTCAGCGCGCCTTCGCGCATCTCGAAGCTCTTCAGGCGCTTGAGAAAACTCATCCCGAGCAGCGACTGATCCAGATTCTCGATCACTGCGGCTGGCACGTTCTCGATCGAGAGCTGCCCGATGCGGACCTCGCGCAGCGTGACCGGAGCGAAGTGCACCCGGCCATTGGCGGTCTGGGTTAGCTGATTGAAACTCAGCTCGCTGTGTCCGATCCCTGCGGCGCGGGCATCGTCGAGAGTTAGGGCGACAAGGCTCGCGCCGGTATCGACGACGAAGCGCGTTGGCGCGCCGTTGACCGTGGCTGTCAGAATGAAATGGCCGCGCCGATCGGCGCGGTAAACTAGTGTGCGGTTGGAAGACGGTCTGAGGACAGTCAGCGCCGGAGGGGCATTGGCCGACGCCGGTGCGCCGGTCGGGTCGGGCACTCTCGCATCGGGGGTCACCAGCCCGGGTTGGGCAGGAGCCGCTGTAGGATGAAGATTCCAGAATATCCAGGCGTAAATCTGACCATCTGCATATTTTACTTGGCACAACTTACTGTCGTCGGACAGGATGACACCGCTCTTGCCTTCTTTGTCGATTACCTGCTGACCGGCGACGCACCTCGTCAATTCTTGCGGCGCCGCGGGCGATGCTGCGCTGCCAAGCACCAAGACAGCGAATGCCAAGACCATTATGTTCATGACTTTGCTCCTCTTAGCGCTTAGCGCCGAGCTCGCCTGGAGCATACAGCGCGGCACTGAAATGCTAAGGTGATGATGATTTATGGGTCGTTGGCGATCTATCAGAAATGCCGCAAATCAAGTTGAAAGTTGTTCGCGACGCGATCTTGCCGCCGCCCTGGACCGCGCCACCGGGAGCCGGGCCGCTCTTTACCGGCAGCGGCGACACGGACTATGTCTGCGGCGTCTGCGAATTCGTTATTGCCGCGAGTATCGGCTCGGCGCAGCGCATCGCCTCGATCGAGACAGAATGCCCTTCCTGCGGCGCCGTCAACGAAGTGACGATCGGAGCAGATTAGCTGCATGGATCGGCTAGACCGGTCGGACGAGTTCCGCCGGCTCGCGCTTGACCGTTCGTCGCCCGCGCTTGAAGACCGCGAGCGGCTGGCGGATCTCCGCCACCGCCTGTTCTGGTGACCCGGCATCGATGACGACGAAGTCGGCCGGGTTGCCAACGGCGATCCCGTAATCCGTCAGGTTGAGGAGCCGTGCCGAGCGCTCTGTCAGCATCGCAAAAATTTCGCGCAGCTGCGCCGGTTGTGAGATCTGCAGGACGTTGGCATGAAGATTGGCCATGCGGATCAGTGAGCAATCGCCATAGGGCGTCACCGGATTGAGCACATTGTTGGTCGACAGGGAACAATTGACGCCATGCTCGAGGAGAAAATTGGCGTCGGCTACGCCGCGCCGGACATTGTGGTCCTGGTCCCGGCCCATGACGAACAGGTCGGTCAACGGCAGGACGGTAACCGAAACCCCGGTTTCGGCGAGGCGGCGCGCGAGGGCTGCGACTTCGCTCGGGGGCATCGTCGACAATTTGGCCATATGGCCGACCGCCACCCGGCCGCCGCGGCGGTATTGCTCGGTCAGTTCGCAGACGAGGTGGATGTCCATCCCCTCGGGCGTGTCGCCGACATCGAGGTGGATGTCGACATCGACATCGAATTCGCGAGCGAGCTCGAAGATCCGCCGGATCTGACCGGCGTGGTCGGTGTCGTATCGAGGTGCGCCGCCGACAGCTCGGGCGCCGCGTCTCAGCGCCTCGACCAACAACTCGTCAGTGCCGGGATAATTGGTCAGCCCGTCCTGCGGAAAGACGCAGATTTCGATGTCGACGGCCCACCGGTAATCGGCAATCAGCGACTGTACCCCTTCGAACCCGCGCAACCCGATGGCGGGGTCGACCTCGACCTGGGTGCGCATCCGCGTCGCGCCGTGGAGGATGCATTCGGTCAGCGTACGTTCCGCCCTGGCGCGCACATCCTCGACGGTAAAGGCGCTTTTCAATGCCGCAACCTGCTTCATCGGGCTTATCTTGCGCCCAGTTTCGGGCGGCGCGCGGTCGATGATGCGGGATTTGTCGAGATGGATGTGCGTCTCGATCAGCCCGCCGCAGGCCACCCGGCCGCTGGCATCGTAAGGTTCCGCCTCCGCCGCCAGACCCTTCTCGACGGCGACGATCTTGCCACCCGCAACACCGATATCCACGGCCCCTGCTTCCGGCCGGTGCGCGAGCCGAACATTGCGTAAAATGAGATCCATCCGTCGCACTCTCCTCGCGGGTAGCTGGCTCACCTAATTTGGCCGCACGGCTCGGCACCCCGAAGTGGCCCGGTCGGTGAACCGCTGCCGGCGGGCAACCTTGCCGCGCTATGCTAGGCTGTTCGCAAACGGCCGCCCTCGGCCCGCCCTGGCTGTTTTTGCAGCGAAATAACAGCCATCGCTCTGCACTCCACCTCGTGGTTACCCCGCACCGGTCATCGGCGCTTTCCCTGGAGCCCCATCAGACACGAACATTATGGCAAATTTAGCGTCGCTACTATAGCAACGGGCGTGCTGCCGCGGCACGAAAAAATGATCTCTGTGCCTCCCTTTCCCAGTTGAGTGGCTGGCCTCAGCCACGCGGCATGGAACGGCTGAGGTCAGTAAAAGGATCAGGCTCTAATTCAGGCGTAGATCTTGACCAACTCCCCGTGTGCCCATTTGACGGCGTCCTCCGGCGCCATGCCCTGCACCGCCTTCGCATACATGTCGGAAATGATGTATTTCGAGATCACCTCGGCGGCCTTGCGGTTGGCCGGCCCGGCATAGCCGGCAAAACGGCCGCTCTCCGCTGCGGTGCGGAACGGGAGCATGATCGGGTCTTCCTTCCACAGCGGATGGTTCTCCCACATCTTGGTGGGACCAACCGAGAAGCCTTGCTGCGTGACCCACCATTGCTCGTAGATTTTCTCGCTGTGGAACCAGCGCAGGAAATCCTTCGCCGCTTTCTGGTTCTTGCCATAGCCCATGACCATGTCGGCGAACGGCACATGCCAGCTTAGCTGGCCGGCCGGCCCTTTGGGCAGGGGAGTGTGGAAGATGTCGTCCTTGAGCGGCTTGCCGTCCTCGGTCTTATACGCGTCGGGCTTCTTCTTGGCTTCGATATAGATCGACGCGCCGTTGTTGGTGGCGCTGATCGTGCCGGAGAGAAAGGCGCGATTGTTTCCGGAATCGTCCCATGCAAACCCGCCGTCGTCGCAGGCGTCCTTCCAGAAGCCGACCGCGAACTTGACCGACTCGACCGTCTCCTTGCTGTTCAGCACGACCGTCTTGCCGTCGGCTTCGACCTCCTTGCCGCCCCATGACCAGAGGTACGGGTACCAGAACGCGTTCGCGTCGCCAAAGGCGTGCGCCAATGTCTGGCCGAGCGGATGCCCCTTGGCCTTGAGCTTCTTGCCGGCCTCTCGCCATTCCTCCCAGGTTTCCGGATATTTTTCCGGCCCGTAGCCGATTTCGTTCCACCACGAGGCGCGGTTGACGATCTGCAGGCCGACAATCGTGTTCGGGACGGCAAGCCACTTTTTGCCGTCATAGGCGATGGCCTTGGAGGTTTCGTAATAGCCGCCCTGCGCCTTGCCGATTTTCTCGGCGACGTCGCTGACGTCGACGACGCTCTCGGCATAGAGCTGGGCCCAGTTGTTGATCGAGCTGATGATGTCGGGACCGGTGCCGGACGAGACGGCGGAAGTGACCCTCGCCTGGATCGTCAGCCCGTCGACGGTTTCGAGGTTGAACTTGATGCCGAGGTCCTTCTGGCACTTCTCGAGGATCTTCCCTCTGAGCGTCTGGTCGGATACCGGCACATAATCGGACCCTCTGACCCAATGTAGCGTGGCGCCCTGCGCAAAAGCCGGCGCCCGCCCCGAAGCGAGAATGCCGGCCAACCCGCCGCTCGCGGCGGTCAGCGCGCCCACGCCCGAGAGCTGTAGAACGCGGCGTCGACTGGTGGATTGCATCATTATTTCTCCCTACCGAGACTCTACTTGAGTTCTTTTGCCAGATTAGATCATGGCTACATAAATTTCCGATCTGGCGGGCGCGTAATATTGCTTCGCTGCCTACTCTGGCGATCACTGCTCAGGTTATCGTCATCCCGCGGAAGCGGGGATCCAGGGGAACCGCTGCGGCCTTGCGGGCCTGGATTCCCGCCTTCGCGGGAATGACGAGAGTAGCGCGTAGCCATTAAGCCTTAATTTACCTGGATGCTTTTTGCCAGACGAAATCGTAACTGCACGAGTGGCTGAGCTGGCGGACGCGAACGGTGCCCGATCCGTCTATGGTGCCGTTGACGCTTATATCGATTGGCTGGGTGCCCCATTTACTGGGCTCCTCCGCTCGCATCTCCAGCTCGCCCTGCGGCCCGACCGTTCCTCTGACCCGAAAGCCGCTGGCGGTGGTGTACCGCGCCTTCCCGCTCACGATGTGGAACGGACCCGCCCGCCGGTTCGGGCATGGCCCCGTCTGCCCTTTTCTCGTCGTGTAGGTCGCATTTACTAGCGCGGAGGAAACCAGCCGATACGTACCGTCATAATACGACCCGCCCACCGAACGCGGTGGCGTTTGCGCATTGGCGACGGCGAAGAAGCCAAAAAATCCGACGACCCACAAGCACCCGATGTCCTTACGCATGTGCCTGTCCTCCCGTTTTTTGGTTCAGATAGCCATTTCCGACGACATGTCGAAGAAGTGCAGTCCCTGCGGGTTCAGCGCGAGACGCAAGCGGTCGTGGATCTTGGCGCGCACGTTGGGCTCGACGGAAGCGACCATCGTGTCGGGTCCTGCCGCCACATCCAACAGGATCTCGGAGCCGAGCTTCTCGACGACTTCGACCACGACGTCGAAGCCGAGCTCGGTCGGATCGGCGGCCGAGGCCACGTGCAGATCCTCGGGCCGGATCCCCAGAGTGACCTCTTGTCCCACATATCGGCCCAGCCGGTCCGCATATTCGGCCGGAGCCTTGATCTGCATGCCGGCGTTGGCGGCCCAGATCGCGCCATTGTCTTGGTTGACCTTGACCGTCGCGAAATTCATTGCCGGCGAGCCGAGGAAGCCGGCGACAAAGCGGTTGGCCGGCTCGTTGTAAAGCTCGAGCGGCTCGCCGACCTGCTGCACGACACCGTCCCGCATGACGACGACCCGGTCGCCCAGAGTCATCGCCTCGACCTGATCGTGGGTCACGTAAATCGCCGTCGTGCCGAGGCGATCGTGCAATTTTTTGAGCTCGACCCGCATCTGCACGCGCAGTTTGGCGTCAAGGTTCGACAGCGGCTCGTCGAACAGGAATACCTGCGGGTGGCGCACGATTGCGCGGCCGAGCGCGACGCGCTGGCGCTGGCCGCCCGACAGCTGCCGCGGCTTGCGCCGGAGCAGCTCCTGAATGCCGAGGATCTCGGCTGCCTCCTGCACCCGCCGCGCGATGTCGGCGCGGTCGAATTTCCGCATCTTCAGGCCAAAGGCCATGTTGTCGTAGACGCTCATATGCGGGTAGAGCGCGTAGTTCTGAAACACCATCGCGATGTCGCGGTCCATCGGAGGCAAGTCGTTGATGACCTTGTCGTCGATCAGGATGCGCCCCGACGTTATCGACTCGAGGCCGGCGACCATCCTCAACGTGGTGGTCTTGCCGCAGCCGGAAGGACCGACGAAGACCATAAATTCCTTGTCGCTAATATCGAGGTTCACGTCCTTAACGGCATGAATCTCATCGAATTTTTTGTTTAAGCTGCGGATGACGACCTGAGCCATTACTTTTTCACTTATCCCTTGACTGAGCCGGTGAGGCTGGCGACGTAATGCTCGACAAAGAACGAATAGACGAAGGCGACAGGGATCGAGCCCAACAGCGCACCCGCCATCAGCTCACCCCAGTAGAACACGTCGCCACGAACCAGCTCGGAGGTGACGCCGACCGGCACGGTCTTCTGCTCGGGCGAGGACAGGAAGACGAGGGCATAGATGAACTCGTTCCAGGACAGGGTGAAGGCAAAGATCCCAGCGGACAGAATGCCCGGCACGGCGATCGGGAAGATGATGTAGACCATCGCTCTCCAGCGCGTTGCACCGTCAATCCGGGCGCATTCCTCGAGCTCCTTGGGGATGGATTTGAAATAGCCCATCATCAGCCAGGTGCAGAACGGGATCAAAAAGGTCGGGTAGGTCAGGATCAACGCCCACGGGGAGTCGCCGAGCTTGAAGTTGCGGATGATGTCGGCGAGCGGAATAAACAATAGCGTCTGCGGCACCAAGTAGGTGATGAAGATCATCGTGCCCAAACTGCCGGCAAACGGAAACTTCAACCTCGACAGCGCGTAACCCGCCAGCAACCCGCAGAACAGCGAGATCGCCGTGGCGGCGATCGAAATGATCATCGTGTTCAGCATCCATGTGCCGAACAGAGTCTCCGTCAGCAAATCCCTGACGTGCTCTAGCGTCGGATGCAGCGTCCAAAAAGGGGTGTAGTTGGGCGCGTTCCACGGCCGGTACAGTTCACTGTCTGGTCGCACCGTCGTGACCAGCATCCAATAGAACGGAAACAGCAGTGCGACGATAAATGCGGTCAGCGGAAAGTAGAAGAAGACCCAGCGTCGCCAAATGGCGCCCTCGATCATTTCGGATAACCCGCCACAAGACCCGTCATTGCCGGGCTCGACCCGGCAATCCACACCCGCCCACCCCGCTGGGAGATGCCCGGATCAAATCCGGGCATGACGCCTGAGTCGCTCATCTCTAATGGGTCTCCACCCGGCGGATGTATATCAGCTGGACGATGACGACGAGCAGCAGCACCGGGAAGACGGCGAGCGAGATCGTGGCGCCTTGGCTCAACAGGCCCGTGCCGATACCGATCTGGTAGGCGTAGGTGGCAAAAAGCTGGGTCGCGTTTGCCGGTCCGCCGCCGGTCAGCACATAGACAAGCTGAAAATCGGCGAACGTCTGAATAACCGAGAACAGCACGATGACCAGGGTCACCGGCAACAGCAACGGCCACGTGACGTGCCGGAAGCGCTGCCAAGCCCGCGCGCCGTCAATGGCCGCGGCTTCGTGCAATTCGGGGCTGATCGTCTGCAGTCCGGCAAGCAGGCTGATCGCATAGAACGGCACGCCGCGCCAGACATTGACGATGATCACCGAGATCAATGCCAAGTTCGGGTCGCCCAGCCAGTTGATCCGGCTGTGGATGATCCCGAGCTGGAACAACAGGTAATTGATGACGCTGAAGGTGGGATCGAACATCCACTTCCAAGCGAGGGTCGACAGCACGGTCGGGATGATGAAAGGCAAGAGTATGAAGGCGCGGGTGAAGGCTTTGCCCTTGAAGTTGTTGTTCAGCAACAACGCCAGCCACAAACCCAGCGCGAGTTTGAAAACTGTCGTGACGAGCGTGTAGAGGCAGGTGTTCCATACGGCGACGCGGAAGATGCCGTCATTCCACACATCCGCGAAATTCTGCAGCCCCACAAAATGCCCCGGCACCCCCACCTTGGCGTCGGTAACCGACAACTCCACGCCCTTCGCGAAGGGGTAAGCGATGAACAGCCCCAACAGCACGACGGTCGGCACCAGCAACGTGACCGCCAGCCAGCGTTCATCCTCGAGAAGCCGGGTCAGCGGACCGCGTCTCGGGGAACGCGCATAGGGTCGGACGGCTGCATAGGTAAAGGTCATCGGAAGGCTCTCCGGAGGTCAGGTATAGACCTTGACTAGCTCCTCATACGCCCACTTCACTGCGTCTTCGGCCGGCATGCCCTGCACGGCCTTCGCATACATGTCGACGATGATATACTTGGTCACGACCTCGGCGGCGGCGCGGTCTGGCGGCCCGGCATAACCGACCAGTCGCCCGACATTGGGCAGGTCGCGGAACGGCAGCATGACCGGATCGACGTTCCACACCGGGTCCTTCTCCCATTCCTTTGTCGCGCCGTCGGTGTAGCCCTGCTGCGAGGTGAACCATTGTTCGAAGACCGGCTTCGAGTGGACCCAGCGCAGGAAATCCTTGGCCGCCTTCTGATTCTTTGAATAGCCCATCAACAGGTCGGTGAACGGT
>Ga0210407_10003648_pt1 | contig 12397 bp, 12 predicted proteins | sample IncBWC27MmetaG_FD_150860 | JGI IMG/M metagenome (GOLD analysis project Ga0210407, IMG submission 150860) | Forest soil microbial communities from Barre Woods Harvard Forest LTER site, Petersham, Massachusetts, United States - Inc-BW-C-27-M | ecosystem: Environmental > Terrestrial > Soil >... | reverse complement strand
ACCGATTGGATGAGCGGGCCGTGAGGCTCAACCGGCTACCGCGGGTTAGCCCCAACTCCTGGAAAACGGGATTATCGCTAACTGCCTTTTTGGCCTGGAGCCACTTTCCGAAAAACCGACTTATCAGACTTGGGCGGAGCTCAGGCACGCGGGAAGGTGAAGATCCAGAATGCGCTGATGATCAAAAGAACGAGTGAAATGGCAAGCACAACGATTCGAGGCCCCAAGAGCTCAAAACGCTGGCTAAGGGCAGTCAGCAGGAGTACTGTCGCCAGGAAGACGCCGATCTTCACGTAATCATCACCGGTCTCCCGTGTGTCCACACCTTTCTCGAAGTAGCTCTTCGCCTCCTCAGCAGCCTTCGCAGATTCCTGGGCGTGAGCGTTTACGTACTCCGGCATGAAGATGGGACCCGCCGGCGCGGAGAGGTTGTGTAACGGATCGAGTTTCTGCCAAGCCAAGAATGCAACCCTGTATTCGGAACGAAACCGACTCTCGTACATTTGGACGAGGTTCTTATTATTGGCAGTCTTAGCCGCAATCCAACCACTGAAGGTCACGATGTCATATAGACGATCCTGGCCTGCCAGCGTCGCCTCCTTTTGCGCCACCACATTGGTTTCCGACGCAAGTGCGTAGTTCCGAGTCGATAGGGCCTCCCACCTGGTGGCCTGGTAGCCGGTCCAGGCGGTCGCTATGGCCACAGTTGCGAGGGCAAGCGCCTCGCCAATTTCGATCCCTCGGTGCCAACGGTCGGCCTTCGATCGACGACTGTGACCCTGTTCGTTAATTTTGTAGGCGAACTCAACGTTGGAGGGTTGCTCGGACATTCTTGTGCCTCTCGTTACGCAGACTTGGCAGAAAAAACGATGTACTTCCCCCCTTATCGGGAAATTTGACAGGAATTACGACTGACAGAAATGCTAGGGTTCCGGCGGTGTCGCGGATTGTTCCTGATAAACGGGAGATTTTCGGAAGTGGCCGGTCGAAAAAGTCAGTTTCCGAAAATCCGACTTCTCGGGACTTGGCCCGAACCTACCTGTTTGGCCACGATCTTACCCGCGTAAAATCTTACCGATCTGCGCCGACGTAAAATAACTGAATGGCGTCTGCGCGAAGCCTAAAATCGTTAACTGTTGTGCCTAAGGTGCTCGCACCTATCGCCCTCGCGGTCTGGCTTGGGTTTATGTATTTGTCCTTACAGTACGACGCCACGCGTCCGACCGTTATCCAACCTGCACAGGGCAGGGTGTATACGCTAAATAATCATGGGCATGTGGTCTATTTGACTGCCCACGAACAAGACAATCTAGATCATCTCGAATGGCTTGCAATTGTCCTCTTTGCGATTGCTTTTTCCATCGGCTTTTCGCTACGCGAGAGCGAATACGTCGGAGAAATTCCGCGACGAATTCGGGATAGAGCGTACAGCTTGAGCACAGGAGTTGGTTGGTATGCGGTAGCTCGATCCCTTCAGAGCACACTCCCCTCAATTGGACCTAGCGTAAAAGATGGGCTCGCTCAAGCTCCTGTCAAGGTCGACATCAGAAGCGACGAACCGTTTTCCGAGTGCCGTGATCGACTTGCTAGGGACGTGTACCTTAATCCCATGCACGTCTCGGGAAGCTTTAATGGCAGGAGCCTCCACCTATATCTTGAGAGAGAGAATTTTCGCAACTCGTTTGCGCCACACTTTTACGGCGTCCTTGAGAGTCGGTCAGGCCAGACTAGATTGACGGGCCGGTTTGGGATGCACTGGTTTGTGAGAATATTCCTCGCCGTGTGGTTCGGTTTCTTCGTCATTCTCGAATTGTTACTCGTCAGCAGTTACACGGGCTTCGGACTCCACACAAATTCGCGTTTATTCATTTTTTTTCCGCTTGCATTCATATTCTGTGGGCTCCTCATGGTCCATTGGTCCAAGCAACTTGCCACGGAAGATAAAACTCGCATCACGGAGTTTTTGGAACGCAGCATGAGAGCCCGCGCTGAGCAATATCTTTGAACGTCAAATCCTGACAAACGGCATTTCCGGAAAGTGAGAATCAGTGGAAAGTCAGTTTCCGGAAAGACGACTTCACAGGACTTGGCCAGCGCGTTACGGGGCTACATCGGGACCGAGCCAATTCGTTTTGCGAGATCACTGGCGCGGGGATCCCCTAATTTCTCAAGCCTCTGACACTCAAGCAGCGCCTTCTCTCGCTGTCCGGTCCGTGTGTAGACTTCGCCGAGATCGAAATGTACGTTTGCATCTCCAGGCTTGATCTTGCATGCCGCAAAGAAAGCGCTCAAAGCCTCATCATTGCGGCCTAGCTCCAGGTATGCCTCTCCAGCGTTGAGATGAGCCTCAAATTGATTTGGATTTAGTTGTCGCGATTTGTTGCAGGCTGCGAGCGCTTCGTTGTAATCGTGCAGCTCTAGCAAAATGTAACCGAGATAACCAAGCGCATACGCTGACTGCGGATCCAGGCCGGCAGCTTTTCTGGCGGCATCTTTTGCTTGCTCCAATCTCCCCAGATCGGAGAGCGCTCGGGCGAGCTGCGTATAGAATTCAGCGTTGTCAGGCTCGGTTCGCACAGCAGCCTCGGCCGCTTGAACGGCGTCCTCATGGCGCCCGAGTTCGGAATAGATGCAACTCAAGGCGTGATGGCCGCTAGCGGACTCTGGCGCAAGTTCAAGGGCTCTTACGTTTGCCGCGAGAGCGTTCTGCCAATCTTGAAGCCCGCAATAAGCCTGAGAGAGCCGATAGTGGGTTGCAGGTCTGTTAGGATCAAGCTCTATAGACCTTCGTACGTGCTCCAATCCTTCTTTGGTGCGCCCCAATTCCAGGTAGGATGCACCCAATTCACATTGCACATCGGCACTTTTCGGATTCAACTTGGCAGCATATTCGTACGCGGTAACGGCTTCGGAAAAACGATCGAGGTTGAAATTGGCCGAACCCACCCCATGCCAAGCGTCGCCATACTGGCTGTTCAGCTTTGTCAATTCGGTGAATGCTACCAGTGCCTGTTCCCACTCATTAGTTGAGCATCGCATAAGGCCAAGCATGTACAACCAGAATTGATTCTTGGCCAAGCTCGGTTGGATTCTGACGGCTCGGTTGAGAGAGTCGATGGCCTCCTGATTCCGCCCGAGGTCCCGATATGCGAGACTCAAGTTTGCGTGAGCATCTCCATAGTTTGGGGAGATCTCTAAAGCCCGCTGAAAGAGCGCAAGAGCTTCTTCGGTTCGGTTGAGCTTCCTGAGGCAATATCCGGCTTGGACGAGAGCGCCTGCGTCGCGAGGCTCCATCTTGAGGATCTTCTCAAGTGTTTCCAGACATCCAGCATAATTCTCTCGTTTCCTCTGACGCTTGACGATGAACCGCCACCACTTAATTCCTCCCGCATGCAGCAAGCGCCTCATGGGAATTGGGGCTAGATTTTGGCACATCCGACGGCGCGCTGGAGGTGAAATTCGGCCAACTCCTGAGAAACGGGATTATCGGCAACTGGGAATCGGGTCAAAGGCAGATTTCGATAACAAGACTTCACGGGACTTGGCCGACAGGATATGGGATTGCCGTTAAGAAAAGCGGAATCAATGGATGGCGAAGTCGCTCCTTACAACTACTCCGCCTTTCATTACGAACTTGACGTGCTCAAGCTCGGCGATGTCGGCAAGAGGATCTCCGGAGACGGCAATGATGTCCGCATAATAGCCCGACTCTATTGATCCCACCTTGTCAGGCCAGCCCATTAGGTCGGCGGCGCTAATCGTGGCGGCGCGGATGGCCTCTATGGGAGGCAAGCCGAGTTTGGTCATAGCGATGATCTCGTGCACGTTCTGGCCCTGATCTTCAGCACTGGAAGGATCGAAACCGTTCGCAATTTTCACGCCTAGCCCTCGTGCGAGTGGGATGTTCTGCCGAGCGCGCTGCAAAACATCTTCCATGTACTTGTGCGCTTCAGGGGATTTTGCGGTATCCACGTGATAAAAATAGTAGCCGAGCGTCGGAACCCAATAGACTCCCTTTGCCTTCATCATTTCGAGGTCCTGTTTATCAGCACCGTGGCCGTGTTCAATGGAGTCCACGCCGGCCTTTATGGCGTTGCGCTGGCCCTCGGCAGTCGTCGCATGGGCCGCCACCTTGCGGCCTGCTTTGTGCGCTTCTTCGACAACGACTCTCATTTCTTCTACGGTGAGCGTCGGGTATGTCCAATCGGCGTACACCTTGATGAGATCTGCGCCGTGACCGATCTGTTCGCGGACTGCACGCCTAGCTTCCTCGGTGCCGCTGACCATCTGCGCGCCGGTAGGAAAACCAGGCAGGTCGGGCGAAACACCAAATGGGTTGTACTGACCGACTTCGGCAATGGCTCGAGTGGCCACCTGCATACGTGGGCCCTCGACTAATCCTTGGTTAATGGCGTCACGCAGCGCAACGTCGGCGTACCTGAACCTTCGTTCTCTACGTCGCGGACCGTGGTAAACCCGGCCTCCAGGGTGACGCGAGCATCCGCCGCGCCCTCCAATGCGCGAAACGCCTCCGACTTGGTTGCGAGATTCAACACGTATCCGCCAGGAGTTTCCGGGATTCGAGCCATCAGGTGCGTGTGGCAATCCACAAGGCCCGGGAGAACCGTCGCGCGGCCAAGATCAATAACGGCACTGCCTTTTGGTGCGTGGGCTTGGACTTCAACTGCTGGTCCGATTTCCTTAATGTAGTCGCCTTCAATCAAAATGGCAGCGCTTTCGATGTAATGTCCACTCCTGACATCCAGGATGCGTCCGGTTTTTAGCAACGTCACACTGGGCTTGAACTCAGGCTTAGACTGTGCTCTGGCTAAGGAGCCCAGCAGCACCACTTCCAGAGCGAACAGATAAATCCTTCTCCGCATGGGAATCCTTAATTAACACAGGGGAACACGATACTCAACAATTCCGCGCCGCCAACCCGCTGACTAGGCGTTGTATTGCAATTGCGGATCTTCCGCTTCGGTGTGAAGGGAATGTGGGCTCTATCGTGGACGAGGTTCAAGCTTCCAACCCTGGTATGGTGATCGGATTCTCTGCCAAGTCCCGAGAAACGGGGTTCTCGGCAACTGGCTTTTCGCAAGTCGGGCTTTATGAATGATGCGCTGACGAGGACGCTCAGTGTTCTCATAAGGTAGTTAGCCGTTTCGCCGCCCCAGTGGGGCAAGGAGATTGCCCAAGAAGCTGGCAGCACGCTAATTTGGCCGTAATACAATCACTATGAGATTTGGCGCCAAGTTCGCGATCATCTCGTCTTTTTGGTTCTGCGCGCAGGTGCACGCCCAGACGCTGGTCTACTCGCTCTCCTACTCGGAAACTCAGGCCAGCTCACGAGCGCGTTTCGCTCCTCTTCCCGCACAGCGATCGGATGCGGAGAATCTGGCTATCTTGCGAAATACGCGGAAAAACGAAATCTATTCGCTCACCGTGGCCGACGGAAAACGCTCGCTGTTATTTTCTGACGAAGGGATGGACCTGGAGATCGCCGCCTGGGGTAGCGTATCGGGATCAGCCAAGGTTTACACCAAAGGCGTGTGGCGCTACTACGCGACCGTACCGGTTTCACCGGCTAACACTACCTCCTATCGAGGAGTCAAATCTGAGGACGGTATATACGAGTTCAGCCTGGACGGGTCAAATCGCTTCCGCAAGATTGCCGATGCTCAGAAGGAAGGCCGAGCCGTTTTGAATCCGCAGGCCACCAAGGCCGCGGCGGAAAGCGCGGATGCCCAATCGATATTGATCTACAGCGTACCTGACTGGAAACTCATCGCCACGTTGGATCTCACGAAACTTGCCAAAGCGCATTGTCCTTCGTGCACTCCCACGAACTACGGCTGGATGGCAGATGGCAATCGTCTGTATGTGGAGATCGTCGTCGTAGGTGAAGAGGACGGTGACGAGGCCAAGGCCGATCATCCCGGCACATATATTCTTTCGCCAGACGGAGGCGATCTTGGAGCGATCCCGGCGGACACTGGCGCATTTCATCTAGCCGGATACGTTCATCCGAATTTCATTGAGCGGCGCTTTATTGGCCAATTGCCCGACGGTCGTTTTCTCTTCCTCGATTTTGGGGTCAAACAGGGCAAGCCTCTCAATCAAACGGAACCCTTTCTTGTCATTTCCGGACTGCCCTCGAAGCCTCAGAAATACTTTCCGCTCAAATTCCAAATCGGGGGCTGGATCTCTCCTTCGGGAAGATACCTGGCGTTTACCGAAAATCGGCAAACTCCGGACTATCGCACCGAACTTCATCTGTGGGTGAAGGATCTGGAATCCGGCGAGGAGAAGGAGTTGCTGAGCGCGGCGCCGCCAAATCCTCCCTCATCTCCAGAGCCTAATGTGGCTCTTTTCGTCCTGGGCTGGATGCATTGATGAGAAACTCAGGGCTAAGTCCTGAGAAACGGGATTTTCGGTAACTGCGATTCGACGTGGCCACTTTCCGAAAAACCGACTTATCGGGCCTTGGCTTTGTTGTAGCACCTGTACTTCCAGATCGTTGTAATCTTCGACCTAAAATCCCACACTTCAACGTAATGACAAAAAAGGCATGGCAGACGTTGGGTGCCGCCACAATCGTGGGCTTCGGTATCTCAGCACTGCTATATCACTTGGCTGTGATCGAACACAGCTACGTTCTTATGTATCCTCAGACCATAGGACTCTTCGTTTGTATGTTCTTGCGCGGAGTTCATTCCGCCACCGAGAGGGATTATCGGCTCATCGCTATTCCCGTTAACGGGATCATCTACGCAGTGGTTATCTTAAACGTGCTCGGGCTGATCTCACGGACGCAATCACACTGGCCCAACGAGAAAAAAGGATAGGCTCTTCCCAAACCTTGATGAACGTGCCGCGCATGAATCGCCTGAAGCTCTCGCTCGCCGCCACTGGGGCAGGGTTTGCGGCCTTGATCCTAAGCATCGTGATGGCCTTAGTCGTTGACCACGGTGGATACTATGGACACCCCAGTTATCAGGTGTTGTTAATTTTCGAGACGGCCGTCTGGTGGCTTCAATTTTTCGGAGGAATGCTGTCAGCCATCGGCTGTTTTGGGATGTCGGAAAAACTTCCGGAGCGAATGGCTTTGGTCATTGGTTTCAGTGGCATACTCTTCGCATTGCTTGCGACTCTGTGGTTTGGCGGAGAGATTCTCAACGTCCACAGCTGGACCATAGCATTGCTCATGCCTTTGTTTCTCTCGTTCTTCAATTTTGGAGTCCTCAGCGTTGTCGGGTTGGTCAGGTTGATTCGTGCTGGACAATCTGCTCAGGGGTAATCGCTGACAGAAAGAAAGCTATTCTAATTGCCGAAAAACGACTTTCGGCGGAATGTCACTTTCCGATAAGACGGGTGGTCTCAAGGGGTCGACGCAACACTGGCCTGCAGTTTATCCGCCGGAGTTCGAAATCCCAAGGTTTGTCGTGGCCGGGTATTGAGTCGCAGAGCGATCTCGTCCAGCTCCGATTGTGAGAACCTGGACAGGTCGGCGTTCTTTGGCAGATATTGCCGCAGTAGGCCGTTTGTGTTTTCGTTTGAGCCACGCTGCCAGGGACTCTGCGGATCGCAGAAGTAAACCTGCATATCCGTCGCCATCGTGAAGGTTTTGTGTTGGGCCATCTCCAGTCCGCGGTCCCAGGTCAGCGAGCGACGCAACTCCGCCGGGAGTTGACCCACGTGCTGGCTCAGAACGGCCACCAAGGTAGACGAGTCCTTGGCCGGTGTCTTCACCAACATGCAGAAGCGCGAACGACGCTCCACCAGCGTGACCACGTGACTGTTGCCGGCCCCGCGCAACAGATCGCCTTCCCAGTGACCGGGAACGGCGCGATCTTCGACTTCGGCTGGCCGTTCGCGAATGGAGATCGCATCGACAATCTGGCCGCGCGAGTGCCCGTGAACACTAGAATGGCGCGAGCGGCGGATCCGCCGCTGGGATCGCAGATGCCGCACCAGCTCCTGTTTCAGCGCTCCCCGCGCTTGTATGAACAGACTCCGATAGATGGTTTCGTGAGACACGCGCAGGCTCTCGTCGTTCGGGTACTCCATCTTCAGCCACCCGGAAACCTGTTGCGGCGACCAATCCTGCATCAGTTTACTCGCAACCATCTGTTGCAGCTGGCTGTGCGTGGCCAGCCGACACGGCTTGGGCCGCACGGCTGATTCCCAGGCCTGCTGATCGGCTGCGTTGGCACGATACTGCGTGCGCCCACCATGGCGGGTGATCTCCCGGCTGATGGTGGAGGCCGAGCGATGCAAACCTCGTGCGATGACTCGCATCGCGCAGCCGCTGGCGATTCCACGGGAGATGTCTTCGCGCTCGGCCAGGGTAAGCACTCGCCGCGAACGGCGACGAGCGGGCGGAGCGATCCCACCATGACGCGCTAAAACGAAGTGAACGACTACGTGGTCTTTACCCAGGGCACGGCCAATCTCATTGAGCGACTGGCCCGCCTTCCAACGGTTCCACAACTCGGCTTTCTGCTCCGCAGAAAGCCCTCTTCGCTTGCCTTTGATCAACATAAACACCACCTTTGCAAAGAGCTTCTAGCTCAGATGGTGTTGCATCGACCAGTTGAACCGGCACGACTTATCAGGACTTGAGCCCGGTGGTGATATGATCCGCTCTCCGTCAAACCAAAAAGATGAGCATCTTCTCAATTCCAAGCATTGTCAGAGACGGTGCCTCGACACTCAGAAAATGAAAGCAGTTCAAGCAGCAGACAGGAGAATGGCCTGTCATATCGATTGCGGCGTCAGTGTTCGGGATTACGGCGTTCGTCGCGGCCGGAGGATTCCTCATCTGGTATAGCGGCGAGCATCACTGGTCCAATAGCGTATTCGCCCTAGTTCTGATTGCCTTCGTACTCCCTTTTGCGCTGACGTGGGGATGGATACAGGACAAAATCCATCTGGCCGAAACACGCCGTGCTAGAGGGCACCGGAAGATCGTGCGCTAGAGAGGAGGACGTTCGTGAGCCACCTTCCGAGAACAGGACTTCTCGGGAGTCGGCGCGTAGCTTTCGCGCTCGACTTCTTAGTGTCCAGTGCGAGCCTCCCCAAAGGCTCTTGCGTGACGCGTCGCAAGTCTTTGCAAGTCATCTGCAGGACTTACTACGCGAAAAGTCAGTGCAGCCCCAATTCCTGCGACGAACTCAGCCACGAAATAAATCCAAATATTCGCCCAAGCCGACAATCCCATCACTGAAATGCCAACCGCCACCGCCGGATTGAATACTCCGCCGGAAATATTTCCTACCGCGAAGGCTCCGGTCATTACCGTGAAACCGATTGCGAGGCCGTAAAATGAATTGCCTGAAGTGCCCTTGGCAGTGGCCACATTCAGCACCACAAAGACCAGTGCGAACGTAAACAAAAACTCCGCCAGAATGGCCGGCAACAACGCTAGGTTCATCGGCGCGACCGTGGCACCCACCTTCAAATATTTGACTGCCGAAGCTGCCAGCATCGCGCCCACAGTCTGGGAAATTATGTATCCCGCGACGTCTTTGGTCTCGCACCCCCCTCGCAGCCACACTCCCAACGTGACTGCCGGGTTGTAGTGCCCGCCCGAGATGTGTCCTCCCGCGAAGACCATTACCATCAACGCCGACCCGATAGCCAACGGAGCCAAAGCACCCGCTCCGTTGCCTACTACGGTGCAGCCTACAGTGAATACCAGAAAGAACGTGCCCAGTAGCTCCGTTATATACTTATTCATTCCAATACCTCCTGGCCTCCTAGGTAGTCAAAGGCAAGCCAGTTCCCGCTCCCGATAAAGCGCATAATTCCCAAGGTAACCGCAGTCGGGGCGTACGATCCCCGGAGGCTTCAGTACATGAGGACTCTACTGTGATTCCCGCGACGAAATGAACAACTGTCAAATACACTAGATCACTCCCGATAAACGGTCTTATCGTCAACTGGAGGATCAGTACCCCAGATTCCGAAAACCCGACTTAACAGGAGTTGGCTTCTATTTCCTGAAACTGGCGTAAGTGCGGAATGCAAGTAGTCGATGAATTCCCGAGCCTACAACTTCCACTTCTCCAAAAACGACCGTGGACGGAGATATAGGATCAAAACGCCTGGAGATGGTTGTGAGTGTGCCTTGCTGCAAAGATTTTCTCCAACGATCCCGTTGGAAATAATCTCGTCTCCGGAGTATTTCACTTCGAGACCTCCCGGTCCTGCCTGGTCTTGTGTGAACCGGCAATCAAAGTAGTAGTCCGGTCGAACACGAAGTTCACCGCCTTCCACGTCAGCAACACTCAACACGATCTCGCCTTTTGAATCAGCATCCAGGTAAACGGCAGGCCCCTTTCCGTAGATGATGGTTACCTGTTTGTCCTTGACCGGCTTTCCATTTTTGCCATTCAGGAAGCGTATAACGATGCCGGCTGCGTTTTGCGCTCGGCAAGGTATCGTTACGGCCAGCAGTACGATTGTTGCCAAGCACGTCGTCCGAAAATCGAAGCTAGGCATGAATCGATCATGCCACAGTGAAATCGAATGATCCCAGGATTTCCCGGAATGTGGGACTGCGGAAAATCAGTTTCCGAAATACCGACTTTTCAGGGCCTATCTGACTTCGCCCCCTTCACGACCAAGCAAAAAACACTTTCTATCGTGATATTCTCGCGTTGGTATGAAGTCCACGCTCGATTACGGCAAGATGCTTTTCCTCGACGCAGAGGCTCTTGCCGAAGCCGGAATCAAGGAGGCGTATCACTCCATGGTGCCGGTTCTTGGTCAATACGTATCAGAACCTGCCCAAGTTGAGGAAGTTGTCGATAACGACGCACCAAGCTATGTCGTAAAATGCGGCGACTTAGAATACGTGATTTACTCACCCGCTCTACCTGAGGAAGAAGGTCAAAGCTGGGGAAGAGCGACCCATGCATTCTTCAAAATTGTTAATGACCAGCTAACGAAATCGGAATACCGCCTCTACGCGATAAATGGCGGCAACGACTTGGGTGGAATGTTTCTGACGCAGCCCGAGTGTGAAGCGGCGTGGAAGTCGCTGCCGCGTAAAGAGGACTGGCCCTACCTGCCGACACTCGAACATCCTTGGTACGGCCAGTATCACGGCTAGAACTGAGTCTCTGTTTTAGCGCCGTAAGCCAGCCAAGTTTACGCCCTTCGCCGAGAGTGCAGTCTCCCTCTGAAGCCTGACCGTCGCTGTCCGAAACGGATAAGTCCCGAGAAACGGGATTTTCGGTAACTGGGAATCAGCGGAAAGTCAGTTTCCGAAAAACCGACTTGTCGGGAGTTGACGCGAGGTATTGGACCCTCTGAGTGCCTCCGGATTTCCTGCCCCAAAACTGTCCCGTTGACCAGGGCGTATTTGTTTTCAAACGCATATAACCTAACCACAAGACAAGCCATTCTTCAGTACCTAACACCAGAGCAAGTCCCTTCGGGGAGGTCAAAACGTGAGGAATCGTCTATTGGCCGGCAACAGTGACTTAATCAACAGTATTGGTTACCTGCTGGCCTTATGCGCCTTAATCGCCGTTGGGTTGAATGTCCGGAAAACGTATGTATCAATACATGGCGCCAGTCGGGATCGTGTTATGGGTGTCCAAAAACTAGTCATAGGCCAATCAAAGATTCGTGCAGGAAAATATTTCTACGTACCGTTTCGGGTTGATGGCGCCATGGAAGGCGCTCACATTGTCGGTAAGTTTCATACCGCTGGTGGCCCCGACAAAATGGTTCAAGTCGTAGTTGCTGAACAGAACCAACTCGGGCAATGGGCCGACGGGCACTCTATTCCGGTACTTTACTCGACTGAGAGAACGACGAATGCCCAACTCGATGTCCCCATCAGTCAAACCGGAGATTACTACTTGGGGTTCAGTAACACGTTCTCTGGGTCCGATAAAAATGTGTTCGGGGATGTTGAGGTGCGCTTCTCGACACACTAATTCAAGTGTATCCATCGCACGAAGCCTTTCGTTTGCTGAACAAATGGAAGAACGAAAAAACTACCATTCGGCTTTTGCTTACTCTGAGCTTTGGTGTCGCTTCTTTTGTAGGGAGAGTAGCTGACATCGAGGGTAGAAACATACACTTCCTCAGCTCCGACGGATCTTCGGAATTCTTGCTGTCTCTGATTGCTGCCTCTTTTGAATATCGACCACAGAGAGACGAGCCAGAATTTACTGCTTCGGGCAACTATAGGCGTTCTCTAATCGCGACATTTCCCTCCAAAGCCAAGATAGGTTTTTTTCTACTCCCGTAAATACCTCGCCCGATCTGGTCAACTCCCGAGAAACGGGATTTTCGGTAACTGGGATTCGGCGCGGTTCCCACATTCCGAAAACCCGACTTGTCAGGAGTTGGGGGTGAGCACTCGTTAGGCCACCAA
>Ga0210407_10003647_pt1 | contig 12397 bp, 16 predicted proteins | sample IncBWC27MmetaG_FD_150860 | JGI IMG/M metagenome (GOLD analysis project Ga0210407, IMG submission 150860) | Forest soil microbial communities from Barre Woods Harvard Forest LTER site, Petersham, Massachusetts, United States - Inc-BW-C-27-M | ecosystem: Environmental > Terrestrial > Soil >... | reverse complement strand
TTGCGAAACGCGAGCGGCGAGGCAATGGTGGAAATGGTTTCCGTGCCCTCGCCGACACCCTGAATGGTGATGTCGCCGTAGTCCATAAGGCGGCCAAGAATGCTCTGGTTGACGTCGACGCTCTCGACCTTGTCGAGGCTCATTTCGAAGGTCCGCCGCTTGATGAAACCGGTCTTGTGGACGACCCGCATGTTGGTGACGTCGGTCTCCGTGATCCAGCGGTGGAACCATGCCGTCGCCGTCCAGTACAAGGCCACGAGGCCTGCGACCCTGCCTGGCCAATCCTCTGACGCAGTCCAAAAGCTCACCTATGGGATCACCGCACTTCGGGCAACGGAATCAACACTTCTTGGGCCGTGGTATTTATCATGTTTAGCTTGGGCTCATGCGACGCTTCGACGCCACGATGAGGCGTGGAGGTGCATCGGCGATGCCATAGCGATGATGGAAACGAACAAGCAACAATGGTGTGAGGCCGAGGTTCATCGCGCGGCTGGCGAAATCGCTCTGATTTCGCCGGAGCGGGATGCAGCAGAGGCCGAAGCCAGTTTCGAGCGAGCGCTCGCCATCGCGCGTAAGCAGCAGGCAAAATCCTGGGAGCTGCGCGCGGCTATGAGCATGGCGCGGCTCTGGCGCGATCAGGGCAAGCGGCAGCAGGCGCGCGATCTTCTCGCGCCGGTCTACGGCTGGTTCACCGAAGGGTTCGACACGCTCGACTTGAAGGAGGCCAAGGCGCTGCTCGATGAGCTGCACACCTGACAACCAATTTCGAAACGGCCTCTTAGAGATATCATGATGATGCTTGGTGGTGCGGTATGTTTCGGTCTGCCAATGGCTGTGGCGATTATTTGGCTTTGCTCGTGACGCTTTCCGCCGTTTCACGTTCTGGTCCGCCCGGACTATCTGAGTGGGTTCTCACTCCGACTGGCCTAAGCCCTTCTCGGCTAATGTCTTGATACTTTGCAAGAGTAGTTGCAGGGCGTGAACGTCTTCCATTTCGTCCGATCCATCCACGATAGTTAGGATATTTCGTAACGCTTCCTCTGGAGTCATAGCGTCACCTCACTCCGGTCCCAATATCATATATCGCGATGCTGCCGTTTGGCACGCCAAAGGCAACATCGGTCTGTGGGCACTACTGCGCACGTTCGAGGCCGCGAATTTTGGCCCCCAAGGGCGCGGTCGCAGCTGCGAACGCTTTGTCGCGGTTTGTAGTGGTGCGGCGACCCAGCGGTCGCGTCTTTTTCGGCGCGATTCGAAAGAGATGAGGACTACGACAGCGGCGCTGTCTTGAAGTTGCCTCGCGACCAGCCACTTAGCTTAGTTCGATGGGACGCGTAGGACTTATCGACAACATAAAGCTTTTCAATAGCGGAATTGCGCAGCCATCGGTCGTTTAGTTGGCGACCCCAAATATATCGGGTCAGTTATGCTACAGACGAGTGCAGGTAATCTGGCATTCACGCCAAGCCTCAAACCAAGGGAGTTCGGACATGCCGCTCTATATGTATGAGGCAGCTTACACCGCAGAATCTTGGGCAGCGCAGATGAAGAATCCGCAAAATCGCGTTGAATCAGTTGGCCGGCAAGCATGCGAAGCGGTCGGTGGCAAACTGATTGGTGGTTGGTACTGTTTCGGCGACTATGATCTTGTCATAATCGCCGAAGTGCCAAACAACGAGAGCATGGCCGCCATTGCGCTCGCAATTGCGGCGGGCGGTGCAATTAAGGCCAGCCACACGAAGACATTGATGACGGGCGCGGAGTTCTTGGGGGCTATGAAGAAGTCGGAGGCCGTCGCCAGGGGTTATAAGCCCGCCCGATAGAAATCATTGAGCTTCAATCGCCGGTGCGTGTCTCGGACCGATCGGCCTTTAGCGGCTGATCGGTTCGGATGCGCGACGCAGTCAGCATGTTGGCGAGGACCAGACATTAGACCGATCTGCCTACGGCTCAGCGTCTGCGTTGTATGGGCAACAGAAATGCTTGCATCGGGCTGAGACCATTCCTGCGCGTGATCGAGGGGACGATTTTGGGCCCGCCCCCACCCCTCGATTGCACTGCGGGCGTTCGAGGCCGGGATTTTTGGCCCCGGGTCCCCTTCGAACTTCGACCGCGACGGTGTCCGCTTCACCTTGAAAGCAGACATCGCAAAGGCCACAACGCAGGTCAGCTTTGGGCCGTATCGAAGCCCTCGGTGAACCAGCCATAGACCGGAGGGAAGCGCAGCGCGCCGAGCGCGGACTACCATTAATGAATTGAAGGCTCTGCGCGCGTCATTGACTTGGTGGCGTTTGCAGCTTTCCGACCCTTTTTCAAAATGCTCCAATAGTCAAAATCCGAAGCGTCTGACGCGAGCTGCTGCAAACGTCGCTTGTCGCGGATCAACATCTGCCGCTGTTTCCGATCCCGAAACTGGATGATTTTTTCCTTTTGAAACGCGCTGAACGTCCGAGAGACCGTCTCTATGCGAACCCCGAAATAGTCACCGATTTGACTTCTGCTCATTGGCAGATCGATCACGCCGCGTGTTGATAAACGTATCTCCATCTCAAGCAGGAACTGCGCGATTCGCTCCGCTGCATTCTTGACGCGCATCATGTCTGCTCTTTCGTCAGCAGCAACAGTGGCGCTTGCCGCAGCAGAGAACAGCAGGTTCGACAATCGCGCGTCGGTCGTAGCTGCCGCCAGCAGCGCGCCCCTTGCTACGGCAAGTACCTTGATAGGCGTCAAAGCCTGAACAGTGTCGCGGTGGTGCCGACCGATTTCGTATCCAAAGCCGTCGCCGGGGAAAAGAAACTGCCGTATCGACCTCCGGTCTCCGGGCATTAGCCGGAAACGACACAACGAGCCTTGATCGACCAAGTAGACGAACTGGGCTAGTGCGCCTTGTTCGTAGACAGTCTGTCTGCGGCGATAGTGAAGCTCGATAGTAGGAAGCTTCGCAGCTCCTAATATGGTTCGGTTGATTTTGATCAAAGGTGCTCTGGCTCCAGCGGGTTTTGCTGAACCGCAATCAACCAGCGAACTCTTGAGCGAATATTGATGCAGATCAAAAGGGAGATACTGAACACGCGACAAATAGAGGCCCCGACGGGTGATCTGGGCCATACCGAGCGAACGAATTTTGGCCTCCCGGAGGTGCCGTCCGGTGTCGAACTTCGATTTTCAGGTTGCCCTTTTGACGAGCCCGATCACCGCCAAAAGAATTACTGCCCCAATGACCGCGTTGATAATTTCTGCGCCGATGCCGCCGATGAAAACAAACCCAATCCGCGGCAAGAGCCAGCCGGCAATGAAGGCGCCAACAATGCCGACCACGATGTTGCCGACGAGCCCGAAGCCGTAGCCCTTCATGATTAAGCCTGCGAGCCAACCAGCAATCGCACCAATAACCAGCCAAATGACCAGACCCTCAACTGTCATGACGATTTCTCCCCACAATGGTGCGCCGAGCCAAGTCTCGACTACTCTATGTTGACTGAGTCTGCCCTCGCAATCCAGCCCTGCTCTCGTGAATTTGGGCCCGGCCCCCGCCGATGGGTATGGGCTCTTCAATTTCGATCTGGCCGCGCGATTTTTGGCCCCCGGGCCGGGGGTGGCCTCGGCGATGGCAGGGAATTGCTTCGGCCCCGTTACTGCAGCGCCCGCCAGATCGTGGCCTCGTCGCTCTCGCAGCCGCGTTTTTCTGATGCGGTAATCAAGAACACAGGTGGCCAACAGCACGCGTCACCAAAGCCGAGGCCATTTTTTGAACCGTCCTGCTCCAAGACAGTCTAACAAATGAGGCTAGTCCAACAATTGAGGCGCGCTATGCGTGACAATTGGCTAATGACTAAGGTCGAGACAGCGATGTTCATCACGGGAGTAGTGCTCCTGGCTAGCGGAGTTGTTTGGGCCACGAGCGGGTGATCACTCGACCCAGCATCAAATGACTCACCAGTGGTCTTTCTAACGCGTCGCCATTGTTCCGTGTGTTGCGGTAAATTAATGCAATGCCAAATCGATGGCGCGAAAAACCAAAAAGTTGGCCTGCAATCACGAGACCGCCGTTCGGTTCTTTTCTATAGAAACGTTGCGGAGGTGTCGGCGTGCAATGACAAGTCCGCACGGTAGCTTATTTGGGCCAGAAATATGGACGATACCCCAGAGCAGTTGTGGCAACGCATCGTAAGGGAAAACCCTTGTGCGTCTGACGAGGACGTCCAATGCCTGTTCATCGCCGCCCTCAGCTTGACGCCATTGGCTTTAGCCCTTGCCAGCCCCGCATTGACGCGCTCGACGATCATCGACCGCTCAAACTCGGCGAAAACACCGCACATCTGAAACATTGCCCGCCCAGAGGGCGTGGTCGTATCGATCGCCTGCTGGTGCAGGTACAGGTGACAATTTAGCGCCTGCAATTCGTTCAGGAAGCCGACCAGATGCTGAAGGCTGCGGCCAAGCCGATCCACTGACCAGGCCGCGATCATGTTGATCTTGCGGGCCGTGGCATCCTTTAGCAGCCTGTCCAAGCCGGGCCGCTTCTCTCGCCCGTTAGAGCCGGAAATTCCGGCGTCCTCGTAAATGTCGACCACTTCCCAGCCCGAACCAGCAGCAACCGCCTCGAGCTCACGCCGCTGGTTCTCCGTCGTCTGCCCATCGGTCGAGACGCGGAGATAAATCCCCACACGTCGTTTCATTGTCGAAGCCTCCAAATTAGCCGCGACACGTTATAGCAGGTCGTCTCAATACAAAAAACATTAGGAGGGGTTTTCGGTATGGGGAAAAGGCCTCACCTAAGCCGCCGCAAAATCCGGTTCCGGCGAAGCAGCGGCGTCGGCGTGACGTGCCGCGTGGTGCCGAGGTCTGCCCGCGATATCGAAGGCTGCGACACTCCGAGCTCGCGCGCGACGCGAGAGAAGCTGCCGGTCTCGCCGGCGCGGACGAAGGCGGCGACCAAATGGCCAAGGAAGACTACCTTGAAGCAGCCGAGCGTTGGCGCAGGCTTGCCGAGATAGCCGAAAGGAACCAGCGGTAGGGCCGCCTCAGTTGGCGGCCTCTTGCGTTTCGGGCGGCGCCTTACGTCGGCGGCTGTAGCTCACTTTTGAGCCAGCCCGTCACTCGTTCGGTTTTCATAGGATCGGGCCGGTCGCAATCAAGACACTGGATCTTGCGCTTTCCCTTCCCATCGAAAGGTAGCGCAAAAACCAAGGGTGCCCCGCAGTTAGGGCAAGTCAGTCGCTCAGGCTGGCCCATAAAGCGATTTTGCCGTCGATCTGCGGGTCGTCAATTAAAACGCCGCGACCCGTTACTCCTCAGGATGAGGCCCCCAGACCCTCATGGTGAAGACCGCAGCAGCGCCGCGCGCCCAGAACCATGAGGCCGCTGCGATTCGATCCAACCGGAAAATGCCCTAGCGCCTATCGGCGCCGAATCACAGCGGTTGCCGACGCGCCATAGCCGGCATTCCTTCGCGGCCCGCCTTGAACGATCGCGTGGTACGTCGCCGTTATCAGTTCATCGACCAGAGCCGGCGGCGGTTCGCGATCCCTAAGGTGCGGCTTTACGGCGGCGATGGGAACTTCTGCGAGCACGAAGGCGGCGCGCCGGAGTTGCGCCGGACCAGCCCGTCCGAACGCACCGCGTGCAAAGCTCGCCACGCATCCCTCGAGCCGCTGTGCTTGATCGCGCACGCCACGTTTAAGGGTTTTTGGCCAATCGCCTTGCACGAAATCATGACGGCTGTAGAGCAACAGTAGCCGCGCGTCGTCCAGATGCAATCGCGCCCAGGCGGGCGTGTGAAGCGCGGCGGCGAGGCCATCGCCGGATTCGATGGCCGCGGCGAATCCCTCCTGATAGGCGAGCACCGTTTCCAGCCACAACTCGCCGAGTAGCGCGTCGCGCGAAGCGAAGCGGTGATAGAACGAACCCTTTGGAGCTCCAAGGCGCTGCGTGACGGAATCGACCGTGACTGCGCCAGGGCCCCGTTCAAAAGCCAACGCCCGGGCCGCGCCGAGAAAGCCCGCATTGTCGAACACTGCTCGTCCCATTCATCTAGACTATTTGGTCTAGACTATTCAGTCAATAAGTGATATCAACCGTAACCAGTTCGTCGTATGAAGGTGTCATCATGTCACCAGCGCAAGACGCCCGCGATGATGTGGAAGTAAGCCGACTGCTCGCGGGCGCCGCAAAAGTTATCGCGCGCGTGCGCTATTGCTGGCTGGTCACCGAAGCCGAGACCGGCGGTGTCCGCGCCCGGCCCATGGGACGTCTGCTTCCCAACCCAGAAGAGAACGATTGGACCGTCCGATTTGTTACTGACGGCCGGTCGGGCAAGGTGCGCGACATCCGTCGTGCCGGCAGGGTTGGGCTCATCTTTCAGCACGATTCTGACGACGCTTACGTCGCATTGACCGGGAGGGCCACGCTGCTGCAGCGTGATTCAGAGGTCCGCCGGCTTTGGAAGGACGCCTTCGACGCCTATTTTCCCACCGCGGCTGACCGGGCGAACGCGGCTTTCGTTGAGGTTGACATCGAGCGCATGGAGCTTTGGATCCGCGGTGTCACGCCAGAGCCATTCGGATTGCTGCCGACAAAACTTGAGCGGGGTGAAGGAGGCGTCTGGCGTTCGAGCGATCCCAATGCGGCGTGATCCTGCGTAAAAGGATAGAGTGTCAGGGAAGATCGCATCCGCCTCACGATCGAAGACGGCATCGCCGATGTCAGGCTCAATCGCGCCGACAAAATGAAGGCGCTCGATCCGGCGATGTTCAGTATAGGGCCCTCCCAAGGGAAGCCGAACGCATGAGCAAGAATCTGCCGATGCTCTGGCACATTCCCCTCTCGCACTTCAATGAGAAGGTGCGTTGGGCACTGGACTTCAAGAATATCCCGCACCGGCGCCAACGCGTCGGAGCGGACTACCTTTTACAGGCGTGGCGTGCAACAGGACATGGTACGCTCCCAATCCTCTTCTTAGATGGAAAACCGATCCGCGACTCGACAGCAATTATTGCGGCGCTGGAGCAGCGGAACCCCGAACCCGCGCTGTACCCGAAGGATGAGGCACCGCTTCGCCGTGCGCTCGAGTTGGAGGACTATTTTGACGAGGTGCTGGGCCCGAGTGTGCGTGCTGCGATCGTCACGCCCCTGTTCCACGAAGACCCCGACCTGGCCTTGCGCGTGCTGATGACGGGTATGCCGGACGGAGCATACCGCAACTTGCGGCGGCTCGGGCGGATCTTTCCGGCCTACTATCGGTTCCGCCACAAGATCAAGGCGCAGCGCCTACAGCAGGACCGCGCTGATGTGGCCGACGCGCTCGACCGCATCTTGCGCGAACTGCAGCCCAGCGGCTATCTCGTCGGCGAGGCGTTCTCAGTCGCGGACCTCACGGCCGCAGCGATGCTAGGGGCGCTGCTGCAGCCCGCGGAGCTTCAATATCCTCTGGCGGTTGCTCTGCCGGATAGCCTGCGGCAGTACCGGGACGACTTAGCGCGGCACCCGGCCGCACAATGGACCCTCGAGATATACCGCCGCCACCGCGGCCGCTCGGCCGAAGTCCGACGCGACAAAACTGCTCGGCCGGCAAATCCGATCTGAAGAATCCTGCAAGAGTGCTCAATCTCAACCTCAACACCCGCGAAGGCGCTCGGCGTCGAAGCGCCACTGTCGCCGCTCGCGCTGGCCGACGAGGTGATCGAATAGGCCGAGACTTCCGTTTCTGGCACGTTTGAGACATGCCAGCGGGTGCAGATAATGTCCGTTAGTCGGGGTGGGACGGAAATCGTCGGTCCATGGTCAAAGTGACGCGATTGACCCGAAGGTAACGTCGCGCGCGTCTTATGCCCGCCGAGACGGCAGTGGCCCGCCGCTTACCAGATAGACGCCGAACGAGATCACTGCGATCGCCATCCAGTCTGTGGCGGAAGGCCATTCGCCGAGCACCGGAATGGCCAAAACGGCGGTCATTGCCGGGGTCAAGGCCACGAAGGCCGCGCCACTGGTCGCACCAAGAATGGCGACCATGCGCCCATAAAGTAGCAGCGCGACAATCGCTGTCAGAACTCCCTGCACGACGGCTTGGAGTGTCACATCAAACAACGGCGCCTTGAGCAGGGCGGGTCCGGCGATGGTCGCGTAAATCGGCAAATAGAGAACGAATGACGCGGCGGCTGCGATCGCTGCCGCGTGCAAACCATCGAGCCGTGCTCGTCGCATGGCGACCGTGTAACCGGCCCACGCTAAACCGGCACACAGGAAAAGCAGGTGGCCGACGTTCTGCCATGTGCCGATGGTGCCACCGGATGCCCATACGATTCCCACCGCGCCGAGTATAATCAGGATGAGCCCGCCGGTCTTTTGCGGGGTGAAGGCCTCCTTCAGGATCGCCGCTGCCAGTAATGCAACCATCAGCGGCATGACACCCGGAAAGAGCGCACCACCATGGGCCGCCGGCGCAAAGAGCAGGCCGGCGTTCACCAGCAGCACCATCGGCGCACCGCAGCCAATGGCGATGGCAGCCACGCCTTGCCATCCGAGGCGGTCGAGGGCGAGCCCTCTTGTCAAGAGGTAGGGCAAAAGAATAACGCCTGCGACGGCGAAGCGTATCGCTGCGACATCCCATGGTGTCAGGCCGGTGGTCACGCCAAGACGAGACACGACGATGAAAGCGGCCCAGATGCACACTGCCGACAGGCCGCAGAGCGCGCCACGAAAATAGTCCGATGTGGTCGGACTTTCAGATGCAAGAATAGTCATGGCTGGAATTAGATCCCTTGTGTGGGGCGCCGCAGCCGGGATTCCGCACTGTTGCTATAACTGTCCTTGCTGCTCCGACGCGGGATGAGAATGCCTGCCGCGCGGCGAGCCTCAAACCAACCTCCGACACAAAACGCGGCGGCGCCACCCGATTTCTGGGACACGCGCGGGCGAATTACCACGGCAATGCTGGTGCCACTCAATGTCGCCTTTTGGCCCTTCGCGTCATTTCGCTGCGATGCGGTGACTTGTCGGCTTTCGGCGGCGTAGCGGACATGGCCGGACTTTGCTGCTGGCTCGACGCATTCGCGAAGACCCAATCCAGACATCGCTAAGAGCTCGCGCGCCTGGCCCTGAAGAGCGAGAAATTGTGACCGTACACCCGGCCGATGCCGGTGTGATAGAATAGCTTCAATTCGGCGCAGCTAGGTTCCTGCCGCACAGGGGGACACATGAGGCGGCGCGATATCTTGATCTTACTTGGCGCGGTGCTGATCACCGCGCTCGGTGCGCCGGCGCTGAGCCGATCGGGCAAGACCTGGCGCATAGGCTTTTTTTCTTTCGGGTGGGCCACCCTCGGCGGAAATGAGAGCGTCCTTGGCGCATTTGTGCGGGGTATGCAGGAGCTGGGCCATACGGAAGGGCAGGACTTCATCGTCCATCATGCCGTCTACGATGCGGACAAGCCCGATGAGGCTTCGCGTGAGATGATGCAACGCGACGTCGATCTTATTCTTGCGGTGGCACAAAGCGATATCGTGTTGGCTGCAAAGCGCGCCACACGTGAAATTCCGATTGTGTTTGTCGTCGCCGGCGATCCAGTCGCCTGAAGGGATTGTCGCAAGCATGTCGCGGCCGGGTGGCAATTTGACCGGGCTCACCTCGCTAAATGCGTCGGCTGACGCGAAGCGGCTGGGATTGCTCAAGGAGGCGATGCCAGCGCTTCGGCGTGTGGTGCTCTTGGCGAGCCGAGGCGATCCGGCAACAAGCAGCATTGCCAGCGCAATTCGCAACGCCGCACAATCGCTCGGCGTTGAGCTGGAGATAGGGAGCGTCGAAAATATCGACAATTTGGAAGGCACGCTGACGGCGGTCGTGAAGGCCGGGAGCGAGGCTGTCATCGTCGCCGGATCGCCCGTCTTTTTCCCTCTGCAGCCTCGCATCGCCCAATGGGCAGGGGCGGCGCGAATGCCTGTAATATCGCCTTGGCGAGAGCTTCCTGCGGCAGGCGGTCTCCTGAGCTACGGCACCAGCATCAACGCGATGTTCCGTCGAGCGGCAGTCTTCGTCGATCGCATTCTCAAGGGTGAGGATCCAGCAACTCTCCCGGTCGAACAGCCGACCACCTTCGAGCTGGTAGTCAATCTCAAGACGGCGAAGGCGCTTGGCCTCACTATTCCTCCGATGCTCCTCGCCCGAGCCGACGAGGTGATCGAATAGGCGGCTGCAGCGGAATATGTCGCATTGTGGCTCATCGCGACATTTTGCACACGCTAAACCGTCAGGTCGCTTTGGGAGGCGATGCGGACATCGACTGAAGGCACGCTTGGTCGAGAATGACCCACAAGAGACATTGGCAAGCTGAAATGGTAAAACGTTCGCTCAAATCCAAGGAGGTTAGCAGCTTGCGTCTGACGATCCGAGCACCAACGATTGATGAGCTATCCAGCCTTTCCGATCTGTGTTTCAGGTCTAAAGCCGTCTGGGGCTACGACGAGGAATTCATGGAAGCGTGTCGCGGCGAGTTGTCGTTTGAACCGCGCGACTTGGCATTGACGCCCATCGCAGTTGCCGAACATAACGGCAAGCCAATCGGTGTTGCACAGGTAAAAATCGTCGATGGTAAGGCTGATTTGCTGAAACTATTCGTCGAGCCCAGCGCGCTTCGCAGTGGCACCGGTGAGGCGCTGCTCGTTTGGGCTACCGACGTTGCGAAAAAACTGGGTGCCACGCAACTAACAATCGACGCGGATCCCGATGCGGCTCCGTTTTACCGCAGGATGGGAGCTTACGATGTAGGCGAAGCGCCGTCTGCATCGGTGCCAGGAAGGATGTTGCCGAAACTAGCGATGAACCTTTGCCCTGCGGACCTAATCTGAGGTCCGAAACTGGCACATAACGTCAGTTGGCGCAGTGCAGCGCCATCTCCGGAGTTGGGGGCAGACCGGAAGTGACCGGCACACAGCCAGAGTGACGCGATTGACCCACAACCGACATTTCGTTGGTCTCTTGATTTATCGGCTCAAGCCGTGTCGAAATCAAACAGGCCGACATGACTTGCGATGAGTTTGCGCAACGCGGAGGCTCTCTAACTGCGATATACGCGCAGCTCATTTGACGACGAAGAGGTCGTAGATCAGGTGCTCCCCGGCTGGTACTCGACCATCTTTCCAATGGCCACCACATCGTTCAACCAGGAAAATTTCTCTGATTTGGTTTGAAATGTGGGACGTCGTGGGCTCTGGGCGACGCTGGTTGTCAGCTTTCGGAGCAAGACCGAACCCTGCTCGCGCTAGCCAAGACCGCAGCTCTTGACCCTCAGCCGTGTTGGGGCAGGTGCGTCTAGACGTCAGGCCAGCGGGGCAGAATACCGGCGTGCGAATCCCTTTCTCGTGTGCATGAAAAGGCTTAAACTTCGACAGCTGCCCTTTGACAGGTGATAGGGAACGAGCCGACGTTTCTCCTAAGGTGGAATGGGCCGCGATCAGGCCATCGGCAGGCATCGCATCTGATAACAGCGCCGACCTTTGGGGCGTTCTCGAGAACTCCAACACACAGCCGGCATCGACTTGCCACGTGAGCGGCGAGCCTTGCTTCTGTTCATCCAAGGGAGAAAGACATGGCGACATTCGTATTAACGCTCGACTGGACCGACCAAGGCATTCGCAATCTCCGAGAGGCGCCCAAGCGCAGTGAAGCGGCGAAAGCCCTCGCCAAGAAAGTCGGGGTCGAAATCAAGGAGGTCTACCTCACCACCGGCGCGCATGACATTCTTCTCCTTGCTGAAGCGCCGCTTGGCGATCACATCACCAAATTCGCGCTTGCGCTCTCGTCACTGGGAAACGTGCGCACCAGCACCTCCCGCGCCTGGCCGGAGGCTGAATGGACCAAGCTGATATCCGAACTTCCGTAAGTCGTCGGAGTTCTGGTGGGCCGCGAGTGCTGCCGAGTTGAAGTTCCTGCTATGCGTGCCGCGAGTCTCGGTTCAGGAGTTCCAAATCGAAGGCAGGACGAGAATCATTGATTGTGAAATCGGTACAGGCGCGTGACCCCGCGGTCAAATCGGATCGATAGGCTCGATGCCGAGCGGCACACCCATGCTGATCCACACCGTGATCGCGATCACGGTATGTCGACTCGTGGCCCATCGCGTCATTTCGCTGCAAAGGAGCGCTTCGGTCGCTTTCGGAGGGAAGCGGACATCGACTGACGGAGAAAGCCGGCCCGTTGCGTCGCGAATGACCCAAAGCGGACAGTGGTGAATCAATATCAATTGCAAACCTTCTCGATCTCGTGAACGTCATCCGGCTTAACCCAGATGGCGATCTGTCGGGCATTAGTCGCCTTGGCCCGGATTTGGCGAGAAATATTGAAGCTTATCCGGCTTACCTTCCCATTCTTTGGAATCTACAGGAGGGTCGCGTTTGATCGT
>Ga0210407_10003646_pt1 | contig 12399 bp, 10 predicted proteins | sample IncBWC27MmetaG_FD_150860 | JGI IMG/M metagenome (GOLD analysis project Ga0210407, IMG submission 150860) | Forest soil microbial communities from Barre Woods Harvard Forest LTER site, Petersham, Massachusetts, United States - Inc-BW-C-27-M | ecosystem: Environmental > Terrestrial > Soil >... | reverse complement strand
TAAAATGATTGACCCCAGCGGAAGTGAGTCGCAGAAGATGTACCCATGCTTTGAGCATCAAACCATTGCCGACTTGCTCGACGATCGGGGAATCAGTTGGCGGTACTACGCTCCATCGGCGGGTTCGATCTGGACGGGGCCGAATGCGATTCAGCATTTGCGCAACGGCCCGGACTGGGGCAATGACGTCGTTCTGAAACCCGCGCAGGTCTTGACCGACATCGCCAATGGACAACTCGCGAACGTTAGCTGGGTGATTCCGACCGGGCAGGAATCGGACCATCCGGGCGGCAGCAGCCTGGGGCCGTCCTGGGTCGCATCCATCGTGAACGCCATCGGCCAGAGTCAGTATTGGGACAACACTGTGATCTTCATTACCTGGGATGATTGGGGAGGATGGTATGACCACGTTGCCCCGACCGTCATTAACTCCTACGAGTATGGCTTTCGAGTGCCGCTGATTGTTGTGGCTCCCTTCGCACGGCAGGGCTACGTCTCTCACGTGACCCATGATTTCGGCAGCATCCTGAAGTTCATCGAAGAGGTTTATCACTTGCCTTCGCTCGGATACGCGGACGCCATGGCCGACGATCTCTCCGATTGTTTCGACTTTCACCGGCACAATCGCTTTCAAAAGATTAAAGCGCCGCACGACGCGAAATTCTTCATCAACGACAAGACGCCTCCCGAAGACCCAGACACGGACTGATGGGGGATGAAGGTTCAGCCATTTCTTAGTGGCTCTGGCTGCGAAGCGCACGAAGGCACATCCGCCCTGCTAGGATATGCCTCGTGCCTCCGCTGCTTGACGTCCGTGGTCTTGCTGTCGGCTTCCCCGCCCAGGGTTCGGCTCCCGCGCCATCCCTGATTGCGGTTCGTGATCTCAGCTTCACCATCTCCGCTGGCGAAGTTCTCGGCCTGGTGGGCGAATCCGGTTCGGGGAAATCCGTCACCTCGCTTGCCCTGATGCGTCTGCTTCCTCCGCAAGCGCGAGTTGCCGGCGAAATCCTTTTCGCTAACGGCGACGGTTCAGCGCGTGATCTGTTGCGGCTTCCCAATGAAGCGATGCGAAGCCTGCGGGGATCGAAGCTGGCCATGATTTTTCAGGAGCCTATGACCGCGTTGAATCCCGTAATGCGGGTCGGCGAGCAGATTGCCGAGGCGGTCGCGGTACACGCCCAAGTCACGAAACGCGAGGCCTGGGACCGGGCCGTCGCGGTGATGGAGGATGTGGCGATCCCGACGCCGGCTCTTCGAGCCCGCGACTACCCGTACCAGCTCTCCGGCGGCATGCGCCAGCGGGTCATGATTGCCATGGCGGTTGTGAATCGCCCCGCGTTGCTGATTGCCGATGAACCCACTACCGCGCTCGACGTCACCGTACAGGCGCAGATTCTCGCTCTCCTTGCCGAACTACGCACCAAGTTTGGCCTTGCCATGCTTTTTATTTCGCACGATCTGGCCGTGGTCTCCCAGGTCGCCGATCGCATCGCCGTGATGTACGCCGGCAATCTCGTGGAATTGGGATCGAAAGCAGAAATTTTTCGTGCTCCCGCCCATCCCTACACTCGGGGACTTCTGAATGCAGTACCCACGCTGAAGACCGATCGTACGCGTCCGCTTGAAGCCATCGAAGGGGCGGTACCGCCCATGCAGGCGGTTCCCCAGGGATGTCCATTCGAGCCTCGCTGCGAATTTCGTGTGGCGGAATGTGCTCTTACCCTTCCCCCGCTGCTGGAGGTAACACCGGGCCACTGGGCGCGCTGCCCCGTGGTCAATTCATAGGCGTGTAAAGCGGACACTCTTGTCCGTTCCGCTCACCTCCTTCCACCCTTTGGGTCTATAATCTGCGTTTGCCCGGTGATCAGTGCGCGTACTCCTGTTAAGCGACATTCACAGCAATCTCGAAGCTCTTGATGCCTGCCTCGCGGCCGCTCCTGCTTTTGATGTCGCCGTCAATCTGGGTGATATCGTCGGCTACGGAGCGAGTCCCAATGAGGTCATCGAACGCTCGCGCAAGTTGGGAAAGTACTTCGTACGCGGCAACCACGACAAAGCGGTCTGCGGCCTGATCGACATCAAGGATTTCAACCCCGTAGCTGCGTTGGCGTCGTCATGGACTCGCGACCAGCTCACGCGGGACAACCTGGAGTGGCTTAAGGCGTTGCCGCAGGGGCCGGTTCAGATCGAGGAACTCCCTGGCACCCAGTTTGTGCACGGATCACCGGTCGATGAAGACGAATACGTGGTAAGCGCGGCGGACGCGGTCGAACCACTGATGGTGGCTCCGGCGATGCTCACCTTTTTCGGGCATACGCATTTGCAGGGGAGCTTCACTCTCAACGGCGATCACATCGACTCCATTCATCCCGCCTACCGGACTGTCGGCCAAATCGAAAGCTCCGAGTTTCCACTCAGGAACGGCTTGCGTTACATGATCAATCCCGGTTCAGTGGGCCAGCCCAGAGATGGGGATTGGCGGGCGGGATTCGCACTCTTCGACTCGGAAGCCCGCATCGTCTCCTTCTACCGTGTGCCCTACAACCTGAAGAGTGCGCAGGATCGTATCCTCGCCACCAACCTTCCCCAGCGCCTGGCCACGCGGCTTGCCGCCGGCAGATGATAATTCAAGAAAAGTCGATGCCGTTCCATACAGGACGTAATCATTTGACACCCCGCCTGCAAAGTAGTCTCATCAATCGCGGTGCGCACTATTTCTTGAGGGAAAGTTGAAATGAAGATCGGTCGTTGGAATTCGTTAAGGTTTGCATTCCGGATTGCTTTGCTGGCTGGTTATCTCGCCTCAGCCGTCGGTGCTCAGGCGCAACGCACTAATACCTCCGCAAGAGATCTCGATCTGGTGGCAATTTCGCCCGATGGAAATCGTGTTGCCTGGGTGCAATCGGCGGTGAACGCGTCCGGTGAACCAACCGGCGGTTCAGCCATTTATGTGCAGGACTTGAGATCTCCGAACTCCAAGCCGAAACGGATCTCGGCGGACAACGACAATCAACCAGCAAGCGAAGACACCATCGCCTGGTCACCCGATAGCAAGCATCTCGCTTTCCTTTCCGACGCTCAAGGGGAAGGGCAATCGAACTTTTACATCGCGAATGTCGATGGGGGAGGCGCGCGCAAGTTGACCAGCCTCAAGGGCTATTTGGCCGATCCCGCATGGTCGCCTGATGAAAAAACACTGGCGTTTCTGTTCACGGAAAATGCGCCTCGCGCTGCCGGTCCGTTGATGCCCATGGTGCCTGAGACCGGCGTCATCGATCAGAAGGTTTACGAACAGCGGCTAACCCTGGTCGATCTTGCGTCCGGAAAAATCCGCCAGCTTTCACCGCCCGACATGTACGTTTACCAGTACGAGTGGTCGCCGGATGGCAAGGCCTTTGCCGCCATTGCCGCTCACGGCTCCGGAGATGCCAATTGGTACGTCGCCGAACTCTACGCCTTAAATGCGGAGAGCGGAGAACTCAAGCCGGTTTATAAACCCTCTTTGCAAATTGCCGTGCCGCGCTGGTCACCGGACGGCAAGAGTATCGCGTTCATCGGCGGGCTGATGAGCGACGAGGGCTCCATCGGCGGCGACATTTTTACCGTCCCTGCTGCCGGCGGAAACGCTCGCAATGTCACTCCCGGAATCAACGCATCGCCGTCCTGGCTGTACTGGGAATCGCCGGGCAGCATTCTTTTTACCGAGTACATTGACGGCCAAGCCGGCTTCTCCCGGGTTGATCTTTCCAGTGGGAAAGTCTCTCCCCTGTGGACCAACCCGGATCTCATCTCGACGGAATTTGAGGGCGTGCCGGCGGTCTCGCTCGCGGCCGACCGCCGGACTTCCGCCGTGATCCGGCACTCCTCTACACACCCGCCGGAAATATGGGCGGGCCCGACTGGCGAGTGGACACAAGTTACCCGCATCAATGAAAGCGTCCGGCCCGAGTGGGGACCAGTGAAAACCCTGCATTGGTCTAGCGGTGAAATGAAAATTCAGGGCTGGCTTATGTATCCCACCAACTACGATCCCAGCAAGCGCTACCCCATGATCGTGGTCGTGCACGGTGGCCCGGCTGGAGTGTCGCGCGTCGGATGGCCGGAAGCGTTCTTCAATACCTACGACCTCTCTGCCCACGGATACTTCGTGCTCTATCCGAATCCTCGCGGCAGCTTTGGAGAAGGAGAAAAATTCACTCAGGCCAACGTCAAGGATTTCGGCTATGGCGATTTTCAGGACATCTTGCAAGGCGTGGACGAGGTGGTGAAAACGCTCCCGGTAGACAACAACCGCATCGGCATTACCGGCTGGAGCTACGGCGGCTACATCACTATGTGGGCGGTGACTCAGACCAACCGTTTTCGCGCGGCCGTGGCCGGCGCGGGACTCGTGAACTACCAGAGCTATTATGGTCAAAACGATATTGACGAATGGATGCCCCCCTATTTCGGCGCGAATGTGTACGATGACCCCGCGGTCTACGCAAAAAGCTCCCCGATCACGTTCATCAAGAATGTGAAAACGCCCACGCTCGTGCTGGTGGGCCAGTACGACGGCGAATGCCCGGTGCCGCAATCTCGCGAGTTCTGGCACGCCCTGAAGTCATTAGGCGTGGAAACTCAACTTGTAATCTACCCCGGCGAAGGCCATGAATTCCTCCAGCCTGAACACCGGCAGGACGTAATCGATCGCTTAATCAAGTGGTTCGATCACTATCTGCGCTGAGAACCCGGAACTGACAACTAAGAACTGGCTCTTAACCGTTGTAAACTTCTGCCATGCCATATCCCACATCCCGTGCGACCAAAGATCTATTCAGCGCACACGAAAACCCTCCCGAGCACTACCTCGTAGCATTCAGCGACGGCGGAGCGCGCGGCAATCCCGGACCCTCCGGATACGGCGTAGTCATCCAAGACGAAGCCGGAAAACAAATTGCCGCGCTTAGCGAATATCTCGGACATCAAACCAACAATTTTGCCGAGTATCAAGGCCTGATTGCCGCGCTCGAATATGCCGTCGCCAACGGTCACAAGGCACTGAAAGTGATCAGCGACTCCGAACTGCTGGTCCGTCAAATCAAAGGTATCTACAAAGTGAAAAACGCCGCTCTTCAGGATCTCCACGGGCGCGCCAAAGAATTGATCGCCCAACTCGCCTGGTTTTCCATCGGCCACGTTCTCCGCGGACACAACGAAGAGGCCGATCGCCTGGCAAACGCCGCGATGGACAAAGGCATGGGCCGGGTGGCGCGGGCGCCCTCGCCCGCGTCTCCATCAGCAAACGAGCGCCAAGAATTCAACGGGATCGTTCGCGAAGGGAAAATCGAACTGCTGGATGGCAAACTCCCCGAAGGAACCCAGGTCCAGATACGAGTGAAAAAATGATTAGCGCGGCTATTCGTCCACCACGGGATTCCGCAGCGTGCCCACACCCTCGACGCTGACCTCGATCTCTTCTCCCCCAGCCAACGGTCCCACGCCTTTCGGAGTACCCGTCGCAATCAAGTCGCCGGGAACCAGCGTCATCACCTGCGCGATATAGCGAAGCATGAAGTCGAGTGAAAAAATAAAATCGCGAGTGTTGCCCTGCTGGCGCACCTCTCCATTGACCCGAGTCTCAACCCCGACGCCAGCCCAGGGATCCAGTTCATCTGTGACCAACGGGCCCACGGGACAAAAAGTGTCGAAACCTTTCGCGCGAACCCATTGGTTGTCTTTTTTCTGCAAGTCACGAGCCGTGACATCATTGAGGCAGGTATACCCGAGAATGTACGGGCGAACATCCTCATCCTCGCGTAGCTTGTAGCACTTCTTGCCGATTACGGCCGCCAGTTCGCCTTCGTAATCCACCCGCTGAGAAAGCTTGGGCAGAAGGATTTTATCTCCCGACGCCAGCAGCGAAGACGGAGGCTTGAAGAAGAGCAACGGTTCGGCCGGTACTTCATTGTCGAGTTCGGCGGCATGCTCACGATAGTTGCGGCCAACACAAACGATTTTCGACGGCCGCACCGGCGCCAGCAACCTGGCTTCGGCAAAAGCCAGATGGTCCATCTTCTTGGAGGGCAGGTCCTCGATGTCATCGTCGGTGTCTCCCGGCGGCCGCAGAAGCAATCTTGTGATCTGCTCGGCTCCCGCAACCGTCTCAACCAGGCCGTACCGGGCTTGGCCGTCAATTTCAAACCTGCAATATTTCATGAGAACCTCAACCCTTGGAAGTGCTGAATGCTGAGTGCTGCCTTTATGGCACTGCCTCACTCGCCTGCTCGGACCGCGCGCTCTCGTTCCCGCGCACATCGACCGCGGAAACCGAATAGAAATAATTCTTTCCCGATGCCACGTTCGTGTCACGAAACGCCGGCGCCTTAACCAATTCCACATTGATCTTCACCGGCTCGACTCCCGCTTCATGGCGAAACACATTGTAACCGGCAAGGTCAGCGTCGGTATCCGGAGCCCAGATCAAATCGATGAACGGCTGCTGGCCGGTTCCCGAAAACACAGCCTGCAAACCGGAAGGCACAGCGGGTGGAAACACGTCATGAGCGAATACCTTGACCGGGGATGTATCGTCGCCTTCAAACTGGATCTCAGGTTTTCCTTCCCGGTGGATCAGCGCAACCACGGTCGCGCGATAAGAATATGTTTTCTCCCACTCGAAGCTGTGGTCGACGACCTGTGTCCCCGATGAAGCATCCAGCGGCAACTGCCCCACTACGGTGTCGGCAGTTCCGCCTTCCGGGCGGCGATACAGGCGATACATGGTTTGCAACCCCGGCGTTTCTGACCCGCCAGGAACTGCGGTCCAACTCAACACAACCCCTTCCGCCGTGACTTGCGCGCGGAAGTCAGAAGGCGGTGGAAGAGCAGCCACTGCCGGTACCCGCGCAACATTCGAGAGTCCCGCGCTGCGCCCGTTCCCATTCAGCACTGAAATCGCATATGAAATCTGTGTGCCAGGGTTCTCCACCAAAAGTCTCCCCGGAAGACTATCGATGTAATTCGCTTCCACCTTCACGGCGGGCTTCACAGACTTGGTCTGCGGCGATCCCGCTCCGGCAAGCTGCGCCGCAACAACTTCACCGACCGGATTCCCACACTCACTCATGGCCGCGTCCAGACTCCTGCAAATCCGAGTCGGGCCCAAGCGCCGCACCGCCAGCCGATCCGTGGTCTCCGCAGGCACCGTCCAATCGAGGTAAACCCGGTCGCCCTTCCGCACCGCCCGAAGATCCGCAACCGGCTCGGGAAGATCTAACGACGGAGGCTTGGGAACTCCAGGAACCCCGCAGCCCACAAGGGCCGCACTGCCAGAAATCAATAACACAAGCTTCGAGATGAAGTGCCTCATCGGCGGGAGAACGCAGACGTAGTTCTGACTCTACAGAATATACCGCGACAGATCCTGATCCTTCACAATGTCCGCCAGCATGTGCCGCACGTAGTCCGCGTCCACTTTGAAGTGCTCGCCCTTTTTGTCGGGGGCGTCGAAGCTGATCTCGTCCAGCACACGTTCCATGATCGTGTGCAGGCGGCGCGCCCCGATGTTTTCGGTGCCTTCGTTCACCCGGAAAGCAAAGCGAGCAACTTCTTCCAGCGCATCCTTGGTGAATTCCAGTTTGACGCCTTCGGTTTCGAGCAGCGCCGTGTACTGCCTCACCAGCGAACTTTTGGGCTCGGTTAGAATCCGGATGAAATCTTCCATGGTCAACGATTGCAATTCCACGCGGATCGGAAACCGTCCCTGCAACTCAGGAATCAAATCGCTGGGTTTGGAAACGTGGAACGCTCCCGCCGCCACAAAAAGAATGTGGTCTGTACGAACCATTCCGTAACGAGTGTTGACGGTCGTTCCTTCGACGATCGGCAGAATGTCGCGCTGCACACCTTCACGCGATACGTCGGGGCCATGGCCGCTTTCCCGCCCTGCAATCTTGTCAATCTCATCAAGGAAGATGATGCCCGAATCTTCTACGCGATCAATGGCGGTCCGCGTTACCTGATCCATGTCAATCAGCCGCTGCTCTTCTTCCTGGATCAGGTATTCAAACGCCTCGTTGACCTTCATCTTCCGCTTTTTGGTGCGCTGGCCGAAGATGTTGGGCAACATGTCCTTGATGTTGACATCCATCTCCTCGACGCCCTGATTGGAGATGATTTCGAAAGAAGGGAACGCGCGCTCGCGCACATCGATTTCCACGGTGCGTTCATCCAGCTTGCCTTCACGTAATTGCTGGCGCAGCTTTTCGCGGGTGCGGCTCTGCGATTCGCCAGATGAAGAGGTAGTCGTTCCCTCGAGAATGAATCCAGCCTGAGCAGATTCTGTAGGGCGAGGCGGAGTGGGCGGCGGCAAGAGAATATCCAGCAGCCGTTCTTCGGCATTGAGTTCGGCCTTGTCCGCTACGTCTTCGAGCTTTTCCTCGCGCACCATCTCAATCGCAATCTCAACCAGGTCGCGGATCATCGACTCAACATCGCGCCCGACATATCCGACTTCGGTGAACTTCGATGCTTCTACTTTGAGGAAAGGCGAGTTGGCAAGCTTGGCCAGCCGTCGGGCGATTTCGGTTTTGCCCACGCCCGTTGGCCCAATCATGATGATGTTCTTGGGAATCACTTCTTCGGCGAGATCCGGTGCCAGCTTCTGCCGCCGCATGCGATTGCGCAGGGCAATCGCTACCGCGCGCTTAGCATCTTTCTGTCCGATAACGTGCTTGTCCAGTTCGGCGACGATCTCGCGCGGCGTAAGCTCGTCGAGAGCAATCTGCTCTTCGTCCACGGTTCCAGGTAAATAAATGGCCATAAATCAGTCGTCGGTCATTGGTCGTTAGTCGTTGGCCGTTCGTCGTTGCCCAGAACAGATTTGGCTAACGACCAGCGACCAACGACTAAAGCTCTTCAATCGTCACTTTGTCATTCGTATAAATGCACATGCTGCCGGCAATCTTCATCGCCTCTTCCGCAATCTGGTGGGCGGTGAGCTGCGTGTGCGATGCCAGCGCCTGTGCCGCCGCTTGCGCATACGGTCCGCCGCTGCCGATAGCTGCAATGCCACCATCCGGCTCGATCACGTCGCCTTGGCCGCTAAGCAGGAAAGTCTGTTCCTTATCGGAAACCAGCAGAAGCGCTTCCAGATGCCGCAAAAACTTATCCGTCCGCCAATCCTTCGCCAACTCGACCGCTCCCCGGCCGATGTTGCCATGATACTGCTCCAGCTTCGATTCGAAACGGCTGAAAAGCGAAAACGCGTCCGCCGTCGAACCCGCGAACCCGGCCAGAATCTTATCCTGGTACAAGCGCCGGATTTTCTTGGCAGTATGTTTGATCACACCTTCGCCCAGCGTGACCTGTCCATCTCCAGCCATCACCACATGGCCGTCACGCCGGACACAAAGCACCGTAGTCGATCGTACTAATCGTTTCCCGCTCATGAGCGCAATTCTCGATTATAGCAGTGCCGAGCACGGCAAATCAGAACGCAGTAGGATGTCTTGAGATTTCACGGGAAACGGTGTGCTGCCCAGACTAGTGAAATAACAATCGCGGGCAGAAGGGTCAAACTGGCCGAGAAGATTAAGCCAAGCCGAAAAACTTTCGGGCGTACAGTCTCTGTATGCGCAGTATCGCCCCAAGCCCAAAGAAGCTCAGTAATCCATCCCAGGGTGTAACAGAGATTGGCGGCAATTGCGTAAAAGGCCGCTTCCATGAACGGGCTGCCAATATCCTGATCCGCTCCAAATACGCGACTTCCAACAAATGCGATGACGAGCGCGGACACAATCCCGGCCGCCAGAATGACAAGGTTAAATGGAACCCGTCGAATCTCCCACCAAACGACAGCGTCCCAAGGGCGTTTCATGCGTACCTAGTCTCCCCGTCCAGCAGTGAGGCTGACTCACTGCAGCCTACAACCCGCCTTAGCTCACGACCACATCCGCAATTCGCATTGCGTCGGCGCAAGCTCGCACATCGTGAGTGCGAACAATGTGCGCTCCTTTCAGCACAACCACCGTCTCCGCCGCGAGCGTGCCATAGAGCCGGTCGTCCACCGGTGCATCGTCACCGTCGCGCGCCAACGCGCGCCCGATAAAAGATTTCCGTGAGACTCCTGCCAGCAACGGATACCGCAACTCATGCAACTCCTCGAAGCGCTTGAGCAGCGGATAGTTTTCCTGAAAACTCTTGCCGAATCCAAATCCCGGATCAAGCACGATCCGCTCCCGCTTCACTCCTCCTAACAGCGCGACATCCACCCACGCCCGCAGTTCGCGTCTCACTAGCGTCACCACATCCGATACTGGCGGCAACGTGCGCCATTCCTCCGGACGTCCGCGCATGTGCATCAGCACCGCGCCGCACTTCAACCCAGCCAGCGTCTTCACCATCGCCGGATCCCAGCGAAATCCACTCACGTCGTTCACGATCTCGGCGCCCGCTTCAACCGCAGCCCGCGCCACATTCGCTTTATAAGTGTCCACGGAGATCACTGCCTCGGGGTGCTTTTGCTTCAGCCCCGCAATCACCGGAATCACCCGCTCCAACTCTTCCCTTTCGCTGACTGGCTCTTTGTCCGAATGCGGTTGCTCGACGGACTTCTCCGCCGCAGTAATAACCATCGCTCCCGGCCGCGTTGATTCGCCACCCACATCGATGATGTCAGCACCATCCCGCAGCAACTGCAGCCCATACTCCACCGCCCGATCGCGGTCAAGATGCAGTCCTCCATCAGAAAACGAATCTGGAGTTACGTTGACAACACCCATCACCAGCGTGCGCTTTCCCAATTGCAAAGAGCGCGAGCCCACATTCCATTCAAACACCGGACGCATGGCCCCGATTCTAAATCAGCCCTTGGCACTTAGCCGTTAGCATTTGGCTAAATTAAAAGCTGGCAGGGTTCTCGCAAGACCCTCACAGGGCCAAATGCTAAGTGCTAGATGCTTGAATGCTACAATCAGCCAGTCGTATGCACCGCAAACCCGCGGCTTTCGCGATAGTTTTCTGCCTGCTGCTGGCGACCCAACTCTACGCCGCCTCGCGCAGTCCAGTCGTCAAGAATATCGACGCCATCCTCGCGGCCCCCGATCTCGCCCGCGGATTCTGGGGCATCGAAGTAGTCTCGCTCGACACGGGAAAAATCATTTACGCCCAGAACGCCGACAAGTTATTTACTCCCGCGTCCAATACCAAGCTCTTCACCACCGCCGCTGCTCTCGCTCTGATCGGGCCCAACTACAGTTCGAGGACGACGGTCGAAACCAGCGGAGTTCTTGACAAATACGGACGCCTCACCGGCGATCTGGTTCTGGTCGGACGCGGCGACCCTAATCTCTCCGGCCGCGAATTGCCCTACAACCTGAAGACCGCGCGCAACACTCATCCTATTCAGGTGCTCGAACAACTCGCCGACGCGCTAGTCCAGAAGGGCGTGAAGTTCGTCGACGGCAACGTCATCGCCGACGACTCCTACTTCGCCTTCGAGCGCTACGGAGAAGGCTGGAGCCAGGACGATCTGGTTCTCGCTGATGGCGCTCCCGTCTCCGCGCTTACCATCAACGACAACGTCGTCTTCGTGAATATCCTGCCTGCGGATCACGCCGGAGACCGCGCCTTCGTCAGCATTACTCCCTTCGCCGATTACTATCGCATCGACAATCGGATCGTTACGACGCCAGCAGGCACGGGGCGAAAGATTTTCATCAACCGCGAACCGGGATCTACGTCGCTGACGTTATGGGGCAATATGCCGCTCGACGATGCCGGTGCGAACGAAGCTCTCGCCATCGAAGATCCCGCCGAATTTGCCGCCGCGCTCTTCCATCAATTGCTGGAGAATCGCGGCATCGTCGTCTACGGCAAACAACGCACTCGCCACACCGAACTCGCGAGCCTTTCTACGCTGACGGTTACGGCCAGCGCGCCTGCCCGCGGTGGCGACGAGCCTTCGCGTTCTTTGCCGAATCAGCCGCTGGTGCTGGCCAGCTATCAGTCCAAGCCGCTGATCGAAGATGTGCGAGTGATCAATAAGGTCAGCCAGAATCTGCACGCCGAAATTTTGTTGCGCTTGTTGGGCCGAGAGAAAGGCGCTGCAGGCACGGTCGAAGGCGGGCTCGAAGTACTGCGCGGCTTCCTGAACCAGGCGAGCGTGCCCAGTGACCAGTATCTCTTCTACGACGGCTCCGGCCTGTCGCGCCAAAATCTGGTCACGCCCCACGCGGTCGTGCAGTTGCTGCGCTACGCCGCGAGCCAATCGTGGGGTGCGAGCTTCAAGGAAACGCTGCCAGTTGCTGGAATCGACGGCTCTCTTGCGGACCGCTTCCCCAATCTTGATCCGCGCACGCACATCTATGCGAAGACTGGCTCGCTCGGCGGGGTCAAAGCGCTCTCCGGTTATGCCAC
>Ga0210407_10003645_pt1 | contig 12399 bp, 8 predicted proteins | sample IncBWC27MmetaG_FD_150860 | JGI IMG/M metagenome (GOLD analysis project Ga0210407, IMG submission 150860) | Forest soil microbial communities from Barre Woods Harvard Forest LTER site, Petersham, Massachusetts, United States - Inc-BW-C-27-M | ecosystem: Environmental > Terrestrial > Soil >... | reverse complement strand
TGACCCTCGAAGGGACGCTGCAGCTTACCGGGACGTTTCGCATCAACGGCAATGTGCGGGGAAATATCATTTCCGAGCAGACCGTGGTTCTGGGCGAAGGCGCCAAAGTCGAAGGACAGATCGAAGGAAACCGCGTGGTGATTTCCGGGCGGTTCGACGGAGTGATTTTCGCCAAGGGACGCGTGGAGATTCAGGCGAAGGGCGTAGTTACGGGCGAAGTGCATTCGCCGTGCATGGTGATCGATCCGGGCGGAATCTTTGACGGCCGATGCCACATGCTGGCCTCTTCGGACGCAGCCTCCGGTGTGACCATTCCGATTCGGGCGGTTGGTCAGTCATAGACGGCGGCTTCAGAACTCCCAGGGGAACCTGCCAGAACCAAATCAGCGGCGCCTGCGTCACGACGCCAGCTACCTTAATTACTAATCTAGATACGTTCATCTCTAAGCAATAAGATTGCCGCGTTCTGCCTATTCGCTGCTGACCGCCGATGGAGAGAGTGCGGCGGTAGCCTCCTTGATGCCCGCCTGGATGTTAGGTTCCCAATCGAGGTGCGGAACGGCGGAAGCCGAAGCGGCGCGGTAAAAATGGAGGGCTTCCGCGGGACGGCCGAGCTTTTTGAGAGAAAGCCTTCCCGCGGCCATCAGGGCGAGCAGCGCTTGCTTGTCCCTCGGATAAGCCACGGCAAGCTTGTCATACTCCGCGACAGCGCGGTCAAAGTTCTGCTGGCCTTCTAGAGATCGACACAGCTCGAGCCAAGTTGCGGCTGGGAGGTGCAGGCCGCCGGTATTTTGGAACTCTTCATAGTCGTGCCAAGCGGCTTCGGCATCCTGCTTCTTCAGATGGAGCTGGCAAAGCTTGATGGTGGCGTCCTGGTGGCCGGCCGGGTTTCCCTGTCGCCAGTGAAGCTGCTGCAGCAGCACGAGGGCGTCGGGAGAGTCAGGTTTGGCGGCCAGGTGTTCCTGAAGCTTCCTGATGGCCTCCTCCGGCCTGCCTTGGTCGATGGCTTCGGTGGCCTGAACGATGGCCGGATCCGCTGTCCAGGAAACCTTCTCTTCAATCGCAGAGCTCACCTTGTGTTCAAGTCCAGAGCGAGAAAGAGCGAGCGCGCCAATCATACCGAAGGCGAATCCGCCAACGTGCGCCCAATGAGCGACGCCGGAAGACTGGCGAGACATGGAACCATAGAATACTTCCATCAGACCCCAAAGGGGCAGGAGCCAAATGGCAGGAGCTTTGAAACGTCCGCGAACAACCAAGATCCAAAAAAACATTTCAATCTTTAGCTTGGGGAAACGGACCAGGAACGCACCCATCAGAGCGGCGACGGCACCCGACGCACCCAGCATGGGCACAAGACTGCCCGGATTGAACCAAGCATGAATCTGTGCCGCTACCGCGCCGGCGAGCAGATAAAAGATCAGATAGAGGGCGCGCCCCCAGTTGTCTTCGAGAATAAATCCGGCAAGCCAAAGAAACCACATGTTGCCGATAAGATGGAGCCAGCCGGCGTGAAGGAAATTACAGGTGAGGTAGGAGATGGCCGCGGGGTGGGCGGGCACAAAGCCATAGCGAGCCAAAAACGTGTTGCGCTCGAAGTCTCGAAATCTCTCTGAGAGACTGTCCATCTCCGCTTGGAGTTCCACTGGATCGTCGACTTGGCGAATGTTGGTATCCCACGCGTCTTCCGGCTTGCGGTCAGGTGAGGCCAGTTTTTTCCAGTCATTCGGATACTTGTCGGCAATCGACGCGACGAACTTGTGTGCATCATCACCCATTTTCAGTTCGGGGTGCATGGCAGCAAAGTAGACGAGATGCTTGCGCACTTCGATGCGCTCGGGAGTTAGCGCTTGCTGGGCTTCGATCGTCCCGTGGGTGCCCAGGAAAGCGATGATATTAAGGGCAATGAGAGCGAAGGTGACCACGGGCCAGCGGCGCCCCTGCATGTTTTCGTGGCGTAGGGGCAGGAGAAGCATTCACATTCCTTTCGCGTCGAGACTCGGAGATGAGCCGTCGCTACATTCAGTCTGAAGGTTGTTCTCGGGAGCGGACAGAGAATGACTGAGCAATACTCGAATAAGTAAAGATTGCGGCTTACGCTACACAAACCAAATGCCTATATCCGCCGTTGAAAAACATGGGAGCAAGATGCCCGGCAGACCGCGCGCAGCGGAAATAACCGAGACGAAGCGCTATACGTTGACACGTCTCTAGCGGGCGACTATCGTTCGAGATGGAGTTCTTCCGGAGGCCTTTTGGATGAAGATTTTGGTGATTGGCGGCGGAGGCCGCGAGCATGCGCTGGTCTGGAAGCTGAAGCAGAGCTCAGGCGTGGAGGAAATCTTGTGCGCACCGGGGAACGGCGGAATCGAGGGTGACGTGGAGTGCCTTCGGGCGGACCCAGGCGACGTTCCGGCGCTTGTGGCGCTGGCGGGAAAGTTTGCTCCGGATCTGACCGTCGTGGGACCGGAATTGCCGCTGGTGAACGGGATCTCGGACGCGTTTGCCGAGCGAAACTGGGCCATTGTGGGACCTTTGCGGCAGGCGGCGCAGCTCGAAGGCAGCAAGATCTTTTCGAAGGACTTTCTGCTACGGCAAGGAATTCCAACAGCGAAAATGTATGGCGCTTATGACTCGGCACGCGATGCCTATGCGGCGCTGAATGGCGTGGCATGGCCGCTGGTGATCAAGGCCGATGGGTTGTGCGCGGGCAAAGGCGTGGTCCTGGCGCCCGATCTGGAATCTGCCCGGCAATTCCTTGAAAACGTGATGGAGAAAAACGGGCTTGGGCCTGGCGGACGCCGAGTTCTACTGGAGGAGGCACTCGAGGGCGAGGAGCTGTCTTTCATCATTCTGACGGATGGCGAACAGTATGCCCCCATGGTGCCGACGCGCGATCACAAGCGGGTCTTTGACGGCAACCAGGGTCCTAATACCGGTGGCATGGGAGCCTATTCTTCGGACCAGCTCTTGCCAACTGGTTTGCGTGAGGCCGTGATATCCACGATTGTGGAACCCACCCTCCGGGGCCTCGGCAATGAGGGCATCCCGTACCAAGGCTTCCTATATATTGGGCTGATGCTGACCAAGGATGGACCCAAGGTGCTGGAGTTTAATTGCAGGTTAGGCGACCCGGAAGCGCAAGCGATTGTGGCGCGAATGGATTTCGACCTCGCTGAGATTCTAGCGGATGTGGCGGCAACGCAACTGGTTCCAACAAAATTGGCATGGAAGAAGGGTGCAAGCGTGTGCGTGGTGCTGGCTTCAGGTGGATATCCTGGAAAATTTGACATCGGGAAGAAGATCGAGGGACTAACCTCTTCAGTAACAAATACTGGTGTGGAGGTTTTTCACGCCGGAACGAGGCGCGAGCGTCAATCTCTTGTGACCAGCGGCGGCCGCGTTTTGGGTGTGACGGCGACGGCAGATTCCCTAGCTGCGGCGCTAGGTCTGGCCTATCGAGCGTCGGAAAAAATCCATTTCGCCGGCATGCACTATCGCCGGGACATAGGCGCGCATGTGGGCCGCGTCAAGGCCGCCGGAGACTAGGCCATGCCGCATGTGTCACGACTCGCGTGCGCCAACGCGGGGTTTAGCCATGGAGGAGCTGCCAGAGGTTAATCGGGATTTATGGCTTGGGCTTCCTGTGCAACGTGGGCGCATCCGGCGGCTGGTTTTTGTCTTCTTTGGCCTTCTCAACCGGCTCGTCTGGTGGAACGACCCAATCAAACCCGCCCTCGGTCATGGTACCGAGGACGAAACCGGCCTTCTCGGCAATGAGCGGTAACACGGCACGGAGAAAGTCCGTGGCGGCCTCCGGAGCCGCTTTGTTGGCCTGGCCGCGGTCGATGTTCTCCCAAACTTTTTGGAATTTCGGTTCGCCGCGCGACAGTTTTTCAATGTCTGGATCGTTGCCCTGAATGAGTTGCTGCAGAGTCGGTCCTGGAACAGTGTCTGGATAGCGAATTTCCACAAGCGTTTTCGGGGCGTGCTTTTCGGGAGGATAAAGCTGGGTGAAGCGCGGCCGGAGGAGCCGCGTCTGCCAAAAGTCGCCGCGAGTCGCGATTTCCTCCTGCTGGATGTGGTATTCGACGGTCCATATTTCAGGGCCGTAGTCGTCGGGGGCAAACCCGATGACCACTACTTCAAAGAGGGCCTCGTCGGGTTTGAATTCGATCTTGTGGTGAAGCTGGGAGACCAGCGGGCGCAGACGCTCGAGAAACGCAACACCGATCACATCCAGATCTGGCGCCACTTCCTCGGGATCGCCGGCATAGTGTGGGTTCTTGCCCGGGACGTGAGGAAAATCCTTGTCCAGACGCACCGGTTTAGGATCACTGGTAAGGTGCCACTCGGAGGCTCCCAAAAGAATTCCAATGTGACTGTGGTCGATGCTTAAGACACGCGGCGGAATCGAGTTAGGTTCGACCGGCTGATCGATGGCCGCGAACACGATTTTGTCGCGAGCCACGTGCACGATGACGCGGCCTCCGGCGAGATTGGCGACGATTTCGTCTCCGCGCTCGCGGTCCTGGGCAGCACAGCGCTGTGTGGCGACGATGGAGGCCAAAAAGCACAAACACAACCACATCGGGATCTTGCTTCGGCGTCGTTTTGTGTCAGCAGCGCTCACAGATATTCCGTAGGATGCGGGCATGCCACTCTGGCGTTGGAGACAAGCACGACGGTTCTATGGCTTGTTCTCGGAAACAGCAGCCGCAGCCTCTTTCGCGCGCTCCAGCATCCGATCAAGCGCGTTGCGGTCGTAGTAGCCGCCATTTCGTATCACCGCCCAAACCTTGCGCGTGTTGGCGATGTTCTCTACTGGATTTGCGCTCAGCAAAACCAGGTCGGCAGAGTGACTGGTTTCGACGGTTCCGAACTCTTGGTCGCGCCCAAGAAACTGTGCTGCGCCGCGGGTCGCCGCCTGCAATGATTCCATCGGTGTAAATCCAGCGCGAACGAACTCGGCGAGTTCGCGATGGAAGCTGTCTCCGGGAATGACGAAGGGATCGAGCGAGTCCGAGCCGACAAGCAGTGGTACACCGGCACGATGTAGTTCACCGGTTAGCTTCCAGTCGTTAGAGGCCTGACGGCCCAGCCAAGCTGCGTGCTGCTTCATCCGCGCGTCGTCGATCGAGTCGCGCCACTCTTTCCGAAGCGCGGGCGGGACAAAAGCAAGCAGGGGGTCGTCGGCCTTCCAGTTTTCAGGATGGGCGGTGATGTCCAGAGAGGCGAGGGTGGGTGTGACCCAAGTGCCGTTTTTCTTTAGGGTCTGGATGAGCGCGGCGGCTTTTTCCGGGCTGTACGTGGCGTCGGCTTCGTGGGCGATCTGCTCCCACGCGGTAGAGTCGGCATTTTTTTCGGCCTGGACGAGACGGGGACGGAGTTCGGCTTCCTTCGAGGAAAAAGACAGCACAAAAGCGCTGTAGAGAAAATGTTCGATGCTGCGCAAACCAGCGTCGCTGGCTTCGATGGCGCCGATTTCGAAGGGCAAGTGGCCGACGAAGGGAATGTTTTGCTTTTTCGATTCGTCGGCGACGGCGAAAAAGGCCTCGCGGGAGGGCATGGAAATAATTTTGATGAAATTGGCGCCGCGCTTTTTGAGGTCATCAACGGCAGCGCGGGCTTCCTCGGCGTTGTGGATGGGATACTGCTCGGGAGTTTTCTTGCCGCTGGCAGCAAGGAAAGGCCCCGCGGCCACGATATGCGGCGCAAGGAGCGTGCCGGACTCAGCGTCGCGCTGCCAGGAGAGGAGCGTGTCGAGATCACCGCCCATGTCTCGCACGCCAGTGATGCCGTTGGCGAGAAGCAGGGGGAGAAGGACCTGTTGGCTCCAAGAGGGATCGGCGTTGAGGCCTGCGAGATGGACATGCATGTCCCAAAAGCCGGGGAGCAGGAATTTTCCGGAGGCGTCTATGGTGCGCGCGGATTTGGGAACCTTGATGGTCGCTTGCGTGCCCATGCGAGTGATGTGGCCGGCCTCGATGAGAACGGTCTGATCCGGCTGAGGCGGTCGGCCAGTGGCATCAATGACTGTGACGTGGGTTATGGCAAGCTCGGAAGAAGGCTCCGCCGAGGAGAAAGATGGCACGATGAGAAGAGCCACCAGCAGCAGAAAGAGTATCTTTCTAGACCTCACAGCAACGCTCACATTCCGGGCGACCGGGCATTTCTAGAAAGCTACCACAAACAGCGCTGGGCGGCGGGGGTTCTTAGGGAGTGGCGCTTTGCCGGGTGAGATTTTGCGAAGCACTCGTCAGGGTGGCAGGGAGCAGGTAAAATAGGGCACTAGACGAAGGAGTGGAAAGCACACTATGGGACTGCGAAAAGCGAAAAGCATTCACCACCATGCCAAGCCGTTGACGGAGATTCTTGAGTCGCACGAGCGGTTCTTTCGCGGGAAGGAAGGAGGGGCGCGTGCCGACTTGGCTGGCGCTGATCTTTCGCGCGCCGATCTGCAGGGGGTCAATTTGAGCGGGGCCATTCTGCGAAGCGCAAATCTCGAAGGTGCGGACTTGCGAAAAGCAAAGTTGCCGGGCGCGGACTTGTCTGGCGCGAATCTTCAGAAGGCCGATTTGCGAAACACGGACATGACGGAAGCGATCCTGCCCGGCGCGGATCTGACAGAAGCGCAAGCCAGCGGCGTGGAGTTTTTTCGCTGTGACCTCTCGAACGCGATTTTTCATCGGGCGCATCTGCGAAATGTGAACTTGCGGCTGGCGAATGTGAACGGCGCGAAATTCCGCGGCGCGGATATGGGCGTGGCGATTCTCCGCGAGACGGACCTCACCGGAGCGGACCTTTCTGGCGTGGACCTATCGACCACGCTTATGCCGCCCGGTTACGTCGCGACGCAAGCCAAGCAGAAGAGCGCGTAGCTCTGGCGCCGAATCCTTGGCGCGTAATTCTTCGAGCAGAGGGCTGCTCGCGTTAATGGCAAACGGCATCTCCGCATGGTAGCCTCTGGCGGAAGCGAAATCGACCCTCCGGACACGCGTGTAACCTGTGGCCACTCCGGCAGCACAACTCGACGCCCCCGAACTACGTGAACGCGTACTTGAGGTTATTCGCAGTCTGCTTGCGGAATTGGGCAGCCGCGGGGCTTTGCCGATGCTGAGCGGTGCGTCGCTGCTGGACCGAGACCTCGGGCTCGGCAGCCTGGAACGCGTGGAATTGCTTGCGCGGCTCGAGACGGCGTTTGGTGTGCGGCTGCCCGATCAAGTTGTGGCGGAAGCAAACACTCCGGAAGATCTCGCGAAGGCCCTTCTGACGGCGCCGGGAGCCGAGACGCAAGACGACCAAGCGGCTTCGGCTGTCGGCGCAGCGATCACCACACAAAAACTCGACCGCCAAGCCCGGGATGCCGACATTCTCTCGGCGGAGACGCTGCTAGAGGTGTTGCGCTATCGCGCCATGCATGACGCCGAACGCACCCACTTGTTTATCACCGAGGAGACGGAAGGCAAAGAGCGCAACGTGACGCTGACGTTTGGCGCACTGTACGCATCGGCGCAGCGCTCGGCGGCGGAGTTGGCGCGACGCGGCGTGCCTGCCGGCGGGCGAGTGGCGTTGATGCTGCCAACGTCGCGCGCGTTTTTTGTTTCCTATGCGGCAATCCTGCTGGCGGGCGCGATTCCCGTGCCGATTTACCCGCCGTTCCGCGCGGATCGCATCGAGGAGTATGCGGCGCGGCAGTCGGCGATTCTCAAGAATGCGGGAGTGTGCCTGCTGCTGACGTTTCGTCAAGCGGAAGCGGTGGCCCGTTTGCTGAAACCTCGCGTCCATTCGCTCACGGAAGTGGCCGATGCAGAGAAGTTGATCGAGGCGGCGGATAAGGCGCCTCCGCCATCGCCTGGCGCGCTTCCCTTGCATCTCACGGGCAGCCGCGCCCGGAAGCCCGGCGACATTGCCCTGTTGCAATACACTTCCGGATCAACGGGCGATCCCAAGGGTGTAGTTCTCACGCACGCGAATTTGCTCGCAAATATGCGAGCGATCGGCGAAGCCGTTGAACTTGGGCCTAGCGATGTGGGCGTGAGCTGGCTTCCGCTTTATCACGACATGGGACTGATCGGCGCATGGCTTACCTTGCTGCACTTTGGAGTGCCGCTGGCGGTGATGTCCCCGCTGGCGTTTCTCACGCGGCCGGAACGCTGGCTGAAGGCGTTTCAAAAATACGGCGGAACGATTTCCGCGGCGCCGAATTTTGCTTATGAATTGTGCGTGCGAAAGATTGCCGACAAGGACATTGAAGGAGTGGACTTGAGCGGCTGGCGAGCGGCGCTGAATGGGGCGGAGCCGGTGAATCCCGATACTTTGGAGCGGTTCGCGAAACGTTTTGCGGACCACGGTTTTCGGCGCGAAGCACAATTACCGGTGTACGGGCTTGCGGAAGCTTCCTTGGCGGTGACCTTCCCGCCACTAAATCGCGGGCCGCTCGTCGATCGCATCGAACGCCAGGCCTTCACGGCAGAGGGACGCGCCGTACCGGCACGAGCGGACGATCGGTCGGCGATTGCTTTTGTTTCTTCCGGGAAGCCGATGGCGCGGCACGAAGTGCGCATTGTGGACTCTGGCGGCAAGGAAGTGAGTGACCGGACCGAGGGTTTTCTGTGGTTTCGTGGAGCTTCGGCGACCAGCGGCTACTACCAAAACGCCGAGGCGACTGAAAAACTGCTGCCGCTGGGACCGGCGTTGGGCGACGGCCAATTTGCGTGGGTCGATACCGGCGACCGCGCGTACCGTGCGGAGGGAGAAATCTACCCTACCGGGCGAGTGAAGGACATCATTATCAAAGGCGGGCGGAATCTCTATCCGCACGAAGTTGAAGAATTGGCCGCGCGCGCGGAAGGAATTCGCAAGGGCTGCATCGTTGCCTTTGGGCTGAAGGATGAAGCGTCGGGCACAGAAAAGCTGATCGTGGTGGCGGAATCCCGGGAGCGCGAGGCGTCGCCACGCGCTGCGATTGTGGCGGCGGTGACGGAACAGGTTTTCAAAGGGCTGGGGTTGCCGCCGGACCGCGTCGAGCTCATACCGCCAGGGAGTATTCCAAAAACCTCCAGTGGAAAGTTGCGACGCGAGGAAACCAAGCAACTTTATCTCGTTGGGAAATTGTCCGCCGGCAGAGCACCGGCGTGGCTGCAGATCGCGCGGCTCGCGCTGGCCGGCGCGGCCCGCACGGCAGGGGCGGAAATAGGGTCCGGCGTGCGGCGAGGGCTGGAAGTTTTCTACGGACTCTATTTTGGCGTGGTGTTTTTGCTGTGGATCGTTCCTACGTGGACCATCGTGAATTTCATCAACGACTACCGCAAAGCGGGCCGCTTTACTTCGGCAGCGCTTAAAATTCTGTTTGTGCTGATGGGCTGCCGCGTGCGCGTAGTCGGCAAAGAATACCTCGATTTGCCTGGGGCCAAGGTGTTTGCGGCAAATCACACCAGCTACTTTGATGTGCTGCCTTTGATGCTGGGCCTCGGCGTGCCGTTTCACTTCGTGGCCAAAATGGAAGTCGGCAGAATGCCATTCATCGGAACATTCTTGCGGCAGATGCGGCACACGGAATTTGACCGCAGCGATCGGCAATCGCGATTGCGGCAGTCGGAGGAGATCGAGAAATTGCTGCGCGCGGGTGAATCTGTCTTCGTGTTTCCCGAAGGAACGTTTACTGGCGAAGAGGGCGTGCGGCCGTTCCAGCTAGGGGCGTTCAAAGCCGCGGTGGATGCCGGCGCGCCAATTATTCCAGTCTCGCTCGCGGGTACGCGAAGATTCTTGCGCGATGGCACGTATTTGCCGCGCCCGACCAGCGTGACCATCACCGTGTCGCCGCCCATTTATCCGCGTGTGGCGAGCGAAGCAACCAAAGCCGAGGAAAATTCGGCGTGGCACGAATTGATTCGCCTTCGCGACGCCACGCGCGAAGCGATCGCGCGCCATACCGGCGAACCTCTTCTCTAGGGAACCCGCCATTTGACGGCTGCCGCGTCGTATCTTTTCTTCCCCAAATTATTTCCGAGGGGTTGCAACTTGCGCGGGCAGCGAAGCATCTTTATGAACAACACAAAAGAGAAAATGCGGACTGCTGCCTTCCTGCCTTAGGCACACCGCTCGACGCGAGGCCGCGCGTGGATCACGCCGGACCGCGCAGAAAGTTCAAACTACTGGAGGCATTATGAAATTGCGGATAGTGGTGTCTGTACTTGTGTTTATTTCGCTATGCGGCGGAATCGCCCATGCGCAGGAAACGCCCAAGGTGGATGTTTTCGCCGGCTATTCCTATGTGCGTGAAAATCCCGGCCCTCGGAGCGGGGACAGCTTCAGCTTGAACGGCGGCAGCGCGTCTGTAACGTATCACGTCAAGGATTGGGTCAGCGCCGTCGCGGATTTCGGCGGCTATCACAACGGAAGTATTCTGGGCACTGGAGTGGACGGAACACTTTCGACCTATCTCTTCGGTCCGCGCGTTTCTTATCGCAGCTACAGACATTTTACGCCGTTTGCCGAGGCTCTTTTCGGCGTGGCGCATGCGGGGGCTAGCATAGCCGGAGGCGCGAGTGGATCGCAAAACGCGTTTGCCATGGCCATCGGGGGAGGCGTGGACTACCGGATTAACAATCGATTCTCTTTGCGGCCCCTCGAGGTCGACTATTTAATGACGCGGTTTTCCGAGGGAACTCCCAACAATCAATCCCAAAACAATGTGCGCGCATCGACGGGGATTGTGATTCACTTCTAAAAATCTCGAGAAGCGGCCGAACTTCAGAGCTGTCTTGCGGGGCGGAGGACCATTCCAGGGAATCGGTGGCCTGGTGCAGGCAGGGGGGCTGCGCGATCGTAAAAGGCAGGCGCGGCCCTTCGCACCTCTCTGGCGCACCAAGGGTGTGAAATCATGATCGCATCTGTCGAGGTGTCGAATCTTCGGTTGGACCCTCGAATGCCAACGTGCGGGAACGATAAAAACAAGGACCGCCCTTGGGGGACGGCCCTTTGATTCCGCGGAGAACCGCTCGGGACTTCGCGATCAGTGCTGGAGCGTGTAAATGACCGTGATGTAAGTCTCGATCTCGACAGGCTGGCCGTTGAGAACCGTTGGGCGGTAGCGCCACTGGCCGACGGCGTCGGTAGCCGAACTCAGGAAGAGCGCATCCCCTTTAACCACCTGCAAGGATTGGATGGTGCCGTCGGTGGCGATGATGGCGCGTAATTCCACCTGGCCTTCGCGATGGGTCTGTCTTGCCAGTGGAGGATAGACGGGCTCGACGCGACGGACGAGCATCGCTGACTCCAGGTGAGTCACCACCAGGCGGTGTGGCGTTGCTGGACGCACGTCCGCAGGCGGTGCTGGCTCGTGCCGGTTGTCGTCCAAAGGGATGCACCCGGCGCAAGGAGTGCTTGGTCCGGGCCCTGGGAATCCGGGCGGTTCCGGTGACCGAGGCTCAGGGGTCTCATCAATATGGTCAGGAATGCGATGCGGCGGAGAAAAGACGTTGTTGAAAATGTTGTTCTTGTGTTGGGGGGCTTGCTGGGTTGTGGGGTTCGTAGGTTCCGGAGTTTTGCTGTGATAGTACGGCGGAATCGGCGTCATGTTGGCGAGGGCCAGGTGCTGCGGCTTTCCGAACAAGGGAACGAGAATGATGGCCGTGAGAATTGCGCTTTGCACTGCGATGGAAATAGCCAGGGCTCGGCGGCGAATGCGCCGCTCGCCGGCGCGCTGTTCAACACTGCCTTCCACGAAACAGCCTTCGAGGGAACCAAAATCATTTTGTGAACGGGGCCGGGGTTCCACAGTCATCACACACACCTCCACAAGAAAGTTTTGCGAGTGCGAAAGAAATTTTTGCGACGCCGGCTTCCTGTGGATTGCTCACCGACCGCAGGAGACCGGCGCCGCGCTCGCAGGGATGTGAGGTGCGCGCGTCCTCAGTAAGATTGGACACCGGGAAGGTGGACAAGTTCCCGCATGGTCGGAACACCTAATGGAGCGGCTGCGGCAGGCAGCAGAAAGTACGGTCCTAGAGTGCCCTCGCTCGCTTGGGTGGTGAGCTCGTTTGGTTTACGGATGGACCCGGGGGGGGTTTTGCCCGAGAGCCCAGCGGCAACAGCCAAATTCCGATGCCAAGGTCTCTTCTACGCCTCGGGTGAGTAACGGGCGCGGGGCACCTTTTCTCACGCGGAACGAGGAGAGCGGTTAGCATAGCCCGCGGGAAAGAAGGCACGGCTCTCTAGGAGGGCCGCATCTTGCTGATTTCGGAATACTTATTTAGATGAACCGGAAATGCGGTTTGGTGCATCCCATGCTTGTGGACGTGGATCTGAAGGAGGGTTATCCCGATGGAAGGGCGTAATGTCGAGACCATAGGCGTGCGCCGCACGGGTTGGGCTGCTCTAGACCGCGATCCGCAG
>Ga0210407_10003644_pt1 | contig 12406 bp, 10 predicted proteins | sample IncBWC27MmetaG_FD_150860 | JGI IMG/M metagenome (GOLD analysis project Ga0210407, IMG submission 150860) | Forest soil microbial communities from Barre Woods Harvard Forest LTER site, Petersham, Massachusetts, United States - Inc-BW-C-27-M | ecosystem: Environmental > Terrestrial > Soil >... | reverse complement strand
GTTGCTTCAGCCATGGAACAATCCTCTCCTCGGTAAACGATCGGGCAACCACCGAGTCTTCATGAAAATACTTGCTGGTCTCGACGGCATGCGCCCCAGGGTCTTGCGAAAAGCCAGGCTTTCAAGTGAGGCCACACAGGAAAGAACTTAGCCTGCAACGCAAAGTAAGAGTATAGGCGACGCTTGGTAGAGCGTCAATTGAAGCAGCCGGAAGTTTGGCGCTGCGAAAACCGAATTCTATGGCACGGCAAGAGAAGGGTGATTTCTGTTTAGGGTGTTTTGGGAGTGCCCGCCGGAAGCGCATCCGTCGAAGATTCGAAACGGCCTTTTACCCATAGGGTGAGCCCGACGGTGGCCGCGCATGCGGTCCAGGGAATAATCGACGAAATCCAGAAGAAATTCGGGGTGAAGCGCAGAGCGGCAAACCACACCAGCACGGTCAACAGTCCGAACAGCAGGGCGGAAAACGGCGCTCGGTTTTTCCAAACCGGAGGCCAAGCGCAGAGCGCTTGCATAAACAAAGCAAAAGGATACGCGACAACCAGATCGATGAAATAGTGTTCTCCCAATCCCATGGTCGCGCAGAAGGTGAATAGGACGAACAAAATGGTGATGCTGCGCTCCCACCAGGACAGTCCTCGCGAATACCACCAACAGAGGAGAACCCAGCCCATGTGAAGCGAGGGCATGGCATTGCGTGCTCCGCGAAGTGCTACGGGCTCAAGAACTACACGCCGCAGGATGTCAACGCCCAGCGGATGCCAGGGAAAATCTGCTCGCACCAGGTGGATGGGTCCCATGGCCGGGAAAATATTGTAGAAGAGAATGCCCAGGGGACCGGTCAATAGAAAAGCGGCCATCGCGGGGATCGCTCGTTCGCGAACGCGGATGAGCTGTCCGGAATAAACAAGCGCGATGGGAATGGGCAGACCAAGATAGAAAAGTTCCCCGGCAATCTTGAACCACGGCCACAACGCGAAGGCCTGCCCCATCAAGAAAGGCAGCTGCACGCGCAGGCTTCCGTCAAAAGAATATAGATAGAGGTCCAACGTCTTCGTGTGGAGTTTTTCCGTAAACTCCAGCAGGTTCGATGCGAACCACTCGGAAGTGACGAAGAGGAGCGCAGCAACGAAGGCCATCAGGAAGAGTTTCCGGCGCTCTCCTGCCGACCAAACGGCGCGCAGGGCTAGCAAAAGGAGGCTGTTCAAGCCCAAGAAAGAAAACCATGCCATGAAATGCTGGGTGTAATGCAGGAATCGAAAATCAACGATGGCCAGGAGCGTCGTCAAGCCAATCAGAATGAGTGCATCCGGCCACAGCCCGCAAACGCGCAGCTGAATGATCACCACGCTCGCTAGCGCGATCGCAAAAAACGAGGAGGAAAGCGATTCCGAGTAGAACTGCGAGCTGGTCGCAAAACCAGCCGCCATGGCCACACAAACAATCGTGAGAACGATTTGCGCGGCTTGCGGGTGTTTCATTATAAGGCTGTTCTCCGGGTGCGGGCGGATTGCGCGGCGGTCGCTACGATTCGCCGCGCGGACGCTTCCCTATTTCAACACTCCTGGCACCGAGCGCCGTGGCGGCGCATTTGCCCTGTGTTCAATCCAAAAAGAGATGCAGACAAGGGGGCGCCGTTAAGGCCAACGGCGCAACGCGGTTTTTTTCAGTCAGCCGCCGCGGGGCGCCCCAGAGCAGTGGTGAAATCGGCGTGGAGCAAACGGTGAAAGAGGTGCTCGCCGGCCTCCCGGCGCACCGACAACCGTCCGGCGAGGTAAGCGCGCGAAGCGAGCCCGCGCTGCACGGCATCGCAGATGGCCATGTCTTCGTCTTGTACCTGTTCGCTCACCGCGATGCTTTCTTTGTGGCGGGCTTCGGCAACCGCGCTGGTATCCGCAAAGTAGTAGTCGAAGACCACCGCGCAGCGGTCCACGCCGAGAGGCAGCACCAGATTCGTGTCCATCACGCCTTCGTAGGCGTTGATCATGAAGTTGGGATAGAGCCACAGATAAAACGCGCGGCCCTGCCTGGAGGCCGCGACACCGGCCTCCGATGTTGAGTCCGAAGAGAGCGGGCTCGATTGCAGGCAGGCGCGTTCAAAATTCTCGATCGTATATTTAGTATATTCGATAACGCTGCTTAAACCCTTGTGTGCGTGGGGCACGTGATAGCCGCCATCGAGATAGTTGTCGACGTAAACCTTCCAGTTGCAATTGAGAGTGTAGACGCGCCGGTCGAAGAAGTGCAGTTTTTTTGCCAGATCGAGAGGCGCCACCAACTCTGGTACCACGCCCAAAAAATCGCGCAGCGGCGCAGCGCCCCCGTCCAGATTTACAAACACGAAATTCTCCCAGGTGTCCACGCGGACTGGCAGCAAACCGTTCTTGGCGCGGTCGAAATTGCACACGCCCTCAAATTCGACCATCCCTTTCAGCGCGCCGTCGATTCCGTAAGTCCAACCGTGGTAGGGACAGCGAAACTGTTTCGCGCAACCCTGCGCCTCGGTGACCACCGCAGCCGCGTGATGGCGGCAAACATTGTAGAAGGCGCGCAACTGTCCATCATCTCCGCGGGCCGCAACAAGCGGCTCACCAGCTAGGTCCGCGGTAAAGAATTGGCCGTTGCCGCGCACCTGATCCACGCGGCCTAGGACTTGCCACGTTCGGCCGAAAACACTCGCATGCTCTAGTTCGGCGATACCCTCGTCGAAATACCATGGTGCGGGAATCGTCCAGGCTTCCTCCAGCGGATCATGTGGGTTATAGAGGTCTACTACCTCGCGGACGCCGCGCTCCATGCCAGCTCCTCAACCGGACAATCATCCGGGCCGGACAATCGCCAAACCCTTGATATCGCGAAACGGCTGTAGGTGGAAGCAAAAAAAGAAAACGCGAATGCGTGGGAACGAATCTCCGAACGACCGGCAATTGGCCCTGCGGATGCTGAAGGCGCTCGCCAAAGGTGAGGCTGGCGTTCAGAGGTGATCCGCTGACAACTTTTTTTACAAATCCTAGACAAATTCTGCCTTGACAATCGGCTCACCTGAAGTAGACTCCTGCGAAATCCAGAGTTGCTGATTTTGTGGGGACCGGCTTTCACACGCTCTGAATCTCTGGACACCACGTCGGCTCCCAGCAAGGTTTGTGCAAAACGACTGCATTTCTCTGCACACCCATGTCTGTGTGTCTGAGCGGCGGGCGTATTGGCTCCCCGTCTCGACCCCAGCGGAATACATTACGAAAACAGCGCCAACAAGGAGGCGATATGCGAGGCTTTTCGAGAACCATGCAAATGCTGCCTGCTGTCTTTCTGTTTTCCTTCTGCGCTTCACCCGCTCTGCGGGCTCAGCAGGGCGAGGAGGCGATTCGCGAGGTTAAGGTCACCGACTTCGATTTGAATGCGGCCCAAGAGGCCGGCCCAGGCCGCGCGCACGCCTTGGCCAGCAACGTTGCCGGCGCCAAGGAGAAACTGGCCACCTTCCATCGCGAGCGAAACGGCGGCGCGCCGAAGCCCCATTCAACTTCAAACGCGCTCGTCGATTCAGCTTCGGCCAACGCCCTCAGTGGACCGTTCTTCTATCCCGGCGACTTGAGCAGCGGCGGCGGGCCCACCCTGGCGAGTACCCGGCAGCACGCCATCTACGTGAATGCCAAGGGATCGATTGCTTCCAATTGGGGCAATCCCGAGGGCTTTCTGCGCGACTTGAATGAGAGCTCGTTCATTCAGATCACTGACCAGTACGTGGGTACCAGCGCACAGGACCGCTATCCAGTGGGCAGCCATGTGCGCGTCCACTACGGAACGCCTGGCGTGACGTTGTTTGAACATGACATCGCGGCGATCGTGCATGCGGTTGCCCAGGAACACGGCGCGGGCTTAGATAACATCTACCACGTGTTCCTGCCCCAGGGCACGGATACGTGCTTCGATCTCACGCCCCAAAATCCCAACCCGGTGTGCTATTCCCCTGACAACCCTGCGACATTTGTTTTTTGCGGCTATCACAGCGCGGCTGCTTTTAACGACATCGGGATCGTGCTATTCAGCGTCGAGCCCTGGCAGGGACCAGGTTCGGGCTGCGAGATCGCAACCCCTGCTCCCAACAGCGTGCTCATCGATTCCACCGACAACGTGCTTTCCCACGAAACCTTTGAGACCATCACCGATCCGATTCCTGGATTAGGGTATTTTAATCAAACTGGCGGTGTCCTGACCGGGGCCGAAATCGGCGACGAGTGCGTGTTGTTTAACTTCAGCAATTCCCCCGGCGCGTACGCTCCGCCTACGTTCCAAATCAACGGAAGGAACTACGCGGTGCAACTCGAGTACTCGAATAAGTACCACGCCTGTGTCACACAGCCCTGAGAACTGGGCAACACATGAGGTAACGCTGAGTACGCACCAGGGGGCAGCCCACGGGCTGGCCCTACCTCTTGTGGCACAGCAAGCTCTTCTTCTCGCTTGGCAGCGAAAGACCTTCCCGACCCGGTTCAAATCAGGCCGAGAACCACCTTGAAGACTTGTCTCTGGCGGCAAATCTCCGCCGCGATATCACCAGCCATTTCCGCTCGTTTGTGCTGCGTTTTGGTGCAATTCTTCACGTAAGTTGTTGAAAAGCCGAGGAAGCTCAGTGGTACCACGTAGTCTGTGTCGCCATGCCGACTCGGGTCTCAATTGAACCTCAATCGTTACCGGCGAGCTTCAACATCGCCGCGGCGCAGTTGACGATTGGCGTAGCGGCGGAACACGTTCGCCGTTTTGGAAAAATGGGGGCAGCGACGGGACGCGAACCCACTAAAGATCGGTTTTGCTGACCGACTCCTCGGCCACTTCGGCATCGTCACCCCGGAAATCTATACCCAAAGCAGCGTCGTACATAAACGCGTGTGTAAAAGGCGTATATAGAGCGGGGCCGGGACGTTTCCGACCTTTTTTCGTTTTAGGAGGTAGGTATTTCTGACACATTTGCACAACTTTCTCTGGCACGGTGTGCCTCACTTTACTAGAGTGTACTTTCGCAGGGAATCGAGAAACAACCAGTGTTTACGCGGGTTTCTGCAGCATTCGTGGGCAAATCAAGAAGATTGATATGCGGAAGGAGGGATTTGAACCCCCACGGCCTTTCGGCCACAAGATCCTAAGTCTTGCGCTAACTCACTTTTTCCCTTATATTCCGCACTTTTTTAGAAACTATGCCCACAACTATGCCCGGTGTTCGCATCCTGCGCTTTTCCATGAAAGTTTCAAAGCCCTGCACTGCCTTGGTGGTGCTGAATCCCGCGTTGTGAATGTACCGTTGGGACGTGGCAAGGTTGGCGTGCCCGGCCAGCTTCGATTCACTGACCTGAAAAACGTTCTCTCTAAGATGGGGCCAGCCGGTAAGGAACTTGCTTCGCAGTTCAAGGCTCTTGGAATTGAAAGCCTATCAACGCTTCGCAGTGCCTTGGCTGACGCCAACGCTAAGCTGAACACGCTGAAGAAGGACATTCCCCTTGAAATTATCGCCAAGCAAGCAGAAGAGGCAGCAAAGCGCATCAGCGGGCTTACGGAAAGCACGCAGGCGCACATCCGTGCGATGCAGATGCAGCAAGAAAACGCAGCCATCCTTCAAGGTGGAGACGCGTTAAAGAACTTCAACCTTTCTGTGCAATTGCAGAAGGATTTTCCGAGCGTCGCAGACAAACAGACTCAGGCATACAAGGACCAAAAGGCCGCGCTTGACCAACTGAATCAGCTTGAGTTGGAGAAGTCCGTCAACTCACAGGTTGCTTCACAACTGAAGTTCCAAGACTTGCAGAAAAATATAGACTACCTGATGACGCTCCGTCAGACCGTGCAAGATAACTCCGATCTGCAAATTGCGATAGACCGCACTCTTCACGATGACAAGCTCAAGCAGATGCAAACTGTCCGATACGGAACAACTTGAGATAAAGCTAGCTTGATGACGCGCACCGTGAGACAGACCTACATAAGACATGTCGCAAAAAACTGAGCAATATTGCTCATCTAGATAAGTCTATCCAAATGACCAATATAGTGAGACAGTTGGTAGTCACCAACTGTGCACCAACGAACCACAGGGAGCGTTTGGTATCCGCACGGAAATAGGTCAAGCGCGTTTGTACCAAAGATAAGGCCCACAAATGAATGGACACCTAGCACGCTGCGCAGAAAGCCTTCGCAAAGCAGTTCGTTATCTGGCCAACAGTTCCTGCGCACCCAAAGAGAAGTTGAGGGGCATGTACGACACTGAGTTTGGAAGCATTTGGCACGACGATTTTCCGGACGGCTCTTTGAAAGACGACTACCTAACCATCATAAGCTCGATAATCAAGACTGATGAGCCTAAAGCTGCCGTCAACATCGCGGCTATGTCCGATGAACAAGCGCGAAAGGTCATAAGCCAAATCTGTTCGCTTTCTGAAGGCGTCGCGTACGTGCTGGGCAGACAAAGCGTTTCCGCTCTTTCGGTGGAGGGTCATTCACAACATGACTAAGCTCGTACCGTGTTTGATGCGTGCTGATGACTTCGTAGCCGAAACGTACGATAGGTTGGCAGCCAATCTGCCGCCGTCTCAGACGGCATTGGCCCAGTATTATCGCAGCACAGCAAAAAGGTTCAGGGAGTCAGGCAGGCCGGGCAAGGTGCGAATATGGGAAGAAGAAAAAATAGAATTTGTTGAGTCAGACTCTTCCTCTAAGCGTTGAGCGCGGCGTGATAGACGGGCACTCAGACGCTGAAAACGGTTTCACCAAGCTTCCGCTGGTAGACAACCCAGATTTTCTGTAGACGGTTCAGCTTCTCCGGGTCAGTCTCTAGCTGTGCTGTCCGCTTATCTATCCCAGTCCCGTCCAGCATTATGAAGTTGTCCACCTGCTTGTAGCTGTAGCCACCATCATCGGTGATGTGTTCGAGCGGGGAGACAGAGTGTTTGTGCTCCATCCACTTGAACATGACACCGAACGGCCCGTTTTCGTTTTCATCTAGGTAGGAAACCCAAACTTGCAGGCCATCAACTAGGAAGTGAAGCGGGTCGCGCTTGTGAACCGAAGTTCTAACGATGGTGTCCATGTCCAAGCGTAGCACGGAAAGTGGTAAGATCATCGTGTCAACGAAACGTGCGGGAATGGCGGAACTGGCAGACGCAGCAGGCTTAGGACCTGCCGGGCGCAAGCCCTTGGGGGTTCAAATCCCTCTTCCCGCACCATGACTGTTAGTGAATGAAAATGATGCCTAGCGAACACGAAACCCGTCCATGCACACACGCGGGGTGTAAAGGTACGCAGACGTTCACGCGGAATGCCGACATTGCAGGTTCGCACATCGTGCTCACTGCACAAGATGGAACGCTAGGCACGCCTATACCAAGGCCAGCGTTAGCTTGGCTCTGCAACAAGAATAGGGAGCACTACGAAATTCCGGCCAGCAACTGAGTCCTTGCGTGTTTTCCTATGCCTAAAACTATGCCCGGTGAGTGCTACAGCCCCACTGCACATAGTGCGTGTGACATGTCACGCATAACGCGAGCACACATCAACACTGCTTAGACCCGCACTGTGACTGCACATCTGTCATATGACATGTCAACTGGTTACCCGTTAATGTAATCCTAAGTCTTGCGCGTCTGCCAGTTCCGCCACTCCCGCAGTGGTTCCACCAATATACCGGGAATCGGCCCCGCGCCGCTACATCCACGATGGGGCTGGATTGTGCCCTATCTCAGGCGCATAATAGTCTCGTACACGATGTTTTGCTTGGCCATCCCCGTGGGCCAAAGCGGACGCCTCTCCCCCGCAGGCGCCACCGCGACACCCCGCTGCGAAAGAGGGCAGCGCCATGATTATTCAAGAGCACGGCGATCAGCTCATCCTGATTCGGCAGACCGACCATGCCTTGTTGTCGGGATTTTTTGCGCGCGCGTTGGGCAACAGCCGCTTCAGCCGCCCCGAGCCTTTTGAATCCTTTTGTTTGGCAGCTGCGGAGCATGACAACGGCTGGAACGAGTGGGAGCTTCTGCCACAGATCGATTCCAAGACTTTCACGCCGTATAATTTCATGTCCATTCCGACCGAGGAGCACATCGCTCTGTACCGGCGCGGAATCGAACGCGTGGTTCGGGCGGACCGTTACGCGGGACTACTCGTCAGCATGCACTGCGCCGGACTTTACGACCGGACGCGCGCCACGATGCCTGGCTTTTCCGCGAAGTACGTCAAGTCCAACGAATCGCAGCTGGTAGCGGATTTCCTGCAGCGGCTGAGGCTTCAGCAATTGCGGCTGAAGGTCGATCTTCGCGCTGACCCCGTCCTGAAAGCTTACGCGGACGACCAGGCACTGCAAGCGAATCTGCTGCGCCTCGAGGCCCTTGATCGTCTCTCACTCTATTTCTGTCTTGCGCCCCTGAATGGCTCTACAATTGACGCCGTCCCGGTAAATGGCAACGGCAGTGAGGCGGATTGGGATCTGCAGCCGGCGGGAACCGGTTTCGTCACCTTACAGCCGTATCCTTTCCAGAAGGATCCGCTGGAGATCAGCATTCTTGCGCGGCGCGTTCCCAAGCGAGCCTATGCTGACGAAAATGAATTCCACAAAATCCTGGCACAGGCTCCCTATTTCGCGATGAACTTCATTCTAAGCGCGAATGGTACGCGCATCCACTCCCGGTCAGCGGGCGCCTAGTCCTTCCGCCTCGTCAGTCTCAGGTATCACCGCCCTGCTCAATCCAAAGTTTGCCCGCGTGTTTCCGGCAAGGCTAGCGCAAGCAGGGCCGCCATCAAGAACGCCGCGGCCTGAAGAAAAAAAGCCGGTCCAATCCCGTAGTGCAACGCCAACGCTCCGACGGCAAATGGCGCCACAGCGGCAAGACCCCGGCCGATGTTGTAACTTAAGCCCATGGCAGCGGCGCGAATTTCACCGGGGAACAGTTCGCTGGCAATCGCCGCGTACCCTGAGAAATAGCCCGTCCCGAAAAATGCCACAAGCGGCCCGAGCGCAAGTAGCCAGGACGCGCTTCGCGACATTCCGTAAATCGGCACCAGCGCCGCGGCGATGATCAGATAGAGGAAGTAAGGCTTACGCCGCCCAAACGCGTCCGAAAGAAATCCAAACAGCGCGTAGCCCAGCCATTTTCCGAAGCAAAGCACCAGAAAAAATGTCGTGGTTTTTACGAGGCTGAGACCTCGGCCGCCCTGCGAGGGCGGCAAAGACAAATACGCGGGAATCCACGTGAACAATCCCCAGTAGCCGAACATACTGCACGCATTCATGGTTGTAGCCAAAAGGCCGTTACGCAGGACGCCTTTCTCCAGAAGCTTACGAAGAGACACCTTCTCTTTGCGCGCCGCTCGCTGCTTCCACAACTCCGGCTCCGGTACTCGGCGCTGAATCCAGAAGACCAGAAATGCAGGCAAGACGCCCACAAAAAACACCGGTCGCCAACCGAAGTGCGGCAAAACGAGCGCCACGATGAGCGCAGCGATGGCTTCCCCGATGGCATACGCCGACTGCATGAATCCCAGCGCTTTCCCGCGATGCTCCGCGCGCCAGGTCTCTGCGATCAGTGCCGCCCCGGTTGTCCACTCTCCACCCATGCCCAGCCCCAGCACGAATCGGAAGGTGGCCAGTTGTGGAATCGTATGCGAGAAGCCGCACGCGGCGCTCGCCAACGCATATACAAGAATCGCCGCCATTAGCGACCGGATGCGACCGATGCGATCTGCGAGAACCCCGAACAGAAGACCGCCAATGCCGGAAGCAACCAGCGTCAGCGAGTTCAGCAAGCCCGCGGTCCGCGTATCCATCGAGAATTCGCGAATCAAGAAGGCCAGCACGAGCGAGTAGAGCATCACGTCCATCGCGTCGAGCATCCAGCCAAGCCCGCCAGCGATCAGAGATCTCCGCTCCGGCGGAGTCGCATCACGAAGCCAATCGAAACTAAACACTCGTCGAGATCTTTTTGGGGCTGCCGCTGCAGGTGAATCTGGAGCAGACCTGCGCGGCGCGGGCGGGTTCGTCACGCCGGGATTGTATCCAAAAGCACTCCGCAGCGCGTCAGGAACTAAGAAACAAGCATCCATCCACAGTTCCTGGCGCACATTGCGGAACAGGGTTATCATTCCGCTCCGCGTATTTCAATCTGGCGAAATACGGATGCAACAAATGTTTCTCTGGGGGCGAAAACGATGAGTGGTCTGAAACGCTTGACGAGTGGCTCTTCCGTTCTTCTCACGATCCTGCTGCTGGTGTTCAGCTGCGCTCCTGTTGGTGCGCAAACTCTCGATGAAAACGCCTTGAAAGGAATGAAGTGGCGCCAAGTCGGGCCGTTCCGCGGCGGACGCGCTCTCGCCGTCACCGGCGTCGCGGGCGACCCGCTGACTTACTATTTCGGCTCAGTTGCCGGCGGCGTTTGGAAAACAACCAATGCTGGCAACACTTGGACATCGATGACCGACAAGACTGGCATTATGTCCGTCGGCGCGATTGCTGTAGCTCCCTCCGATCCGAATGTCGTTTATGTCGGCACCGGCGAGTCCTGCTGGCGCGGAAATATCTCCTACGGCGACGGCATGTATAAGTCCGTCGACGGTGGCAAGACCTGGACGCACATCGGCCTGGAAGACACCCGCCACATCTCCAGGGTAATCGTCCACCCCGCAAATCCCGAGGTGGTCTTCGTCGCTGCGATGGGTCATGCCTACGGCCCCAACGAAGCGCGCGGTGTCTTCCGTTCAGCGGATGGCGGCAAGACCTGGCAAAAAGTTCTCTTCAAGGACAACAAGACTGGAGCCATCGACCTGACTTTTGATCCCACAAATGCTCATATCCTCTTCGCCGCTCTTTACGAAGCGCAGCGCTATCCCTGGACTGCCGTAAGCGGCGGCCCCGGCAGCGGCCTCTACAAATCCAACGACGATGGCGCCACCTGGAAGCGTCTCGAAGACCACGGCCTTCCCTCCGGTGTCCTCGGCCGCATCGGCGTCACCGTCTCCGGCGCCGATGGCAATCGCGTCTATGCCATCATGGAAGCGGAAAAAGGCGGTATCTTCCGCAGCGACGACGCTGGCGATTCCTGGCAGCTGCTCAATCCCGATCACCGCTTCACGCAGCGCGCCTGGTATTTCCATCATATTTTCGCCGATCCGAAAAACGTCGACACAGTCTATGTTTTGAACACCGCCGTCTATCGTTCCACCGATGGCGGCCACACGTTCGGCTTCGTTCGCTCTCCTCACGGCGATAACCACGGCCTCTGGATCGATCCCACTCATCCGGAATGGATGATCAATTCCAACGACGGTGGCGCTACCATTTCTCATGACAACGGCAAGACCTGGACCACTCAAGCCAATCAACCAACCGCGCAGTTCTACCACGTAGCCACAGACAACGCCTTCCCGTATCGCCTCTATGGCGCACAGCAGGACAATTCCACGGTAGCAATCTCCAGCCGCAGCGACGAGGGCGTAATCGACCGCCCCGATTGGTACGACGTCGGCGGCGGCGAAGCAGGCTTCGTCGTTCCTGACCCCGCAAATGCCGACGTGGTCTACGCAGGTTCCTACGACGGCCTAATCACGCGTTTCGACAAGAAGACTCGTCAAGTGCAGGACATTACTTCCTGGCCGCTGAATCCGATGGGCTCAGGCGCCGCAGACCTGAAGCACCGTTTTCAGTGGACCGCGCCAATCATGATCTCTCCCAACGACCCCAAGGTCGTCTATCACGGCGGCGAATCAGTTTTTAAGACCACCGACAGCGGTATGACGTGGACTCCCATCAGCGGTGACCTGACGCGCAACGATAAAACCAAGCAACAATCCTCCGGCGGCCCGCTCACCCAAGACAACACCAGCGTCGAGTACTACGACACCGTCTTCGCTCTCGCCGAATCGCCCGTCGAGAAAGGCCTGATTTGGGCCGGCACCGACGACGGGCTTTTGCAGGTCACGCGCGATGGCGGAAAGAACTGGGCCAATGTTGCCTCCAAAGAATTCGGTGAGTGGAGTCTTGTCAGCATCATTGAAGCCTCGCCGCACTCCGCAGGCACTGCCTACGTGGCCATCGATCGCCATAAGCTCGATGACTTCCACCCCTACCTTTTCAAAACGGCCGACTACGGCAAGACCTGGACGAAAATCACAACGGGTTTGCCCGACAATAGTTATGCGCACGCCGTCCGCGAAGATCCGAAACGAAGGGGCCTCCTCTACGCCGGCACCGAAAACGGCATCTACATTTCCTTCGACGATGGTGCGCACTGGCAGTCTCTGAAACTAAATCTGCCCACCACGCCTATTCACGACCTCACCATAAAAGACGATGACCTCATTGTGGCCACGCACGGTCGCGCCTTCTGGGCTCTCGACGGCATCGCTCCCCTCCGTCAAGTGAACTCAACCGCCG
>Ga0210407_10003643_pt1 | contig 12408 bp, 10 predicted proteins | sample IncBWC27MmetaG_FD_150860 | JGI IMG/M metagenome (GOLD analysis project Ga0210407, IMG submission 150860) | Forest soil microbial communities from Barre Woods Harvard Forest LTER site, Petersham, Massachusetts, United States - Inc-BW-C-27-M | ecosystem: Environmental > Terrestrial > Soil >... | reverse complement strand
TTACGCTGCCACGGTATGCGGACGTGAAGCCCTTCCCCCAGCCGGAAGGCGTGGTGGATGTGCAGCTCGACAAAATCACCAACCGCCTGGCAACTCCTTCCTGTCCAGACACTTACACGATTGCCTTCGTGGCCGGCACGGAGCCTCGCGATACCTGCGACCAGAGTGGCGGTGTACAGGGGTTCTTCTCCCGCATGTTCGGCGGAAATTCCGAGAAAGCGCTGCCTCCGCCCACCACGAACGGGAACCCGCAGCCTGCCACCGGTGTCCAATCGGAAGAAGAGGCCAGTAAAAAGAAGAGCTTCTTTGGCAAGATTGTCGGCGTGTTCAAGGGGGACACCACCTCCCCAAAGAATGACAAAAATACGCCGCCGCCGTCTAAAAGTAGTGACAGCGGCGCGCCGCAGCAGTAGTCTTGAAATCGTCTGAAGTTCGTTTTAAAGCTTGCCTGAAGTTCGATCGTGTTCGGCCCGGGGGTGTATATGCGTTCCTGGATCCGCATCGGCTCTGTATCACTTCTCTTCTTTGCGCTTTTCGTCCTCCCCTTGCAGGCTCAGAATTCCGAGCAGTTGGAAGTCGGCCCTCCGCCGCTGCACCGCGCCGATCCACCCGCTCCCGGAGCGACGCCCGAAGAACTCGAAAGACGAGGCGACGAACTGCGCACGGAGAAGAACTTTCTCGACGCTGTCGACTATTACCAGGCCGCGCTGAAAGGGGCGCCCGCGAGCGCATCCGTATTTAACAAAATCGGGATCTGCCAGCTCATGACGCAGCGCTACAAACCTGCCAAGAAGAGTTTCGAACACGCCATCCGGGTCGATCGTAAGCATGCCGACGCTTACAACAATCTTGGCGTGATTTACTATCAGGCACGTAACTACAACGGAGCGATCAAGCACTACGAGAAAGCGGTTTCGTTGAAGAATGACGCTGCGTCCTACTACAGCAACATGGGCGCGGCTTATTTCGGCAAGAAGCAGTTCGAAAAAGCCATTCTGAACTATTCGAAGGCAATGGAGCTTGATCCCGACATCTTCGAGCGCACCTCGCGCGCCGGAGTTCTGGCCCAGCTTCCTTCTCCTGAAGACCGGGCCCACTACGATTATGTTCTCGCTAAGCTGTATGCCAGGACGGGCGTGCCAGAGCGTTCCTTGCACTATCTGAAAAAAGCCATGGAAGAGGGTTACAAAGACATCAAGAATGTTTACAGGGACAACGAGTTCAGCACCCTGCGCAACGATCCTCGCTTCGCGGAACTCATGGCGGCCAAGACCACGGCCATCCCGGATTAGTACCCCTGCCAGTGAGCTATCGGCAACCACGGCTAACTGGCGACCTTCGCTCGCCAGCCCGGATGAGGGCGTCCGGGGCCTACGTGATTCTGGGTAGATTAGCAGAAGCGGGAAAATCCATGAATCCCCCGAAACTTTCCCGTGGAAGCTGGGTTTTCAGGTTCAATGCTCCTGAAAACAACAGGGTGAGTAGGGAGAACCAAGCACCCGCCGGTTGCTGATCCGAGCACGCCCCAAGCAAGCAACCGGTGGGTGTATTCGGCATTCAGCACTCAGCATTCAGCACTCAGTTTCTCTCGGAGATGTAGTCTTCTACTGCCTGCTTCCATTTGCCCTGGGCTTTCAGGATGTATTCGACTGCGTCGCGGGCAGCGCCGTCTCCTCCTGCGTGGGACGTGGCCCAGTGGGCTTCGGCTTTGACCTCGGGGCGCGCGTTCTTCACCGCGATCGCCAGGCCGCATTTGCGCATCGCCGGCAGATCGATCACGTCGTCGCCAACGAAAGCGGCCTCGGCGGCGGTGATCCCGTCTTCTTGAAGAATTTGCGCAAACACCGACGCCTTGTCCTGAATGCCCTGGTAGACGTGGTCAATCTTCAGATCGCGCGCGCGCAGGGCAACGGTTTCGGAGATGCGCTTGGTGATGATCCCAGTCTTGATTCCCGCGAGGCGGGCCAGCGAAATCGCGGTGCCGTCGTGGGCGTTGAAGCCCTTGGCTTCGATCAGGCTCGTGCTCTGGAGGCCGAAGCCGCCCTGTCTCTCTGTCCCTGAGAAACTCTGGGCAGACTTTTCGAGAAGACTTTGCTGAGTTCCAGATGGCTGGCTTCCGGAAGGCGCGGGAAATATCCAGATTTTGCCGTCGGTGAGAACGCCATCGACGTCGAAGAGAATGAGTTTAATTTTGCGGGCACGAGCGCTGGCGGATGGTTTAGGCATCGCCGAAATTCTAGCAGGCCGCGGAAGACTCGGCTTTGGATCAAGGGTAGTTCATCCCCTGGCCCAATCTTCCCATTCCAGTCCTTTGACCCGGCCGAACTCCCTCACATTGGCGGTAATCAGCGTCAACTGGTGGCGCAGTGCCTGTCCGGCAATCAACAGGTCGTAAGCGCCGATCGGTTTTCCCACGGCTTCCAACCCCGCTCGAAGCCGGCCTGCAACTTTCGCATCTTCGGGCTCGAAAGCCAGCAGACTCACCGGACCCGCGAAGAACGTCTCCACCAGTCGCGCATTGGCTTCTGGACTGGCACTCTTCGCAACCCCATACCAAAGCTCAAACGCTACGACGGAAGAGACCAGCACCTTTGCGTCCTGGGCAAGTGCCTTCTGCAAGCGCGTCCGGACCGAGGGCGCCTTGTCGTTGATCAGCGCTATGCAAGCATTGGTGTCGAGCAGATAGATCACTTGAAGATCTCGCGGCGCGGCGTCCGCGGTTGGTTACGCTCCTTGCCTTTACCGAGGGGGAAGTCTCCCTCCCTAAGTCCGTCCAGTTCCGCAAACCACTCGGTAGTATCAGCGATGAGCGGCTCCAGGAGCACTCCCTCCGCCACGCGGCGCACTCGAACCTGGCTGCCCTCAAAGCGAAACTCGCGCGGCAGCCGTACGGCCTGGCTGCGCCCATTGCGAAACAGCTTGGCGATTCCCGTATTCGGCATTGGGCAATTCCTCCCTTTAAGTATATACCATAAATAGCTACCATAAGGTAGATATTATGGGTCTATACCAGAGTGCCTGGGTAACCTGCAAAGAAAATTACGCGCTGGCTTTATCGATGAGCGGCACGGGCTTGTCGTTCGACGCCGACGTTTCCAACTCCAATTGCTCCTGTCCGCTGAGCGCCGATACTTTCCCGCGATAATTTTTTAGGTGCCGCTGCGCGGTCTCGAAGGCTTCCTGCGCCTTGTTTAGATTCTTGCCGACGTTTTCGAACTGGTTCTGGAAGAAGTCGAACGACTTCTGCGCCTTGGCAAGTTCAGCACGGCTCTTCTCGAAGCCCTTGGCAACTTCGTACCATTTGTGTACGAGCGAGATCGTGTGCAAAGTCATCAGCAAGGTGTTGGGCGAAACAGGAAAAACATGCTGCGAATTCATCCAGTCGCCCAGTTCGCGGTTGCGGATCACTTCCATATACAGCGTCTCGCTCGGAAGATACATGAGCGCAATGTCGGTCGTGCCATTCTCCGGCTGGATGTACTGCTGAATGCGCTTGGCCTCTGCCTTCATCACGCGCACCAGCGCAACACGCGCCTCTTCAATCTCGGCTTTGTCGTTGCTCTCGAAGAGCGCAATCACTTGCTCGCGGGGAAACTTGGCGTCGATCGGCAACTTGCGATCGGGGAAATAGATAACGGCGTCGGCGCGTCCTCCACCCTCGCCCGGCGATGACTGCAGCGCGAACATATGCGCGGGCAGGAAGTCCGCGAGCAGCCGCTCCAGGCTCGCTTCCCCGAACTGGCCACGCAGATGCGGAAGCTTCAGCAGGTTGTTGAGATCGTTGATCGAGTGGCCAAGAGCGCCGACTTCGCGGAGCTGCTCTTCCGCATTCTTCAAGTGCTGCTGAACTTTTTCGAACTGGGCAAATCCTTCTTTAATGTTCTGATCGAGCTTCACCTGCACCTGCTCGGTGATCGCCATCAGCTTCTGATCCACGCGATCACGAATCGAGTCGAGACTTTGCGCGGTCTGCTGACTTAGGCTCTGAAACTCGACCTTGAGTTGCTGCGTAGTGAGCAGAAGAGAACTGGTCATCTCGCTGCGGCCGTCGCTTAGGCTCCGGTTCTGTTCTTCTCTTCCTGCGGAGAGTTGCTGCTCGACCGAGCTTCGAATCTCTGAAAACCCTTGCTGGATGCGGTCTGTAACCTGCTGGCGAAGGTCCCCCTTAGTCTGCTCCAGCCTACTGGCCATATCGGCAGTCGCGGAACTGAACTTCTGGCCGAGGCTGGTACCAAGACTTTCGAGCAGGCTCGCAACTTCCGCTTTTACATCCACTTGCGCGGCCGTCGAAACGCGGCGCAACAGAACAGCCGAGAACCCAAGCAGGACAAGGGTTCCAACGAGCACGGTAACCAGCAGTAAGGTCTCCATCGTAAGTCGCTGAGCTGAATTCTAGAGGTTAGCGTGAGAGATGGAAAGCGGAACTTTATCGGCAACCCCTGTACCGCAACGTTCCACCAACAATCATGCTCCGGACTTTGACTGTTTCCTTCGCGATGTTGGCCATAGTCACGGGCCCCTGCGCGGCACAATTAGCTCCGGCAGCAGCCGAGGTTCGCAACGAGGTTCGCAACAACGACATCCATAGTAAGCAGCCCACCCCCCACTCGAACTCGGCGGCCGGGTCCTCTTCTGGTGAGGACTCCGCCGCCGAGAACGAACTTTTGGAAGCGGCAAACAAGAGCCGCGAACTTGCCGGCGCGCCGCCCTTGCACATGGATGAAAGTCTGCGGGAAGCGGCGCGAGCGCATGCCCGGCGGATGGTTGATAGCGAGCGTCTCGATCATCAGTTCTCCGGTGAGCTCTCCCTGCTCGAGAGAATAGCCCAAGTCGGCCCACTGGCCGGGCCGTTGAACACCTCACTGAAAATCGATCGCGCCGGCGAAAATGTCGCCTACGCTCCTTGCGCCCCGGACGTGCATGAAACTCTGATGCACTCGCCTCCGCATCGCGAGAACCTGCTCGATCGCGGATTCAATGTCGCGGGCGTCGCGGCCATCTGGAGCAAAGGCCGGCTGTACGTGGTCCAGGATTTCGCGCACGAGGTTCCGTCATATTCCGCGCAGCAGAGCGGGAAATTAGTGGGCCGTGCCATCGACGACATGCGTCAACAGGCGGGGCTGCCGGAGCTCATCCAACTCACGCCGCCGAAGCTTGACGAGAGCGCCTGCTCGCTGGCCAGAGAGAATGTTTCAAACGCTCACCTGCTCGCAACCGCCTACGAAAATCGGAAAATTATTACGTACACGCAGAGCCATCCGGAGATACTCCCGCAAGCCGCGCTTCGGATGCTGCGGGATCCGGGCGTTCGCCAGTTCGCTGTAGGCGCCTGCTACGCGCGCAATGCGGCGTATCCGAACGGGACTTACTGGGTCGCGATTCTTCTCTACTGAAATTATCCATCTTCGTAGAATTCTGACTTGCTCGTGGCACGCGGGCGAGGGCGCCCGCGCCACACGGGCCTGCCACACGAGTGGTGTGCTAACCTGCGAGCATTGATCCTTCTACATCTAGTCCGCCCGCATGGAACATGCTCCGCGAATCCGCATCGGGACTGCCGGCTGGTCGTATAAAGACTGGGACGGGATTCTGTATCCGCCGGAAGTGACGCGGAAGAAGGTGCATCCGGTCGAATTTCTGGCGCGATTCTTCGACGTGATCGAAATCAATACCTCGTTTTATGGACACATACGGCCGGAGCTGGGGCGTCTGTGGTCGCGGAAGGCAGCGGCGGTCAATCCAAATTTTCTCTTCACCGCAAAGCTGCACCGGTCGTTCACACATTCTCCACTGGCGGTAATGGAACCAACTTCGGCGGCCAGCATCCGGCCGAATGACCTGGATGAGCAACTTGCTAGAGAGGGTCTCGACTCGCTCGCCTCGGAAGGCAAGCTGGGCGCGCTGCTGATCCAGTTCCCGGTCTCATTCAAGAACACCAGTCTGAACCGCGAATACCTGGAGCAGTTACTGCGGCAGTTCATCGAGTATCCGCGAGTGGTCGAAGTGCGGCACGAGAGTTGGGATAATCCGGAGACGGTCGCCGAATTCATGCGCCATAACGTCGGTTTCTGCAACATCGACCAGCCGCTGCTGGGGCGTTCTTTGGCGCCGACCGAGCATGTTACGTCGGGCGTCGGATATGTCCGCCTGCATGGCCGCAACTACGAGCAGTGGTTCGACAGCGATAACCGCAACGACCGTTACAACTATCTCTACAAGCCCGCGGAACTGCAGAAGTGGAAAGAAAAGGTCGAGAGCATCGCGCACCGCGCCGAATCGACATACGTAATTGCGAATAATCATTTTGAGGCGAAAGCCGCGGTGAATGCGCTGGAGTTAAGGCATCTTCTAGACGGAAAGAAAGTTCGCGCTCCGGAGACGCTGGTGAAGCACTATCCCGAACTGAAAGAGATGGTTGAAGTGGAAGACGCAAGCGGAGAATACTCTCTGCTGGGGTGAACAATCGGAGTTTTCTGTCGCGGTGATACGACCAACGCTACATAGAATCGCTGCCGCGGGTGTAGCACTATTGAGCCATGCCCGCCCCCGCTCGGATCGAATCCCATCAAAATAAATCGGCACTTACTAAGTGTAACGAGAGCGATATTCTGCTAGACTCTCCGCTAAGACCGAGGGCAAGTTGCTGACTCGGACAAGTTAATGGGGGCCATCTTAAGGAAAGTTTTTCGAAAGGCCCCTCGGAACTAATTTTGGGGCAGTCGCTGGAATTTGGTCTGGCCGAAACAACTACATACGATTCCAAGCGGTTCGCCTATTGGGTGAGCCATGGCATTGCACCCTGTTAAGCGCCACTTTCCGGAAGAGTTGCCAGTCGAGTGGGACCCGATCCGGCGGGCCCTGGAAGAAAACGAAGACTGGTATCGCGATCTAGTCGAGCACAGCCAAGACCTGCTGTGCGTCCACGACCTTCAAGGCCGATTCCTCTCGGTCAATCCCGGTCCAGCGCGTCTGCTGGGTTACAGCGTAGAAGAGATGCTGCAGAAACCGATGCGGGATTTTATCGATCCGCAATTCCGGGGTCAGTTCGATGTCTATCTGAGAGAAATCGAGCGCACGGGAGAATCTCGCGGCCTACTGGCGGTGTTGACGCGATCGGGGGAGCAGCGCATTTGGGAATATCACAACACGCTGCGAACCGAGGGAGTAGCAGCGCCGATTGTGCGAGGGATCGCGCACGACGTCACAGAACGGGTGCGGGCGGAGAAGGCGCTGCGCGCGACCAACGAAGAGCTGGTGCAGACGGCCCGGGAGCGCGAGCGGATGCTCCACGAGCTGACGCTGTTCCGGGCACTGCTGGACCAATCAAACGATGCCATTGAGGTAATTGATACGGAGACCCTCCGTTTCCTCGATGTGAATAAGAAGGCATGCGTGGAACTGGGGTACAGCCGGGAAGAGCTCTTGTCCATGACGGTTTCTGACATCGATCCGGACTACGACGAAAGTCTGCGCGCGTGGCTGCGCCAGCAGTCCAGGGACGCGGGATTCGCAAGCATGGAAGGATCGCATCGACGGAAAGATGGAACGACGCTTCGGATGGAGGTGAATTTACGACACGTACAACTGGACCGGGAATATATCGTGGCCGTGTCGCGCGAAATAACACCACGAAAGCGAGCAGAGGAGAAGCTGCGAGAGTTCGGAAGAGTAGTAGAGAATCTTGAAGAACAGATCGCGGTGGTGGACCGGGAGTATCGGTATGTAATCGCGAACCGGGCATACCTCAGCTATCGGGGCGCGACGAAAGAACATGTTGTAGGACGCTTGGTACCGGAAGTCCTGAACCAAGAGGTGTTTGAGTCAGCGGTAAAACACAAACTGGATGAGTGTTTGCGCGGGAAGGTCGTCAGCTACGAGATCAGGTATAGCTATCCCGCGATAGGGGAGAGGGATGTATCGGCAACATATTTCCCGTTAGAAGGTGCGACAGGGACCAGTCACGCGGTATGCGTTCTGAGCGACATCACGGAGCGGAAGCAGGCGGAGGAGGCGTTAAGGGAGAGTGAAGCGCGGGAACGGGCCAGAGTGAAGGAACTGGAGACGGTACTCGAGGCTGTACCGGTTCCGGTCTTTATCGCGCACGACGCCGATTGCCGGAGGATTACCGGTAATCGAGCGGCCTACCAACAGCTGCGAGTGCCTGCTGGCAAGAACTTTTCAAAGAGCGCCCCGCCTGACGAACAGCCCAGGTTCCGCCTACTGCAAGGTGGAGTCGAGACTCCCGCGAATTCGCTGCCGATGCAACAAGCGGCGGCCACCGGAGAGCCGGTATACGGACGCGCGCAGACGATGGTATTTGAGGATGGAGCCGAGCGGGAAACCGTGGTGAATGCGGTTCCGCTGCTGGATGAGAACGGCAGGCCTCGGGGAGCGGTGGGGGCATCGATCGACCTGACAGAACTGAAGCAGGCGGAGAAAGCGTTGCGGGAAAGCGAAATGCGATTCCGTACGGTATACGAGCGATCTCCGGTTGGCATTACTCTGGTCGATTCGCACACCGGGCGATTCCTGCAAGCCAATCCAAAGTTCTGCGAAATCGCGGGACGCACCGAAGAAGAGCTGCTGCGGATTGACGTGGGGAGCATGACTCATCCCGATGATGTTGAGCACGGCAGTGAATACCTGCAGCAACTCGCCGAGGAAAAGCTGGCCAAGTACGAGATGGACAAAAGGTATCTTCGCCCAGATGGATCGGTGCGCTGGGTGAAGATTCTGGTGGTGCCGATGTGGAGTAAAGGAGAGAAACGGCGATGGCACATGGCGCTGGTGCAGGACATCACCGAGCGTCGGGAGGCGGAGGAGCAGCGCAAGCGCACCGAGGAGGCCTTGCGGCAAAGCGAGGAACGGTTCCGGGTGGCACTAAAGAATTCTCCGATTACGGTGTTCAACCAGGACCGGGATTTGCGCTACACCTGGATGCATAATTCTCGGGTTCCGACGCCGAGCGGTCATCTGGGAAAGACGCCAAGCGAGTTCTTCGGCCGCGAGGAGGGTGAGCGCATCGCGGAAGTCCGGCGGCGGGTACTAGAAACCGGAGTGGGAGTGCGTCATGAAGTAGAGCTCACTGACAGCGGCAGGAAGCGCTACTTCGATACGACGATCGAACCGGTTTTGGACTCTTCGGGTGCAGTGATTGGACTGACCGGCGCCAGCATGGACGTCACCGAGTTCCGGGAGGCAAGTGAGGCGTTGCGCGAAGCCAAGAAAAAGCTTACGGAAGAGAAGCTTTATCTTGAGCAGGAAATCGATACAGAACTTGGATTCGGGGAAATCATCGGCCAGAGCAAGGCCCTGCAAGCCGTCATGCAGCAGGTGGGAAAAGTGGCGGCCAGCGATGCCACCGTGCTGTTGCTGGGTGAAACGGGAACCGGTAAGGAACTGGTGGCGCGCGCCATCCACCGGTTGAGCCAGCGCGCCAATAACAGTTTCATCAAATTGAATTGCGCGGCGATCCCGTCGGGACTGCTGGAGAGCGAGTTATTCGGGAATGAGAGGGGCGCGTTCACCGGAGCGGTGAGCAGGAAAATTGGACGACTCGAACTGGCCGATAAGGGCACGCTGTTTCTCGACGAGATTGGGGAGATCTCGTTGGCGTTGCAGCCGAAGCTGCTACGGGTTTTGCAGGATCAGGAGTTCGAGCGCTTGGGTGGAACGCAAACACTGAAGGTCGATTTTCGTTTGATTGCCGCGACCAATCGCGATTTGGCTGATGTCGTACGGCAAAACGAGTTTCGGAGCGATTTATATTACCGGTTGAATGTGTTTCCGATCCGCCTGCCACCGCTACGGGAACGGCGGGAGGACATCCGGTTGCTGGTGGAACATTTTGTACAGAAGTGCGCCCGGCGGATGAACAAGTCGATCACGAGTATCCCAAAGAGAACCATGGATGCGCTGATGGAGTGGGAGTGGCCTGGGAATGTGCGCGAGTTGGAGAATTTTATCGAGCGGTCGGTGATTCTGACGCAAGGTTCGGTGCTGGTGTCGCCGTTAAGCGAACTGGCTCCGATTGACGTGGAGGAGAAAAGCGTAGATGAAACGCTGGAGGCGACGGAACGCGAGCACATTCTCCGCGCTTTGCGGCAGAGCCACGGACAGATTGGCGGGCCGAAAGGGGCAGCGATGCGGTTGGGGTTGAAGCGTACAACGCTGCAATCGAAGCTGAAGCATTTTGGAATCGATCCGCGGGGGAAACCGACCGGGCGCTAGCTCATCGCGGTTCGACTCCTGCGTGCGTCTCTGGCCTCTATTTTGACTTCATTCTGGACCCTGGTAAGACGGTAGATGCCGAAGATCGGGCGGTTCGGTTACAATCCTCGCGCGCATGAACCGCGAATATAACAAACAATACAGCCATGAATTGGGGCGCGACATGGAGTCGCTGGTGTTCGGGCACGCCGGTCAACCGATCCTCGTTTTTCCTTCATCCCAGGGACGTTTTTTTGAATATGAAGATACAGGAATGATCCGCACGCTGGCAGGGAAACTGGATGCGGGCGCGATCCAGGTGTTCTGCGTGGATAGCGTCGATAGCGAGAGCTGGTACAACAAAAGCGTGCATCCGGGAGCTCGGATCTGGCGGCACGTGCTGTACGAACGCTATGTAATCAACGAGTTTCTGCCGTATTTGAAGTGGAGAAACTGGTCTCCGCAAATCGCAGTGACGGGATGCAGTTTTGGCGGTTATCACGCGCTGAATTTTTCCCTGCGGCATCCGGATATGGTCTCGTCTTGCGTGACCATGAGCGGATCCTTCGATATCAAAAGCTTCCTCGACGGCTATTACGATGACAATGTCTACTTCAATAATCCGACGGATTACCTGGTGAATTCGGGCGATGAGTGGTTCCTGAGCCGGTATCGGCAGATGAAGATTGTGCTGGGAACGTCCGATTGGGATATGTGCCTGGATGCGAATGTGAAAATGGCGGGGATTCTGCAGGGCAAGGGGATTCCGCATTGGTTGGACATCTACGGCGATAACAGTAAGCATGATTGGCCGCTGTGGCAGCGGATGGCGGGGAAATATTTTTAGGCGGTCGTTAGTTGGTAGTCGTTAGTCGTTGGCGAAAAAAAGGAAATTGTAATTTGACGAGGTCCTAATTATGGCAAACAAGAAAATCGGGATTCTTTTTGGGATGGAGAATACCTTTCCTCCGGCATTGGTCGAGAAGATCAACTCCATGAAGGCCGAGGGCGTTACGGCGGAATTTGTAAAGATTGGCGGCATCCGGATGGACGAGCGGAAGGAGTACGACGTCATCATTGACCGAATTTCTCAGGATATTCCTTTCTACCGGGCATATTTGAAGAACGCGATGTTGCAAGGGACGATTGTGATTAACAATCCGTTCTGGTGGACGGCCGACGACAAGTTTTTTAATTATGCGCTGGCGCAGAAGATGGGTGTGGCGATTCCGCCTACGGTTATTTTGCCGCATCACGAGCATCCCCCGGATACTACCGATAAATCCATGCGGAATTTGATGTATCCGCTGAATTGGGAAGAAGTGTTTGCCTACGTTGGGTTTCCCGCGTTCTTGAAGCCTTATTCTGGTGGCGGCTGGAAGCACGTATATAAGGTGCATTCTCCCGAGGAGTTCTTCCACAACTACAACCGGACGGGCGATCTGTGTATGACGCTGCAGCATGGCGTGGAGTTTGAGGATTATTACCGCTGTTACGTAGTGGGGCAGGAAAAAGTGCACATCATGAAGTACGATCCGAAGGCACCGCACCATCAGCGCTATGTGAAGGGTAACCCACAGCCCGGACCGAAGTTAAAGGAGCGGATCGAGAAAGATTCGCTGGCGTTGTGCCGCGCGCTGGGCTACGACCTGAACACCGTGGAGTTTGCGGTCGAGGACGGCGTCCCATATGCGATCGACTTCATGAATCCCGCTCCAGATGCAGAGGTTACGTCAGTAGGGCAGCAGAATTTTGAGTGGATAGTGGACGCCGTGGCGGAGATGGCGGTGAGTAAGGCGCTGAGCGGTCAGAATCCGGTGGAGGAATTGCGCTGGGCGGCGTTCTTGAATGGTCCGAAGTGGGCGGAGACTCGTGCTCCGAAGGTGCGGAAGAAGGCGTAGAGTTTGGATCGAGGCGGTTTTTTATCCGCGTAAGAACCAGGCTAGCGCTTCGCCACAAAGCGCTGTTCAACTAGTTCCTCGATTCGATTGAGGACTTCGTCCTCGCTCATGTTTGTCGAGTCGAGTACCACGGCATCTTCCGCGGCCACCAACGGAGAGGCCGCGCGTGTGCGGTCACGCCGATCACGCTCACGAAGTTCCGCAGCCATCGTCTGCGCCGATGCGCCTTTCACCTGCTGCTGGTCCAGCCGCCGTTGCTCGCGAATCACGGGATCGGCGTCGAGAAAAATCTTTAAGT
>Ga0210407_10003642_pt1 | contig 12411 bp, 9 predicted proteins | sample IncBWC27MmetaG_FD_150860 | JGI IMG/M metagenome (GOLD analysis project Ga0210407, IMG submission 150860) | Forest soil microbial communities from Barre Woods Harvard Forest LTER site, Petersham, Massachusetts, United States - Inc-BW-C-27-M | ecosystem: Environmental > Terrestrial > Soil >... | reverse complement strand
TTCCTCGCGAAGACCGGCTGCTTGCTCAACGAGGTCGCGGACGGCCGCGAAGCGTTGGCGCGGTACACCACCGGGAATTATGACCTGGTGCTTATGGACATCAGGATGCCGGTGATGGACGGGCTCGCGGCGACTCGCGCGATCAGGCAATGGGAAAACGAGAACCGCAGACTGCGCACGCCGATCATTGCGCTGACTGCGTCGGCGCTCCCCGACGCTGTGCGCGAGTGCCTGGACGCCGGCTGCGACGCCCACGTGAGCAAACCTGTCAAACGCGCGACGCTCATCGACGCGATTCGCGCCGCTCGCCCGTCAGATGTTCTTGTCGGGTCGCGCGCCACGTTGCTTCAACCTATGACGCAATCGCGCTAGCTGTCCGGCAGATTGCATGTACTGATCCGTGCGGTTAGGCTGATGTTCGTGCGCACTCTCGCGATAATCCTGATCACTTTGCTGCTCTCACTTGGCGTGAGCGCGCCGGCTGCGATGGCGTGTTCATCGACGGCGTGCTGCGGCCCGACCTGCCCGGAGCGTGCTCCAGTGAGTCAGTTAAGTTGCTGCAAAGCACCGACGGCGCTGGATAAAGCTCCCAGTCGAGCGCGAGACACCCGGCACTTCGATTCGATCGGGAGTATGCGGCTCTCGACCGTGACAGTCGCGATTTCGCGCTCACAGAACACACTCGTCGCTCGCCAGTACTCGCCGCCTGACCGTCTCGCGTCGTTGGCACTTCTCTGCTCCCGACAAATCTGACCCTTCCCTAAGCGCATGAGTTGATCGGTGGATGCTTCGCATCCGTCGCGGAGACTCGCGCGCTTCTCTTTGTCGACAATTGGGAAAAACCTCCGCCGGAACCATCGGCGGAAAAAGACCAACGTCTCAACCCGCGTGGACGCAGCCCAAATGCGATCGATCGCGGCTGGAAGGTTAGAATTTGTGAAGCCATCGGCAAGCATTCGCCGCATAGCGGCGCGAAACGTAATCGCAATTCTGATCGCGGTCACGATCCTGAACGCGATTCCGCTATCGGGATTCGCGCAGGAGACTGGCCCCCGGCCGATTGAAACGCCCGCCAGTTCGGCAAGTTCGGATGGACTGCGAGCGCTGATCGATGAGGCCCTCTCGCGCAGCCCCCTCGTGCTCGCGGCGCGCAGTCACTGGCAGGCTCAGACCAAGGTGCCGATTCAGGCGGCGACGCTGCCCGACCCGCAGGTATCGCTCCAGCACTTCACGGTTGGAAGTCCACAGCCATTTTCGGGCTACGAGAGCAGCGACTTTTACTACACCGGCTTCGGCGCCTCGCAGGACATCCCCGGCCCCGGCAAACTCCGCTTGCAGAAATCCGAGGCGGAACAAGATGCCGAGTTCGCCAAGCATCGCTACGAAGCTGCGCAGCGTGCGGTCGAGGAAAAGGTCAAGGAGACCTACTTCGAATTGTTCTATCACCGAAAGACGCTCGAGATTCTCGATCGCAATCAGGACGAGCTCCAACAAATTCAGAAAATCGCCGAAACCCGGTATCGCGTCGGGCAAGGTCTCCAGCAGGACCTCATCAAGGCGCAACTCCAAACGACCGAAATCCTGAAGGAGCACGCCATGCACCACATGGAGGAGGACGATGAACAGCTCGCACTCAAGCAACTCCTCGGGCGCGATCCCGACTCACGCCATATCGACATCGGCGACGTCGCGGTGACGAATCTGCAGCTCGATGCGTCGCAGATCGCGCAACTGGCCGATGCCGGTTCTCGTGAACTTGCCGCGGATCATGCGATGGAAGCGCGCAGCGCGGAAGCATTGAAGCTGGCGCATCGTGGATACTGGCCGGACTTCACAGTTGGCTATACGTACGAAAAGACCGGCCCCAAATTTCGCGATTACTACATGCTAAATCTCGGTGCGAAAGTTCCGCTCTATTTCTGGCGCAAGCAGACGCCGGCGATCGAGCAGGCCGCGCTCGAAGCCGAATCCGCGCGCGAGCAGACGAGGGCTACGCAACTGCAGGTTTCCTCAGACGCGGAAAGCAGCGTTGTTGCGATGCGCACCGCCGAGCGGATCATGTCGATCTATCGAGACGGCCTGATCCCGCAAGCCGAAAACTCGAAGGCTTCTGCGATGGCAGCCTACCGGGTCGCCAAAATAGATTTCCAGACGCTGCTCGCGTCGGTTCTCGATTTACAGAACCTCCGCCAGGAGTACTACCGCAGCCTCGCCGATCACGAGATCGCGGTCGCCAAAATCCAGCAGGTAATCGGTGACCGAAAATGAACGTAGAGACGAATCGCACATCCTTACAGCGCCGACTTCGCATCGTCGTCGCTCTGGCACTCCTTATTGCGGCGCCGATTGCGTACGCGGCTGATTCACAACTCGCACCGATCCGTATCACGCCGGAACGCCGACAGTTGATCGGTCTCAAGTTCGCGACCGTGGTGCGCAAGGACGTCAGCGATCGCCTCGAGACCACCGGCAACATCGAGCCCGACGAACGGCTGCAAGCCTACGTGCAAACGCGCTTCGCAGGATGGATCGAACAGGTCTTCGCGAATTCGACCTACCAGTATGTCCGCCGCGGCCAGCCGCTGTTTACGATTTACAGTCCGGACCTCGTCAGCACGGAGAACGAATATTTGCTCGCCGTCGAGGCCGGCAAGCGCGTCAAGGACAGCTCGATCGGCGATGTGTCCGCCGACGCGGCATCGCTGATCGATTCGGCCGCGGAACGACTCAAGCTGTGGAACGTCTCGCCGCGCGAGATCGCCCGGCTGAAACGCGAGCGCACCGTCCGCCGCGCCATCGAGATCGATTCACCGATGAGCGGATACATCGTCGAGCGCAACGCGCTGCCCAACATGTACGTCCAGCCCGAAACGCGTCTGTTCGCGATCACCGATTTGTCCAAGGTGTGGATTTACGCGGCGGTCTTCCAGAACGAGATCGGAAAAGTTCGTCCTGGCGATCCTGCGACAGTCACCGTCGACGCCTACCCGGGCACGAGCTTCGACGGGCGCATCGATTTCATTCAGCCGCAGATCGATCCGATGACCCGCACCGCCAAGGTCCGATGCGAGTTCAGTAACCCCAAAGGTCAGCTCCTTCCCGGGATGTTCGCGCACGTTGCACTCGACCTCCCGATGGGCGAGCAAACTGTGATCCCCGATACTGCTGTTCTGCGCACGGGCACGCACAACGTCGCGTTCATCGATCGCGGCGACGGTTACCTCACTCCAGCGCAGATCGAGCTGGGCCCGCACGTCGGCAACGAATTCATCGTGCTCAAGGGACTCGCGCCGGGTCAGCAGGTCGTCAGCTCTGCAAATTTTCTGATCGACTCGGAAAGCCAGCTTCAGGCCGCCGCCGGAGCGTTCGTGCCGCCTCCGCCCGGTGTCGGCGCGAATGCGGCTCCAGGAGCGGCCGAGGCGATCCCGCAGGCGAGCATCGATTTTTCGAGCGACCCTAAACCGATGGTGCGCGGCCACAACAAGGCAATCGTGACGCTGCGTGATTCCAAAAACGCGCCGATCGCGAGCGCGCAAGTGACGGTGGCCTTCTACATGGCCGCGATGCCCGCGATGGGAATGGCCGCGATGCGCGCGCAAGGCACCGCCGACGATCAGGGCAACGGGACTTACACCGCGAGCATCGAACTGCCCAGCGGCGGCACCTGGAGTCTGACGATTACCGCGTCGAAGGGCGGCAATACGATCGCCGTGAAGCAGATGGACGTCTCGGCCAGCGGCTCGATGGCGATGTGAGGAACGACGCATGATCGAAAGAACTATCGACTGGTGTAGTGCGAACCTTTTCATCCTGTTCTTCGCTGTTGTAACGCTGGTACTTGCAGGCGTCTGGTCGCTCGATCGAATCCCGCTCGACGCGCTCCCGGACATCTCTGACGTCCAGGTGATCATCCACACCGAGTGGATGGGCCAGCCGCCCAATCTCATTGAGGATCAGGTGACCTATCCAATTGTCACTTCGATGCTCGCTGCGCCTCACGTGAAGGCGGTCCGCGCGCAGACGATGCCCAACGACTCCTATGTGTTCGTCGTGTTCGAAGATGGCACCGACATCTACTGGGCGCGAAGCCGCGTGCTTGAATACCTTCAGCAGATTACCGGCAAGCTTCCCGCCGGCGTGAATCCTGCCATAGGTCCCGACGCAACCGGCGCGGGCTGGGTGTACGAATATGCGCTGGTCGACAAGAGCCGCAATCACAGTCTCGCCGACTTGCGCAGCTTGCAGGATTGGAACGTCCGCTATGCACTCGAAACCGTGCCGGGCGTCTCGGAAGTGGCGACAATCGGCGGCTTCGTGAAGCAGTACCAGGTCAAGCTGGATCCGAATCGGTTGCTCGCGCTCAAGGTCCCGCTGCAAACGGTCATCGACAAGATTCGCGACAGCAACGGCGAAGTCGGTGGGCGCGTGCTCGAGATGTCGGGAGCGGACTACATGATCCGCGGACTCGGCTACGTCCATTCGGTTTCAGATCTCGAAAGTGTTTCCGTTGCGACCAACAACGGCACGCCGGTGCTTATAAGAGATCTCGGCGTGGTCAGTCTCGGCCCCGACCTTCGCGAAGGTGCCGCGGAGTGGAATGGCGACGGCGAGACCGTCGGCGGTATCGTCGTGATGCGCTACGGACAGAACGCTCTCACCGTCATCAAGGGGATCAAGCAAAAGCTCGCGCAGATTCAAAAGACCCTGCCGCGAGGCGTCGAGATCGTCGCCGGCTACGACCGCTCGGGACTCATCCAGGAATCGATCAACACTCTGAAACGCGATCTGCTCGAAGAGGGCATCATCGTCAGCCTCGTGATCATTGTCTTTCTCTTTCACCTGCGTTCCGCGCTGATTCCGATTCTCGCGCTGCCGATCGCGGTCATCGCCACCTTCATCCCGATGTACTATCTGCAGATCAGTTCCAACATCATGTCGCTCGGCGGATTGGCGCTGGCCATAGGCGTGCTGGTCGACGCGTCGATCGTCATGGTCGAGAACGGATATCGGCACTTGTCGGAGGCGCAGCACGATGCGTCGCTGAAAGGCGAGTTGGTCTCCGAATCTGAACGGCGGCGAATCCTGTTGTCGGCCGCCAAGCAGGTCGGCCGTCCGATTTTCTTCTCGCTGATTATTATTGTCGTCTCGTTCCTTCCCGTGTTCCTGCTCGAGTCGCAGGAGGGCCGGATGTTCCGGCCGCTCGCTTACACCAAATCTTTTGCGATTGCGTTCTCTTCGATTCTCGCGATCACCGTGGTCCCGGTGCTGATGGTCCTCTTCATCCGCGGCAAGCGCCTGCGCCCCGAGGAGAGCAACCCTATCTCGCGCTTTTTCCAGGCCGCCTATCTGCCGGTGATCCGATGGTGCCTGCGTCATCGTGCGCTGACGATCGCCGCCAACGTCATTTTCCTGCTGCTCACGATTCCACTGCTGTTCAAGATCGGCAGTCAGTTCATGCCGCCGCTGTATGAAGGATCAAGTCTCTACATGCCGACCGCCTTGCCCGGAATTTCGATCAGTTCGGCGGTGGATCTGATGCAGAAGCAGGATCAGATCATCCGCACCTTTCCAGAAGTCGAAACCGTTTTCGGATCCGTCGGACGTTCTGATAGCGCGACCGACAACGCGCCGCTCGACATGTACGACACGACGATCATGCTCAAGCCTCGCGGCCAGTGGCGAAAAGGCATGACTTACGATCAGCTCATCGCGGAGATGGACGATCGGTTGCACTTCCCGGGTTTATCGAACTCGTGGACGATGCCGGTCGAGAATCGGCTCGACATGGAGTTGACCGGGATCAAAACTCCCGTCGGACTCAAGATTCAGGGTCCCGACGTCGATCGGATTCAGCAGATTGGTTCTCAGATCGAGGAAATACTCGGCCCCGTTCCAGGCACGCGAGGAATTTTCGCCGAACGAGTCTCGCAAGGTTTCTACATCAACGTCACCGTCGACCGCGCCGTCGCCGCGAGGTACGGCCTCACCGTCGGGGACGTACAACGCGCGGTCAGTTCCGGTATGGGTGGCGAGAATATCGCGACCACCGTCGAAGGACGCGAGCGCTATTCGATCAACGTCCGCTACCTCGCGGACTATCGCAACGACCTGGGCGCGCTTCGTCGCATACTCATCATGACGCCGACCGGTGCGCAGATTCCGCTCGGTGAAGTCGCACACATCGACTTGAGCCCCGGGCCGTCGATGATTCGCGACGAAGACGGCCTGCTGACCGGCTACGTCTACGTTGACCTCGCGACCTCGGACTACGGCAGCTACGTCGACAACGCGCAAAGCGTGCTCGATCGGCAGTTGCGTCTGCCCGCCGGATACACCCTGAAATGGTCCGGCGAGTACGAGTTCCAGTTGCGCGCGCGCAAGCGCCTGGCCGTGATCCTGCCAATCGTCCTCGGTCTGATCTTCGTCCTGCTGTACATGCTCCTTCAGTCTGTGACCGAAGCGATCGTGCTGATCCTTCCCACCGGGTACGCGATGACCGGCGGATTGCTGCTCCAATACATTATGGGCTTCAACTTCAGCGTCGCCGTTTGGGTCGGATACATCGCGCTGTTCGGAATCGCCGTCGAGACCGGCGTCGTCATGGTGATCTATCTTCACGAAGCGCTGAATCGTCACATCGCTAAAGGCTCGCTCACTCATGAACAGATCGAGTTGGCGGTGATCGAAGGCGCAGTGCAGAGGCTCCGGCCCAAGCTGATGACCGTCGCAGTCGTGATGCTCAGCCTCGCGCCGATTCTGTGGGAGAGCGGAATCGGCTCAGACGTGATGAAGCCCATCGCTGCGCCAATCGTCGGCGGAATGGTCACCTCGACGATTCACGTCCTCATACTGGTGCCGGTGTTCTTCGCGATCATGAAAGAGCGCGCATTCAGGAAAGACCTGCTGCACTGAGGTATCCCGCTGCTAGCGGCCGTTCATCAGCGCACTGAGCAGCAGTGCGAGCGTGCGCCGCGCCCGAGCCACGGACAACTTCTGCTCTTTTCGTAGCCGCCGCCAGGTCTCGAAGCTCAGCAGCAAGTCGAGCCCTTCGAAAAAAGCGGCATCCGCCCGCTTGTCGGCCGCGATCGCGCGCACCAGCGCCGCCCGCTGCTCACGCGTCATCTCTTCCGCCTTGCGAGCCAGAAACGGTGACTGATGCCGATGCACATCCGCCGCGATTTTGAACGGCATGATCCGCTCGAAGATGCGCACCCTGCGCTCAACTATCTCGCCAAGTTGCGCGCGCCACTCGACGCTCCGAAACGGCTGCTTCATTACCGGCCGTAGCTCCGCGATCATCGCCGCGTTGATCTCCTGGTAGAGCGTCTCCATGTTCTCGAAATGGCGAAAGACCGTGCGCAGGCCCAATCCCGCGCGCGCGGCAACGTTTTCCGCACTCGGCGAGACGTCTCCGCCGCCGATCAATTCGAGCATCGCGCGTACGATCCGCTTGCGGCTCGTTTCGCTGCGCTGGCGGCGTCCGTCCAGTTCATTCTGCGTGGAAAGCTTGGTTCTCATGAGAATCGCGGGCGTTTGCCCTCGCAATCAATTGACACTATAGTTGCCATATTCTCCGCCGTTTGCAAACGATACGAACGCGGCGGTTTCCGGATGGGGTTCAATGAAGATCAGCAGAACAGGCAGAATAGTAATCGGCTCGACGCTCGCGATACTCGCGATCGGCCTCTTTCTCTTCTCGCGATACTGGTACTACCTCCCCGGCCTCGTCCAGAGCATCCGCGATCCGATTCAGTCCAATCGCCCCGTGACTTGGCAGGAGGGTCCGGCGACTGCGGCCGCGCCTCCGGGCCAGCGCCCGCCCAACATCATTCTGATTCTCGCCGACGACCTCGGCTTCAACGACATCTCTCTTAACGGCGGCGGCGTCGCCGGCGGCGCCGTACCGACGCCAAATATCAATTCGATCGCGCACGACGGCCTGGTCTTCACCAACGGCTATGCCGGCAACGCGACCTGCGCGCCGTCGCGCGCCGCAATCATGACCGGCCGTTACGCGACCCGCTTCGGCTTCGAGTTCACTCCCGCTCCCATCTCGTTCATGAAACTAATATCGACGTACTACCAGGGTCCCCACAAGGCCGTCTTTCATTCCGAGCGCGTCAGCCAGGTCCCGCCGGTTGCTCAGCAGTCGGTGCCGACCAGTGAAATCACGATGGCGCAGCTTCTGAAGACGCGCGACTATCACACGATCTTCCTGGGCAAGTGGCATCTGGGTGAAACGCCCGAGACCGCGCCGAACGCGCGCGGTTTCGATGAAACCCTGGGCTTCCTCGCCGGCGCCTCGATGTATTTGCGCAAGAACGACCCGCGCGCCGAGAACTCGTACCAGGATTTCGATCCGATCGACAAATTTCTCTGGGCAAATCTTTCCTTCGCGGTTACCAACAACGGAAGCCGCCGCTTCTACCCCTCCGAGTACATGACTGACTACTTGGGCGACGAAGCGGTGAAAGCAATCGACGCGAACAGCAACCGCCCCTTCTTCATGTATCTCGCATTCAACGCGCCTCACACGCCACTCCAGGCGCTCAAGTCCGACTACGACGCGTTGTCGCAAATCAAGGATCACCGGCTGCGGGTGTACGGCGCGATGGTCCGCGCGCTGGATCGCAACATCGGTCACGTACTCGACGAGTTGCGAAAAGATGGCCTCGAGCAAAACACGCTCGTGTTCTTCACCAGCGACAACGGCGGCGCAAACTATATCGGCCTGCCGGATATCAACCGCCCCTACCGCGGATGGAAAGCGACTTTCTTCGAGGGCGGTATTCACGTCCCCTTCTTCATCAAGTGGCCGGCAAAAATTCACCCCGGCTCGACTTACCCGCTCCCGGTCGCTCACGTCGACATTTTCTCGACCGCTGCAGGAGCCGCCGGCGCGGCGGTACCTTCAGATCGCGTGATGGACAGCGTGAACGTCCTGCCTTTTGTCGAAGCTGGAAGCAGTGGCGCGCCGCATCGCACCCTCTTCTGGCGCTCGGGTCCCTACAAGACGATCCTCGACGGCGAATGGAAGCTGCAGATCGACGACAAGCCGAATAAAACCTGGCTCTTCAATCTGAAGGACGATCCCACCGAGCATCACGACCTCGCGGAAAGCAATCCGCAGCAGGTGAAGCAGTTGATGGAAGTCCTCGATCAGGTCGACAGCCAGCAAGCCAAGCCGCTGTGGCCCTCGCTGCTCGAAGGCCCGATCCCGATCGATCATCCCTTGTCGTACCCCGACGGCCCCGACGATGATTACGTCTTCTGGTCGAACTGAGATAGCAACAGCAACTCGCCTTGACCGATAAGCAAAGAAATGGCATTAGTTATGTCAATATAATTCAACGCGTGCGCGTCGACGCGGAGGCCCGCTTGTGAAAGTTCAAAGAACACCAGACTCTCGATTCGCCAACCTGCCGGATTATCCGTTCGCGCCGCACTACCGCGAGGTGAAAGACTCCGACGGCACCGCGCTGAGGATTCACTATCTCGACGAAGGTCCAGCGAGCGCCGCACCCGTGATGCTTCTGCACGGCGAACCGTCTTGGTCCTTCCTCTATCGTAAGGTGATCGCGCAACTCACCGCGAAAGGACATCGCGCGATCGCTCCCGACCTGGTCGGCTTCGGCCGCTCAGACAAGCCCGACGAGGGTTCGTACTACACCTATGAACGCCACGTCCGCTGGATGAGCGATTGGATGACCTCGCTCGATCTCAAAAACATCACGCTCTTCTGCCAGGACTGGGGCGGGCTCATCGGCCTCCGCCTCGTCGCCGCGTTCCCCGAGCGATTCGCCCGCGTAGTGGTTGCAAATACCGGCCTGCCAGTCGGCGTAGGATTTTCGCCCGCCTTCGAACAATGGCTCAACTTCAGCCAGACCGTTCCCGAGCTGCCCGTCGGACAGATCGTGAACATGGGCACCGTGCGCGAACTCTCCCCCGCCGAAATCGACGCATACAACGCGCCCTATCCCGAAGAATCTTACAAGGCCGGTGCGCGCGAATTTCCCAAGCTCGTGCCGATCACTCCACAGCACGCGTCGGTCGCCGAGAACAAGAAGGCATGGGCGGCGCTCGAGAAGTTCGACAAACCTTTTCTCACCGCCTTTTCCGATTCCGATCCGATCACCAAGGGCGGCGACGCGATGTTCCAGGAGCGCGTGCCCGGTGCGAAGGGCCGCCGCCACGTGACGATTACAGGCGCGGGCCACTTCCTGCAGGAAGACAAACCGCTCGAAGTCGCGCGAGTCCTCGACGAATTCATTGCCGGAAAACTCTAGGAGATTGATCAGGATGAAGGTTGAAAACGCACTATATCCGGAAGCCAAACAGATAGAGCTCCTGCGAAACGATCCCTCGCCCAAACCGATCGTGATGCTCAACCTCCTCAAATTCCGCACCCATGCGGAGTATCCCGATGGGCGCAAGACCGATCTTACGGGAGCCCAAGCTTACGGAATCTACGCCGATGCGATGCGCAAAGTGGTCGAGCGCGGCGACGGAAAATTTCTCTTCGCCGGCGACGCGAAGTATCTCGCGATCGGCGCCGTCGAAAATCTCTGGGACATCGCAGCGCTCGTTCAGTATCCGTCCGCCGCGGATTTCGTGAAGATCGCTACCTCAGCCGAGGTCACCGAGATCGCAGTTCATCGCGCCGCCGGTATCGAGGGTCAACTGCTGATCTGCGTCTCGCAGCGGTAACCGGCCGTGCGATATGTTCCGCGCATCGTTCTCGCGATGCTGATGCTCACCAATTTCGGCCGCGGATGCATCCATGCCTTCGCGCCCGACGGCGGCGCTCATTCCATCGCAGGTCTCGATCTCTACACCGCCCGCCAGACCATCCTGAGCCTGTTCGCCGTGATGGGCTTTCATCAGCTCGTCGCTGGCGCATTCCAACTTTATGTGCTCGCCCTCCGGCGCGATCTCGTTCTCCTCGCGCTCGTTCTGCAAACCGCCGAAACGCTCCTCGGCGTCATTAATCTCTACTTCTACCGAACCCTGCCGGTCCCCGTGCCGGGCGCACCGTTCAACGCGGGCGTGCTGGTCGTTCTCGCAATTGCGATTGCGATCGCCGCATGGGAGGATCGTCAGCATGGCACTTAAGATCGTCGGCGCCGGATTCGGACGCACCGGCACGCTCTCGCTAAAGACTGCGCTGGAAAAACTCGGCTTCGGCCCCTGCTATCACATGGCGGAAGTTTTTCCGCGGCCCGATCACATCGCGATGTGGCATCGCCTGGCGTTTGAAAATGCGATCGACTGGGACCTCGTCTTCCGCGACTTCAACTCCACCGTCGATTGGCCGTCGGCGCGCTGGTGGCGCGAAATTGCCGCTCACTTTCCCGACGCCAAGGTCCTGCTCTCGGTGCGCGATCCGGAAGCATGGTACAAAAGCATGATCGATACGATCTACCAGCCGATGAAATCGCCGGTGCCCGACGGCGTCCCCGAGCTCGTCAGGCTGCAGAACGAGATGGTCCGAAAATCGATTCTGTCCGAGACCTTCGACAACCGCTTCGAGGACAGAAGCCACGCGCTCGAAGTCTTCAAGCGACACACTCAAGAAGTCCGCGACGCGATCGATCCCGAGCGCCTGCTGGTCTTCGACGTCCGCGAAGGATGGGCGCCCTTGTGCCGCTTCCTCGAAGTACCCGTCCCCGCCGAACCATTCCCGCGCCTAAACGACACCGCGACCACGCAAGCAATGATCCAGATGATGCTCGAATCACTTCGCAAACCGTCGCCGTGAACCGATGAGCGAAGTCTCTCATCACGAGAGGAAGGTACCGCACGCCGGAACCTACCATCGCGAGTTGCCGGTGAGTATCGAGCGGCTCTACGAAAACGCGATCGACTGGGAACATCTTCCGTATCTCCATCGCAGCACCTTCTCGCGAATCGAATGCATTGAAGCCGCGGATTGGGGCTTCCGCGCGCGCACATGGACACAGCCCTACGACGAAGGACGAAGTTTCGTGATCGAACTGCGTCTCGATCGCGAACTTCGCCGATGGATCACCACCACGCTCGACGGCCCCGGAACAGGAACCGAGATCTGGACGCACGCCTTCGCCGTAGGAGAGTATCGCACCGACATCGTGGTGGACTTCTTCGTACCCGGCCTCGACGCCGCTCACAGAGCCGGCGTGGGCCGCTACTATATCGATCTCTACACGCGGCTCTACGACGAAGACGTCTCGATGATGTCCGAGCGGCAGGCGCAACTCGACACTGCTCGACGCCGCGCCACAGCAGACGCACCGATGATTCTCGGATCGCTTGCCGAGGTCCGCGCCCGCCTTCCGATCACGATCGAAATTGGCGGACGAAGTTTCTGCATCGTCGAGAGTGGCGGCGACCTGATCGCCTATTCCACCGTATGCCCGCATCGCCTCGGCCCGC
>Ga0210407_10003638_pt1 | contig 12421 bp, 15 predicted proteins | sample IncBWC27MmetaG_FD_150860 | JGI IMG/M metagenome (GOLD analysis project Ga0210407, IMG submission 150860) | Forest soil microbial communities from Barre Woods Harvard Forest LTER site, Petersham, Massachusetts, United States - Inc-BW-C-27-M | ecosystem: Environmental > Terrestrial > Soil >... | reverse complement strand
CGCATTACTTCTTGCCACGACTACTCTTCGCGAAAAAACAGATTCTTTACCTCGACGGAGCAAACCAGATCAGCCCACTCCTCCTAGCGCGTTTCGCGAGAGAACGCGGTCTTGATTCGTCGAGCGTGAATAGCCTCATTCGCGTCGCGCGCGCCTTTACCTGTTTTCAACTGACGGAACTCGTGCGACGTGTGCCCAAGACTCTGGAGAAATGTCCTGCCGACGTGCTCATCGTCACGGCCTTGCCAGATTTATATTTCGACGAGGATGTGCAAGACCGCCCGGCGCGCGCTTCCTTTGAACATGCACTCGAAGGCTTGCAGCAGCTTGCGCCACTCCAACTTCCCATCGCGGTTTTTTCCGATGCCACCTCGTTCAAAACAAGACGGCACGATTTCTTTAAGAAACTCCGCAACCAGGCAGACCACATCGTGAAAGTTGAATCCGATTCCGAAGGCTCCGTTTCCTTTACTCGCGAGAAAGGTACTCCGCTCCTATCAGCTTGAACGGAAAGTGCGAGGTGCAGTATGGGCAGAACCGTCCCTACATTTGTTCAATTGATTCAACAGGCCGCAGAACGTTGGAAAAAATTCCGCCGGGCATTGCGCAGAGAAGACCACGAACATTTCGACAGGCTCTTTGTCCGCGTGCGCTACTACACCCAGGCCGCCACCTATCAGTGTCACGACAATCCGATGGAAGCCATTCTTCTTTCCATTGCCCTCGACCAGGAAAAACGGCTCAACGCGGTGGAGAAAGTTCTGCAGAACGCGGGAGTGCTTTGTGAAATTGCGGCAAGGATGGATTCTCGATCTCTACCCGAACCAGCACGGAATGACGTTGTGGCTGATCGACCGGAACCAGTCGCACTACCGTTTGACCGATAGTTTCGCGCCCGCGTTTTACGTTTCGGGAGATCACGAACGACTCGTCCAGTTGCAGGACGCAGCTCAACACCAAACCACAGAACTGCATACGCGCTTCACCGAACGCACCGACTTGTGGCTCAATGCGCCACGCACCGTCCTCGAAGTGTCCGTTCTTTGTCCTACGGATTTTATGGGCTGGGGGCGCTGGGTCCACAAGCGCGACTCGCGCTTGCAGCTCTACAACAGCGACCTTATGGTCGCGTCACTCTACTGCTGGGAGAAACGAATCTTCCCACTGGCGTACGTCGAAGTCGAAACCGACGACGAGGGAAAAATCCAATCCATCGAATGCCGCGATGATGAATGGGCTCTCGATTATGAAATGCCACCCCTCAAGATCATGCAGATTCGGCTCGCCGGACCATCGCGGATCGATGCCACGCACGGGCGCCGCGCCGCGCTCGAAATTGAAATGGATGGGACGTGCTGGGAACTCGACGAGGCAGGCGAACCTCCCGCGCTGGGATTTGCGCGATTGGTCAAGCGGCAAGACCCCGACGTGATCCTTTCGGAATGGGGCGATTCCACCATTCTCCCCCTACTTCGCCAGCAAGCCGAACGCTTGAAGTTTTCACTGCCCTTGAATCGCGATGAGTCGGCATCTGTCCAACAGTCGAAGGGACGCAGCTACACCAGCTACGGAAGAATTTTGTTCAAGGCGAGTGCGACAACTCTTTTTGGCCGTATCCATGTGGACAAGCAGAATTCGTTCATTTCAGAGAAGTGCGATTTTGCCGGGCTGTGGGAACTCGCCCGCATCACGAAACTTCCCATTCAATACTCGGCTAGAACAACGACAGGCACCGGCATCTCTTACATGCAGATGGAACTCGCCCATCGCGATGGCGTGTTGATTCCCGAACAGAAAGCGGAGCCCGAAGATCCCAAGCATCCCGATGAACTTCTATGTGCCGACCGCGGCGGGCTCGTCTTCGTGCCGAAACTCGGCTTCACCGCGAACGTTGCGGAACTCGACTTCGTCAGTCAGTTTCCGAGCATTATGGCGCGCTTCAACATCTCGCCCGAGACTGTCAATTGCCCGTGCTGCCCCGGTGCTCCGCGCATTCCCGAACTGGGCTATCGCATCTGCGAAAAAAGGCGTGGCATCACCAGCCGCGTTGTCGAACGCCTGATTGCCAAGCGCAGCGAACTCAAGAAATTACAGAAGACTTCTCAGCCCGACGCCGCGCTGCGTTTCAAATTGCAACGCGATTCCATGAAATGGCTGCTCGTCTGCTGCTTTGGTTACACGGGTTACAAGAACGCACGCTTCGGAAAAATCGAAGCCCACGAAGCCATCAATGCTGTCGCGCGAGAAACGCTTCTTGTCGCAAAAGAGATTGCGGAAAACGATGGTTTTCAACTCATCCATGCATTGGTGGACTCGCTCTACGTTTGGAAGGAAGGGGCGAAAAGGGAAGACTTCGAGCGGTTGGCTTACAAAATCGAAACAAAAACGCAGCTTCCTCTCGCGATTGAGTCCGTATATCGCTACGTTGTGTTTCTTCCCTCGAAGCAATATGCAGACGTGCCCGTGCCAAACCGTTTCTTTGCGGTTGGCGAAGACGGGGAATTGAAAGTCCGTGGCCTGGAATGCCGGCGCCATGACACAGCGCCCCTACTAAAACGGATGCAGAGCGAGGTATTGGCAATCCTCGCGGAGGCCCACGACTTTGACTCGTACGTTCACAAGATCGAGAGCGCGCGCATGGTTCTAGCGGATTACCAGGAGCGTCTTTCGAGCGGAGATGTGGACATTCGGGAACTCATCGTCAGTAAGCGCATCACGAAAGAACCGCGTGACTACCAGAAAGCGGGTGTCACCGCGATTGCCGCGCAGCAACTCTTCGGTAGCGGCGTAAAACTGCGGCCCGGACAGACCGTCGAATACGTGATTACGGACAGCGACTCCACCGTACCGAATGACCGCGTTCGGGTCTTTGCTCTATGGGAAGGATGGTTCGGTTACGACCGCAAGAAATATGCGGCGATGCTACGGGAAGCGTTTGAGCCATTTATCCTGTGTCTGCCAAAAACTGCGAAAGAGAATCTTGTGATTGATTCGCTTACCGAAGAAGAACTCAAACGGTTTCCCCTTTTTGCTGCTTTGACAATACGCCACTCTTGAATCCACGGCGCCGGGGGCAGCCTCAGAAGAATATCCGGTCTTAAAAAAGAATGTGCTTTTAATGGTGCTATATGTATAGTAGCATGTCCATAGTGAGATGGATGATTCGGGAACGACGAAGTTGGGTATCCGGCCAGGAAGGGGAACGACACATGAACCGCAATCTACCGCGAGTGGCGTATCGACCGCGGGAGGCCGCTGAGGTGACTGGCCTTTCTCTTCGGTTCCTCTACTACGCGATTCAGCATAAAGACCTGCCCACGGTCCGAGTGGGCCGTTGCCGACTGATAACTGAGAAGGCTTTGCGTGAGTGGCTGGAGCGAAAGACTGAAGCAGTCGTGGAAACCAGAGGCTGAAGGGTGCTGATCGCTCGTCGCTGCAATGTTGAACGCCTCAAATTGGTCGTGACCACGACCTTTACGCACCTTATTGGACACCCGTCGTCACCCGGTAATTCCCATTGTCCTCAACCTGAAAAAGAATGTCGCCATCGCACCGCGTTGTGAGTACGTGCCGACGATCTGATTCATTTGTGAGGCGGATTCCGTCGCCCCACACTCTGTTTCGATACTGGGGTACTATTTCTTGACTGTCGTGGATAATTGACTTATCAGATATGACGACCGCTTGAGGCTGCAGAAATTGGAACACTTCTTCACAGAATCCGCTTTCGCGGCCATGGTGCGAGGCCACTAAGATAGTCGTGGCGCGCAACTCGGCGATAAACACCGGATTCTGAAGATGGGCCTTCCAGCCCGGTTTCTCGAGATCTCCTGGAAACAGGATCTTGAACGGTCCGAACGTAATGAAAAACGCGCAGCTCAGATCGTTCGTATTGGTGAACGCCGGAAACGTATGGCAGAAAGAACCAACGGTGACGCCGCCGAGCGCTTGGTCGAAAGGTGTGCCACTACCGAGGGGCCCGAAAGTACTACGCATGTGCAGCAGAGCTTCGGCGTCCGAGGTCACCGGCCCGGATTGCTGTTTGAGCCAACGAAGCGTCGCAGGCGGGATCTGGGCGTTTGTCATCAAGTGTTTTATATGGATTCCGCTTTCTCGCAGGGTGGATAAATCGCTGAGATGGTCCTGATCCGCGTTCGTGATCAAGAGATAGTCGAGATAAGAGCGTCCTACGGTGTTACGCAGGAATACGCTGGGCCGCCAGTTCGTCGTGCTGTTGTGCCCGCAGTCAATCATTGCCATAGCATCATTCGGTCCGGCGAGCATTGTGCAAGCCCCGTGTTCGACATCGAAGATGCGAAGAATCATTTTCACTGTGACTATTTCCCTGCGTACGCAGCTACGTTGACTGCGATTCTTCGGATAAGACGTTCAAAACGAAACGCGTTCCGTAATTCTGCGCCGCCTTGGCTATCAGTAAATATTGTGTAATGAGTCCGACCGCGTATAGCGCCGCGGTCTTCCAATTGAGCGAGGCAGCGGCTACACCAATTGTGAACAGCACTATGAATAGAGCGGCAATGGAAGCCATGTCTCTCGTAAGCAAATAAACCTTGTGCGCTTCGGAAATCTTCACATCTGCGCTGTGCTTTTTGTATAGGCGATACCAGAGTGCATTTTGCGCTTGCGGGTCGTGCGGTAACTCTCCGAGTTTCGCTTTCAAAGCTGGTACATCAATTCGAGGGTCCGTGGTGATTAATTGAGTGAACGCCCGACAACCAGGCAAAGGATTCTCCCAGTGCCAAAACACCAGTCTCGCCTTTCCGGTGTCGTTCAGAACGCCGGCGAGTACGATGGCTAAAATAGGTAGGCTGGCGGCAATTATTCCGTCTTTCGTTGTCACCCGCTGCCAAAAGTGATCGACGGATGAACTCGTAAATCCTTTGCTTACGAAAAGAGACAAGAAGATCGCAAGGTTGGCACCGATAAATGTCCACAAATAGACCGCATTTTTACTCTTGAGGTAAGGCTGTCGAACCGGCGCAGCGGCCTTTGTTTTCAGCGGCATGATTTCTCCGATGCAACCCAGCTCACTGCGAAACCACACTTCCGGTCTGCCGCCGTATCAGGCTGGTAGTGAGTTCTGTAGCCCCCGGCTCCGTAAGGAGGGTTACGCCACCTTCCATGTTTGTCGAAAAGACCTTCGCGATGTTGCCGTATACCCTCAACGCCCCTCCGTGAGGGTGACCATATTGGCTGTCAACGCCAGCGCTGATCAGTACCGTATGTGGAGCGATGTGGACCAATGAAGCCGGATGTGTCGCGTTTTTTGAACCATGATGAGGTGCGGCAAGAACGTGCGATTTCAGCGCGCTGCCAAACAACCTGCAAATAGTGTCCCCTCGTGCGTTTTCGGTGTCGCCGGTGATCAGATACGAGAATCCGCGAGGCCCGCGTCCTGTCAGTTTAAGGACTATGCTGCAATTATTGGAGCAGTCCATGTCTTCGATGTGGGGAGAAAACAGTTCAAAATCAAAATGGTTTGAGAGCCCTCTGAGTTTGCGGTCGGCGAGCTGGTCAAGACGCACCGATACCTTTCTCAACGGATTGGATGAAGTCCGTCGAGCAGCTACTTCCTCATCGATGAGGGCAAAGACCAGTTTTGCCTCTGTGCTGTCCTTGTAGTATGTCGGGTACATAACCCAATCGGGGCGATATTTCCGCAAAATGATAGAAGCGCCCACGAGATCGCTGTGATCGTCGTCAAAACCGGTAAGTATCAGGCCCTTCACATAATGATTCTTCAGGGAGACCGCCAGCAACTCCTTCACGTAGACGACAGTTTCGTCATCGGAGGCTGGAATGCGCGAATCGACGAGTATGGCTTCTCCTGCGTCCCTAACGATTGCCAATGCACCCTGACCCACATTTGCGGTGATGATGTTCATGACTTCACCCCTTTTTGCAGTGGTATAGCGCCCGATTAAGATCTTCTTTTAGATGGTGCACGGCCTGTCGCGCGGAACGAAATTGGCGCTCCTTGTAGATTGCCGAAACGTTCGCCAGGTTAGAGTTCTTACTTGAAGTGGCGATCAAATAGAATGGCGCTCCATCACCCGAGTTCTCTATCGCCACTACGTCGGCGTGTGAGCCGTCAACAAGCGTCAGCGGGCCTTTCCAGTAGAGCGCATCTGCGTTTTTGGAAAATAGCGCCTTGAGATTGGGATAAAACTCCGAAAAGAAATCCTGGTCTTTGACCCGTTCTGGGTTAGCCGCGTCTCGTCGGCTGGACGGCGGCAAAAAGCGGGAGGGTGAGGTCGCTCTACGGCCGTTGCGCGGCCAAACGGCGGGCGTATCGGCAAGCCGCACTTGTTCGGATGGGATCTCGTAAATAGCGTCGTCGTTGCGGCGAAAGAAGAAATGTTTGATTTCATATCTTGGATTTCCGCCGGTGCACTTGCGCACTACGAGCAGTGCATAGAAAAAATCGGTGTTGTGTTTCTCGTGATTGACAGTCTTGAAGTACGTTGTTTTATCTCCTCCGCTTAGCGTCGGATAGCCATTGACGTGGTGCGTGTGCCAATTACCGAGATGCCGAATGTCGGGATGACTTTCTTCAATCGATCTAAAGAGTTGTTCCTGGTACTCGCCATCTTGAAAGAAACTGGTCGGGGATCGCTGCGCTTTTGGACCTGGTGGGATAATTCCCAACACTTGAATGTCGTAGTGGGTCCCTTTCTGGCGATAAGACCCGACAAGCCGGCCGCCGGTTTCGTCGATGTCGTACTGGTCGCACTCATCGTATATGGCTTCCAGCGCTTCTCCGGCTATCGAAACGGAAAAAGTGGCTTTTTTCGATTTAAACATTGGCTGCGCTCCTCATCGAGCAAACTGCGCACTGTTCCTGCGGACTGAATTCAATTCTTTGAAGTTGAAAATGTTTCTTGAATGGATGGACCGGACGATTGCCCCACACAATGTAATTCTCATCCAATAAATCCATGTATCTTGGGCGCTCTTTCAATCGCCGCGCGATGGCGTCTAAAACAAACCGGGTATGGAAAGACGTAATAAACGAGATGTCTACTGCGAGGCCGGGGGAATCTTTGATTTCCGCGATTTCCATTCCATACATTTTCTCCCGCTCTTCTTCGGAAACCAGATCGATTTCCTTGATGCCTTCCCTAAATGTCGTGCGTTCCAGCTTAGATTCAAGACAGGCCAAGCACGCGCCGCCAGGCCGGAATGCAAACACTTCTCCGCCGATGCCTCTAGTGAAAACGCGGCCAACGACGAAGGGAATGCCGGTTTGTACGCAGATCTCATTGATGGCGTACCGGGACGGCTCATTATCGGTTGCCAGTACGACCACATGGGATTTGACAATCTCGGTTTCAATACCTGAATAGTTCATGATGTCCGCTTCGATTGTCGCAATTTGTACGTTGGGATTTCGGTCTCGTAGAACTTCGGCGACAGCGTCAACTTTCTTTCTTCCGATGAAACTCCTTCCGCAAACGTGGCGGATCACATTTTCGGGACCCAGAACATCGCGATCTATTAGCGTGAAGTTTCGGATGCCGGACATGACCAACTGCAAGGCCACGTTTGCGCCCCCCGAGCCGCAACCGGCGACCAAAACTTTGATATCCGCGAACATCTCAATATCGAAAAGAGTCGCGATTCTCTCGAACGTCCGGTCGTTATTCATCGCGCATCCGTCCTTTCCGGCCATTCGCCGGTCTTCCGCCATTTCGCGTACCCCTTGAGCCACACTCTCGCCAGGCTCAGAGCATGCAGAACGTTATGGGTCTTGGCGTTCCATGTCGCCGTGGCACCAAAAATCGATAACGATCCGTCTTGCCATCGCTTCGGGGTATTCGACGCAACGTGTAGGGCATAAATCCTAGGTGCGGAATCTGGATACCCGTGCGGCAGAATGATACTGATTAGCACGTTCTCGCCAGCGGCAGTCTCGTGGCAATTGATCTCGAGTTCCTTGTTGTCGTTGATCGTGAGTTTGTAGTTTTCATTCTTTTCGGTGAGGTTGTTCAATTCGAGTGTGATGCGCTCAGGAGAGACATCTGGCAGCAAAAAGGAAACCGGCACTAGGCACGCTTTCGGTTGCCCATTTCTTTCGACGACGAATACTTCCCCATCCCTCGCTACTCTGTCCAAGACTTCGCCCGGCGAGCTTCTAAGTTCCATCATCGTTAGAGTCTTGAAATCTATTTTCAAGTTAGCCTCTCAGTGCTTGATCTGAGCGCCAGGCCACTTGCCCCGGGCGCGCCAGACCTCATATTTGTTCAACCACTTTGCGGCACGCGCTATCACGAACGTTAGATTGTGCACGCCAGGGTTCCACATCGACGGGTGCAAATAGCAGATATGCCCGCCTTGATATCTATGGGGCGCGTTGGTGATTGCTGGCGCATCGACGAAGACGCGTGGCATCTCGTTCGGGTAGCTCTCCGGGAATTTAATTGAAAGCACGTAGTACTTATCGCTAGCGGTTTGCACGCCTGTTCTGGCGTATACCTTTCCATCCGTCGTGGGGCGCAGTTCAACGAGCGAAAAAGTTTTTTGAGCGTCGGAGAATTCTCGTTGTATACGATTAATGTCCATCGCGGCTCTTAATATTCCCCGCCTAGGTTCTCTTTCATCGTGAGCGGTTGCTTCGTGCCCATTTCGGCCCTGGTGGCCTGGCCAACCTCCCTGATCTCGCCGTTCGGCAATATTTGAATCGGGGTGTCCTCTTCGCTGTTGAGAAGTCTTTCCAGCTCATCAATCTTCGATTCTTGGCTCATCGGCTCTCCCTTCAAGCATTTAATTGCACAGACTATAATGATTGCACAGTCTACCATAGCAAAACAGTTCGTCAAGCAGAATCTCAGGAAATTCTTAGAGAGGAGCACGTCCCCATCTCATGGAGAGTGTCGTGCCACCGAATGCCAATGGAAGAATAAGACTCTTAAAATGAGCCGAATACAGCTATGGCGAAAATATTCGTGTTGACAGTACGAAATATTTCACCTACACTGTTCGTCGAGGATCAAACCCATTATGTCCGACGTACTGGTCTGCGCCGAACCTGAAACCCGCGAGGAAGCGAACCAATTCGTTTCGAAATTGGGGGCTCGGCCTCAAATCTGGTCGATGCGCGCCCTTAAGAAGGGGCATGAAAAAGTGAAGGGCGTCCTCGTGTACTTGAAAGGGACGGAACCTCCCGCGACGCTGCGGAGTTGCCTCAGGCAGGTATCCAAAGACAGCCCTCTGCACGTTGTCGTTTTTTCTCACCCCTCAAGCGATCACCAAGCAGCCGAGCTTGGGAGGATCGTTGGTGAGCTCAGGCCGCGCAGAACTTACATTTGTTTCGATTCTGAAGAAGTGGAAAAAGTCTTTCATGTACAAATGCGTGTCGTCGTCGGGGAGAGGAAGCAAGGTTTGAACGAAAGTCTCGCGGCCCTTCGGGAGGAACTGGATCTCACACAGGTGGACGTGGCCGCTGCTCTCGACGTGACGCCTCGAACAGTACAGAACTGGGAGAGCCGCCGCAAGGCTTATGGGAAACGTTTCCGTGACTTGAGGGAACTGCACGACCTATTGTCGAAGTATATCGAGAGGGATCAGATCGCTACCTGGATGGGCAGCCCGAACCAAGCCTTCCAGAACCGCACACCGCGTGAGTTGATTCGTGAAGGCAAAACGCGGGATCTGATTCTCGAGTTTGGACGACTGCAGACCGGCGAGCCGTTGTGAAGTTGCCGGACGGTTGGCGCGCCGCTCTGGACCTTCTGTGCGACTCGGCCGTGCCGTTTGACGATTCCTGTTTTCGATCCGTCGAACTCGCCTGGGCCCATCCGGACGATGTGATCAGCGGCGCAGGCACTCGGTTGAAGGGTGGACGTTTTGCCGCGAAGGGAACTCGAGCGGTCTATGCGTCACTCGATGAGGATACCGCCACGCGCGAGGTGACCGCGCGCAAGACCCGGCTCGGCGGCACGGCACAAATCGTACTGAAGGACTACCCCCGACTCATCTACATTGTCTCGATCGATGCGAAAACGTGCGTGGACTTTCGGAACATCGGAAATAACGCCGTACTGAAGGATGTGCTCGCGGCGGCGAGTGATCTCGACGACCTTGGACCTTCGCAGGAAGTCGGTGCTTATCTGGTGGAAAAAGGAATAGAAGCGGTCATCTTTCCCTCCGTTGCCGGCGGTGGCGCAAACATCGCGGCTTTTCTCGACAGCGATCCCCCCGCCAGAGTCGCGATCGGGAATCGAAAGGAAATTCTCGAGACGCTTAAGAAGTTAGCTAGCCGCAAACCGAAGTAGATCTCAATTCTAGTGGCGGCTATTTTTTGAGGAGATCGAGCACTTGTGCCTGGATCGACTCGATGTCGATCTGCTTGCTAAGAACCTCCTCGGGAGACCATTTGAATTCCTCCGACCAGTAGAGTGACTTGTTCTGAAGCCTTTCAGCTAGCTCCGCGCTCGCATACCTCGCATTCGTTGCGGCTTCCGCCCAGAGCTGCGCGAGGGCGTACTCCTTATTACGGTCGAAGCGTTTCTCGCTTTCACTCGCTTCGATGTAGCGCTTCGTTTCGATGAGGCTTTGTTGATAGCAAGAAGCGCAGCGTCTAGCTTTTCGTCCGTGTAATGGCGCTCGGACTGGAATTTGCCGAGCAGGTCCTGGAGCGGGCCGAAGAGTACGGAAAGGCTCATGTCGATCTCCCCTGTGGAGTCAATCCATAGAGTATGGTTTACTTGTTTGAAAGAATCTGTCTTTTTCGCTTCGTCCCGTTTCGGAGATCAATAGCTCGATGAGCGTCAAGCTTTCTCCAAAACCCTAGAGACTCCAACAAGAGTCGTCTGGCCAGAAACTGGGTGTTTGACACCTCGTAAACAGACAACACTCGCAAGAATCTCTTGTCTTCGTGACTATGGGCCGCTATTTGGCTACGCAGGAAGCTGGCATAGGCAATAGCGTCGGTAATGTGGATTTGCCCGTCGCGTACTTCGTATGCCGCCCAGGGCGCACGTTTCGTGATCTCCGGTTGTCTCCTGATTTCAATCCGCGTTCGCTTGCCTCGAAGATTCCAATAAAACTCCTCGGCAAGGTTTACTCCTGCCTGCCTCAGCCTTTGTTCCAGCTCATTCTTAACGACGGGATTCCATGCGCCGTTGATGCGGCTTGGATTCTTTTGACTGGCGCGTATCTCAAGGCCCAACTCCTCAATGCACGAATAGGCGGAGGTTATTGCTGTCGTCATCCTGATGTGAGCCTCGGGAAAAACGGACTTGGGGATGTTTGGGCTGTGAGTCGGGTCGAGCTCAATGGTCGGCACGGACATTATTTCCATACTGATTGCCAAACGAGCAAGCGCGTAAACAAATCTGAGCTTCCGCGACACGCGGGCTGCAATCAGACAGGCCAGCGGAATATTCGGACTTGAGTTAAACGCCGGCGTTTCGGCAGGCTCGTGTGGAGTACCCAAGGTCTCCAGGAGTATGACGGGCGAAACAGACTGGGGGCCGGAGGAGAACATTCCAAAGAGATTCGAACCCTGCAAAAGATTTCGAACATTGTAAATTGTGTTGGCTGCCCGCTGGGCGATCACTTGGTCGCGGGCAGAAATGATGACCTCTTTATATGGATAGAATCTATCCCCCGAGTATTCGCCGCCGCGTGGAAACTCGGTCGCTTGGTCCTCGAAGGAAACGATCCAGCCCTTTGCTTTGTATGGTGTGTCCGGGTACGAGTGCCAGTCCGAAGTGTGAAGACCTGTGTGGAACCGAGGCATGCGTTCATCACCGACCTTCATTCTATATTTGGCAGGCGACTCAATCTGCCATGCTGAAATTCGATGTGTTTTCCACGGCACGGCTAGGTGGTCAGGTGGTTTTAGCTCCCTGAGTGCAATGGCATCGGCTACCCGTGAAGTTGACAAACGGTTGACAAAACGGCTTTTCGCGGAAGGTCTCCGAAAATGGGAAATGTGAGAATACCCACGTATTTACTGATTTGAATGGTGGGCCTGGGTGGACTTGAACCACCGATCTCGCCCTTATCAGGGGCTTTTATGGTGCTATATGTATAGTTCTATGTTGTAGTTGTACTGAAATCGATGTAATTGGACCGAAACATTTGGTTGACAACACGGGCGCATCGGGTTTATGGTCTGAGTTAGTTAAATAACTAAGTCCTGTGAATCGGAGAATATGCGAACGGCACAACCGGACAAGCGAACGCGACTGATTGAGACTGCGACGAAGCTGGCGTATGGACGCGGTTTCCGAGAGACGAGTCTGGCGGACATCGCCGAGGCGGCTCGCGTGCCGGTAGGCAATGTCTACTACTACTTCAAAACCAAGGAAGAACTCGCCGAAGCCGTGGTGGAGCGGCGCCTCGAGGAGTTTCGCGCAGCCCGGGCGGAGTGGGACCGCTTGAGTTCTCCGAA